>JACCDR011943459.1_pt1 | contig 13905 bp, 17 predicted proteins | sample 7446431 | NCBI WGS metagenome assembly JACCDR01 (sample SAMN15323443, study PRJNA562643) | freshwater metagenome | isolation source: river surface water | place: USA:Blue River Watershed | collected 2017-08-17 | reverse complement strand
TGCGGATACCAACGAAGACAGCATCGAATGTTGGATTGCAGATTCAGGGCAAATTGCAGATGACTCATCTGGCGCGCCCAATCCTGTAACACCTAACAATTCAAATTTACGTGGTTCTAAACCTCGGAGGGATATGGCTAGTAGGCAATTTACGATCAACAACGAGATCATCACAGTAGAGGAAGGTATTGCAGCCGATGCGATCGCTTCTCTCTTGTGCCAGATCAAGGAAATGAAAGGCGACGAAAAAGAAGATAGCGCCAAGCTCTCTTCCATGGGGTATTCCGGTTACTGGGATGCTATCGATGGCCTCAAATCAAAACTAGATGCTGCTGAATCTACGCTTAGCGAAACCAAAACTAAGTTAGATGCGGCTGAAGGTAAGGCGGCTGGCCTCGAATTGCAACTCAACGATCGGGCTGATGCTGCGACTGCTGAAGTTAAGACTGATGCAGCAGACATTGAGCAAATTCGTGCTGATGCAGAAGCAAAAATTAGCGGCGAAGTTAAAGCCCGTCTTGATGCTTGGGCTGAAGTTACACCGCGCTTGCCCAAGGATTTCACCATTGACCACTCGTTAGACGTGAGTGGAATTTATCGCGCTTATTTATCTGCTGTTCATCCTCAGCTTTCCTTGGATGGCAAGGATGCGGCTTATATCGAGGGCGTTTATCAGGGCTTAAGCATTGGTGCCGTCAATAAGGCGGATGCTGCTCGGAATGAGATCCATAACGCTCGCGCGAATGTGGCGGTTAACGCTAGCCATAAATTTGACGCGAATAAGAGCAGCACAATGAGCGCCGCTCGTAGCAAGCCTTTACCTGGTGTTAGTGCCAAAGGGGACAAATAATTATGGCAATTCAAACTACTTACGGCTTTACGCACCAAACCCGGCAAAAAGGTTTTCCAACTTACCTCACCACTCAAAACAAATATACAGGCTATGCGTCTGTTGCTGTTGGTTTTGGCTTGGGTTTGGTATCGGGTGGCAACTCCACTGATGGACGTTTGCGCCTAGCTTTGCCTGCAACTGTTAACGATGTATTTCTAGGCGTTTCAGTGTTGGTGCATAAGCAAGTTTACGGCAAACCTGATGCGTTAAGTGTTTTGGAATCAACACTTGAGACGCGATACGAAGTTGGTGAACCGATTACCTACATGCGCAAAGGGACGATCACGGTTTTCAGTGAACAAGCTGTTAACCCTACGCTTCCTGTGTTTTTACGCGCGGTCGCAAATGGTGGGCTAACAGTTGGCAACTTCCGTGTCGATGTCGATACCAACCGAGGGATTCCGTTAGCTAGAGCACGCTGGGTTGAAACGACTACAGCGGCTGGCTTAGCACTACTCGAACTTGATTACTAAGAAGGAGAATTATGCCAGCCGATACCTTATTCCTCCAACAGCAGTTGGAATATGTGCAGAATACAGTCGTAAAGCAGGACTTCCCAGAGATGCTCATGGCATCGGGAACTGCTATCGACATCTCGAAAGAAATCCCAGCAGGGGCCGAAACCTACAGCTATCAGATTCTTACCTTCGTTGGTGAGGCGTTGATTTTGGCTAATGGTGCCGATGATATCCCAATGATTAACGCTTATGCCGAGAAGCGCATTGGTGAAATTAAAACGTTGGTGGATGGCTACAGTTACACCGTTGAAGATATTGAACACGCTCAATTTGCGGGCATTAACTTAAATGCTCAGTTTGCAATTGGTGCCCGTGAAATTCTTGAGCGTAAGTTTGACATTCTAGGCTACACAGGTGATTCACGCTATAACCTACTTGGTTTTGTGAATCACCCTAACGTGCCCTCTTCTACTGTAACGAATGATGGCAACCAGAACGGCGGATCGAACTCTACTCGTTGGCGACACAAAACGGCGGATCAGATTTATCGTGATTTGTCGAACTTTGCTACATCGATGCGGATTGCTACTAATGGTGCTTATTCCATGGAAGCGATCGCGTTACCAGAAGAAGAATTTGGCATTATCAACAACACTCCCTATCCTGCTAACTCCAGCGCTGGCAAAACTATTTTGTCGTTCTTCCTGGAAACACAGCGGCAAACTCCAGCGGGTGTGCAATCTGTTTATCCGATGGCTTATTTGGCTGGTCAAGGTGCGGGCGGTACTGACTTGATGGTTGGCTACCAAAAACGGGCCGATCGTCTTGTATTGCATATGCCTTTGGACTTTACGCAGCAGCCTGTACAGATGACGAACTTGTCGTACAAGGTTCCTTGCCGCATGAAGACGGGTGGTGTGCAGGTCACTAAGCCTCTGTCCATGCGTTACGCAATCGGAATTTAAGGAGTAATAAAAAACGTGGCACAAGTTAAATGGCGGAAACCCAACAGTTTTACGGTTCACTACGAGGGCGGCATAGCAAGCACTTTAACGCTAACGCCTGGAGTTAATAGCGATATTAATGATGATGAGTTTAGCGCATTCGTTAAGCATCCCATCGTTAAATTGCTAATTGATGACGGGTCAATTGCGATTATGGATGCGCCCCCTGCTAGCACGTTGGAGCATCAAGGTTTTGCAGTAATCGATGATGCTGAAACAGGACAACCGTTACCCGTTCAGCCTGTCTCGACTGGCGTAAAGGCTAAACCTAATCAAGCTGCTGCACAAGTAGCTGAACAGGAAAAAGCCAAGCGTGACAAAGAGGTTGGCTAATGAGCGTTTTTCCTAATAATTGCACACTTATTTTCACGAAGGACACACCTTCTGATCAAAGGGATGCAATGGGAAATCCAATCATTATCAAAACGCTGTCAACTGTGCAGGCTTCCGTCAAGGTCGATACCAGTCGGCAAGGAAGAGCGATCGTTGAGCCGGGGGATGACCCGAATTTAATTTATTTGATTGGCTATTGTGTTTCTCCACGGTATTTGCCAGCTAATGCTAGGCCGAATGCAAAGGCGAAATGCACGATCAAGGATTTAGCTTCAGGGTCAATTCAAGAGGGGGAGTTCACCGTAACGCTAATCACGCAACCTCGTTGGAAACAGATCACAAAAGCCTTGGGTTCAAAGTTTGAGGGGTATTTCATCCATGCCTGAACTGCGCTTAAACGATATTGATTTTCCTAGCATGGCTGCAAACTATGCCTGGAATGTTGATTATGCCGCAGATGTGCATGAGGGTGAAGCTGGTTTTAGTCGCGGGATTAATCGCCCATTCACTGAAGTAGCTGTAGCCGAATACCCGATTGAACAACGTTTTGCAGAGTTATCAGAAGCAGGTTTCACCATTGAACAGGCTTTTACTCAATTAGCAAAAGACCTAGGCGATCGGTTCAAGGATGTGATTGATAACTACGACTGGGGAATCAACAGCAATCGGATTAAACGATTTAAGGATTCTCCAACGTGGCGAACAATTACAGACTCTGGCGATTTACGTGATTCGCAGACTTTGGAGGTGGTCAAAGACTGATGTTTTTAGACACTCCAGAAGATGCGCCAACATTACGGGGATTGCTAGAACGACTGATTGGTAGTGACCTTGGAACATTTAGCAACGGCCTTCCCGCGATATGGGTAGAAGATCCGCCAGCCCCTAAAAACGGTACAGGTTTGCATTGCATTATCTACTACCGTCCGCGTCAATTACGCCCATCGATTGGCCTTACTCAATCAATTCAGTTTTTGGCGTGGCAAGTGTCACTCATTCAACTGGATAGGTCACAGGAGGGAATCGAAGTATTGGCAAGGGTAGGGGACAAAATCCGAAATAGCTTTCAAGGCTGTTCAGAAGGGGCTTCGGCTTCAGTCTCGGATCGTTATCCAATCTTGAACTACTCTCTCCCATTCACAAAAGTCGCTAATCCAATTTACCTGGCTTAGTTTGCAACACCTAACGCCTCAATAGGAGGGGCCGAAAATGTCTTTACAAGTCAATTTGCCATCTCAGGCCATCACCACAACCAATACTACAATTCGGTTGAAGATGTTGCCCCTGAACACCCGGACACCTAGTACTACTACTGTCACGGTTGCTGCTGCTGGTACCAACGTTAACGTCACTGTAAACGCCGCAGCAGTGCGGGGTGCAACTAGCATTACTGTAAACGCAGTATCAGCCGCATTACCTAACCGTGCTCGTATCCGATTCGCTAATGGCGCTCAGGCTATCCTGTCAGCAGCAGTTGCATCGGGTGCAACGACTTTGCCTGTAATGTTCTTATCCGCAGATGTTACTTCTGGCCTAACTGGAATTTGGAACGCCGGATCGTTATCGATCGGTTCTATGTATGTGCCTGTCAACCCATTGGTCGAAGAAATCGATGCGGGCGAGATTCTGGCATTCAACACGACCAACATGGTAACCGTCACTGATTACTGTCCTGCTGGTTCAACTGTGTTGGAAGTGTTGCCACTCACAACCGCAGTAGTAGCAAACCAAACCGCTACCACTCAAAGTCTGCTAACCGTGGCAGGTGCGACAGATGCAACGCCTACCAGCGCTCCTAAGACCGTTGATGCAACGACTTATAACTCTGGTGTAGGTAAGGAAATGCTCGTGACGGGTGTTTCTGCAACACTCAAAATCGGCTACAACCTCATCGTGGGTGACCGTGGTGGTGACGTTATTAACTCGCTGCTGTACAACCCTGCCAACTTTAACCGAGAAGTGTACGCCGTTGTTTCCCGTCCGTTTGATGGCGTATATGAAGGCGCTGCAATCGTGACTAACAACAGTGACACGGCACCTGTGCAAGACCTGGCTAAGCGTACTGCTGATATGCAGTTCCAAGGGACTTCGTTCAAGTTCACTAAGTTTGCAACCTTCTAATCATGGCGCATTTTGATTGCCTGCATTTTAAGCAATTTGCGGGCTTGATTAATTGCGAAGTTGACGAGTCGGGGGTAACTTGTGGCGCTATTTATTTGGCCCCTAATCTCCCCCCTGCTCTTCCACTTTTTTCGCTAGATGGGCAGCAGGTTTGCGTACTTGAAATCCCTCAAGAATATCGCTCCAGTCCTACACCAGAAACGATCACAAACGTTGAAGACAATTTGAGGTTTTCGATATGTCAGACAAATTGATTGTGCGTGCATTGCAACCGATTTACGACCATCGCGCAGATCGTATTTACAGCCAAGACGAAGAATTTGAAACCGATCGTGATTTTGTCCAAGGCTTAATTGACCTTAAGCAAGCAATTGAAGTTACAGCGCCCTCTTTGATCGCAGTGCCAGAGGTCGGTTTGTACTTGCCCAATAACGAAGTCGAACCCGTTGAAAGCCCATCTGAAAAGCCCAAGAAAGGTTTCGGCTAATCAACTTGTTCACTTAAATCTTTCTCTCTCAAAAAAACGTAACCAGAGGTCAACCATGAGACGCACTAAGAAAGCTAATTCCAATCCTTACGGCAAGCAGATTATCGAACTTGTTCCCGTATCCGAACATGAGAACGGCAATAAAGTTTGGTTTGCTAAAATGCCGATTACGCCTGACACAAACCCGGTTGATGTTCAGGATTTGCAACGTAAGCAAGCTCGTGTAACATCGTTGTTGTTTGTGGCTGCGAATAAAGTAGCAGTAGAGCGCAATATTCCTCCTGAAGATGCACGGGCATTGTTTTTCCCACAACGTCAAGAAGATGGGACGGAAACAGTGCCATTAAACTTTATCGACTATTTGAGTCAAACTCAGATGGAAGAGTTTTTGATGCTGCAATCTGAAGCGGCTGGATTACCAATCGCCTGCGCTACGATGTTCCTGAAACGTCGGCTAGCATTTGAGTTGACGCTCTCAGATGCTGTAGAGAATGGCTATTATATTGAAACGCCATGGTTTGATATTACGGCAGGCGACAAATTTAAGTTTGATAGCAATGTAGTGACTGTTGCTAAAATAGATGATGACATCGTTTATTTTAACGACGGCGCAGTAGTGAAGCCAAATACCACAGGCTTTTTACTGGATGACAAGGGTGAGTATTTACTAGGCGACGAATCTTGGACTGAAGAGCAAACTAAGTCGATGCTTTCGATTCAGCAGATTGATGCAATTTATCGTTTCTACGATGAGTGTTTGAATGCAAAATCTGAGGGAAAACAGAAACAGCGACCCTCGAAGACATCCGAGAATATGCCAACAGTCCAACCATCGATTGGTGGGGAGATGTCTACCCAGAGTGCTGTGCTCTCGGAATCCCAGCCCAAGACGATCGATTCTCCTACCGAAACTTTGGCGATTGTCCAATAGATTTAATCTTGGCAATGCTTAAGGTGTTTAGGGAGCGCCGTCAACAGGAAGTCAATGCACTATCAGTTACAGCCGCTTTAGGTTGGACTTCTCTATTTAATGGTTTTGCGGGTGAGTCAGGGGAAAAAGCAAAACCTCAAGACTTCTTACCGTTCAAGATCGATGATACAAGTAAGTCACACAGCAGAATTAGCGATGAGACTAGGGCGATTATTTCGCATTTAGTTGACCGCAATAAACTGCCACCTGTGCTGACTAGTGCATTCCGCCAACTTCTTGATTAACTTTTGAGAGCTGTTTGTGTTTACGTTTTCGGCTCTCATTTCCTCCTCATTCCTATTCCTGAATATGTCACTACAACTGCAATTTGTCGAAATCAAAGACGACGACAGACACATCGAAACCCTTACAGCCGATTTGATGACTATTGGCCATGTAGGAGACGTTAAACCTAAGTTGTGTAATGGTCGCATCTCTCGCCGTCATGCAGTTGTAGTGAAACAGGATAATGGTTGGCTCATTACAGATGGCGTTAATGGTCAACCTTCGACTAACGGGTTACGCTTAGCCAATGGTGAAAGAGTAGCCTGTAAGTTGTTGAGTGAGGCAGGGCAACGAGTTTATTTATTAAAAGCCGATAAGTTAGAGTGTTATATTGAGGTGATTGAAGTGGACAAAACTAGTTCAGCGTTGGCAGGGCGGTCTACACTTAATTTCGAGGCTGAACTTAGTCAGCTAAATGGCGCGATCGAACAAACGATTAATCATGTGCAAAGTGTTGAGAAAGTTGCCCATAACAATCAACGACATATTCAAGATGTTGAGTCGAGATTAGATACGGCACTAGATGCGATCGAGCGTGTTGGTAAACGGCCTTGGGTCTTTTTGGCGGGTACCGTGGTGTTAGGCGTATCGGTGTTGAGTGGCATTATCTTGTTTGGACTTTACTCCAATATGGATAAGTTTGTAGATACTTATATCGACCATCGTTATCAGAAAACTCAGCAACAGCAAAGTAAGTAGATGGGCACATATCGAACTAACTTTTGCATCACCGATCGCTACATTGCAGGCAAGTCTATAGAAGAATTAGCGCACGACTACAATCTCACTACCGAAGAAATAAGCGCGATCGTTTCTCAATACAAAATAGAAATCTGGCATCCTGAAGGCGGCAAGCTATTACGCACTTTCCCGATTGAGCAACGGGTGAAGGCTAAGCAATTAGTAGATCGCTGGAATCAGTCTTACAGCTTTTACTATGGCGACATGATACTAAGCATAAGTGACATTGAAGAGATTACCCCAACAGTGCCCACTCAGCAGCAACTATCTTGCAGCAATGCCGTTTAATCTCATCTCTGGGCAAATCACAAATACAATCCCAATCCCTACCCAGGCCACTCGCGACACTATCACAAAACTTTTGCATGTCTGGAACATCAACTAAACAAAACACGCCCTTAAGAACAGGCGTGTCATCAACTAGCATCAATAAAAAGTGAGTAGGCCTTCTATCAGTACTCGGTATAATTTCAGTCCATACACGATTTAACCTAACAATACAGGCTGTAATCTTTTTGAGGTGCGCTGCCCTCTTATAGGCCATTTCGAGGCTGGCCGCTGATTCGACTTCATACGCTGCAACCCTGATACAGACCGCTCCTCTGGTTCTAGCTCCCAGAAGTTCAAGTCTTGCGCTTGCAGTAATACTAAGTCGAGACTGCATCGATTCCCTTGATACTCCCCAGCCCTAAAGGAACGGGGATTCTTGAATAGCCCAAATTCGGACTTTCAAAGGCGCAATCAAAGCACCCCTACTAACTCCATCGAGACTGAAACCCAATTTCGTTGCTACTTTTCTCAAAATGTTTGCGGCACCATTGCAATCAGCATTGATTTTGAACCCGTCCTTAGAGCGATACAACCCACGCTTAACACGCTTTCCAGACTCTTTCCACCCTTCAGGTTTTGCGCCGAATGTAGGTAGTTCATCAAGATCTAGGAAACTTGCTTTCGAGGTATAAGACTCTTCGGTTTCGACAAATTGAATGCCATGCTGTTCGCACAATTGAGCAATACGGTCTTTCAGTTTAGCTGTGGGGATTTGAACAAACTTTTGATTTGTCTTGCTGCCAAGATTTATTTCTTGGCGTTGACCTTTATTCCAGCCAAACACGACTGACCCAATGCGGTTTTCAATGCAATGATTAAGTACAATCCTTGCCGCTTTGTTGACAGCATCGCGAACTTGTCGATTCCGTTTCTCAGTGATTCTAGCTAATCGCTTAGACCAGAAACCTTGCGGCTTGCCTTCTTTAAGTACAGAAACGCGCTTATTGTACCACTGGTTCAATGATTTAAGATGCAGCCCATCAACGATAAAAGAGGTGCCAACATTGCTAATGCAAGTAATCCAGTTATTCAAGCCCGGATCGATTCCTAAAACATTAGAAGCGTCTACGTCTAGCTGAACTGGTTCAACCTTGTAGACTAGTTCCAGATAAAACGCTCCATTTCTTGGCAGGATGCGATACTCCCTAATCGCTTTGAAATCAAGGTTTGACGGCATTGGCAAATAAAAAGCATCTAAACCAAACCACGCTTTAACTTGACTTCCTAACGGAAATCTTAAACCTTGTAGCTTTAACTTAACATCGGCACCGGGAAATGTTACTAGGTTTAGTCCTGGCTTGCGGTAGTTAGGTAATTTGGGCCGCTGAGTAACAGCACCTTTTTTGACACCTTTTAGCAATCCCAGATAGGACTTGAACGACTCAGCAACGGTCGTTAGGCATTGCTGAGAAACATGAGAATACATAGCCTGAAAATGTGGGTTACCTTTCAGCTCTCGATGCAGATCGAACTTGCTAGGAATTTTACCAGTCTTAAAATACAACTGCCGAGCAAGGTATGTCCCGCAATTATGGAGCTTGTTCGATTCACCGCACAGGAATTCAAGAATCCCTTTCAATGAAGAATCCGCGTTGATTAGAATTTGCTGGCATCCAAACATTGTTTTACCTCCTATGTGATATTATACAGCTTGTCGCTATCTAATGCAACATGAAACTCAAATCTAACAATAATATTGTCTACAGTTGCCAGTATCACGTTATTTGGTGCGTGAAATACCGTCGTAAAGTTTTGATGGGTGAGGTTGAGGCGAGATTGAAAGAAATCTTGTCTCAAGTAGCGCTAGGTATAAAATGCGAGATAGAAGAAATGGAAACGGATCAAGACCATGTGCATCTATTAATTAGCTGCGATCCTCAATTTGGGATTCACAAAGTTGTAAAACGGATGAAGGGTAGAAGTTCTAAGGTGTTGAGGGATGAATTTCCATCTCTCAAATCTCGAATCCCTACCCTTTGGACAAATTCATATTTTGTTGCAACTGTTGGTGATGCGCCGTTAGCTGTAATCAGGCAATATATCAAAGACCAGCAATCAATCTAGCTGCTTCCTCCCGTTGGTCGGTCGCGGCGCTATCCTTCCCCACACCTAAAGTCAGGTGCTTGCCGCGCGTTCCCGTCAATAGTGTGTGGCATTGTATTTTCCTTAATTCTAACGTATCAGGCGTTTATCTTAAGAATATCAATTTGTAGGTATGTCTCTATGATTGCGGTCACATCATTTAATCTTTCTTGAGGCAAATATTTGATGAGTGTGGCAACTGTTACAATAAAGTGAAACACCTAACAAATCAAAAATATCATCATGTTTGAACTGATTCGCAGCAAGTTACTAGCTTACATCGATCGTTGCAATCGCATCTCAGTAGAAAAGGATGAAAAGATTGCTGAACTATCCCGATTGGCTGGGGCACTGTCTCTAGAAGTCAATGACCTTAAAGCCACATTGGCCGCTACTCAGGATGAATTCAAAGCAGAGACAGCAAAGGCATTAGCTGAACAGGTTGCCCGTCATGCTGCACAGTTGGATGAGCTAACTTCTATTTTGGAACAGGCATCCAATCCTACGGCTATTGGCGATGAACTGCTTAAAGCTGTGGATGAAGATAGTACGATCGAAACTCCTGATCTTGTAGCCGATGCAATCGCTGAAACTGTAGATAAGCCTGTTGCCACTCCAGTTGAGGCTGTTGATGCGGCATTGAGTGCTGTACTAGGTTCTGAGATTGAAGGAATTGCGGTTGAAAACAATCCTGAATAGTTTATACTCGTGAAAGCAACAACTCGAAAAAGTTCGTTTCGATACCGCCCTTTCCTCCTGTTTTGGGCGGTTTTTTATTAGTTGTTTAGTGTTGCAGTTGTTAAGATAGAAGCACACTTCACCCCCTCTATTCGCAATGGCAACTCAGTTAGGCGATTTACTTTTATCACTGAAGCTCAATAGTGACGATTTCAATAATTCGCTAAACAATGCCAAAACAGCGGCCATGAATGCGGGGCGGGATATTGAAGCTACACTCGGTAAAACTAACGTTGCTGTGAATGTGCAGGTCAAAACTGAAGCACTCACCAAGCTAAATGAGCAGTTAGGGGCAACAGGAAGGCAGATTGACGCATTACAAGCACAGCTAGATAAGAATCCTTTGCGGGTAAAATTGCATGTTGATGGGCTGGAATCAGCAAAGTCTGAAGTAAAAGCCTTTGTGCGTGAAGTGTCGAAGGATTTGGAAGGGGCTAGCAAGACTAAGCTGGATTTGAAGCCAACTGTCGATTTTAACCAGATTCATGAACTCAATAAGTTGATCGACGTTAAGGTTGCACACGTTGCGTCTGCTAATCCTAAGTTACGACTTAGACCAACTGTTGACACTACACAGATTGATAGATTGTCCCGTCAAATTGATGAGGTAGAGCGGAAGATTAATCGTGTCGCAACTAGACGAGTCAGAATCCAAGCAGACGATCCACAGATTAAAACACAAGAGACTTCGACGAAGACAGTAGTTAGGCCAGAAGTAGACACGACTGCATTCTCAAAGTCTCTTGAAAAAGCTGTTACTGAAGCAATCACCACATCCTTCAAATCGGCAAATCCATTTAAGAAGGGTGGATTGTCTAATCTGTTCACTTGGCCGATCGATGGCATCAAGTCTTTGCTGGGCAACATCTGGAATGGCGTAGGTAGTCAGATTGGGTACTCTATCTCTAAAGAATTGGCTGATGGTTTATCTGATGGCTTAGCCGATGAATTTAGTTATTTGATTGGTAGTTTTGGGCTATTAGGTAGAAAGTTTGGGAAGGCTGTTGCCGAGGACTTTATTGGTGCTTTTGGCGCTGATATGGCAGGCTTTGAAGATTTGGTGCAAGACATCATAGGGAAAAAAGATATTGCTACAGAAGGATTTGCCACGCGGGGTAGACAATCAGCAGCAGCTAGAGAACGGCAGTCTTATGCGGGTGAGCAGGCACGGGCTGAGCAAAAGGACATGGAGCGTAAAGCCCCTGAAATAGTTGAAAAGCAACGGGTGCAAGCAGAACGAGCAGCTAGAATTCGGCAAATGGCTGATGCTTATGATGCTGAATTTACTAAGCGAGTCAAGGATTTAGGTGGTGGGCAAGTTAGAGACAGGATGGGCGATCTCAGGAATCAACGAGATCAGTTGCAAGAAGAATTATTCACGTTAAACAAAAGTGCAGATCTTGATACGGTCGTGCAAAAGCAGGCTGAGATTAAAAGTGTGCGTGAAAAAATGAGCGCACTTAGAAAGGATAGAGAAAACCTTGTCAAGGAATTGGCTGAGTTTAAGAGAATTGGCGATACTGAGTCAGCATTAAAAAAAGAGATTGAGATTGCATCTGTTGACGAGGAAATGACTGGCCTCAAATCTCAGCGGGGGCAACTTCAAGATGACTTGTTTGGGTTGAATAAAGGAAAAACGAACGTTAAAGCTATCTCTCAAAAACAGATAGAGATTAAAACTGTTCGAGAAGAAATGAGCGCTCTTGCCAAGCAGCGTGAAGCATTACAGCGAGACTTAAACAATCTAAATGCTATTGGCAACAAAGAAGGCGCGATCGAAAAGCAGATTGAAATGATGTCTCTAGATGAACAAATCGAATTAGCGTTTAATAAGAAAGGGCGATTGCAGAGAGATTTGTTTGGTTTGAAGGGTGGTGATATTAAAGCTATTCTACAAAAACAGGCTGATGCTATTTCCATTGATAAAAAGCTAGAGGAATTAAATTTCCAGCGTGGGCAATTGAGAGAGGAGCTTACTTTTCTTGAAAGAAGTGGTGATGCGAGTTCTGTCCTCAACAAGCAAATGGAGATCATGAGTGTTGACGAGAAAATCACATCATTCACCGGGCAAAAAGATCAAATAGAACGGGATTTAACAGACCTAAATAAAGCGGGTAGCCGCCCTGAAGCTGTTGCCAAGAAGCAACTAGAAATCAAGTCAATCAATCAGCAAATCGATAATATCAATAAGCGCTTTGACGACATACAGAAACGAGTCAAGAAAGCGCTAGAGTCTGAATACAAAGCAATTGCCGACCTAATCGATATTCAATACGCCGAACGTCGGGCACTTGGGAAGGATATGGCCGTTGCTGGCAATGAAGATTTGCTGCGTGTTCCTCGACAGGTTAGCGAAAGATCGGGCATGTTTGTGGCCGAATCTAAAGGAATTAAAACTAATAAAATTGAACAAATTGAAGGATTTTATGAGCAGTTGGTTGGCGAGGTCGCAAAAAGATCTGGCTTGCCAATTCCAGATCGTCAGCAGCTACCTAAGTTGATTGCCGATGACAAACTAAGTCCCGCAATGGGTGGTAGCTACAGACCAAGTAGAAATGAAATTCATGTGCGACCAGAAGTACTGCAATCAATATCAGATGGAACACTAGACGATAAAAATTTAGATATTCTGATTCATGAATTACGTCATGCGATGCAGCTTCTTTACGGTGAATTAGCTGAATCAGCAGAAGTAGCTGTTGATTTATTGAAACCCACTACTCAAGAAGCCAAAAAATTTGGCGGCAGAATTGAAAGATCTATTGCAGGCAACAAAGGGGTGTCCAAGCAGTATTCTAGAGCTGTAGAAGAAGATGCTTACACTTTCACGCATCGCAATTTCACCGAGATCAAGGACTCCCTAAACACGGCTCAATCCCGTAATCGTTTTTTGGATGTAGCCGGAATTGGCGGGGGCAAATTACGGAATGAATTGCATCTTGGCAGCATAGAATACATTAAACTTGCGAAAGAAAAAGCCGACAAAATAGCTAGCAAGGTTGATGCGACTTCTGAATTAGGCCAAATGATTGATAAGGTGCAAGCAGTTCATGACTCTTTTGTCAAAAAGATCGAAGATTTACCTGACATTGAAAATCTTTCCCCATCAGAAGTTGATGCGCTTATTGTCGATTTACAGGGTTCGCAACAAAAAGCGATTGAACAAGTTAAATTAATTACAGTTGATTTTTTGAAAGAATTAGTGAGCCTACCTCAAAAGCGGATAGAAGAAGCAACCCAAAAGATGACGGTCATGAGCCGCAAAAAAGATTTGATGCCTATTGCTAAAAACTTAGGTATTGAATCACCAGAGAAGTTAAGCAAAGCTGCATTGATTCAAAAGATAGCTGAATCATCTGAGCAAATGGCGATGATTGAGCAGGTCAATAAGGCTGATGAGAAGAGAGAAGCGGCTTTGCAACGACGGCGGGAAATGGTTGAATCTGCAAAAAGGGTTGCATTCA
>JACCDR010067931.1_pt1 | contig 13905 bp, 14 predicted proteins | sample 7446431 | NCBI WGS metagenome assembly JACCDR01 (sample SAMN15323443, study PRJNA562643) | freshwater metagenome | isolation source: river surface water | place: USA:Blue River Watershed | collected 2017-08-17 | reverse complement strand
GGCTGAAGAGGACGCGGGCCTGATCGACGTCGTTGAAAACGGTCTGCGTCATCCGGTCGTGAAGCTTCGCCTGGAGCGCGCGAAGCTGTGCGGCGGAGAGCATGTTCAACGTTTTCGCGAGGGCGGCGTTGTCGAAGGCGAAGGTAAACGCGACGACGCGCTCGATGCGCTTGAGCTTGGAGAGGCCGCAGATGTGGGCGATGTCGGTGGCCTTGGACGACCACGGCGAGATCGTGCCGGGGCGTGGGGCGACGACTTGGAGCAGGCCGGCGGGTTGGGCGGCGGAGGCGGCGCGGCGCGGGCCGTAGGTGAGGAGTTTTTCGAGGACTTCGTGCTCGGCGGCGGAGAGCTGGCCGTCGATCTCGGCGACGTGAATGAAGGCCGTGCTGAGGCTGCGGACGGGCAGACCGGCGGCGACCAGGTCTTGCTGGAGTTTTTGCAGGCGAAACGACGACAGGGCGGAGGAGCCGCGGAGAGTCAGCATGGTGGAAAAATAGAGGCCAAAACGGAAGCGGCTGCGGCTTGTTTTGGCGATGGGAAAAACGAAAGACCGAGCCAGGCGCGCGTGGGTCCGGGTTTGTAGCCTCCGAGCACGAGGGGTTGAACTCGGTGGGGGAAATCGAGTTTTCCGCGTGCGGAATCTTAACGGCCGGCCACGGCGCGTCGGCCCTGCCGGTTTCAGGTGTTCGGGTGGCGAAAGGGCTGGTCTGCGTGGGTGGCGGCACGCAGTCCTCGGATCATCAGGACCAGCTCAGGTCGGTCTTCTCGATCGGCAGGGTGCGTATCCGCTTGCCGGTGGCGGCGAAGATGGCGTTGCAAACGGCGGGTGCGACCGGCGGAAGCACGGGCTCGCCGAGGCCGGTGGGAGGATTGTTGGACTGGATGAAGTGTGATTCGACCTTGGGGGCGTCCGGCATGCGCAGGAGTGTGTAATCGGAGTAGTTGGTCTGCTGCACGCGTCCGTTCTCGACGGTGATTTCCTGAAACCAGGCGGCGCTGAGCCCGTCGATGAGCGAGCCTTGAACCTGATTTTCGGCGCCGCTGAGGTTGATGATGGGGCCGACGTCGGTGGCGGCGATCAGGCGGTCAACCTTGAGCGTGCCGTCCTGGGCCACGGTGACATCGGCGACCACGGCGACATAGCCGGCGTGGCTGAAGTGAAAGGCGATGCCCTGACCTTGGCCGCGCGGGAATGTGATTTTTCCCCAGCCGGCTTTTTCGGCGGCGAGGCGCACGACGGCTTTCATGCGGGTGGCGCTGTAGGGCCGGCCGCGCGCTCCGGGGCTTACCGGCACCTCGCGATCCTCGCCGAGAATTTCGAGCCGGAAGTCAACGGGGTCGCGGCCGCCGGCATGGGCGAGCTCGTCGATGAAGGATTGGAAGGCCCAGGCGTAGCCGCAGCTGCCCGGTGCGCGCCAGTAGCCGGTGGGCAGATTGCTCGCGATGATCGAGCGGCCGAGGCGGAAGTTGGGGATGAAACGGCTGGGAAACTCGTCGCCGTTCAGATCACCGCCGAAGCCGGGTCTCTCGGTGTTGTTGGTGCCGAGCGTGACGAAGTGATTGTGCCAGGCGGTGAGTTTGCCGGAGGCGTCCACGCCGCCCTTGAGGAAATGCCAGCCGGCGGTGCGGTAGTAATCGTGCTGAAGATCCTGGGTGCGCGTCCAGGTGACCTTGATGGGTTTGCCGGGCATCTTTTGCGCGATGGCGGCGGTCTCGACCATGAAGTCGTTCATGATGCGGCGGCCGAAGCTGCCGCCGGCGCGCACGAGGTGGATTTTCACTTTGTCCTTCGGCAACTCGAGGACCTTGGAGATCAGGTCCATGCCAGGTGTGGGCGTTTGGGTGGGCGCCCAGACTTCCATGATGCCGTCTTTGAAGAGGGCGGTGCAGTTTTGCGGCTCGAGGGGAGAGTGGGAGAGGTACGGGTAATCGTAGGCGGCCTCGACGGTTTTGGCGGCGGCGGTGAGGGCGTCATCGACCGCGCCCGAGTGGCGGACCTCGGTGACCGGGGTACTTTTTCCGAATGCGGCGGCCTTTTCCGCAAACGTGGTGGAGTTGAACTCTGTCAAGGACGGCTCGTCCCAGGTGACTTGAAGTTGTTCGCGGGCCTTGAAGACGGCCCAGGTGGAGTCGCCCACGATGGCCACACCGGGCAGCAAACCGAACAGATCGCTGGTGCCGGGGAGGATGAAGGCGGCCTGCACACCGGGGAGTTTCAGGAGCTCTTCGGTGTTGGCGCTGGCGACTTTGCCGCCGAAGCCGGGGCAGCGCACGTAGACGGCATGCAGCATGCCGGGGAGTTTTTTATCGATGCCGAAGGCGGGCTGTCCGGTGACGATTTTGGGGTTATCCACGCCGCCGATACGACGTCCGAGGATTTTGAAGTCCTTGGGATTTTTGAGCGTGACCGCCTTGAGGTCGGGCGGCGGCAGGGTGGCGGCTTTGGCGACGAGGTCACCGTAGCCGAGTTTTCGACCGCTGGGCCGGTGGATGACGGTGGCGGCCTCGGCGTAGCACTCGGCGGCGGGAACGTTCCAGGTTTGGGCGGCCGCGCTGACGAGAAGCTCGCGGGCGGCAGCGCCGAAGCGGCGGGACTGGTCGTAGTTGCCGGGGATGGCGGTGCTGCCGCCGGCGGTTTGCACGCCGTAGCGAGTGTCGAAACTGGCTTGCTCGACCACGACGCTTTCCCACGGGGCTTCGAGCTCTTCGGCGATGATCATGGGAAGGGCGGTTTTGACGCCCTGGCCGATCTCGGGATTTTTCGCGATGATGGTGATGACGCCTTGCGGGGAGATGCGGATGAAGGCGTTGGGGGCAAACTCAGCGGCTTGGGCGAGGCTGGCATCGGCGGCCAAGGCTGATGGCAGCGCCCGCGAATAGAGACCGAAGGCGAGTCCGCCGCCGGCCAGTGCGCTGAGTTTCAGGAAACTGCGGCGATCCAGGCTGGGGCTGAGTGAGTCGGAAGCGGGGATGAGCGTCTTCATGTGGCAGCCTCCTGAGTGCCATACGCGGTGGCGGGTGTTGAAGCGGTGCCGGTGGCGGCGAGGCGGGCGGCGGCGTGAATGCCTTCGCGGATGCGGGTGTAGGTGGCGCAACGGCAGAGGTTGCCCGCCATGGATTCGTCGATGTCGGCGTCGCTGGGATTCGGATTTTTCGCGAGCAGTGCGGCGGCCGACATGATTTGTCCGGACTGGCAATAGCCGCATTGGGGCACATCGAGATCGCACCAGGTTTTCTGCAGCGGGTGGGTGCCATTGGCCGACAGGCCTTCGATGGTGACGATTTTCTTTTCGCCCAAGGTCGAAACCGGCAGCGAGCAGGAGCGGGCGGCTTCACCCTCGATGTGGACGGTGCATGCGCCGCATTGACCGATGCCGCAGCCGAATTTGGTGCCGACGAGATCCAGGTGGTCGCGTAAAACCCAGAGCAGGGGAGTCTCGGGCGTGACGTCCACGCTGCGAGTCTGACCGTTGACGTTGAGCGAGTACTTCATGTGCGGGAGGAGGCTGCCGAACTAAGACGGGGCGGAGCGGGAAAAAGATGCAGGGCTGATGCCAAGATTGGATGGTTGGCGACGGGGTCAACGAGTGGGCATTAAAAAACCCGCAGCTTTTTAAGACGGCGGGTTTTTTGGCGTAGAAAAAATGAAGTCGGCTCAGACCTTCTCGACCAGGCCGGCCTTGATGGCCTTGACGGAAACAAGCACGCGCTTGGTGCCACCATTGGCGGTCTTGATGCGGATGCGCTGAAGATTGGGGCGGAATTTACGCTTCGTGATGCTGGTCACGTGCGTACCGATGCCGCCGCTCTTTTTGCTCTGACCCTTGCGGTTGATGCTGCTGCCCTTGACGGGGCGTCGTCCGGTGATTGCACAGATTCTGGCCATGATGGTTTCGATTAGGTTAAAGGGTCCGGAGTAAAGGGTGGGCCAATTGTGAAGCAAGGGGAAACTTGGCGCGGAACGCTGGGAATCTTTATTTTGTGACGTGCATCGCGCTTCGTGGAGCTGAAAGCGGGCGGACACAAAAAAGCCCCGGGGAAACCGGGGCTGGGAAAATGCGGGCGAAACCGGGACTTACTTCTTGAGGAAGATGATGTCGACGCGGCGGTCGTTGGCCATGTCGGCTTCGCTGGCGTTTTCTTTGGCGTCGATGTCGCCTTTGGAGATCACGTCGATGCGGGCGGCAGGGATGCCGAGGGTCTCAAGGTATTTCTTCGCGGCGTTGGCGCGGCGGTCGCCGAGGCCGAGATTGTACTCAGCGGTGCCACGCCAGTCGCAATGACCTTCGAAGAGCACGCGGTGTGTGGGATTCGCATCGAGATAGGCTTTGGCTTTTTGGATCTTGGGGCGTTCGGTTTCTTTGATGCCGGCGCGATCGAAGTCGAAGAAGACCGGCTCGGAACCCTTGATCATGTCGCCCTCTTCAAAAAGGCCGTCGGTGCGCGCCGTGAGATCGGAATCACCAGGAGTGAGGCCTGTGCCAAAGTCGCCGCCAAGGCCACCGCCGAGGCTGCCGCCGCCTTGACCGAGCACGGTCGAGGTGGGATCGGGGCGGGAGGGTTTTTTCACGCAGCCGGTGAGGGCCACGACGGCGCTGAGAAGAGCGAGGGAAACAGACTTCGAGAAGAGGTTCATGAGATGGTGAAAGTCAGCAGTGGTTGACCTTATTGAGTAAGGGAATTGCGTCGGCAAGTCATTTATCCCCTGCGCGTATTCCACTCGTGAATTCCCCCATTTTGCCGCCCTGTTTTCTTTTCGACAATGGATCGCTGCGCGCGGCTTCCACACTGAATTTGAGGGCGGTGGCAACTGTGCTCGCAGCGCGAACCGGTGCGCGGGTGCGGGCGGTCTCGCTGCTGCATTCGAGCGCGGTTCCGGTGGAGCAACTGGACGGTGAGCGCGCGCAATTGCTCGAGCCGGCGTTGCTGGACTGGCTCGCGACGGGGCCGGGCGGCCCGGCGGTGCTGCTGCCGATGTTTTTCGGCCCCAGTGCGGCGTTGACGGACTATGTGCCGGACCGGCTGGCGGCGATCCGTGAAAAATTTCCGCAGGCCCGGCTGGAGCTCGCGCGCTGCATGGTCTCAGTCGAAGAGGCGGATGATCGCGTGGGGCAGGCGCTGGCGGATGCGGCGCGGGCGGTCATCGCGCAGGAACGCCTCGTCGGCGCGAAGGTGATCGTCGTGGATCACGGGAGTCCTCAGCGTGCGGTCGCCGCGGTGCGCGATCACCTCGGCGGGCAGGTGCGACGTCTGCTCGGCGTTGACGTGACAGCGGTCGGTGTGGCCTCGATGGAGCGCCGGCCCGGCCCGGACTATGCGTTCAACGATCCCCTGCTCGCCGAGGCGCTGCGCACGCCGCCTTTCGACGAGGGCGATGTGGTGCTCGCGTTGCAGTTTTTGTCGCCGGGACGGCATGCCGGCGCGGGCGGAGACATCGCGGAGATATGCGCGGCGGCGCAGCGGGAGCGGCCCGGACTGCGTACTTGGATGAGCCCTACAATCGGCGCCGACCACCGGGTGATCGACGTGCTGGCGGAGCGTTATCGGGAGGCCGTGCGCGCGCTGGAGTCTCGCGCGGGAGGCGGGTGAGGCAGCCGAAGTGCCGGCGGCGGCGGGCGCGAGCTCAGGCGAGTTTGCGCGGCTCGATCAGGCCCACCTCGAGTGCGTAGCGGGTGAGGCTGGCGACGTCGTGGAGATTGAGTTTGCGCATCAGGTTCGTGCGGTGGTTGTCCACGGTCTTCACGCTGATGCCTAGCTTGGAGGCGATTTCCTTGGTGCTGTGGCTTTCGGCGACTAGCTGGAGAATTTCGCGTTCGCGGTCGGTGAGAAAGTCGGCGGTCGCGCTGGAGCCGGGATTGGCGACGACGTTGCGCAGCAGGGCGGCGACGGCGGGGCCGAAATAGGTGCCGCCACCGGCGACGGTTTCGAGGCCTTTCTTGAGCTCGGTGAGACCCGCGGTCTTTTCGACAAAACCATGGGCGCCGGCTTCGAGCATCTCGCGCACGAGCACGGGATTTTCGTGTCCCGAGAAAACGAGTACGCGCACGTTTTTGAGCTGTTTGCCGATGCGGCGCAGCAGATCGACACCGTTCAGGCCGGGAAGCTTGGCATCCAGGACCAGGAGGTCGGGCTTCACCTCAAGGCAGAGATTGTAGGCGTTTTGACCGTCACCGCTTTCGCCGACCAACTGGTAGTTCGGATCCGTGCGCAGGATCTCGACGAGCATTTCACGGATGGCGGTCTGGTCTTCGATGATAACGAGTCGTTTCATAGGCACTATTACTTATCCCTGTTCGGCGAGAACGGGCCTCACTGAATGCAAATAAGGACAGTGCTCGTTTTTTAGAGGTCATTTACAGCGATTTTACCGTGCAAATTTCAGGTCTGGGCGTGCTGGCCGATGGAGGGTTGATGCCACTGAATTTTCTGCGATTCCGGCGTGCTCATCGGAGCGGGCCCACCCGCCTGCCGTGTGGGTCGTGCCGGCTTTGGTTGTTGTGGCTGGCGTGTTTTGCCGCCGGGGTGCCGCAGGGGCACGCCCAAGCCGAGCAGCCGCCCGCGCCTCCGGCCTCCCATCAAAAGTCCTCCACCACGCCTCCGGCCGCCAATGTGACGAAGATGCAGGCCTGGAAGGATGCCACCGAGATCGCCTCGCTCGCTCCCGGGCGCACGGAAGTGATCGGTGCGGGTGACTCGATGAAGCCGGTTTATGGCGAAAACACGATTTTGGTGATCAGCAAAATCGCCTACGACGATCTCAAGCCGGCGATGAACGTGGTTTATCACAACCGGCGCGGGAAAATGGTCGTGCACCAGTTGTTGGAGCGCGGAGCCTCCGGCTGGCGGGTGAAGGGGATCAACAATCCTCAGGAAGACAAAGATCGGGTGACACGGGATAATCTCGTGGGCGTCGTCTACGCATCGCTCGCCTACCACGACGAGAAACGTTGAGCGGATGCTTGGCTGACCCGCTGGAAAACCGTCCCGCAGGAGCCTGCCGCCGGATCCATCTGCCTGCATGGTGGGTTGACCGGGATTCGAACCCGGAACCAACGACTTAAAAGGACGCTGCTCTACCGTTGAGCTATCAACCCCCAAGCAGAAGGAGGGTCGAAAAAGCTTCCGCGCCTATCCTTTGGCAAGTTTTTTTTGGCCGGTTGCGGATGGTTTCGTTGCGATTGAGCTGGCTGGCGGACGACGAGAGGAAAACATGGGCGATCCTCGCATCTCCAATCCGCCGTCGCCGCGCCGCGCTCAAAAAGTGGGAACAATCGAAAAATACACCCATCAAAGTTCCGTTGAACGTATGTCAACGAAAGCTCAGGACGTGGCCTTGGACCGCACACTGGTGGATCGCTTCAAAAGCGGCGACCAGGCGGCCTTCGACGAAATGGTGACGCGCTACTGGGACCGCATCTATGCGATGGTCCACCAGCTCCTGCGAAATCCGCAGGATGCCGAGGAGGTGACCCAGGACGCTTTCATCCGCGCACATCGCGGACTCGTTAACTTCCGCGGGGACTCCGCGTTTTCCACCTGGCTCTACCAGATCGCGACCAATCTTGCGCGAAACCGGTACTGGTATTGGTGGCGCCGCAAGCGGGACAAGACCGTCTCGTTTGACCAGCCGGTGAAGGAAGGCAGCGACTTGCCCTTGTCGGAGGTTTTCGCAGCCGAATTGGAGACGCCGGACGATGTCACCGTCACCCAGGAGTTTGTGGACCGCATCGCCAAGTGCATGGAGAAACTCGGCGCGAAACACCGGGAGATTTTGATTTTGCGCAACGTGAAGAATTTATCCTACGAAGAAATCGCTTCTATTCTGCAGATTTCAGTCGGCACCGTGAAAAGTCGCATCGCGCGGGCGCGCGAAAGCCTCCGCGCCAAAATGGGAGATGATTTCAAATGAACGAATCGCGTTTTATCGAACTGCTCAACCTGTACGTTGACCATCAGTTGAGCCCTGCCGAGGCCTCCGAGTTGGAGTCCGAGATACGGAAGAATCCCGCCCGCCGCCGGACCTACCAGCAATACTGCCGCATGCAAAAGGCCTGCGCGCAGTTGTTTGAACTCGAGCGTTCGTCCGCGCCTTCCTCAGCGGCTCTCCCGCGTGAGCAGGTCGATGTGGAGCGTAAGGTCATCGCGTTTCCCGCGCCGGCCTCGAAACGCGGTTACTGGCTCGGCTTGTCCGCCGCTGCGGCAGCAGCCTGCGTGGTGTTTGTGACGGTGTTTAACACCGAGCCCGCCGGTGGGCCCTCGGGTGAAGCCACCGTCGCGACCGTGTCGCCCGCGCCGTCTTCGACACCCACGGTCGCGGTCGCCGCTTCGTTTGTCCCCGGTCAGGATGCGCTCGCGGCCAAACCGTTGGAGACGTTCACGCCGGTTTTCATCAAACCCGTCTCGGCTGATTCACAGGCTGAGCGCGTTTCGTTCGTGTCGATGAAGCTGGAGCCCGCCTCCTTCGAGCTCGACTGGACCCGGCAGATCAAGCTGGAGCCCGTTCGCAAGGTGGCCGCAGACGAGGTTTTGTTCAGCCGCACGGTGGCTGGCGAGACGCTGCGCGCGACGGGCTTTCAAACGACCGCTACCGCTGCGACGGAAGACAATGCCACGGAGCAGGCGGCGTTTCAGTTTCAGAAATAGCGGCAAGCACCAGGCTGCGCCGGTCATGAATGCGGCGCTCAACCAAGCGCTTTTTTGATGAGTGCCTCGGTGGTGGCTTTGGCTCCGAGGGCCAGGCTGGCACGGCGAACCGCCTCGTCGGCATCCGCCGTTTTATAGCCGAGCGCGGTCAGCGCCAGGACCGCATCACGGATGCGTGAATCGCCGACGTTTTGGTCTGCACCACCGCTGGCGTCGCCCGCGTGAATCGTCGGCGATTCAGAGGTGCCCACACCGACTTTTGAGCGGAGTTCGACCACGAGGCGCTCGGCGGTTTTTTTTCCGATGCCGGGGCATTTCGCCAGTGTGGCGATGTCGCCGAGGCGAATGGCCGACTCGAGCGAGGGCAGGGATAGCTTGCTCATGATGGTGAGCGCCATCTTCGGGCCGACGCCGGTGACATGCTCGATCATGAGGCGGAAAAAATCGCGCTCCGCCGTCGAGGCGAAGCCGTAGAGTGTCTGCGCGTCCTCGCGATAGATCACGAGTGTGTGCAGTTTCACCGAGGCGCCGACAGCGGGTAGTTTTTCGGCGGTGGTGACGGGGATGTTCACCTCATAGCCGAGCCCGTTGAGCTCGATGATGGCGCGCAGCGGAGTGGCTTCGACGAGCTGACCTTGGAGGGAGGTGATCATGAAGAAATCCGAAAAACAGAAAGGCCGAAGGTCGAATGTTGGAAGCGAAGGACGACAGTGGCGCGATTACTTCGGCATTCGGCCTTCGGGTTTCGTGCTTTCGCGCTGCGTCAGCGCAGCGCGAGCACGTCCTGCATGTCGTACACGCCGGGCGCGCGGCCGGCGGCGAGCCATTCGGCGGCGCGGAGGGAGCCGCGGGCGAAGATGCCGCGGTCGGACGCTTTGTGGGTGAGCTCGATGCGTTCGCCGAGCGCGGCAAACATCACGGTGTGATCGCCCACGACGTCGCCGCCGCGCAGGGCGTGGATGCCGACTTCCGTCGAGGTGCGTTCGCCCGTGATGCCTTCGCGGCCGTGGCGGAGTGCCTCGGCGGTGAGTTTGCGTTCTTCCAAAATGATTTCGAGGAGACGCGCAGCGGTGCCGCTGGGGGCGTCTTTTTTGAAGCGATGGTGCATCTCGACCACTTCGGCATCGTAGTCGGAGCCGAGCACGCTGGCGGCGCGGCGGGTGAGGGCGAAGAGCAGGTTCACGCCGACGGAGTAGTTGCCGGACCAGACGCAGGGAATCTTCGCAGCCTCGGCGAGCAGGTGCTTTTTTTCTTCGGCCGCATGACCAGTTGTGCCGATCACGAGCGGTTTCTTGAAGGCCGAGGCGTGCGCGATGACTTCGCGCGTGGTGGCGTGAAAGCTGAAGTCGATCACGGCATCCGCCGTTTTGATGCCGGCGGCGAGATCGTCGCCCTGATCCATCGGAGCGGAGATCGTGTGGCCGAGCGTCTGCGCGGCGGCGGTGATGGCCTGGCCCATGCGGCCGCGGGCGCCGACGAGTGCGATGCGGAGGGGCATGGCGTTACTTGCCGATCGCGGTGAGCGCGGCGATGAGGGTTTGTTTGTTGGCGTCGGTCATTTCGCAGAGGGGCGAGCGGACCTCGGCGGAGCCGATGCGGCCGGCGCGCAGGAGCGCGGTTTTCACCGGCACGGGATTGGGCTCGATGAAGAGCGTCTTGAAAACCGGGTAGAGCTTGCGGTGGAGCTTTGCGGCTTTCGCGAACTCGCCGGCAAGGGCGAACTCGGTGAGCTGCGCGACCTCCTTGGGCAGGAGATTGGAGGCGACGCTGATCACGCCCTCGGCACCGACGGCCATGAAGGGCAGGGTGAGGCTGTCGTCGCCACTGAGGACGGTGATGTCCTTGCCCAGCGCATGCTTGAGCTGGTCCACGCGATCCACGGAGCCGCCGGCCTCCTTGATGTACCGGACATGGGGATACTTCGCGCGCAGGCGCTCGACGACCGGCACGCTGATCTCGATGCCGCAGCGGCCCGGGATGGAGTAGGTGATGATGGGCTTGTCGGTCGCCTCGGCGATGGCGGAGAAATAACGGAAGACGCCCTCCTGGCTGGGCGTGTTGTAATAGGGGGCGACGACGAGCATCGCATCGACGCCGGCCTCGTGGGAGAGGCGCGTGAGCTCGATGGCCTCGGCGGTGGAATTGGAGCCGGTGCCGGCGATCACGGGCACGCGGCCGCGGACGTTTTCAACGACCGCACGGATCACATCGATGTGTTCCTCGTGCGACAGGGTGGGCGACTCGCCGGTGGTGCCGACGGGCACGAGTCCGTGAATGCCGGATTTGATCTGAAACTCCACGAGCTTGCGGAGATCGTCGTAGGCGACGGCCTCGTTTTTGAACGGAGTCACGAGAGCGGTGATGGCACCGGTGAGCGGACGGAGTTTCATGGAGGGTTTACAGGAAGATACCTTGCGGAAAAAAGCAGTTCTATTAACCAAATCCTCAAGGTTTTTCTTCATTCCCCGCCTATGTCCACCTCGCTACACACGGAGATTTTCAACGACTTGCTGAAGCTGGCGGTGGACAGCGGTGCGAGCGATGTGGTGGTGAAATCGAACAAGCCCGGCTACGTGCGCCTGTCGGGAAAATTGAAGCCGGTGGACATGGATCCGATCGCGGGCGTCGAGGCGCAGGCGTTCGTGGACGATCATGTGCCGCGCGTTTTCAAGCAGACTTGGGACAACGACGGCCAGGTGGATTTCGCGTATGCGGCCGAGAACATCGGGCGCTTCCGCGTGAATGCCTTCCACCAGCGAGGCACGGTCAGCATCGTTTTTCGTCACATCAAAAGCCGCATCCCGACTTTTGAGGATCTGAACCTCAACCCCGAGCCGCTGCTCCATCTCGCGCAGGGCAAGGACGGCATCCTGCTTTTCTGCGGCGCCACCGGCATGGGCAAGAGCTCCACGATGGCGTCGATGCTCAACTGGATTAATCACAACTTCGACAAGCACGTCGTCACGATCGAGGATCCGATCGAGTACACGTTTCAGGACGACAAATCCGTCTTCAACCAGCGCGAGATCGGCCTCGACGTGCCGAGCTTCCCGCTTGCGATCAAATCGGTGCTGCGCCAGAACCCCGACATCATCCTCATCGGTGAGATGCGCGACCGGGAAACCTTCGAGACGGCGATCTCGGCCGCCGAGACGGGCCATCTGGTTTTCTCGACGATGCACGCGGCCACTGTCGCGCAGTCGCTCACGCGCCTGTTTGAGTTTTTCCCGCCGGAGCAGGTGCTCCAGGCGCGCCGTCAAATCGCCGGTTCTCTGCGCGGACTGATCTGCCAGAAACTGATTCCCGCGCTGGAAGGTGGCGGACGCGTGCCGGCCAACGAAATCCTTTTTGCCGACTCGACCATCAAGACGCTGATCCTCGAGGGACAGTTTGAAAAAATTCAGGGCCTGCTCGAGAGTTCGGGCGATTCACGCACCTTCTCCTTCAACAAAGACCTCTACCGCCTCATCAAGGCCGGCAAGATCAGCAAGGCCGACGGACTGCGCTTCTCGCCCAACCCGCAGGCGTTGGAGATGAATCTCAAGGGTATCTTCATCAAAACCTGATCCGCGTCGTGTCCGCCGCCCGAGCAGCCATTTTACTCACCGCACTCTGGGGCGTTGTCGGGTCGGTGTCGGCGGACGATTCCAAGCAGACCTCTGCGGTCGAGACGGCGAAACGCGATTTGCAGGCCCTGCCAAAAACGCCGCCGACCATCGAGGGCATGCAGCGCAAGTCCCTGTTTCCCGGCGGCAGCGCCCTGCCCAGTCTGGCGCCAGCCAGTCCCAGCCCGGCGCCCTCTCAGTCCGAGGAAAAATCCACTGCGACCAAGACCGGCGAATGGCTTTTGGACGGCCTGAACCAACTCGAAGCCGATTCAAAAAATACGCGCGCTCAACAGCGCCCTCTTCAAGAGCCGCGCGACGCGTGGTCTGAGGCGTCGGACAAAGACAGCGCCGTGTCGCCGATCAATCCCTTTGCCGATTACCTCACGCGTTGGATGCGGCCGGAGGATCACCGCCTGCTTGTCGGCGAGGCGGGCCGGTCTTCACCGTCGGTTTTGCCCGACTGGAGCGGGCCTCGTCCGGAGGCGGGTGCGATGGGAAGCGCGCGGATTTCGTCCCCGAATCCGACCGTGCAGACGCCCGAATGGGATCTGTCCGGGAACGGCCAGCCGCCCGGCAATCCGTATCTCAACTCAAGCGTCGTCGTGGATGCGCCCCGTCTTTTGCCGGACACCTCCTCGCCCAAAACGGATGGGCCGTCCGCGCTGGCTCCCGTGGATCAACCGACCGTCTTCCCGATGCAGTCGCCAACTCCGCGGATCGAGCAGCCGCCAACGGTTCCCGTGGTGCCCCCGACTACGCGACTGATCGACGACCGGAAATACTTTCCCCAGCTGAGGCGCTTCTGATCGTCGGCGAGGTAGGGCTAGGAAGGTGCTGAATAGTTAATCTGGAACTCAGGAACTCGGGAAAAAAGACCGGGGGAGCCGCTAAAATCGGCGATTCTGGACGGCTTTTCCTGATTTCCTGAGTTCCAGATTAATCCTCCGGCATCGATCAGCGCTTTCCCAACTGTGCCGGTGCGTTGTGGAGCGAAGCGGCTCGGCGGGGACGCCACGCCCGACCGAAACGGCGAGATGTTTTTAAGTGCGCTGGCTCCGCGTCGCGCGTTCACACGCTGAGCAGCGAGCGAAGGTCGGCGAGGGTGAGTTTCGAGGAAACCGCGTCGCTCGCTTCGAAGACGTCGGCGAGGAGGGCGCGTTTGTTTTCCTGAAGCTGGAGGACTTTTTCTTCCACGGTGCCGGAGCAGATGAGTTTGTAGCTCGTCACGACCTTCGTCTGGCCGATGCGATGCGCGCGGTCCGTGGCCTGCGCCTCGACCGCGGGATTCCACCACGGGTCGAAATGGACGACGGTGTCGGCCGAGGTGAGATTGAGGCCGGTGCCGCCGGCTTTGAGCGAGATGAGGAAAACGGGGATGTCGGCTTTTGTGTTGAAGCGATCAACCTCGGCCTGGCGGGCTTTCGGCGTCAGGGAGCCGTCGAGATAAGCGTAGGGGATTTCCTGCGACTCGAGTTCGTCGCGCAGCAGGGCGAGCAGCGCGGTGAACTGGGAAAAGACGAGCAGCCGGTGGCCGTCGTCGATGGACTCGGCGAGGAGTTCGCGGAAGGCGTCGAGCTTTGCTGAATTTTCGATTTTTGCTTTTTGATTTTCGATTTTGCACTGGGGCAGCAGGCGAGGGTCGCAGCAGACCTGG
>JACCDR011558779.1_pt1 | contig 13906 bp, 5 predicted proteins | sample 7446431 | NCBI WGS metagenome assembly JACCDR01 (sample SAMN15323443, study PRJNA562643) | freshwater metagenome | isolation source: river surface water | place: USA:Blue River Watershed | collected 2017-08-17 | reverse complement strand
TTTTGCCCTTTACTTTACCAAGTACCTTTCGGCATATAAAAAAGAAGGCATCAATATTTGGGGCGTAACCGTAATTAACGAACCACATGGAAATGGTAATAATTGGGAAAGTACATTATTCTCACCTAAAGAAATGACTGATTTTGTACAACATCATTTAGGGCCAACATTCGAAAAAAATGGCTGGGGTAATATTCAAATTTTAGGGTATGATCAAAACAGAGCAGGTTTAAAAGAATGGGTAGATCAAATGTACAGGGATGAAGAATCATCAAAATACTTTGCAGGCACCGCCATTCATTGGTATGAAAGTACGTACGACTATTTTCCTGATGCTTTAGATTATGCTCATCAAAAAGCACCTTCAAAATGGATAATTGAAACTGAAGGATGTATAGATGCAGAAGTTCCAAAATGGCGTGACGATGCATGGTATTGGAAAAAAGAAGCTACTGATTGGGGCTGGGATTGGGCAAGTGAAAAAGAAAAATATTTACATCCGAAATATGCTCCTGTAAATAGATATGCAACAGATATTATTGGATGTTTAAACCATCATGTGAATGGATGGATTGATTGGAATATGGTTTTAAATACACAAGGCGGACCCAACTGGTTTAAAAATTGGTGCATTGCACCTGTGATTGCAGATACCGATAAAAATGAAGTGTACTTTACACCATTGTATTATGTTATGGCACATTTCAGCAAATTTATGCGACCTGATGCGGTGAGGATTGATTGTAATATAAATCACAAAGAAGTAATATGTACCGCCGTTCAAAATACTGATGGTTCTATTGCCGTTGCTATTTTCAACCCTACCGACAAAGCTTATGAATTATCAATTAATTTAAATAATGAAATGCATAAAGTGAGCATAAATCAAAAAGCATTACAAACCATCATCTTAAAAAATTCGCGATAATTATGAATCCAACTCCACACTCCAACAAAGTTCCCTTAGGACAAAAAATTGCATTTGGACTCGGAATGCTTGCCAATCAAATGTTTCCGGCTATGATTGGAATTTTCACCATCGTTTTGGTTGAGAAGCTTGGATTTAGTGGGTTTTTACTCGGACTAACCTACTTTATACCTAAATTTTATGATGCTTTATTCGACCTTGTAATGGGTTATATAAGCGATAATACAAAGTCGAAATGGGGCCGAAGACGACAATATGTATTGATGGGTGCAATAATTTTAGGAATTTCATTCGCATTCATGTGGCAACTATACATGGAAGATGGTGTAACCTATAATTTTTTATACTTTCTGGGAATCTCCTTGGTTTTTTACTCAGGACTAACCATTTTCAGTATTCCGTATGTAGCGATGGGTTATGAAATGAGTGATGATTTTCATGAACGAACAAATATCATGGCAACATCCCAACTGATTGGTCAATTAGCATGGGTAATAGCACCTTGGTTTTGGGTAATTATGGCTGATAAATCACTCTTCCCTTCAAGTGAGGTAGCCGTAAGAACTTTAGCAATTTATGTAGCCATAGGGTGTGCTATATTAGCAGCGATACCTGCCTTTTTTATACCAAGTAAATCAACCTTAAATGAAAACTACAGCCCGATAAATTTAAAAGGAATTCTTAACAGTTTTGGAGAAATTAAAGAAGGACTCAAAGCTTCAGTAGAAATAAAACCTTTCAGGAAAATTTGTATTGCTACTTTTTTAATATTTAATGCGTTTCAAACAACAGCCGGATTTTCATACTTTATCATCAAATATTATTTGTTTAAAGGTAATGAAGAAGGATTTGGATTGTGGCCAACATTGTTTGGAAGTATTGGCGCAATTATCACTACTATATTTGTGATACCTATTGTAGCACGAATGTCGAAACTAATGGGTAAAAAGAAAGCATTTTTACTTTCTCAAAGTATTTCAATTATTGGTTACATCCTACTTTATTTACTTTTTGTTCCCGGAAAACCATACCTGTTTCTTTTTGCATTGCCTTTCTTTTCCTTTGGAATCGGTAGTTTGTTTACATTAATGATGTCAATGACATCTGATGTAATTGATATTGATGAATTAAACACCGGCAAAAGAAGAGAAGGAAGTTTAGGAGCAATATATTGGTGGATGGTTAAGTTTGGAACAGCCGTAGCAGGATTAATAAGCGGACTAATTTTATCATTAGTTAGTTTTCAATCGAATGCTCCTACGCAAACTGATGAAACGATGTTCTGGTTAAGAATCTTTTTTATAGGTATACCCATTTTAGGAACATTAACTGCATTATGGGCCATGAAAGATTATGATATTGATGAAGCCAAAGCTAAGGAAGTAAGAACTTTACTTGATAAGAGAAAAGCACCTGTAATTAAACAATCATCCGGCTATCTTTCCGGAAAACTAAATTCATTGCTGCAAAATCAATATTCACATAAAATTATCGGGACGGATTATAGTGGGAAAAATGAAACGGAAATAGAATCACTATTTGTAGCACAATTTAAATTAGGCTTAAACGGATTGTGTTTTAGTCCATACGCAGAAGGACAACAAGTAGGAGATTTATTATCTGCCGAACAAATAAACAAACGTCTCGCCATTGTTGCACCACATACCAAATGGATTCGAACCTTTTCTTGTACCGCAGGTAATGAAATGATTCCGGAACTCGCAAAACAACTTCAATTGAAAACAATGGTTGGTGCTTGGATAAGTAATGATAAAATACGTAACGAAAAAGAAATTGATTCGCTGATACATTTAGCAAATACCGGTCGTGTGGATATTGCAGCAGTTGGTAATGAAGCATTACATCGAGGTGAGATTAGTGAAGGAGAATTAATTTTATACATCAACAAAGTAAAAAATGCTATTCCGAAACATATTGAGGTGGGTTATGTTGATGCCTATTATCAATTTTTAGAACGTCCAAAATTAATTGATGCATGCGACTTGATACTTTGTAATTTTTATCCTTTTTGGGAAGGTGGTGCAAATGAATATGCTTGGTCATACCTAAATAATATGTTGGAGGTAACTAAATTAGTAAGTAACGGCAAACGTATTATCATTACTGAAACAGGCTGGCCAAGTGCAGGAGAAGTGATTGAACAAGCTATCCCTTCAAGAATAAATGCGATGAAATATTTTATCATGGCACAACAATGGGCTACTACTAATCATATTGATTTGTTTTATTTTTCATCGTTTGATGAATCATGGAAAATAGAACAAGAAGGTAAGATTGGAACTTCATGGGGATTGTGGGACAAAAACGAAAACTTTAAGTATAAAATATAATAGCAAATAGTATGTCATACAGAGAAGGTCATTTATTTACAACATCAAATCTTGAACAAAATCCGCATCACACGGAATACAAGGAAGTTCATATTCCTTATGCTACACTTTCTGTAGAAGATTTAAAAAGCCTTTGGCATAAAACGCTTCAAAAAGGAATGCATGGAATTTGTTTCAGCATTTATGAAGATGGACAAAAACCTGGTTCTATTATCACTGCAGAACAAGTAGAACGACGAATTTTAATTTTAAAACCTTATGCTAAATGGGTGCGTTCATTTTCATGTATTGAAGGTAACGAACATGTGCCACGAATAGCAAAAAAACACGGTATGAAGACACTTGTTGGTGCATGGTTGGGAGATGATTTAGAGTTGAATGAAAAAGAAATAGAAGCCTTAATTCAAATGGCAAAGGAAGGTTTAGTAGATGTGGCTGCAGTAGGTAATGAGGTGATGTATAGAAAAGACTTAACTGAAGAGCAACTACTTAATTATATACAACGCGTAAAAGATGCAATCCCTGGCATTCCTGTTGGTTATGTTGATGCGTATTACGAATTTTCACATAGACCACGAATTACTGAAATATGTGATGTGATTTTAACCAATTGTTATCCCTATTGGGAAGGATGCCCGATTGAGTATTCATTCGAGCACATGAAAAGCATGTATGAGTCAGCTAAACATGCAGGACAAGGGAAACGGGTTATTATTACAGAAACCGGTTGGCCAAGCGAAGGTGGCGCGTTTAAAGCTTCAATAGCTACACATGAAAATGCCATGCGGTATTTTATTGATTGTCAAAATTGGTGTAACCTTAATGGAATTGAAAATTTTTATTTTGCTTCTTTCGACGAATCGTGGAAAGTAGGACCGGAAGGTGATGTAGGTGCTTATTGGGGACTTTGGAATAAACATGAACAAATCAAATTTTAATGACAGATTTTTTTAGCACATTTAAACTGGCATTTGATCAAGCCATTTGTTATTCGGGTTTTAGAAACGGACAACAACCCGGTGGTATCACACCATCATATGCCGAAATAAAAGAAGATTTATTATTGCTTCAACCACATTGGAAGTATTTACGATTATATGATTGCGATGAACATGCAGCAACTGTGATTAAAGTAATACAAGAAGAAAAGTTCGATTTTAAAATCATGTTAGGTGCCTATATCGTAGCCGAAATGAACAATCACGGCTGCCCTTGGGGTGGAGGTGTGTATGATGAACAACAATTAGAAGTGAATAAAATAACCAACGAACAAAAAATTGAACGTTTAATATCATGGGCAAACCAATACCCCGACATTATCTTTTCAGTATCATTAGGTAATGAAGCATGTGTTGATTGGACCGATCACTTTGTGCCGGTTGAGCGTGTAATTTCTTTCGCAAAACATGTAAAAAAACACATCAAACAACCGATAACCTTTTGCGAAAATTATGTGCCTTGGTTAAATTATTTAGCACCTTTGGTTGAGCATATAGACTTTATTTCAATACATACCTATCCCGTTTGGGAATATAAACATATCCATGAAGCAGTTTCGTATACCATTGCGAACTATGAAATGGTTTCACAACGCCATCCAAATATACCTATAGTAATAACCGAAGCCGGATGGGCAACAAATTCTCATGGTATAGGAATTCATACAGAACACGTGAATGAAGAAAATCAAAAAACCTATTTCGAAGATTTAATGGAATGGTCGGAAAATAATAAAGTGTTAACCTTCTTCTTTGAAGCGTTTGATGAACAATGGAAAGGTTCGTCGGACCCAATGGAACCTGAAAAACATTGGGGCGTTTATAAAACTGATCGTACACCAAAACTAGTGATGCAAACTCCCGTTTATGCAGGTCATAAATAATAGTTTTAAAAAAGCGAAAAAATTAAAGGTGTATATATTAATGAAGTGATTAGATCATTGTATGAAATAAAAGCAAAGTCGCTTCAATTATAATTCAAAAGAGAACCCCTCTTTTTCTAATTGACGATATCTTTTTTCATCAAACTTAAATAATTTAGACGGACGATGAGAAACGTTTTCTTTTACCTCATCCAATGGTTTTAATATATTCATTTCAAGAATTTTTTTCCTGAAATTAGATTTATCAAACTTGTAACCCAACAAGGCTTCGTATAAAAGTTGTAAATCTAATAGCGTAAACTTATTAGGCAACAATTCAAATCCAATAGGCTTATGTCTCACCTCATTTTTGAGCGTTTCAATGCCTTTTAATAATATGTTATGATGATCAAAAGCCAACTCAGGCAATTCGTGTATGCTAAACCATTCGGCCGACTTTGCCCATGATGATGCGATAGGATGGTAATTAATGCTTTTTACCAACGAAAAATAACCAACTGTTACAACCCTCCCCAATGGATGCCTATCAACACTGCCAAAGGTGAAGAATTGTTTCATATAAATGTTTTTTAGTCCTGTTAACCTTTCCAATACATTATTGGCCGCATCTCTTAAATTTTGTTCCGGCTCAACTAAATCGCCAATTAGTGCCCAATGTCCTATATATGGTTCGGCACCTCGTTGGATTAACAATACCTTAATTTCTCCTTCATGATATCCAAAAACAACACAATCTATTGATAAACCAAAAACAAAATAATCATTCAAGGGACGTTTGTATTCTGAAATATAATATGGATTGGGTGATTTCATTTTACAAATTAAATAAGAAGTGAGATAAAAGAAATACTTATAGTATTTTTTACTTTAAGTGATTTTTTCTATATTGCATGTAAACTTATAATTAAATAAACATGAAAAAACTCGTTACTATTAGTTTATCCTTACTATTCGCTAGTGTAGGATTTTCTCAAAACGCTCCGATTAATTTTGAAACCGGAGGAAACGGTGCCGGTTGGACATGGACTACTTTCGAGAATGGAACAAATCCCACTTTGGAGGTAGTTAATAATCCAAATTCATCTGCGCCAAATACATCTAGCAAAGTTGCTAAATTCACTGCCTTGCAAACCGGCCAACCTTGGGCAGGCTGCGAATCTCTTAAAGGTTCCGATATTGGAACATTTACCCTTACTGCTGCAAATGCGATTGTAAAAATCATGGTTTACAAATCGGTAATCAGTGATGTAGGAATCAAATTTGCTACCAACAGTGGTGCTTCATCAGGCGAAATAAAAGTAGCTAACACCAAAATTAATGAGTGGGAAGAATTAACTTTTAACTTCACGCCAAAAATTGGAGAGCCTTCATCAACTGATATTAACCAAATTATCATTTTCCCTGATTTTAATTTAGCAGGAAGAACTTCTAATGTTATTGCATATTTTGATAACATCACCTTTTCAGCAGGAAGTCTTTTACCTGAACCAACCGTAGCAGCAACAACGCCAACTAAACCTGCGACTGATGTAATCTCGTTATTTAGTAATGCTTACACGAATGTAAATGTTGATACTTGGAGAACGTCATGGTCGAACGCTACTTTAACAGATGTTCAAATAGCAGGTAATGATGTAAAAAGATACACTGCGATGGATTTCGTAGGTATTGAAACAACAACAAACAGACTAAATGTAACTAATATGGACATGTTTGAGTTTGACGTTTGGACACCAAATTCAACTACACTAAAGTTTAAGCTAGTTGACTTTGGTGCAGATGGTGCATTTGGTGGTGGTGATGATAAAGAACACGAACTAAGTATTACACCAACCTTAAATAGCTGGAACCACATTGAAGTTCCACTAACTAACTTTACCGGATTAACTACTCGTGCAAACATTGCACAAATTATCTTTGCAAGCCAACCAACAGGAACTTCTGTTATTTATCTTGATAATGTATTATTCAGTAAAGCTGCTGTATTAGCCGAGCCAACTGTAGCAGCAACTACACCAACAAAACCTGCTGCTGATGTAATCTCAATGTTTAGCAATGCTTATACTAATGTACCCGTTGATACTTGGAGAACTTCTTGGTCGGCCGCCACACTTAGCGAAATTCAAGTAGCCGGTAATGATGTTAAAAAATATACTGCATTAGATTTTGTTGGTATTGAAACCACAACCAACAGATTAAACATTACCGATATGGATTCATTTGAATTTGATGTGTGGACACCAAATTCTACCACCTTAAAATACAAATTGGTTGATTTTGGCGCTGATGGAGCATTTGGCGGTGGTGATGATAAAGAACATGAATTAACATTAACACCTACACTTAATGCTTGGAATCACGTATCCGTTGCCTTATCAAGCTTCACCGGATTAACCACAAAAGCTAATATCGCACAACTTGTATTTGCAAGCCAACCAACCGGAACTTCTGTTGTTTATCTTGACAATGTTTTATTCAGCAAAAGAACAGGAAGCGGTTTAACTAAAGTTGATGCTGAAACTATTGGTGTGTATCCTAATCCTACAAATAATGTATTAAATGTTTCTGCAAGCAACAATATTCAATCATTAACCATTTACAATGCAATTGGTCAAGCGGTATATACAACCACTGCAGATGCTAACCAATTAACAATTGATATAGCTGCATTACCAACAGGTTTATACACTGTAAAAGCAACAATTAATGGAGTAGATACATTTAGCAAAATTATCAAAGAATAACCTTAGCTATCAAGCTAAAGTATAAAACTTACTCTAAAAATCGTACAAATAAACAAGGGCTGTTCATTTTAGAACAGCCTTTGTTGTTTAAGGTGAACTTAAAAATGATAATAAGAAATGTTTCAATAAATTGTTTCATACCCCTAATGCTCGAAAATCCACCATACCCTTAAACTGGTTGAAGTGGCTTTACATCCTAATCTATGTATGGCGATTACTGTTTTAAAATTTAGTTAAAAGTAAAATCAAGTAAAGAATGATACAACTTCTAATTAACTACTTCCATTACAGCCGTCTAAGATTAATCATTCTTCAACAGGATAATCAACTGCTAATTCTATCAAAATATAAGTAGTAAAGCAACTATATATCATATGCAATACCTATGTTTAATAAGATGAAAAGTTATATTGATATCGTAAATAAAGTAAAATAATCTTAGTGATTAATACAACCAAGAATTGTGCTTACTATAAGTAAACATAGAAGCACAATTCCATATCATTATTTATTGAGGATAAACATCAAGCCTAGCAACATCAGACTCACATGCCCCATTTGATTCTCTTGCTTCTATCAACTCATCACCTCCTCCTCTAGTCCATATCACTTCAATGGTATCTGTTCCCTGACCATTAATAATTTCACCATTTTCAGACACATTCCATTCAACTATATTTGGTGGTTGATAACCTGAATAATGATAAATAACATTAGTATTAACCATCGGATGTGATTGACCATTGATTGTTGATGGTTGAAGAGCTTGTACAACTTCAATTTCTACTTCTTGTGAAACCATAGTGCAAGTACCATTAGTTACCGTAACTTTTAGTGTTTTAATCCCAATGGTATTCCAAACAACAGTAACTTCATCTAAATGTTGGTTAATAATATTTCCATCTGCTAATTGCCAATTATACAGAAATGAAGGATGATAGTTATTTGCGCTAAGACCAGTTGGTTTGCCGGTACAAACTTTCGTACTTTCTGCAATAAAAATTGGATTTGGCTTTAATGCAACATTCACATTTAATGGTGTTGCATTAACTATTAGTCCACTGTTTGACTCTTGAAGTTCAACTATTCCGGTACCTTCTTCGTCCCAATTTACTTCAATGGCATGAGTCCCTTGACCACTTAAAATAGTACCTCCGGTAATTTTCCATTTATAAAAGTTATCTATTACTAAACTCGTTGAATAAGTGGTTAAAGTATCAGTACAAATTTGTGTTTCACCTTGAATAACCGGAACCGGATTTGGCTTAGCCGTAATAGTAAGCAGGTTGGTTGAAAATAGTCCTGAACTAGGATTAGTTTCTCTTACTACTAATTGATAAGTACCTACATTACTAACCGATACATCAACATCAGCTCTATTGCCAATAACAATATTATTAAGTCGCCATTCAATTACATTTAAAGGATTTAGAACATTGGTATAAAATTTTGTACTCTTGTTTAATCCAATAACTGACGGACCTATAACTTTAGCATTCGGAACCAGTACATTATTAATGTTTAGAGAAACATCATTTAAACTAAATAAACCTGACCTGTTTCTTGCAACAACTTTATAAACATGGTTTACGGGTTGGTTATTTATTATGTAAGTTAAATTACCAACATTAAAATTCAAAGAAGCTAAATTATTATGATTTGATAATTGGTTTATTAAATCCCAAGCGCCTGTAGCATTTAATTTATATAAATAATAGTCGCCTTTATACATAACAGAAGAAAATTTAAGAACAACATTCAACAATTGTCCACTGTTATTTCCTGAGCAATTACAAGTTAGAACGGGGCTCTCAGGATTAATATTATCAGGCAATTCTACTGCAATTATTTCTGATGGATTTGATGTATAAGTTTCTATTATAAATTCACTGGTAACACTAGTTTCATCTATACGCTTTTCTCCTCTAACTTTTCGCAAGCCTACCATTCTGTAATAGATAGGTTCCTCAGTTGGTGGAAAAGTTAAACCGGTGAACGCATCAATAATATCTTCAGTCAATATATTAAAATCACCAACCAAACTCATGCCTAAAATATTTTTAGCGGCTGATGCATCAGATGTCCTAAATACCCTCACTTCATTTGATGACAGATTTGATGGGTAAGGAAGAACAGAAAACCTTACAGATGGATTTGTATTAATGGCTTTATTACCTAAAACGATTTCATACTTTTCAATATTTGGTGATTCGAAAGGTGATGAGTCAATTAAATTTACCGGTCCGATGATTCTGCTCCAATTACTCATTACTAAATTTGATGCCTGATGTTTATAGGCGAAAAAATACCGGGCTTTGGACGTTCCTTGTAAAGTATAATCGGTGATTCTGAGCACTTGTCCGTCGGTTAAATTTACCTTGGTTACAAATGGATATGGATCAAATTCGGCATCAGTTGGAATTAATTGCTTTCCTGTTCGATCAGTTAGAACCGGTTTCTTATTACTTGTTTGGCCGGAATTCCGTTCTTTGATAAAAGAGTATAGGATTGGGGACTCTGTTACCGGAAAAAACAAAGACATAATTATTTGCTTTATTTTGTTTTGTTTCTGAATTAAGGTGTCACCGGCTTGAATCCCCGCCAAATCCGGCATAGGTAACGCATATCCATTAAATATATTAAATGACGTACCCTCTGAATTTAAAACAACGTTTACAAGTTCTGTAAATCGCAAGTCTTCAGCATTATTTACTTGAATTCCGTTTAACTGTACTTTAACTTCTGCTAAAACTGATGTTGAATACAATGCATTTAATATTGCGTTATCTGTTGTCCGATAAACTGCTGTTGCAAATGGCTTTTCAGTAGCTAGTGGAATATCAAATGTATAGGATGATTTGCCAAATGTATCTGGTCGAGTAGCAAATTTTGAATGTACAATTGGTGTAGATGGTGCTAAAGGAACAGGTGTTTTGGTTGCAACTAAAGTAACATGACTTGAAAAGGGGGCTCTAAATGGGTTACCAACATAATATGGGTTATCGCTGTCGAAAGATTTAGCGGATAGCCAGGTACTTTTTATTTTTTGGGTTCCTTGAGGTTCAATATTCGAAGGAATAAAATCACCTTCTGCTTGTAAATAAATTCTGTATCCCGGATGGAAATTTATAAAATTTACTCCTGTGGTTTTTATTAAATCGTCTTCGTTATGATTAGGATCAAAAGCAAGCAAAGTAAGAGTAGGCGTTCCAAATCCTGAAATTGAAAAAACTTTTAATTCACGAATATTATCCCCTACAGTTTTAAGTCTTACGGTTCCTTCAAAATAATTAACATTAGGACCATTATTAGGTGGTATCAATGGCAAGTTTTCAGAAATTACTATTCTATACACATGATTCATTTCTGAATTTACAATTGCTTCTACTGTACCTACACCTTTAAATATCCCACCTATTACTTGAGTTTGCACAACCCCGTCTAAATTTACACTATTCTCTGTGTAGGGCCTACCGCGCGCGAAAATAAAATTTGTTAGCACAACCTTATTCGAGGTATGCACCAATTTATACCAATCACTTGAATTATTATCATTTTCAACCACACTAAAAAATTCATCACTTTTAGGTGCTATTTCATTTTCTACTGTTTGGTATTTAATTCTGTTGGTAAGTGGATCGGTTACTTCTAACAATCTATTATTTTTCATAGGCTCCACTTCAAAAGTAGGCTTATTTGCAGAATCGTTGGTACAGCCAACTACCTTAAACACTCCTGATTCAGTTTTTAAAAAAGCCCCTATGAAATTTGATGGGTTAGTAGTGGTAGGTACTAACATAGAACCATCTTGACTAATCAATTTAATACTTTTAGCAGGTACTAAATATAAATTTGTATTTCCATTTTTAATAACTACACCGGTCTTTCCTTTAATTACTTTTGGGAGCTGTCGTCTAAAGTAAAAATGAACCTCCTTTGCAAGCTGATAATTGCTATTTTGGAATCCATTCCAGTCGAATGTTACCCGTGTTAAATTAGGGTAAGTAACATTAAGATTTATCCTTTCGTTTAAAACTGTTTGTTCGGCAAGTGAGGTAAAAACAATTGGGTCTTCTTTTTGAATATACTGCGCAGAAAGGTTAATTGGCGGTTTAATTGTTTTCTTAACAAAACTTGTGCTTAAAGTAGAAGAAAGACCAACATTAGAAGCCCTAGAAAACCAGTTAACAGCATATAACGCATAGTGATGTGTGCCCGACTCGAACTGAATTTGTGTAAAAATAGGATTTTGCCTGTCTAATGTAACCAAATTTTCATCCACTTCCTCATCATTCTTCAAATCCTTGTATTCTGTTCCTTCAGGAAATAACCTGTTATGTATTAAAGTTGGTAATTCTTTATTCGGGTCTATTGCATCCAATCCATATTCTATCCCTAAAAAGTATGGCCTTGTATTTATACCTCCTAAATTGAATAAATCTTTATTATCATTTAAAAGGGTGGAAGGACTCTTAGCGCTTGCCAACTCATACGGATATTTCACACGATTAATATTGATTAGCCTATAATTTTCTGTATGGCTATACCCATTTGAATCAATTACCTCTTGAGTGTTTTCATGTGCATCGTGTGTAAAATCGTGCAATGAAGGCATAAAAGGACTTCGAGAGTCTGTGAGTTTTGTTGGTAACGTTAAATAAATATGTTCCTTAAATGTGTCTTTAACACTTCGTCCCCTTGCTGTTGGTGCTTTATAATAAGCTAAATAAATATATGCTTTAGTTTCATCATCCGGGTCGAGTATATCAATTGTTCCAAATCCTAACATCCTGGCTACATGAAAATCAATTGACTGAAGTTTTAGTAAGTTTAAAAAACTTACACTAGGCAAATCATCATTAACAGCTTTAAGGTTTTCATCATCTTTACTCAACAATAAATATTTTTCAATTTGGTGTTTAAAACCTTCTGAAGGGTCAAGCCATTTTTCTGTATAATTTGAAACCTTAGTAGTTACATCATCATTATATTTAGGCCAATTTCCATCAATATTGAAATTTAAAGAATTACCTAATAACCGTGCCTCAGCAATATCATCATCCAACGAAAGAGAGAAGCTATTTAACAACTCCCATCTTCTTTGAGGCTTGTAAAGAAAGTCTTCATAAATTTCAAATTTAATTTCATTAATTTGAGTTGATGGTACGACTTTTATATGCACTTTTTGAATACTTTCGGCATAGAACTTTTTTAGCGTAGCCTCACTCTTCACTACTACATCCTTTAAATTGTATTTTACATCCGGCTCTGATCCTTCAAAAGCATTCAACAATACAACATCATTAGCTGCTGCATTATCGTCAGCACTTAAGGAATAACTAACACTAAAAGATTTTAATACTTCACCCTTAATTCCGTTCACATCCAAATTACGAATCGAAATATTGAAAACATCATTATAATCTCTTATTAGCTTTCTTAAATTTGAACAGTCATAGGTTCCATTGGTGCTATTAAGCACTAATTGACTTGTGATATTAGCATAACTGCGATCAATCATCTCAAATACAACAAGTCTATCCGAAACCCTAACAATCATCTCCTTGGTGAAATCATCAATTTTATTAATGATTATGCCACTATATCCTTGATTAAAATTTATAGTGAAATAGGTAGGATCTTTATATTCAATCTTATAAATTTTAATAAAATCTTCGTCATTATCACTATATCCTGCAGTAGTTAAATAAGGATTAGTTTCTCCTTCTAATGTTAACTGAGTTGCATATTTTCCTTTTGGTAAGTGGTTTGCACCTAAATCGTCATTTAAATTCCAACGTAATAACATTCCTTTTGTTACTCCATCAGTACCATCACTACCGGAAGCCTGAATAAATAATTCGGAAGATTGAACAACATGGGTTGGCTTTTTTACAGGCCAAAGAAAACCGGTAGGATTGCAGTAGTCGGGGGGTACATTTAAATTAAAAAATGCATACAAATCATATACTCGTTTTTTAACTTCTAAAAGTTGAGCATT
>JACCDR012071337.1_pt1 | contig 13907 bp, 13 predicted proteins | sample 7446431 | NCBI WGS metagenome assembly JACCDR01 (sample SAMN15323443, study PRJNA562643) | freshwater metagenome | isolation source: river surface water | place: USA:Blue River Watershed | collected 2017-08-17 | reverse complement strand
TCACATCGGTCTCGAAATTTGCCATCGTCACATCAATCATGGGGGTCCCGTCTTAAAATTCGTTTTTGCTCACACACAGCCACATCATGACCCAGTGCCAAGTCGGTGTCGTCATGGGTTCCAACTCCGATTGGGACACCATGCAACATGCAGCCCAGATTCTCCAAGAATTTGGCGTCTCTTTTGAAACCCGCGTCGTTTCTGCCCACCGCATGCCCGACGACATGTTTGCCTACGCAGAAGCCGCCCAGGGTCGTGGCCTGCGCGCCATCATCGCAGGTGCGGGCGGTGCGGCGCACTTGCCCGGCATGATCGCCGCTAAAACCATCGTGCCCGTCTTGGGCGTGCCCGTGGCGAGCAAGCATTTGCAAGGCGTCGATTCGCTGCACAGCATTGTGCAAATGCCCAAAGGCATCCCAGTGGCCACCTTCGCCATTGGCAATGCTGGCGCTGCCAACGCGGCCTTGTTTGCCGTGGCTTTGCTGGCGTCGACGGACGCCGCCTTGGCCGACAAACTGCAAGCCTTCCGCGCGGCCCAAACCGAAGTGGCCCGCAATATGGCCCTGCCACCCGTATGAGCGCCACGCTGAAACCTTTGCCGCCTGGCTCAACGCTGGGCGTGTTGGGCGGTGGCCAGTTGGGCCGCATGTGGGCGCACGAGGCGCAGCGCATGGGCTACAACACCGCGGTGCTCGACCCCGATGCGCACAGCCCCGCTGGACTGGTGAGCCACCACCACATTCACACCGACTACTTGGACGCGGCTGGTTTGAAGCAACTCGCCGCGACTTGCCAAGCGGTGACCACCGAGTTTGAGAATGTGCCCGCCGACGCGCTGGCGCAACTGGCCGCTACTTTGCCCGTGTCGCCTGAAGCCTCTGCCGTGGGCGTGGCCCAAGACCGTGCGCGTGAGAAGGCGCATTTTGTGGCTTGCGGTGTGCCTGTAGCTCCGCATGCAGTGATCGACACCGCCGAGCAACTCGCGGCATTGTTGGCCGACATAGCCAAAGCAGACAACTTGTTACCCGGTATTTTGAAAACCTCGCGCATGGGCTACGACGGCAAAGGCCAGCTGCGCGTGACCACGCGTGACGAGTTGAATGCAGGTTGGGCCAAGCTCGGTCAAGTGCCTTGCGTGCTCGAAAAAATGCTGCCCTTGGCCAGCGAGTGTTCCGTCATCATCGCCCGTGGCCGCGATGGCGCGATGGTCAACTTGCCCGTGCAACGCAATTTGCACCGCGACGGCATCTTGGCCGTGACCGAAGTATTTGCGGGCAACGTGTCCGAGGCGCTGGCCAGCCAAGCCATCACCGCCGCCAAGGCGGTGGCGCAAGAGCTGAACTACGTGGGCGTGTTGTGCGTGGAGTTTTTTGTGTTGGGCGATGGTTCGCTGGTGGTCAATGAAATTGCCCCTCGTCCCCACAACAGCGGCCACTACAGCCAAGACGCCTGCGATGTGTCGCAGTTTGAATTGCAAGTGCGCACCATGGCTGACCTGCCTTTGACGCAACCGCGCCAACACAGCCCAGCTGTGATGCTCAATTTGTTGGGCGACTTGTGGTTCACCCACGGCGACACGCCAACTGAGCCCGCATGGGCGCAAGTGCTGGCGCTGCCCGGCACGCACTTGCACTTGTATGGCAAACGCGAAGCGCGCAAGGGTCGCAAGATGGGCCACCTCAACATCACGGCTGCCACGTCCGAAGCCGCGTGCCAGGTGGCTTTGCAGGCCGCGGCCATTTTGGGTATTGCGGCGTTTTGATGATGCAAGCCCAAACCCTGCAAGCGCAAGCCCTCGCTTGAGGGTGCAGGTTTTCACATCGCTCAGTTCCATGATTCTCGACGGCCAACTCCCCAGCTCTATCGCCGCTGCCGCGCAAGCCTTGCAGCGCGGCGAGCTGTTGGGCTTGCCCACCGAAACGGTGTATGGCCTCGCCGCTGACGCAGGCAACGACCAAGCGGTTGCCAAAATTTTTGAAGCCAAAGGTCGCCCCGCCAACCACCCGCTCATCGTGCATGTGGCCAGCGCCCACGAGGTGACGCGTTTTGCGTCAACCGTGCCCGAATTCGCTCAGCGTTTGATGGACGCGTTTTGGCCCGGCCCCTTGACGCTCATCCTGCCGCGTCGCCCCGAAGTCGCTGCTGCCGCTGCAGGTGGGCAAAACTCGGTGGGCGTGCGTTGCCCTTCGCACACCACAGCCCATGCCGTGCTGCAAGCCGCACAAGTTTTGGGTGTGTATGGCGTGGCAGCACCCAGCGCCAATTTGTTTGGCCGCGTGAGCCCTACCACCGCCGCGCATGTGGCGGGTGAATTTGGAGATGACCTACTCATCATCGATGGCGGCGCGTGCGAGGTGGGTATTGAGTCCACCATCGTCGATTGCACGCGTGGCTCGCCCGTGTTGCTGCGTCCTGGCGTGCTCACGCCCGAGCAGCTCAGCCAAGCATGTGGCGTGCCGGTGGTCACGCCAGACAAACCGCAGGCCGATGCGCCACGTGCTTCAGGTACTCTGGAGTCACACTATGCGCCAACAGCGAAGGTGCAACTGATGAGCGCGACTGATTTGCAAAAGGCAGTAGATGCGTATGCCAGTGAAAACATGGCGAGGCCCGCCAAGGTCGCATCTCAGTCAGTGGTTGCTGTTTGGTCCCGTGCGCTTGTGCAAGTGCCTGCAGCCCATGCGCATCAGTTCAAATGCCAGCCCATGCCAGCTTCGGCGCAAGATTGTGCCCACCAACTATTTGCCCAATTGCGCAGCTTCGATGCCCAAGGCGTGGCGCACATTTGGGTGGAGAGCCCACCTCAAACCCCCGAATGGGATGGCGTGCGAGACCGCTTGACGCGGGCCGCTGCGCCAACTCGTTAAACTAACGCGGTACTCAAAAGAGAGCCTGTGATGACCCCAATCTTTAGCCGAACCCTCAAAGCCCTGTCAGCCCTGCTCGTTGCAGCAGTTCTCGCAGCGTGTGGATCTAGCAGCACGGTTGATCCGTTCAAGCCGACAAGGGTGATCGGTTTGGGGGATGCTCACAACGATATGTCGGCAACTCAGCATACGGTTCGCGTTACCACAGGGGTGAGAACTGTTGTACAGCAAGTGGCAACGCTTTTTGGCGTGTCTACTGTGCAGAGTTCGGTCGCAACTGGAGACTCAACGGTCGCCCACTTGAATGCACAAGTCAGCGCGTTGGGCCAATTACAGGCCTCTGATTTGATTGTGATCACCTCAGGGACCGCAGACTATCTTGCCAATGGCAGCGCTGGAGCAACAAATTACCTAAACGGCTTGAAGGCCGCCCTTGACGCACTGAGGGCAAAAGGAGCAACTCATATCTTGTTGATGCAGGTTGTAGACAAGTCGATTGCTATTGATAATGATCTGGTCAGTTTCAATTCGACCGTGTCGGCTGGATTGTCTCAATATACAGATATCGCTAGATTGACCAATATCGATAGACCTGCGGCACTTTTCCCCAATTGGGCGACCAACACAAATACGCCATATTGCGGCGCCGGGTCGACTGGTGGTTGTGCAGTCGGCGGCAACGATCCAGAGTTGTATTTTCTTGCTGATAGTGTTTATCCGACGCCAGCAGGAAATCGTTGGATTGCGCAATATATGTACAACGTTACAGCCCGCGGCTGGCGCTAATCCGCCACAAATGCCTTGCGCCCAAAGCGCAAGCGCATCACCAAAATGCTGGCAGCTAACACCAGCGTGATGACGTTGGCAATCACCACCGGCCAAGCTTCGATCAGCAGGCCGTAGGCCAACCACAGCGCAATGCCGAGGGTGAACGCGCTGTACATCCCCAATGAAATACCGCTCACATCACGCGTTTTGAAGGTGAGCCACGCTTGCGGCACAAAGCTCGCGGTGGTCAGGCTGGCGGCGGCGTAGCCAATCCATTCGGTGTAGTTCATGCGTGGCTTTCAAAAATCAGGGTTGCTTGCCCGCCCAGTCAATCATTGCGTCCAGCGCGGGCCGTGCTGCATTGGCATTGGCGTGATGCAGGATAGCCACCACCACCAAGCGTTTGCCGCTGGCGGTGTCTACATAGCCAGCCACACCCGCCACGTCACGCAAGCTGCCGGTTTTTAAGTGGGCGCTGGCTTGGGCTTTGCTGCGTTTCATCGTGCCGTCAAGGCCAGTGACGGGCAGCGAGCTCATCAGCTCAGACATGGTGGGCGAGGCCCAGGCTACTTGCAGCAAACGCGCCAAGGCTTGCGCACTGATGCGTTCGTCGCGGCTCAGGCCAGAGCCGTTGTCAAACGTTGGCACGTCACCGCCGACACGCTCGCGCCACCAACGTTGCATCAACTCGCGTGAGGCGTCAAAGCTGCCCACGCCACGCTGCTGTTGGCTGAGGGTGAGGAACAGATGCTGCGCCATCACGTTGTTGCTGTATTTGTTGATGTCGCGAATGGTCTCGGCCAAGCTGGCTGACTCCACTTGGAATGCGGGCTGCAAGTTGGCGGGCACGTTGCCATCGCGCACTTGGCCGCTCAGGTGGCCACCCACCTGCTGCCACATGCCAGCGACGGCGCGCTGCGCAAATTGCTGAGGTGCGGCGTAGGCGATGGGCCACATTTTTTCGCCGCACACAGCGGGAAAGTTGCCGGCAAAGCGGATGCGCGTGGGGTCTGTCCAATCGGCACGCAAGGCGCTGCGGTAGTCGCTGCAGTCGCCATTGCTCAGCGGCACAGTGGCTGGGAATTGCACACCCGCCAAGGGCGGCTCAACTTGCACACGCGCCACATTGGCAGCGCGGTCGGGTACGAACTGAATGAGCAGCGATTTGAAGTTGAGCAGCAGCGCATCAGGCGCGGCGTTGTAGGGGCGCAGCGGCTCGCCGTCAAAGCTGGCGGCGTCACGCGCGGGCAGGTCAAATGCGCTGCGGTCGAGCACGATGTCGCCCTGAATTTTGTGAATGCCTAAGCCTTGCAAGCGGCGCATCAACAGCCACAAACGCTCCACCACAAAGCGCGGATCGCCGCTGCCTTTGATGTAGACGTTGCCTTGCAACACGCCCTCGCGCACAGGGCCGTCCACGTATACGGGTGTGCGCCACACAAAGGCGGGGCCGAGTGTGTCAAGGGCGGCAGTGGTGGTGGCCAGCTTCATCAACGAGGCCGGGTTGACGCGCACTTGTGCTTGGTGGCTCAGACGCGGTGTGCTGGTGGTTTGGGTGTCGACCACCATCACATGAAAGTTGTCGCTCGGCACTTTGGCTCGTTGCAGCGCGGCCAGCACATCGGGTGGTAACTGGCCGATGTCGCCCGCTGTGTGTTTGGGTGGTTCGCTGCGCACGGCTTTGGAGCTTGGGGCTGCGTGGGCTGTGAGCATGGCGGCGTACATCAAGACAGCGGTGACGCAACACTGCATAGGCGAGCATGCAAAACGCCACCGTGCAAGACGGATGCTGGGTCTGAGCAAGTGCAAAAAGGGCATGTGCGAGAAGGTCATAGCCAAATTATCACGGCTGGGATAATCAGCCCATGCACAACAACCAGTGGCTGGCTCTAGAAACCAGCACCGACACCCTCTCACTCGCCGTGTCACGCGGCACACAGACGTGGACGCACACCAGCGCAGGCGGCCCGCTCACGTCGACGCACATGATTCCGCAAACTTTGGCCTTGCTCAAAGAAGCAGGTTTGGCTTTGACGGATTTGCAATCCGTGGTGTTTGGCCGTGGTCCTGGCGCGTTCACGGGCTTGCGCACGGCGTGCTCGGTGGCGCAAGGTTTGGCCTTTGGCGCAGACTTGCCGGTGTTGCCCATTGACACTTTGCTGGCCGTGGCAGAAGAGGCGCGCGTAGCAGCCGAGGCTGCAGACGCCGCGCCTGTGACCCGCGTGTTGGCCGTGATGGATGCGCGCATGGAGCAGGTGTATGTGGCGGCGTATGAATTCACGCCCAACGCTACAAAGGTAGCCGCCGGCGATGCTGAGCAAATGCACGGCACGTGGCGTTGCGCGCAAGCACCAGAGCTGCACAGCCCTGAGTCTTTGCAGTGGCCTGCTGATTGGTTGCAAGACAGCTTCATCGCTGCAGGCAACGCATGGCCCGTGTACGCAGACCGTTGGCCCGCTGCCCTCACGGCAAGGCAGTGCATGGCCTTGCCCACTGCTGCTGCGTTGCTGCGCCTTGCACCTGCTGCGTGGGCGGCGGGCCTTGCCGTGCCGCCCGAAGAAGCGCTGCCGCTGTACATCCGCGACAAAGTGGCGCAAACCACCGACGAGCGCATGCAAATCAAAGCGGCACAAGTTGCGCAAGCAGCGGCAACAACACGTTAATTTTTCGCACATCGTTTGATGACCGCTGTTTCAACACCTGAAGTCCGCTTAGAGCCGCTCACCGAAGCGCAGCTCGACGATGTGATGCGCATCGAAAACAGCGCCTATGCTCATCCGTGGACGCGCGGCAATTTTGCGGACTGCATCAAGTCGGGCTACCAGTTGCTGGCGCTCATGGGGGGTGACACCTTGCTTGGCTACTTTGTGGCGATGGAGGGTGTGGAAGAAGCGCACTTGCTTAATATCACCGTCGCACCTGAATTTCAAGGCCAAGGTTACGGCGTGCTCATGCTCGACGCGCTGGCGCTTTGGGCGCGCGGGCGCAACGCCCAATGCCTGTGGCTGGAAGTACGCGTGAGCAACACCCGCGCCATGCAGGTGTACGAGCGCTATGGCTATCGCCGTGTGGGCGAGCGCAAAAACTATTACCCCGCCGACCACGGCCAGCGCGAGCATGCGGTGGTGATGTCGATGACGTTGTAAGCTACACCCCCTATGGACACCTTGCACTTGGACAAACGCCAACGCGCCATGCTCGCCGAAATGGGCGTGCGCGTGTGGTCGCCCATGTCTGAGGCGGCAGTGATGGTTGCGCCTGCGGTGGAAACCTTGGCGGCAGACACCTCGGCTTCGGTGCCCGCCGAAGCAGTGATGCAAGCCCACGCCGAAGAAGCGCAAAGCTTTGCTGCAGCCAGCGAACTGGCCACGCAAGCCATTGCCAACGCGGCAGGCTACGAGCAAGCGACACGCCACATGCCTGCGCCGGTGGCCAAGGCAGAGCCTGCACCCATCGTCATTCAACGCCCCGAAGGCATTGACCAAATGGATTGGTCGGCCTTGCACAACACAGTGTCGACTTGCCAAGCCTGCACACTGTGCGGCTCGCGCCAAAACACGGTGTTTGGTGTGGGTGCCCCCGCTACTGAAGGCCAAGCCCCGCAAGTGGATTGGCTCATCGTGGGCGAAGCCCCTGGCGAGAACGAAGACTTGCAAGGCGAGCCTTTCGTGGGCCAAGCGGGCAAACTGCTCGACAACATGCTGGGCGCGATGAAGCTCTCACGCACCGGCGAGCGCACGGCAGAGGGCGGTGGCGTGTACATCGCCAACGTGCTCAAGTGCCGCCCACCCGGCAACCGCAACCCCAAGCCCGAAGAAGTGGCGCAGTGTTTGCCTTACCTTGAGCGCCAAGTGGCCTTGCTCAAACCCAAAATGATTTTGGCCATGGGCCGCTTCGCTGTGCAGGCCTTGCTGCGTGATGCGCAACCCGACGTCGACACCACGCCGCTGGGCAAGCTGCGTGGGCGCGTGTACCAATACCAAAACGTGCCGGTGGTGGTGACGTATCACCCTGCTTATGTGTTGCGCAACTTGCCAGAGAAGGCCAAGGTGTGGGCTGACCTTTGTTTGGCCATGGCGCACCTCAAGGGTTCTGAGTAGACCTCGCTGGCCATAGCACCGATGCAATGGCCACCACCATCAGTACCACGGCGGTCCAGTCTTGCCAATGCAAGACCTCGCCCAACCACCACGCACCACTGAACACGCCCAACACGGGAATGAACATCACGCTCAAGGTAGACGCCACAGGCGGCAAGCCCCGAGCGAGGGTGAGCCACGCAGCCTGCGCAAACGCAAACACGCCCAAGGCGTTGTAAAGAATCGACCACTGCGTACTCGGCGTGGGCATGTACCAACGGTCTTGCTCAAACACACAAGCCAGCACCGTGAGCAACACCGTGGTCATGGCGGTCATCCAAAACGCAATGGTCAGCGTCGGCACGGGCATCGGTGTGTGGCGCAGGCGCTGCGTGCCATAGGCCCATGTGGATGCAGCTACCAGCACCATCAACACACCGACAGGTTGGCCCGAGAGGTGGCTGAGTTCATTCCACAACAGCAACAACACGCCCACACCTGCGGCGACTACGCCCAACCATTGGCGCGCACGCAGCGGTGCGTTGAACCAAATCACGCCCCAGATGGCCGAGAAGATGGGCATGGTGTAGCCCAAGATGGCCGCGCGTCCGCTCGACAGCATGGGCAGCGCCAAGATCACCAGCACATGCCACACAAACATATTGAACAAAGCCAGCGTGAACAACTCGCGCCAGTGCTCGCGGGGAATGCGAAACGGAATTTTCATCAGCACCAACGCCAAGCCCAGCACAGGCAAGCCGATCAACATCGACAAACTGCGAAACGTGAGCGGCGGAAAACCTGTGACGCCAAACTTCATGATGGGCCAGTTCAAGCCCCACACCAGCGTGAGGGTGATGAGCGTCCAAAGTTGGCGGCGGGTGAGGCGGGGCAGAGCTGACATGGCGTGCATGGTAAGCCTTCTAAAATCGCTGCATGACCTTCCTTGACATGCTCAGCGCCGCAGAGCGCCAAAACAACTCCATGCTCTGCGTGGGCCTCGACCCCGAACCCACCAAATTCCCTGACCACCTCAAGGGCGACGCCAGCAAGATTTACGACTTTTGCGCCGCCATCGTCGACGCCACGGCTGATTTGGTCAACAGCTTCAAACCGCAAATCGCCTACTTCGCCGCGCACCGCGCCGAAGACCAGCTGGAAAAACTCATCGCCCATATGCGCCGCGTTGCGCCCCATGTGCCCGTCATCTTGGACGCCAAGCGTGGCGACATTGGCAGCACCGCCGAGCAATACGCCATCGAAGCGTTTGAGCGCTACGGTGCAGACGCCGTCACCCTCTCGCCCTTCATGGGCTGGGACTCGGTGCAGCCCTATTTGAAGTACCACGGCAAAGGCGCGTTCTTGCTGTGCCGCACGTCCAACCCTGGCGGGGACGACTTGCAAAACCAACACCTCGCCTCGGTCGACGGCCAGCCGCGCGTTTACGAGCACATTGCCCAACTCGCCCAAGGCCCGTGGAACCTCAACGGCCAGCTCGGCCTGGTGGTGGGCGCCACCTACCCCAAAGAAATTGAACGCGTGCGCGAACTCGCGCCCACCGTGCCCTTGCTCATCCCCGGCGTGGGCGCACAAGGCGGCGACGCAGTGGCTACCGTGAAAGCGGGCTTGCGCGTGAGCGGTGACACGACCACAGGCCCCATCATCGTCAACTCATCGCGTGCGGTGCTCTATGCGTCCAAGGGCGCAGACTTCGCGCAGGCCGCCCGCCAAGTGGCGGAGCAAACGCGAGCGACTTTGGAAGCGGCTAAGGCGGCCTAAGCCTTCCTAGTGCAGGTCGCTCACGCAGCCGCGTGAGGCGACTTGCTCCACAGCGCCAACCCCCGCTGCGCCTTGCTCACGTCCGACGGTGTGAGCGCAATTGCCCCGCTGGGCGTGTGGCGCAGCGCATCGGCCAAGGCGTGCAGCGCGGTGTCGGGGCCGCTGAGCAGCTCTAGCTCTAACTCCAAAATCGCTTCGCTCAAGTCCGTGCCCGGCACGGTGATGTGGCCTTGGTCGAGCGCCACTTCAATGCTCGTGCCTGCGTGGCTCACCACCCAGCTGTGGCGTTCAAAGTCGGTACGAAACAGCGGCTGCAAATCGGCGCGCAGCGTCATGAGCTGGGTGGCCAACGCGCTGTCGGTCACCAGCGCTGCAAAGTCCAACGCGCCGGGCGTGGTGGGGCCTTCCCACTCTTGGCGGCGCGACACGCCGTGCGCGCTTTGCCCCGCCGTCTTGACCGTGAGCAACCACTGATCGCCCGCCAACCGCTCGCGCACCGCCATGCGCGCCGCTTTGAGCGCGAGGCTGGGCGTGTCGAAATACGTGTTGCGCAGCCACTGCACTTTGGGCGGCGTGGCTAGCAGCGGGTGCGCCAGCAGAGCGGGCACATCGTGGGCGGGCAGGGTGAGCTTGAGTTCGGTTTCGGTGGACATGGCAAATGGGTGTTGGTGCGCAATGATCGTTGAAGTTTTAACGCGTGACTTTAAATTTTTAGGGTTGGCTGCTGTTGGCGATGAAGAGATGAGTGTTTTTGGATTACATTTTTGAGTGATGCACGCGCAGGCTTGAGTGGATTGCAAAGTCAAACCCCAGTCTATAAACGACTTGCAGAGGATTAGGCTGGAGGATTTATCCGACAGCTTTGGTTTTATCCCGCAGGTTTTGCGGGATAAATTAAGTTAGGGCTCATGGAACCACTGAATGACATCCTTCGATTCATAGGAACCGTCGTCCTGGCGGGCGGCGGCTTGTCGCTCATCGTGTACCAGGCGTTCAAGCACCTAGCCTCCAAGTGGCTCGATGCTCGGTTCGAGGAACGGCTTCAGGCACTCAAACACGAACAGCAGAAGGAGATTGAGCAGCTCCGCCTGAAGGTATCAACGTTGCTTGACCGAGCGGTGAAGTTACATCAACGTGAGTTTGACGTGTTGCCGGAAGCCTGGGCCAAGCTCAACGATGCTTACTGGTACGTTCGCTCATTCGTCTCCGCGCTGCAGTCGTACCCTGATATTGATCGGATGAGTGAGCCTCAACAAGCTGAGTTCGTTGCCGGCTGTCCGCTGCAACCATGGCAGAAGAAAGAACTGGGTGAGGCTGAGTGCAAGACTGAGTACTACCAGAAGGCCATCTTCTGGCACAAGCTCTCCGAAGCCAGAAGCAAGTCGAGTGACGCATATTCCTATCTGATCAAGAATGGGATCTTCATCACGGAAGACTTGCGTGGTCAGTTCACCAAAATCCACGACCTATTCTGGAATGCACTGACCGAGCACCAGACGAATGAGGAACTTGACATTCGCCCACGGCAGCGAGACCGCATTGGTCAGTTGGCGGCCACAGGTGACGACCTCATGAAGGACTTGGAGCGACAGATTCATGTTCGGCTCTGGCCTTCAGCAGATGAGCCCTAACCCTTCGCTCTGCTCAAACGTTAACGCCCCAACAACCTCTTCAAATACTTCCCCGTAAAGCTAGCCGGATTCGCCGCCAACTCCTCCGGCGTTCCCACGCCCACCACCGTGCCACCACCGCTGCCGCCCTCTGGCCCCATGTCAATCAGCCAGTCGGCGGTTTTGATGACGTCTAGGTTGTGCTCAATGATGACGATGGTGTTGCCCGCGTCGCGCAGGTGTTGCAGCACTTTCAGCAGCAGGGCAATGTCGGCAAAGTGCAGGCCCGTGGTGGGCTCGTCCAAGATGTAAAGGGTGCGGCCTGTGTCGCGCTTGCTCAACTCCAGCGCCAGCTTGACGCGCTGCGCTTCGCCGCCCGACAGCGTGGTGGCGGCCTGGCCGAGTTGGATGTAGGAGAGGCCCACGTCCATCAAGGTTTGCAGCTTGCGCGCAATGTTGGGCACGGCGTTGAAGAACAGCAAAGCGTCTTCCACCGTGAGGTCCAAGATCTGCGCGATGTTTTTGCCTTTGTACAAAACCTCTAGCGTTTCGCGGTTGTAGCGCAGGCCGTGGCACACGTCGCAGGGCACGTACACGTCGGGCAAGAAGTGCATTTCCACTTTCACCATGCCGTCGCCTTGGCAGGCTTCGCAGCGGCCACCGCCACTGCCCGCAGGCACGTTGAAGCTAAAGCGCCCAGGGCCGTAGCCGCGTTCGCGGGCGGTGGGCACTTCGGCCATCAGCTCGCGAATGGGGGTAAACAGGCCCGTGTACGTGGCGGGGTTGCTGCGCGGCGTGCGGCCAATGGGCGACTGGTCGACATTGATGACTTTGTCAAAGTAGTCGAGGCCGGTGATCTCGTCGTGCGCGGCAGGCTCGTCATGCGCGCGGTGAATGGCATGCGCCGCAGCGGTGTACAGCGTGTCGTTGACGAGCGTGGATTTGCCCGAGCCCGACACACCCGTGACGCAGGTGAGCAAGCCCACAGGAAAGTCGGCGGTGACGTTTTTGAGGTTGTTGCCCCGCGCCCCGCTGATGCGGATGACTTGGTGCGCGGGCGCGGTTTTGTCGAGCTTGCGTTGCAGGGTCAGTTCGTCAGGCGGCACAGGCAAAAACGGTTGGCGCGTTTGGGGCACGTCAATGCGCAGCACTTGCGCCAAGTATTTGCCAGTGGGCGAGTTGGGGTTGGCCTCCACCTCGGCGGGGGTGCCTTGGGCCATCACGCGGCCACCGTGCACGCCCGCGCCGGGGCCCATGTCCACGCAGTAGTCGGCGGCGCGAATCATGTCTTCGTCATGCTCCACCACGATCACGCTGTTGCCAATGTCGCGCAGGTGTTTGAGGGTGTCGATGAGCCGGTCGTTGTCGCGCTGGTGCAGGCCAATGCTGGGTTCGTCGAGCACATACATCACGCCGGTGAGGCCCGAGCCAATTTGACTTGCCAAGCGAATGCGTTGCGCTTCGCCGCCGCTCAGCGTATCGGCGCTGCGGTCGAGGCTGAGGTAGTTCAGGCCCACGTCGTTGAGGAACTTCAAGCGTGAGGCAATTTCGCGCACCACTTTGTCGGCAATCTCGGCTTTTGCGCCGTGCAGTTGCAGCGTGTTGAAGTAGCCAAAGCATTCGCCCAGCGTGGTGTGGCTGATGTCGTAAATGCCGCGCATTTGGTCGCCTTCGCCCACACGCACATGGCGTGCTTCGCGGCGCAGGCGTGTGCCTTCGCACGAGGTGCAGGCGCGCACGCCGCGATAGCGCGAGAGGTCTTCGCGCACCACGGGCGAGTCGGTTTCGCGGTAGCGGCGTTCCATGTTGACCAAGATGCCTTCGAAGGGGTGCTTCTTGGTCATCTTTTTGCCGCCATCCGCGCCGTAGTTGAATTTGATTTCTTCGTCGCCCGAGCCATACAGCAGCACTTGGCGCACTTCGGGGCTGAGGTCTTCAAACGGTTGGTCGAGGTCAAACTTGTAGTGCTTGGCCAAGCTCTCAATCAGGCTGAAGTAGTGGCCGTTGCGGCGGTCCCAGCCTTTGATCGCTCCGCTGCCCAAGCTGAGCGACGGAAACGCCACCACGCGGGTGGGGTCGAAAAAGTCTTGATGGCCCAAGCCGTCGCACACAGGGCAAGCGCCCACGGGCGAGTTGAACGAAAACAGACGCGGCTCCAACTCGCTGATGGTGTAGCTGCACTGCGGGCACGCAAACTTGGCGTTGAAGGCGTGTTCCACGCCCGTGTCCATCTCCAGCACAATCGCGCGGCCTTCGGCCAGGCGCAGCGCGGCCTCAAAGCTCTCGGCCAAGCGCTGGCGCAGGCCGGGCGTTGGTGGGGCTACGGCCACGTCGCCCACGCTGGGTTCGGCTGGTGCTACAGGGGCGGCAGGCGCTTCGTGGCGCACTTTGATGCGGTCCACCACCACGTCGATGTCGTGCTTCTCGGTTTTCTTGAGCTCGGGCAGGTCGTCGTATTCGTACGCCTGGCCGCCAATGCGAAAGCGCACATAGCCTTGCGCTTGCAGCTGGTTAAACACCTCGCTGTATTCGCCCTTGCGGTCACGCGCGATGGGCGCGAGCAGCATGAGCTTGGTGTCTTCGGGCAGGGCCATGACGGCGTCGACCATTTGCGTCACGCTTTGCGACTGCAGGGGCAGGTTGTGGTCGGGGCAATAGGGCGTGCCAGCGCGGGCAAACAGCAGGCGCAGGTAGTCGTGAATCTCGGTCACTGTGCCCACGGTGGAGCGCGGGTTGTGGCTGGTGGCTTTTTGCTCAATGGAGATGGCGGGCGACAGGCCCTCGATCAAGTCCACATCGGGTTT
>JACCDR010309218.1_pt1 | contig 13907 bp, 9 predicted proteins | sample 7446431 | NCBI WGS metagenome assembly JACCDR01 (sample SAMN15323443, study PRJNA562643) | freshwater metagenome | isolation source: river surface water | place: USA:Blue River Watershed | collected 2017-08-17 | reverse complement strand
TATCAAGCATTTAGAAGATTTTCAAACCATACCTGCCATTTTTAAGGATGAGGTTTTTGAGCAGGCATTTGAGAAAGCTGAATTAGCAAAACTTGGACAAGAAGAACGAGATGCCTATGAAATGAACCTGAAAATGTATCGAGACTATAAAAATACGATAGATACAGCTTTTGATGAGGGAAAGATAGAAGGAAGATTGGAAGGGAAGATGGAAGGAAAGATGGAAGTAGCAAGAGCTTTAAAAGTAAGTGGTATTTCAGTGGAAGTTATCTCAAAAACAACGGGTCTTTCAGAAGATGAAATAAACAATCTGTAAGAATATTTACCCTTGTTTAAATTACATCCAATGTGTTGACGGGATACATAAACAAAGATATGCGAAAATACAAAGCCCCATGCAATCAGAAGAAATACGCAACGTTTTTGGCCACAAGCTTCGGGTGCGGGTATGCGGCATTTGTGTACAAGACCACACACTGCTGCTTGTGAACTTACGGAATGTGACGCATCAGGGCGACTTGTGGTGTCCGCCGGGAGGAGGGATGCAGTTTGGTGAATCGGCAGAGGCTACCTTGCGGCGTGAATTTCTAGAAGAGACGGGTCTAGAAGTAGAGGTAGGTGAAATGCTGTTTGTCAATGAGTTTATCGGAAATGCCCTTCATGCAGTAGAACTGTTTTTTCGGGTGACAGTCACTGGCGGAATCCTGCAAAAAGGCCATGACCCAGAACTACAAACGCAGGTGCTGACAGAGGTAGGATTTTTTACGTTTGAACAGATGCAGACCTATTCGCCTGTAGAGTTGCACAACCTGTTTCGATACTGCCACAGCATAGACGAGCTGTTGGCCATGCGAGGATACTACAAGCTAGAATGGTAGCTACAAGTGGCAGACAATGAGTTTTGATTAAAAAAAAACGTACTGCTCGTCACTTGTAGCTAAAAGTCAGAAAACCATCAGGTTATCTGTTTGTTTTTATAAGTTGAGATATGAAGTAGTGAATAAATTGGGCAAAAACTCACAAAACTAGTTAGAATAAAGATACCAGCTACAACCAGCATAATGGTAGCCACTGTACCCGAAACAATATTCCCAAAATACAGACTGACAATAACCAGAGCCATCAGAATCCGGACGGCTCTATCCAAAGCACCCATGTTCCTTTTCATGACTGTAGACAATAATAGTGAATAACTACTCAAAGAAACACAAATAAACCGCCAGAAACACTGACAAATGTCATCGAAAGAGATGTTATCAGACATGATGTGCTGTTAATTGTGTAGGCATGAAAACAGGCACGTATCTTAAACATCACATAACATACAGGTAATCGTTTACTAATACTAAACCCTTTTCTTTGTAGCACAAACTATAGACGTTGCCAGTGGGACTAAACAAAGCAGAAGAAGAGGAGGGCTATCATTTAAACGTCCAACCAAACCTTTTGGAAGTATTAGTTTTGCAGAGTTATCAAAAAAGACCTGACCGGAGCTGTCATCTTCATTGCTTCTGAATAGGTGCACTAAGCAGCCAACATTCTTTTAACTTTAACCTACATGAAACTGATTTTCTGTGCCTTCGTGGCAATGACCCTTCCTTTTATTTATACACCAAGCGAAGACAACCTGCCCATCAATAAAATACAGGTCATTGGCTCACATAATAGCTACAAACAATCCATTGACCCTGCCTTGTTTAACATATTTCGGCAAAAAGACTCTGCTTCGGCCTATAGACTGGACTATGGGCACATCGGTCTGGCAGAACAACTGGAACTGGGCTTACGAAACATGGAATTGGATGTGTATGCAGATTCCAACGGAGGCAAATTTGCCCATCCAAAAGGCTTGATCTGGGCTCCTGGTCAGGTTGTTTACGATCCTAGCCATGAAATGGAAAAACCCGGTTTCAAGATGCTGCATGTGCCTGACCTAGATTTTCGTAGTTCGGCACTGACATTGAAAGCAGGGTTGCAGAAACTCAGAAAGTGGTCAGATGCCCATCCAAGTCATACGCCTGTATTTATTACCCTTGAACCCAAAGATGGAGCTCCAGAAACTGAAGGATTGACAATTCCTGAAAAATTTACCCCACAACTGTTTGATGAGCTGGATCAACTGCTGCGTACAGAACTGGGTGATAATCACCTGCTTACACCCGATCAGGTACGTGGAAAATACCAGACACTGGAAGAGGCAGTGTGGCATGGAAACTGGCCTACTGTAAAAGCAGCTCGTGGCAAGTTTGCGTTTATTCTGGATACAAAGGGAGAAAAGATGCAGTTATATATACAGGGACATCCGTCATTAAAAGGCCGTGTGTTGTTTGTCAATGCCGATGCTGGCACACCTGAAGCCGCTATGATGATCCGAAATAATGCCAAAGACTCGGAAATTCCTAGTTTGGTCAAAAAAGGCTACATCATTCGGACACGTGCAGATGCCGATACGGAACAGGCCCGTCGGAATGACCGTTCGTATTTTAATGCCGCCTGTGCTTCTGGTGCACAGATTATCACCACAGACTATTACCAGAAAAGTACCCATTTTCCCTCAGACTATACCGTGAGTTTTGTCGGAAGTACCTATTTCAGAACCAATCCTTTCTGGAAAGGTGAAACAGCTAAGAAATAACAAACCACACACACTACACTTTCTCTACCCTGGCGAGAGATTGGCTTCGCCGAACTCTCGTTTCCAGTCTCATGCCAGGGATTTTTCAAACAAAACCAAATTCCTCCTACTAATCGTCGTCGTCGTCGTCTTCTTCTTCCTCATCCGTACCTGCCAGATGAGCAGGATATGGACGATTCTTTTTTCCTGCAAACCATAGAATCCGATTCAGCATGGCATCATTACCATTATCAATATGGTCATATTCAGGTCGCATGGATTGGCGGGCGAAGTACAAGGCTTTTCCTTCTAGCAAGGAAAGTCCTTTGTTCATCTGGTTTAATGGAATGCGGCTGGGAAGGGACGCAAACGGTTGAAGTGACGGAGATTTTTCAAAGCATTCAAACATAGGCAAAGCTGTGGCATCCAGTAAATTCATGGGCGGAATACCTAAAATCTGTTCTATAGACCGTACCATGCTAGTCTGGTTGTAGTTGACAGAAATGGTTCGCTTGAGTTTGCTGTAAGGACTGACAACAAAGCCGGTAGTACGGTAGGCAGACACATGGTCCCAGCCTGCCTGTGAGTCATCTTCGGTAACAAAAATAACGGTATTCTTCCAGAAACGACTTTTGGTTACAGCCTCTATGATTCGTCCCAACGCCAGGTCATTATCCGCAATCATGGCATTGGGCGTGGGCATACCGGGTCGTAGGCCAACTGTATGATCCGTAGACAAGGCCATCACCATTAGGTTAGGTAAGGCATCTCCGGGCTGTTTTTCGTAGGCATTGAGTTCTTTGATAAACGCATCTGCCCGAAGCTGATCGGTGATTTTCAGTTCATCCGAACCTGGAAATATGGGTGACAGCCAGGGTCGTACCCGTGAAATGGTAGATTCATTGTGGAATGTCAGCGGCTTTCCAGCTTTGTATTGGGTATAAATGTCTGTCCAAGTGAGTTTTTCGTCCATCTCAGGCATACAGGCTTCCCCATAGATTCGAACGGTTTTTCCGTGATCGGCTGCATTGTTCCAGATAAATCCTTTTTGCGAATACACCAGTGCATCATTTTGTACATGCGGATAACTTCTAAACCAGGCCCGTACATTTTTCTCTACATAATCGGTCACCATCGCAGCATCCGTCCATTGGTGGCCTTCGGCAGAACATTTCCCAGACGCATAATAATTGTCCAGCAGCAGATAATCTCTGGCTAGTTTGTGTTGGTTGGGCGTAATGCTGTCTCCATAAAGGCAGAGTTCTTTGGCTCCGTTTCCCTGAGGTAAGTCGCCCAGAACCTGGTCATAGGTGCGGTTTTCTTTGATGATGTACAGCACATGTGTAAACACGGAGGGTTCTCCAATCCGTTCTGGCATAGGACGGGGAGGTTGGTTTGGACGTGGACTAAGCCGGGCTAGTTCTGTCCGAAAGTATAGCATGAGGGATTTTACGGTGGCGGTATAGGCTTGTAGCTTGGGGCTGTCTGGCAGAGGTATAACCGATAGAGTAGCTTTCTGATGATGGGAATTGTAGGCTCCAGCAGGAAAACGAGCTACCTCCTTGTCTGCATTTTTGATCTGTTGGCTGTTGATCCGAGCTCCTTCGCCTTCCAGATTGGTTACCAGCAGCAGATCATTCACTATCGTCAGACCACCCGGATAGGCTTCTGTCGGAATAAATCCCTGCATGCGACTTGGGCCAGTACCTGAGGCGGATGCCTGGGCACCCAATTGAACGACTGCCACCGCATTGTCCATTCCATTGGCTACATACAGCTGTGTGCCATCAGGGCTAAGGGCTAATGCATTGGGTGTGTCTCCAATAAAACCTGTGGCACCGGGGTCTATTTTCACAGAAATGGTTTCAGAAACAGTCATAGATTGGGCATCAATAACGGTGACGTTATCCGAATTTCCATTGGCGACAAACACATACTTACCGTCCAGACTGCTAATGATATCGTTAGGATGCAAACCTGTGGCTATTGTTTGGATCAACTGGCCGTTTTGCGTCGAAAAAACATGCACTGAACCCTTCTCAGAAGCTCCTGTTTTTGGGTCAATGGGAATTTTACCATACGGAATGCCTGCTGTTTCCTGTGTGGAGTTGCCTGAGGGTAAGTCGCCGCCCCAGTTACTTACAAAAGCTTTGTTGCCCAGCAGTGTCAAGCCGTATGGAGCAGCTCCAGTGGCGACAGTCCAGATGGGTTTTTTAGTAGCCAGATCTATTTTGGCTAATTGATTATTGCCGTTTAAGACTACATATAGGTAGGAACGTCCATTTTCCTGTTGTACAGCCACTTCGTTGGGAAGAGCCAAGGGAGCATCAGGTGTGGGTTGAAATTGGATGGTATCTTTGAATGTCAGGGCTTTACCGTTCCAATGGATCTCAAATACAGCTGATTGCCGTGGTTTATTATTACGAGCGGCACTCCAGAACAAACGGGTGTGCGTACCTTCTTTTAGCACCTCAATGCCTGAATATGTACTCATAAAGTCCTTAAAACCGGAACTGCCAAAAGACCATCGGGCTACTATTTTTTTTGTTTGATGATTAAGCATCGCTATACCATACCGATCTTCTATCACCGTAAAATCCGTTCCAGAAATGGATTTCAAATCCAAGGTATGGTTTTCTAGAGCCTCGTCTCCGTACACGATGGTTTCGCCAGCAGGATTGATAATCCGGTTGTAGGGCATCAGCACTGGAAGCGTAATACTTTGTAGCGTACTGTCATCATAGGCAGCATGTTGATTGGTTTTCTCCAGATCTGACGAGCGGGTATGCGGACTGGAAAACTGACGGCAGGAGGTAAGCTGGAACAAGCTTTGAAAAGCAACCCACCACAGCACAAATTGGAATTGTAAGGGTTTCATACGTTTTACAGGAAAAAAACAATCTGCTACATCTGGTAGGTTGAGTGTAGCAGATTGCAAGTTAAGCTTTTATTTTTTAGGTAGTTTCTAATCTTTCATCTATAACTTTTTAACCTACCAGATCTCCTCCAAAGTAGCCAGCGTTTGTTTTCCCCTGTGCTAGTGGATTTCGCCCCGTTGGGGCTGGATAATTCTTGCTCCAACATCCACTTTTTTGTTTCCATTAGAGGAACGTAAATAGATCTTTTTGCCAGATTCTTTGTTTATAGGCAACAAAGACCAGACATCTGGATTAGCTATTGGAAGCTGTAGCTTCAGTCACTTTGATTTTCTCTTCCTTCTTCACGCCTGACACGACTTCAATATTGATTCCGTCTGAAACGCCAGTTTTAATGAGCCGTTTTTCGAAGATTTGTGGAGCTGTTTCGACTTCAATAAATGTACTGTCTTTTTTAAATTGCAGCAGACTTTCCTTGATAGCCAGTACTTTCTCCCGACGATCCAGTACAATGTCTGCATTGGCACTGTAGCCTGCCCGGATAAATTCACCTTCGGGTAGTTGGACGGTAGCCTTGATCTGAAATTTAATGGCTCCTTCTTCTGTCACGCCTTTGGGGGAGATATAGTACAATTTAGCTTTGTATTTTTTGTCTTCAATGGCTCCGATAGTCAGTTCCAGATCAATGCCTTCCTTGAGTTTAGCTACTTCAGATTCGTCTACTTTTCCTTCAAAAATCAGGCTTTTCATGTCTGCTACTGAGGCAATAGTGGTACCTTCATTGAAGTTGTTACGTTCAATAACTGAACTTCCAACTTTGACAGGCACATCAAGCAGCATTCCACTGATGGTCGAGTAGATAACATTGGAGATTTCACTTTTACGCATAGATGTGCCATCTTTCAGAATCTGCAACTGATTGGTTGCGGCACTAACCGCTTGTTTTTTCAGGCTGTAGTCTGACAAGTAGCGGCGGTATTCTTGTTCGGAAATTACTTTTTGGTCAAACAGTTGCTGATACCGTTCAAATTCTTTTTTGGCTTCTGTTAGCTGAATTTTTGCTTGATCCAGTGAATTTTCTGCTTGGTTAATATTGGCTAGGTTGGGTACGATCTTGATTTTGGCAATGGCCTGCCCCGACTTGACTATCTGTCCGGCTTCTACGTAGAGTTCTTCCACAATACCAGATACTTGTGGTTTGATATTTACTTCTTTTAGAGGCACAATGGAACCTGTGGCAATGGTTTTCTTGGTAATGTCAGTAATAAATGGTTTTTCGGTTTTATACACAACCGGAGAATTCTTGGATTTGTTATAAAAATACACTCCCAGCCAGACAGAACCTGCCACAAAAGCCAGAAGCAGAATAGTATAGACGATGCGTTTCATGGGTATAAAAATGGTTTATTAATTGAATGATTAAATGAATGATATTTGACCAATGGTTAAATGAAGTAACAAATTTGCCCTTTGACAAGTCTGTGGGAAACAATTAACCATTTTTCTATTCATCTCGTAAGGCTACTATTGGTTCAATGGCTGCTGCTTTGGTGGCGGGAATCAGTCCAATCAAAGCTCCAGATATAATCAGCACTACTGTGGCTATGGTAGCCATAGTGGTGTCTACTTCCGGATTGGCAAAAAACTCTCCTTCGGCACCGAATTTTTGTAATAGATAGTTAATGCCAGCAATAATGCCCGTACTGATCATCAGACCGACATACCCAGCAAAAGTGGTAATGACAATACTTTCCTGCATAATCATGCCAATAATCGAAAAGGGTGTGGCTCCAAGAGCTTTCCGGATGCCAATTTCCTTGGTACGTTCCTTGACCACAATCAGCATAATATTTCCTACACCAATCACCCCTGCAATGATGGTAAAGATACTCACAAACCAGCTAAACGACCTGATAATCATAAATAAGCCTTGTACTTGCTGGTATTCTTCCTCTACATTTTCTGAGCCAATGGCTCGTTCGTCGTCTGGATGAATGCGGTGGCGGCTGGCCAGTAGTTTTTTGATTTTGGTTTCTACCACTTTGGCTGGTACACCGGGTTTGGGTACAAAGGCAAACCAGCCAATCTTGTTCACTAAGTTAAAGGTCTGTTGCAAGGCTGTATTGCAGACAAAAATCTCTTTAGAAGCCTGCATCACTTCTTCGGCCTGTGTACTCCGCATCTTGTAGACTCCAATCACTAGAAACGATATGCCCTTGATTTTGATATACTTACCTACTGGATTCTCCTTGCCAAACAGCACATCACGCACCGTCATACCAATGACAGCTACCTTACGTTTGTCTTGAATATCGTTTTCATTTAAATACCGTCCCTGTACCATGCTGTATGGACGTACCCGAAAAAAATCTGGATAGTCGCCATAAACTTCATAAGAGGCACTTTTCTGCCCATGCACCACCGCAAAACTACCTTCCAGATAGAGACGAGGGGCTAGTACGTCCAGTTCAGGCACACTTTCCCGAATAGCTTTTACGTCATCATTGGTAAAGCGGATAAAACGTCCTGGCTGCATGCCTTTGTAGGCCATGCTGGTACGTTGTGACCACATAAAAATAGCATTTTTAGCTACGTCAAACTGGCTTTCGATGCCGTTTTCAAAGCCTCTGCCACTGCCCAGCAGAATGACCAGCATAAAAATGCCCCAGAATACACCAAAGGCGGTCAGAAACGTACGCAGCTTATTTTTGCGTACCGTGGCGTATATTTCCTGCCATTTGTCTAAGTCAAACATAGGTGCATAAGTAAGTGAGTAAATGAAGCAACTGATTTGCCTTAATGCTTGTGAGGGACTTTGGTAAATGAGCCATTTTTATTACTCATTTACTTACTTGCTCATTCTGATTTTAAGGCTTCTACGGGTTTTACATTCGCTGCCCGCAAGGCTGGAAACAGTCCTGCCAAGGCTCCAGCTACCACCAGCAACAAAATGGCGATGAACACCACGTCTAGGTTGATAGTCGGGTAGGTAAAGTATCGTATTTCGTCATTGGCTTGGGTAATGAAATAGCCCAGTAACTCCAGTATACCTACGCCTGCCAGCAGACCCATGTAGCCCGACACAGAGGTGATAATAATAGACTCCTGAATGACCAAACTCACAATCGAAAACGGCGTAGCTCCGATAGCCTTCCGAATGCCGATTTCCTTGGTACGTTCTTTAATGATAATCAGCATGATATTACTCACTCCAACAATACCTGCTACCAGTGTCAGCAAGCTGATGCCCCAGACAAACATTCGAATACCATTAAACAAGCCCATAAACCGGGCATATTCCTCTTCAGTGTTTTCTACGCTAATAGCTTCTTCATCTTTGATATCAAACTGATGTTTTCCCGCCAGCATTTGCTTCACTTTTCCCTGAATATCGTAAGTAGACACCCCCGGTTGGGTAGTAACAGCAATACTATTGACCCGATTGTATCGGTTAAAGGTACTTTGCAGGGTAGTGATAGGTATGATCGCACGTTCTTCCTTACGTCCTTGGTTGCCTGGATTGGTAAAAACTCCTACAATCTGAAAGTATAATCCACCTGCGGTTTGTTCTTTTTTGGTATCAGCTCCATTTAAGACCATGATTTTTACATATTTTCCGATCACCTCTTTTTCATCCACATCTTTGCCAAACAACACGTCTTTCATGCGTTTGCCGATCACCATTACCTTGCGTCTTTCCTTGAGGTCAATCGGATTGAGGTTGCGTCCGTTGGGTAGTTTGGAGCCGTTGATTTTTAGATAGTTGTCGTTAGCACCGTGAATCTGGTAGGAGCCATTTTTGTTTTTATAGCTAATGGTATATTCGCCCCAGAGAGAGGTGCGGGGTGCCATCAGGTCTACGCCTTTTATCTGCTGTGGGATAGATGATACATCTTCATTGTCAAAGGCAATCTCCCTGCCGGGCTTCATGCCTTTGTAGGGAAGAGACGTTTTTCCGCCCCAGATCCACAGGCTGTTATGGGCCTGATCGGCAAATTCTTTTTCTACACCTTTCTGCATTCCATTGCCTGCCCCCAATAAAACCACCAGCATAAAAATGCCCCAGAATACACCAAAGGCGGTCAGAAACGTGCGAAGTTTATTCTTTCGCATCGTATCAAAAATTTCCTGCCATTTGTCTAGATCAAACATAAAAACCTCCTTTTTTTTGGTTTGTTGGTAGCTCAAAAACCATCATTTTGGCCTTTGGAAGCAGGGAAATAGGTACGTGAATAATTCAATATGGTTTCATTGCTAGCCGTGCTGTGGTGATTGTCATCCGTAGAAGGTGATAAAACGGCAGTTGTATGATTGGTTTTGTTGTGACCAGCAGATGTTTCATCATGCAGAATCAGTCCGTCTTTCAGGCGAATCACCCGGTTGGTCATGGCCGCAATGTCGTTTTCGTGGGTCACAATAATGACAGTCATACCTTCTCCGTTCACTTCCTTGAAGAGTTGCATCACATCATACGAAGTCTGCGTGTCCAAAGCTCCTGTGGGTTCATCGGCCAGAATGATTTTGGGTTTTCCGATCAAGGCACGGGCAATAGCTACCCGTTGTTTTTGTCCCCCCGACAGTTCGCTTGGCATGTGCTCAGCCCGGTCAGCCAAACCTACCCGTTCCAGGTATTGCATGGCTAGCCTGTTCCGTTCCCTGCGACCTACTTTCTGGTAGTACAACGGCAGAGCCACATTTTCTAGGGCATTTTTAAAGGATAACAGATTAAACGACTGAAACACAAACCCCAGCATCCGATTTCGCAGGTAGGCTGCTTTGCGTTGAGAGAGGTTTTTGTCTATATACTCACCGCCCAGCCAATATTTGCCAGTATCATAACTATCCAGAATACCAATGATATTGAGCAAGGTAGACTTGCCTGAACCAGAAGATCCCATAATCGAAACCAGTTCGCCGCTGGTAATTTCCAGATCAATGCCTTTCAGCACATGCAGCGGATTGTTCCCCACAGAATAGTATTTATGAATATCTTGTAGTTTCAGCATAGGATGTAGGGAGTTAAACGCCTAGTAAAAGAAATGGGATCAGATAAATTTCTGGTTTTTAGCAAAACTATTATGCAATGCAAGGTAGTGTGTACTGTGGGCGAAAAAATATATTTTTGATGAACTCCGCCTTATTAGGATGATTGGTCAGAATAAGTGATAGAAATAAAACCTCTATCCTATATATACGAATGTACATATTTCTGCGTATATCAGATGCCTGAATTCGGAAAAAGGTTGCATAAGGGACTACAAAAAAATGAGCAAATGAGCAAATAAACGTAGCCATGTAGGGGCGAATCACATTCGCCCATGCGTCCAGTAAGAGACCTGTGGAGAAGACTCGCGAAAGTCCCCGAGGATTATTCATTCACTCATTGATAAAGCTGTGGATAAGATTTGTGGAAGTCCCCATGACTATTCAGTTATTATACTAGACTGCAATTACCACTTTTGGGCTTTGCTCAACTTTTTCATCAGAGGTAAAGGTTAAATTTTACATAGAATTCATTATCGGTTACCTGTTTCTTTTTTTACCTTTGCTCACCTGAACTAACACATAGGAATACATGCTTGAGAAACACATTGCAAAAATTGCGGGAGAATTGTCCGTTACAACCAACCAGGTAGCTGCCACTGTTACATTGCTAGATGAAGGAGGTACTGTACCCTTTATTTCAAGGTATCGGAAAGAAATGACAGGCTCACTGGACGAAGTAGCTATTGCGGCTATCCGTGACCGGATTGAACAGCTGCGAGAACTCGACAAACGCCGCGAAACCGTACTCAAATCCATTCAGGATCAGGGTAAACTCACACCTGAACTGGAAGCTTCCATTCTGGCCGCCGAAACCATGGCTGTACTCGAAGACATATACCTGCCTTACAAACCCAAAAAACGTACCCGTGCCACTATTGCCCGTGAAAAAGGACTGGAGCCTCTGGCTCAGGCCATTTTTGAGCAAACCAGTGTGTCGGTTACAGGAGTTGCCGAAACATATGTAGATGCCGAAAAGCAGGTAAACTCTGTCGAAGAAGCTTTAGCAGGTGCCAGAGACATTATTGCTGAGTGGGTCAATGAAAATGCCGAAGCCCGTGCCTCTATGCGGGACATGTTTTGGAAAAAAGGATTGTATGTGTGCAAAGTGATTCCTGGAAAAGAAGAAGAAGCCCAGAAATACAAAGATTATTTTGAATGGAACGAACCCGTGTCTGTAGCCCCATCGCACCGGGTACTGGCCATGCGACGCGGCGAGAAAGAAGGTTTCCTGCTGCTTGATACCGCTCCTGAAGAAGAAGAAGCATTGGTGCTGCTCGACAAACAGTTTGTGCAAAACCGTACCGAAGCAGCCGATCAGGTAAAACTGGCCGTCAAAGATTCATACCGCCGTTTGCTAAAGCCTTCCATGGAAACCGAAATACGGCTCATGTCCAAGAAAAAGGCCGATGAAGAAGCCATTCGTGTATTTGCTGACAATCTCCGCAACTTGCTGATGGCAGCCCCTCTGGGTGAAAAAAATGTGCTGGCCATTGATCCTGGCTTCCGGACAGGTTGTAAGGTGGTCTGCCTGAACCGTCAGGGCAAACTGTTGCATAATGATGTGATTTATCCAGAAATGAATAGCAAAAAACAGACAGCTATCCATACAGTGATGGCTCTTTGTGAAAAATACGACGTAGAAGCCATTGCCATTGGAAATGGCACGGCAGGTCGGGAAACCGAATCCTTTGTTCGGAGCATTGGCTTGCCCAACTCTATCCAGATTGTGGCTGTAAACGAAAGTGGAGCTTCTATTTATTCTGCCTCCGATGTAGCCCGTGAAGAGTTTGCAGACTATGACATCACCGTGCGTGGAGCTGTATCTATTGGCCGCCGCCTGATGGATCCACTGGCTGAACTAGTAAAAATTGATCCAAAATCCATTGGAGTAGGGCAGTACCAGCATGATGTAGAGCAGAATGCCCTCAAACAAAGCCTCGACGACGTGGTGATGAGTTCAGTAAATGCCGTGGGTGTGGAAGTGAACACAGCTAGCAAGCAGCTGCTGACTTATGTATCAGGTCTGGGGCCGCAACTGGCACAGAATATTGTAGATTTTCGCAATACCAATGGCCCGTTTGTGTCGCGAGAGCAACTCAAGAAAGTCCCCCGTCTGGGAGAAAAAGCTTTTGAACAGGCTGCTGGCTTTCTACGTATCCGCAATGCCGAGAATCCATTGGATACCAGTGCTGTACACCCTGAACGGTATACAGTAGTGAAACGAATGGCTGCCGATCTGAAATGTACCATCCAAGACCTGATGACTAATGACGGTCTTCGCAAACAGATTTCCCTGGCCACCTATCAGACCGCAGAAGTCGGACTGCCTACCTTGCAGGATATTGTATCGGAACTGGCCAAACCAGGTCGTGACCCAAGAGAAAAATTTGAAACGTTTCAGTTTTCGGATGGTGTCCATACCATGGAAGACCTGCGTATAGGCATGAAACTTCCTGGCATTGTCACCAATGTTGCAGCCTTTGGAGCCTTTGTAGACATTGGTGTACACCAAGATGGTCTGGTACACATCAGTGAGCTGTCCAATAAGTATATTACCAGCCCGCACGAAGTGGTGAAGGTGCAGCAAAAAGTAGAAGTAACGGTTATGGAAGTAGATATTGCTCGTAAGCGGATTGCCTTGTCGCTAAAAGCTGGGCAAGCAGTGGACAAGGCCCCAGCCGGAAAGCCGAAAGAACGTACCTCCCACACAAAAGCAGCTCCAGAACCAGAAAATGACTTGCAAGCCAAACTAGCTCAACTGAAAGGTAAGTTCAAATAATAAACTATTGCTCCTAAACAAAAAAGCTCCGAATATACGTCGGAGCTTTTTTGTGAAGCCAGCTTCTTAATAATAAGTTTTGCATCATCTCTTCTTTCTGTTTGGGTTAATCTTCTTCTTCGTGGTAGAATCCTTCCTGCTACTAACTATTGGAGTCCGGTGTTTGTGTGGTATCTAGTTGATTGAACAAGTGAAAAAAAAAGCATTTTTTTATTTTGCTATCTATGGGCTTGTAAGTTAAATGTAATGTATTTTTCAAAATAGTACAAAATGCATATCCTATATAGCAGAGTGATACATTTTGCTCATGTAACAGTATATAGACTTTTGCGTCATTCTAGCAGTGTTACCCATAATATAACTCAGTTTTTGAATGAGTAGAAGCATTTTTTTGTATTGTAGATAGTATAGGGTCTACATATTACTGACCAAAAGAAGAAAGTGGAAAAGGTAGATTTTAGTACGTTTTTCAGTAGATTAAGTCAGTATATTATATGTGTATGAAAAACGTCCAATTGTGGCTTTACATGAGTAGTGTTTCTGTAGTATCTTTGTATTATCAGAAACGAAAAGAAATATCCTCAGACCTAGT
>JACCDR011528712.1_pt1 | contig 13910 bp, 13 predicted proteins | sample 7446431 | NCBI WGS metagenome assembly JACCDR01 (sample SAMN15323443, study PRJNA562643) | freshwater metagenome | isolation source: river surface water | place: USA:Blue River Watershed | collected 2017-08-17 | reverse complement strand
TGTTCCAGTGATACGATTATGTGTGAATGGGTCACGTTCATAAACCTCAAATTATGAAGAAAAAGAATCCATACGTTGCTCACATCGGCAGCATGGATATCTCTAACTTTGGCGAAACGGACCACGCTAAACACATCGTTATCGTAGATTGTGATTCGGAAGATCATGATTTCGACATGGAGTTTTTGCCCACTCGACCATTGAAGAAGTTAGTTATCACTGTACCTAAAGATACGGAAGATACGACAGCTTATGTTTTAGAAGAAATCAAGAAAGAAAATGCAGATTTCAATCGCGCTATTGTGCGTGTGGAAGTGGCTTTAGCTGCTCCTGAATTGAAATCCATTAATAAGTCAGCTATTGAAAAGTATCTGGCAGAAAAGGGTACCTTCAATGTGACTGCCATTTCGGAGTCAAAGAAAGTTGCTCTGATTAAGAAAGATAGTAATAACACTATCGATACCAAAATGGACGTGGCATCTGCCATCAAGACGTACGCACAGACGTACGTGGATGCGCCTGTGCGTGATGCTTTTTCCGAGCTAGCCATGGACATTTTCAATACCTATAAAGCTGAGGCTAAGGAATGAAGCCATTAAGATTATACATTGAAAACTTCATGTGCCATGAAAAGAGTTACATTGACTTTACGCAATTCAGCTCTGCACTTATTGTCGGTAAGATGGAAAATAACGACAACTATTCAAACGGTGTAGGCAAGACGACTATTTTCAAGGCCATTGAATATGTTCTGTTTAATCAGGCTGATGTCAATATAGAAAAGATTATTCGAGACGATACTACTTCTTGTAGAATTGTTATGGATTTTTTGGTTGGAGACCAAGAGTATCGTGTCTCTCGTACCAGAACTCGCAAGAGTACCGACCTTTCATTGTATCAGAGAAACGGAGTGGATGGTTTGGAAACTGATGTTTACCACACTATCGCTGGTGATGTTTACACGCCCATTTCTGATGATGAAATCATTGAAAAGTATTGGAAAGATTTGTCTGGCAGTCGTGCAGGCGATACCGAGAAAGATTTGGCCAAGCTAATCAAAATCAATCCAAAGTCTTTCCGTAGTACTATTCACTTCTTACAAAACGACTTTGGCGGCCTACCAACTGCAACGCCAGAGAATCGTAAGAAGATTCTTAAAGAAGCTTTGAATCTCGCGGTCTACACCAAGCTAGAGAAAATCGCTAAAGATAGAGCTACAGCTATTGGTAAAGACATTGAAAAAACTAAGACTCTATTAGAGAGCCTGGGAGATCCAGAAAAAGACTTGCAGGAGTTGGTAACCAAAGTTGCCGAAACCGAGCTGTTGCTTTCTGAAAAGCAGAATGCTCTAACAGAGGTGAATGTAGAGCTTTCACAATATAATGATAAAATAGCTGAACTAACTAATGCCCATACAAATTTAGAAAGCAAATTTGCTTCTTTGATTGCTAAAGAGAAAACGGTCTCATCGGAAAAGTCTAGGCTTGAAACTTCCGTAAAAGAGTATCAATCTAAACGAACCAATGTAACCAAGTCAGCTAAAGAAATGGTTTTAGAGATAGAGGGACTTAAAGCCGACCAAGCCAAGTTGGTTGCGCTAGATTATTCTCAAATCGATATCTTGAATGAGAAGAAGGGAACTCTCAAAGAAGAGATAGCTCATCATAATATTTCTATCAAGAACAGTCTTGAGAAAATTGAAGAGAATAAGATTCCTTTGCCCACCGGAAGCGTATGTAAAAACTGTCGTAAACCAATGACAGATAAAGATCGCAAAGAGCATAAGGCTCACATCGACAAAGAGATGGCGGACCTACAGCACACTATTGCGGAATCCAAGACGGCCATTGTTGGTATCAACAAGGAAATTTTATCCTACGATCAAACCATCAATAGTTTGAATTTAGCTAAACAACAACTGGATGGAATAAACACCCGCATCACATCCAAAAACAAAGAGATTTTGGATAAGAGGGCGCTTCACGAAGAATACTCCACTCTGTTGGAAAAGTTTACCAATGAATTGTCTTTGAAAAATGAAGAACTTCTATTGGTTCAAGAAGAACTAAAGAACTCTTCACTTGAAGAAGCTAAGGTTATTCAGAAGAAGATTGAGGATGAGAAAAAGAATATTACCACTATAATGGTAAAAATTGGTTCCCTAAACAAGGAAATCACCCACTATAATAGCACATTGGCTGTTTTGCGTCACTCTATTGACCAAAAAACTAAAGACCAAACCAACTTCAATTCCCTTAAGAAAAGTTTGGCCGAGCTTGAGCCGAAGTATTCAATGTATCCGGCTGTTGTTCAGGCTTTTTCTTCTACGGGTATTCCTAATCTTATCATCCAGAATGTTTTGGATGACTTACAGATCGAAGCTAATAATCTACTCTCCCAGTTGAAACCGGGCCTTCAGCTCTCCTTCTTTGTAGAAAAGACGGTTGAGAAGACTGGCGATCAGGCCGATACGCTAGATATCAATTATCAAATCAACGGTAAGGAAAGATACTATGAGCAGCTATCTGGTGCCCAGAGGTTAGCGGTCACTTTTAGTTTGAAGTTAGGGCTATCCTTTTTACTTCAGAAGATGATTGGAACTGATATTAGACTTCTTCTATTAGATGAAATTGATCAGTCCCTTGATAAAGCAAGTGTTGATGCTTTTGCCGATATTGTGAAATATTTCCAAAAGGATTTCACCATCTTAATTATTACGCATAACGATCGTTTGAAAGATAAATTCTCGCATGCTATATTGGTGGAACAAGATACGAATATGGTATCCCGAGCAAGGGTTGTATCCTCTTGGTAAGGAGAGCGAATGTATAAGATTGCGATAACTGGCAAAGCCAATACCGGGAAAAACACTTTAGGTGAACTTGTTATCGATCACCTTCATCAAAGGATTCTCGAATACAAGGATCTTCCGATTACTAATTTTAGAAGAAACACGAAGTATATTGCTTTTGCTGATCCACTCAAAAAGATGGCGCGAATTGCTTTTCCAATCATTCCACGTAAATGGTTGTATGGCTCTTCGAAATATCGTGCGGAAGTTATCCCTGGCGCCTTCAAGGAAGGTGTACCGCTTACAGTTAGACAATTGCTTATTGATTTAGGTAATGACTTTGGTAGGAAGTATCAATCTGATTTATGGATTCGTAATTTGGAACATAGGGTCAAGAAATTTGCTAAAGGTAAAGCCGAAGCAGTGGTAGTGACAGATTGTAGGTTCCGTAACGAATTTGATTTTCTTAAAAGTGCAGGCTTCTTCCAGATTAGATTATTAAGAGATTCTCATACCAAAATTAATGATGTAAGTGAGACCAACCAAGATGGTATTCTTGATAGTGAGTTTGATTACGTAGTCAATAATAATGGCACTATGAACGATCTAATAAAAGAGGCACAAAAAATCTCGGATCTGATAAAGTTAGAACCCTAATCAGCGTATATTTTAGCATAATGTTAAGATGAGCACTGAGGGTATTAAAGACAATCTAGTACCGGAATTTATGGCCAACGGAGAACCAAAGTTCTACCGAACAATTCTCTTTTTGGCTATGCAAAAGCTTGTCCTAATGAATAAGGGATTGTATAAAGGTATTCCTCCAAATTTGGAATATTTGGACTACCATGACAGGTTCATAATCTTGTATAGAAGGGAAGGGGATGAGGTTTATCTCAGGATAGCCAAGATGCTCCGTAAGGCGGCTCATAAAATCTATCGCATAATGCTGAAGAAAAATATGACGCCTCCCGACCCAAGGTTTTTGAATTTGGTCTAAAATGGTAGTTATAAGCGTTACAATCACTCAATCGGCAGAACAAGTAGTAGCAGGTATTCCTAAGACTGTCTCTATTTCTACAAATGTTCCTGCCTCTATTTTTTATACGTTAGATGGCAGTACGCCTACCCTTTTCTCAACTATTTACACTGGGCCAATCTTTATGCCCATTTCAGAGTTGAGCGTTACTTTAAACGTTCTAGCTACCAACGGAGTCGACTCCTCCCCAATCGTAACGGAAACGTTCATTACAAATATGAGCGAGGGCACTAACGCTAGACTACCTCACGCAGCAACTGATGCCGAGGCCGAAGCTAACATTCCTGCCCTGTATCCATTTGGTACTAACCCAATTCAGCCAGATGCTAGTTTTGAAAGCAATGCCAAAACTGGAGTTACCGTAGATAACCCAGCCTTACCGCATACCCCAACTGGTTTTGATGGTGCTGGAAATCCAACTGGTTTTACTAATCAGCCATTCGATTTACAACACTACAATATCAAATATTCTGATAAAGACGCTCAAGGTCAGCAAGGTCATGGTATAGGTACGCTGCCGCAGAATATCAAGCTAGAACCTGAGCCTGCTCCACCAGATACGACCCAGCAAGAAAGTAATCTTTTTGATCCACGAGCTTTTGTAATTTTCCAGGATGCATCCAAAGAAAATCCAAACGACCCGCCACACATCAATAGAATGCATTTCAGTCTGGAGAATCCGGAAAAGTCCAGAGATGGAAATCACTTTTTCACAGCCGGCTTGGATGCTCCGCCAGTTAGCGGAACCTTCATCCGTTCTCATTTTAATCCAAGAACCAATACTATCACGTATTATTATTTAGACAGTTGGACTAATAAGTGGATTATTTCTAGCGCACCATACAATCCAAGTAATTTTGGGGCGGCTAATTTAGCTCAAATGGCTACATCCAATAGGCCAGGAGCTGGATTTGTTTTTGAGTGGATTCCATTCGCAAGAAGAGTTTTATTCTGAGTTAGTTATGATTATTAGAGTTGGTAATGAAAGACTATTACCATGGTCTTATGAACTGTATAGCGACCGCTGGATCCGTCAAGGAGACAATGGTTCTGTTAAACTTTGGTATGAGAAATTGTACCCAAGGTGGTATCCAGAATTTTCTGGCAACCTTTATTATTTAAAGGATATGTTTGAAACTCATGGGGTACTTGGTAATTATAAACATAAGCATCATTTGGCTGCCCAAGAGCAGGTGGATAAGTTTTTAATTCGCATGGGGAAACTAACACTTTTTCTGTGACGATATATACTTATGACACATTAACGAAAAGATTTCAATATGACAGATGAGCTACGTCTTTCAGTTAGCAAGACGAAGACCTTTTTACAATGCAAAAAGCAATTCGAATTTAACTACATTCATAAGTTACCCAAGAAGGATTGGGATCATCACGTTTTCGGTAAATTCTGCCATAAGGTTTTGGAAGAGTTTCATATGCAATATCTCAATGGCTGTTTGTTACCATACAATATGGTGATGACAGATTCTTTTAAGGTAGCCTGGACAGAATACAAAGACAAGATGACTCCAGAGATGAAGAAGGATTGTTGGGCTATTATTGACAAATACCTCCGTCTTATTTCCAAAGAAAAGAATCAGGGTCAGCCGCTCAACGTAATTGCCGTAGAAAAAAGATTTGAATTACCCATCGAGAATATTGTTTTAAACGGAGCGATTGACAGAATTCAGTTAGATGCCGATAATGTAGTGCACGTTGCCGACTACAAGACAGTCAAAAACAAAAAATATCTAAAGGACGACTTCTTTCAATTATTAACGTATGCATACGTTATATGCGCAGAGGACCCGAGCATCAAAAAGGTAAGGGCCTCTTATATTTTGTTGAGGCACGACTTCGAATACATTACAACCGAATTCACCAAGAAAGATATTTTGAAGGTGAAGGATAAGTATATCGAGTATGCTAATCAAATTCAATCGGAAACCGAATTTAAACCAAACCCGACTGCCTTGTGCAATTTCTGTGATTTTCAGGAACATTGCCCAGAAGGAAAGAGTAAAGCTTTTAATCAACCAATTTATGGTGAAGTAGCTTGGTAAGAGGATAAAATGCAAATTGAAGTTACAGAAATTGAACCATGTAAATTAAGTGTTACCTATACTGCTGATGCCATGGAAATCTTGAACAAGCGTGGCGAGATTATAGGTCATTTCAAAAAGGCCCCGGTCCCAGGTTTCCGTGAAGGAAAGGCTACCCTTGACGCAATCAAGGTTCATTATCGCTCCCAAATCGAAGAGTCTTTGAAGAGGGCCTTGGCCGAAGATGCATTTCACAATACCTTATTCGAAAAGAAGATCAAGCCGCATGGACCGCCTCGCTTCAACTCTCTTTTGTTGGCTGACGGCAAGTTTACTTGCGAGTTTGATTTGCATACCAAACCAGCCTTTGAGCTAGCTCCATACACCAATCTTCAGGTTCCAAAGCCTCACGAGACTGAAACTGAAGAAATGGTAGCTGAAAAGCTTCTACAAGAATTGCGAGTTAGATTGGGAGAAGCAGTTCCATTCAGCGATACTGATTTCGTACAATCTGGTGACAATTGCATTATTGATTACGAAGGATTTATCGATGGTGAGCGCTCTGAACAGCTATGTGCTGAAGGAGAAATGTTGACTGTCGGCGCCAGTGCTTTGGCTGCATTCGATGATAATCTATTAGGAATGCAATTGGGTGAGACTCGTGAATTTGATATTACAGTTCCTGCGGATTCTGTATTGCCATCACTTAGTGGTAAGCAGGTTCACATGAAGGTTACTTTGAATATGGGTTCCAAATCCAATCCAGCGCCTTTGGATGACTCTTTGGCTGTTAAGATGGGTAAGAAGGATTTGGCTGAGTTGCGTGAATTGGCTCGCGGTACAGCAACAGCTAGCCTTCAAAACCGAGCCAAAGCTAGACTTAATGAAGCTCTAGCTAACATGTTGGTAGACGCCAATACCGTAGACGTTCCTAATTGGATGACTCTATCAGAGGCTCAATATTTGGCTCATGGTTCCAAGGTAGACTGGGCCGTTTGTCCAGATGAAGATAAAGAAAAGTACATGGGTCTTGCCGAGCGCAATGTCAAGCTAAGCTTGATTCTCGATAGAATCAGGGAAGATAATCCAGACGCTCAATTGACTGATCAAGAAACTTTTGAGATCATCAAGACGAACTTGGCTAGAACTCAAGTTAAAGAGCCAATTGATCAAGTTATTGATCGTATGAATAAGAGTGGCTATTTGCAGATTTTGTTCTCTCGTATTAGAGATGAGCATACATTAGACTTCGTAATGAAGACCGTTCAGATTGTTGAATAAGGAGATTGTGCTATGAGCAAAAAGAAAGACGATGATCAGGCACCGACTACATTCCCAGATAAGTATTGGAAGGTAATTCAAAAGTTACCAGAGTTTAAGGACACTGCTGATGCAGCTAGTGTTGAAGATTTGAAGAAGATATTGGTAGAATGTGAAGGTAACATTTATACCATTGAGAAGGCTATGGCTGAAGATATTCAGCTTAATGCTGCCAAAGAACTAGTGAAAGATCACTCTGCGCCACACAGAGAGGGCTTAAAGGCTCAAACAGCCAAGATTAAGTACGCTCTGTTCTTACTAGAAGGCAAAGGCGTTGATCTAGATAACCAAGACTGACATGAAAATACAGAGAATCCATATTCAAGCTTGCTGTGGAAGAACAGCTACCATCTTCAAAGTAGATGAACCATTGAGCGCAAAACACATCCAAGGGCTTACAAAACATGGATTTGTAGAGGCTCCTCATTTTACAAAGGCTGGTATTTTGTATATGGATAATCCCGACTTTAATTTGACGGGGCCGATAGGATCAGACAGGCTGTCTGTCAACTGTAGACATGCTGACTGTGCCCAAAAGATGAATGATTTGGAGGCATTACTTCAGCAATTGGAGTAAAAATGACCAATAACAGTGCCGGAACTATCGGAAATATTAGAAAGAAGTGTCACGAGACTTTTGAACTTATTTCCACCTCTTACCATGAGGCCGGTCATACTGTTTATGGGTTATTGCATTTAATTAAAATCGAGTCTGTTTCAGTCTTTGAGAACAAAAAATCGAAGAGAATTGAAGGGTTTACGCACTATGACAGTGCTAGCCTAGAACAATTCTCTGATCCTGAATTGTTTAGTGAACGTTTACACGCAGAAATTGGCCTTTCCTACTCTGGATTGGTAGCGGAAAAACGTCATTTTAAGATGGTTTCAGGATCAGACAAATTCCCTATGTTTCTACGAGATGGGTCATCTAATGATACTACCTCGGCCGCAGCTCTATTCCAAAAGTATAATTTGGTGGAGGCGGGAAAGAAACGCTATAATTACAAGCAGAGATTCATTAAGACCGTTGACCAAGAACTACAAGAGCATTGGGATGCCGTAACTCTGGTAGCTCACGGTCTTATCAAAAAGAAAAAGATTTATTTTCCTGAATTACAAGAGATTTTGACCAGAAAAACTGAGGACAAACAGTTCTGGAAAGATCAGTTCAAGGCCATCAACTATTTTTACAACAATGCTGAGCACCTTGACGAAAAAGATATAAAATGTATATTGTCCCTCTAAGACCTAGAGTATCCACACCGTATTCCCTGGCTTAACATACGCAGTCTATCCTTAGACTGAAATACCTCCAGCGTGAGGCGATATGTATTTGTCATAATACACAACCCCCAAGGAAGTCACATGACGGATTTCGTTTCGCTTCATAATCAAACCGATTTTTCTATTCTTGATTCTATTATTTCGCCCAAGGCGCTGTTTCAACGAGCCAAAGAACTTGGGCAATCTGCCGTAGCAATAACCGACCACGGTACATTGGCAGCCGCGTGGGATGCGCTCAAAGCCTCACGAGATACGGGCGTCAAATTGATCATGGGATGCGAATGCTATTTCGTAGATGACGCAACCAACGTCTCCGAAAAGTTTCGCCACATTGTGTTGTTGGCAAAGAATGCTACCGGCTATAGAAATCTTCTAACTCTCAATAAGAAGGGATTCGATCAAGGATCGTTCCTCGGCAAGAGAGTTTATCCAGTTATAGACTGGAAGTTATTGGGCCAATATACCGAGGGCCTGATTTGCTTGACCGCTTGCGGTAATGGTATCATTAGTCAATTACTAATGAACAAGAAATTTGAGGAAGCCGGGCAAACATTGCTCAGGCTGAAAGTCATGTTTGGTGACAACCTTGGTATCGAGGTGTTGCCTAATAACATGAAACGAGGTCAGAACATCTTTAACGATGAAATTGACCAGCAGTTCCTCAACCGTCGTTTGATTGATTTGGGCAAAGCTCACAATGTTAGAATTGTGGCGGCTTGCAATGCTCATTACCTCAAGAAAGAGGATAATGACACGCACGATACACTTTTGGCTATCGGCTCACATCAACCTAAATATTCGAACTACCGACTCAAGTATCCAGTACCCGACTTCTACTTGAAGTCTGGCGAAGAGATGGAGGCTTTCTTTGCACGAAACTATGGTGAAGATTTTGCTAAGGAAATCTGCGCGAACAGCATTCACTTCGCTGATTTGTGCGAAAAGCCTGATTGGATTGATCCGAAGTTCTCCAATCCTTCTGGAAAAGAGCTTCCTGTATTCCCTGTCAAAGATGAGTCCGACTATGCGGATTTCCGTGATTGGGTTGCTAGTAAGCCTGGCGAATTACAAGCGCTAGACGAAGATAAGCTCTATCTTCGCTACCGCTGCGAAAAGGTTTTCGATTCTCGTATCAAAGGACTAAACGATGATAACCGTAAGGGATATCAAGACCGTTTGGTTGAAGAATTAGACGTTATTGAGTATCACGGTTTTTCCAGCTACATGCTCATCGTGGCCGACTTTATTGATTGGGCTCGTAAGCATGACATTGCTGTAGGAGAAGGTCGTGGATCCGTTGGTGGTTCGCTTATTGGATTTTTACTCGGCATTCACCAAGCTGATCCAATCAAGTACAATCTAATTTTTGCTCGTTTCCATAACAAGGAAAAGAGCAGCTTCCCGGACATCGATACTGACTTTGCTCCGTCTGGACGCGCACGCGTGCAGGAGTATCTGCGTAAAAAATATGGTGAAGACCATGTGGCTCACGTTTCTAACGTGAACACTATTACGCCCAAAGTGTATGCTCGTGACATCTCTCGTGCATGCGAACTTGGCGGTTCCAAAGAAGAGGCCGTTCGTATTGGAAACGAAGTTGCCGATTGTATCCCGGCAGATATTCATTCCATTGACGAAGCATTCACCAAAGTTCCTTTGTTCTCTGAATATTGTAAGAGATATCCAGAGCTAATGAAGTATAAAGACATTTGCGGTAAATACCGTGCTTGGTCTACCCACGCAGGTGGTATTATCATTTCAGCTCGCCCTTTGACCGGTCTTGTTCCGTTAAGGAAAGATAAAGACGGTGCTTTGGCGATTGAGTATGACAAAGATAAGGCCGAAGAAAACGGATTGGTTAAGATGGATACTCTAGGTCTATCCACTATAGATATCATCGGTGAGACTCTGCGCATTATCAAAGAACGTGGTAAAGAAGTTCCACCAAGTGAAATGGACTACGATACTTACGATAAGCCAGCTTACGATCTCATTACTGAAGGCGATACTTTCTGCGTGTTCCAGCTCGGAACTAGCGCGGGCACAATTGATTTGTGCCGTCGTATCAAACCAATGAATATCAATGACCTAGCTAACATCAACGCTTTGGCGAGACCTTCGGCTCGTGACATGCGTAACGACTTCATCAAAACTAGAAATGGCGAGAAACCTATGTCACTTCTACATCCGAAGCTTGGCCGTGCATTCAATAGCACGTACGGGTTCGGTTTGTACGAAGAGTGTCTGATGTATCTTGCGCAGGACGTAGCAGGCTGGTCTTTGCACTCTGCCGACCGTTTGCGCAAGCTAACCAAAGAAAAAGGCAAGAATCCAAAGAAGGCTGCTGCTTGGAGAACTGAATTCATTACGGACGCCACCAAGAACGATGTCAAAGAGACAATTGCACAGCGTATCTGGGACGAAGTTGTTGACAAGTTCCAAGGCTACGGCTTCAACGTCTCTCACGCCGTGTTGTATTCTATGACTGGCTATAAGACTGCTTTCTTGAAGGCACATTATCCAGTAGAATTTCTACTAGCCAACTTAATGGCTGAAGTCAAATCCAATGCCCCAGATGCCAAGAGTAACATCGAGAAAATTAAGAAAGAACTAAGGAAGCATAAGGTTAAACTATTACCACCTGATGTCAATTCATCTCAATTGACTTATACTATCTCGGATGGTAACAAGCTACTAACTGGTTTGGATGCTCTTAAGTTTGTTGGTGAAGATGCTATCAAGGATATCATTGAGAAGCGACCATTCAAGAACTTCTTTGATTTTATGGCTAGAGTCGACTCCAAGAAAGTCCGTGCTAACAGCATTCAGGCTTTGGCCGCAGCAGGTGCAATGGATTCTTTCAAAATTCCACGCAAGCTGATGTTCTTGTACTGCTCTGACTTTCGCAAGAAGCTCCAGGTATGGATGAAGAAACACGACCCTTCCAAGGAAGAGTTTCAGTATCCGTGGCCAAGCGAGCCAGATTGGTCATTGTCTGAACTTTATGCTTTGGAGCAGTTCTACCTTGGCGAATCGTTTACCTGTAAGCCAGCAGACGCTTATGGCAAATTCTTCAAAGACAATCACGTGACCGTTTATGAAATTAAGAAGGCGAAGGATAAAACCCGCATGGCTCCGGTCAAGGGAATCGTTCGCGACTATTTTGAATTCAAGGTCAAGAAAGAGACCAGTAAGTATTATGGTCAATCAATGGTTAAAGCCGTTATTGAAGATAGAAACGGTGACCAGTGTTCTTGTACTATTTTCCCAGACCGATGGCAAAAGGTAAAAGACCGCATCAAAGATGTTCATAGTAAATATGAATTTGATATTGGTATTGCTTTGAGCTTTTCTGGTAGCACCAATAACTATGAGGACGACATCGGCATCATCTTGGATGATGTATTCGATGTGAGCCCCATACCCGCCCGTCCTGCTGATTTGAAAGCCCAAAAGGTCAATCTAAAGGTTGCCAAAGCCAAGGCGAAAGCTGATGCATTAGGTATCCCTGAAGGCATTCCTTTGGCCCGTGATTACGTAAATTCAGAAGGTCAAACCTTGGAAGAACGCCTAATCGATATGCTTTATGATGAGGGTCTCGTAGATTTGGATGAAGACCCTGACGATGATTGATATATACGATATCAGATTATAATAAAACTGGCCTCAAAACCGGTTCTAAAAACAAAATGATATAGATGATATAATCTGTATATACAATCTATGCATAACGAGGAATGAAGTCATGAAGCTAAAAGATTGGGCAGATAAACAAGGCATTTCCTACCTAACCGCCTGGCGCTGGTTTAAAGCCGGTGATCCACGCCTTGCAGATGCTTACCAATCTGATTCTGGTACAATTATTGTTCCGGATGAGTATGATGCTTCCTCGGAGCAGCAAATGTTAGGAAATACCTCTAATGACGTAATGTCTGCCGTTTTGAAAAAGACGGTAGAGCTATCTAAGACCAATGGCACTATTGAAGACTTTGCAGCATGGGTTTTGTCAAATTATAGTTTGAAGCCTCATACTCATTATGAGGGTCCAAAGTATACCCGCAACAAGCCAAAGTCTGAAGAAGTGCAAAAACATTTCCAGAAGTTTATGAAGCCAAAGGGCGAAAAGCCAAAGCCGAACATGTTTGTGGCCGAGCCTGAAGCCTTGGACGATTTGGTTGCCAGGTCTGATGATATGACTACCCAAGAATTGGTAGAGGAAATTCATCAATTTGGTACAGAGGTTGGTGCTCCAGTTAACCCAACCGATACTCCAGAAGTTAAAGACCTTATGAAAGATTTGTCTTTAGCTATGGCAACTTCAGCAGTTTCATTGCCAAATAACGTAACAACATATGATGACGTTGCTACGAAGTATGGCTATGACGACGTTACTGAGGGTGTGGTCACACGAAGCGTTGACTTAACTCCACAACAGCTCAACTATACCGGCTCTAGTGTGTCCACCCTCAGTAGCGTTGCTTTTAATGCCGCTGCTGGAGAAGTATTACCATCAGTAGCGTCTGCTTCTTTGGTACCTCCACAGGTTACAACCGGATTTATTAAATATGGTGACGCAGTTCCCGCCGCAGCCCCAGCAGTTTATGTCTCCAACTCTTTTGGGCCAACGCAGAAGGAACTGGAGGGCGCCATTAAAGTTTCTGGTCTTGCCGACTCCAGACCAAAAAGAGGCAGAAAACCATCCAAAAATCTAGGAAACAAATGAAAACTCTAACTGCCTTCTTACAGGAAAACCCAGAGCTTCGCTCTAAATATGTAGCTATTGGATCTGCTATTGTCGATACGGCCGTAGGTCCACTCAACAAACTTATGCAGCATCTCCTTGAGGTACAGGGCATTGATCCTCGTACCCAACCAGGTGATAAGTTTAGAAAAGCATTATCCGATTATATGGATAAAATTGAGGATGCCGAGGAGTTTGAAGAGGGATTTGATCCCGTTAAATCTATTCCTGGTTTTAGTCCTGTAGCCAGAGCTTTTGAAAGAGCTAGGGGTAAGTTAAGTGCTCTTATTTCTCAAGAACAATATAGTAAAGCAACTGATTTAACTCACGTTGCTGATAAGCCTGCGCCTGATTGGCTCAAGGCCACCAAGGTATGGGAGCCGCCAAAGGACGAGCATGATAATGCTATTGATGAACTTCAGGAGTTCATGGATAAGTATAATGTGTCATTAAATCCAGTACCAGTTACTACTAATCAACTTAAAGATAGTCTTGAAACATTAAAGAAATATGTTGAAAAGAAAAACTCTAAGAAAGAAAAGTTTAGTAAGGCTCGTCAACCCGTATCTGTAGGAAAGACTAAGAAAGTTAAATCAACCAGTAAAGTTACTAAAAGTTTTGGTCCAAAAGCCTCTTTTAGAAGAGTAACCGAAGAGTAAACATGCCAATTAGAACCGTCAAACAACGTACCGA
>JACCDR011162080.1_pt1 | contig 13910 bp, 5 predicted proteins | sample 7446431 | NCBI WGS metagenome assembly JACCDR01 (sample SAMN15323443, study PRJNA562643) | freshwater metagenome | isolation source: river surface water | place: USA:Blue River Watershed | collected 2017-08-17 | reverse complement strand
GGAGTATGTTATGCCCACTAAGGGAACAATGTCGAACAAGACAGAAGAAGTAGTCGAAGAAGAAGTGAAGGAAATCGAAGGAGCCTGGGATGATCTCCCAGAAGCTGAGCCTCTGGGAGAAGAGGAAGAAGAAGCCCCCATCGAGTTGGAGGATCTAGACCCAGATACGAGACTCTGGGAGGGTGGCCCTACAGCTGGGGAAGTCATCGAATGGAAGAAGCAGCATCGTGGTGTGTACATCACGAATGTGACATTCGAAGATCACGTCATCTGGCGCACCATGAAGCGTAGTGAGTATCGTCAGATTCTCAAGGCTGTCGAAGAGGCAGCAGCATCTGGCATGTCACAGATTGACGTAAAGATGTTAGAGGAAGAGTTGACCTGCGAAGTATGTTCACTTCTGCCCAAGTTTAAGGTGGGCGGCTTTGATGATGAACTGGCCGGACTCCCATCCATTCTTTCTCAGCAGATTCAGGAGAGTTCTGGTTTCGTTACCATTGACGTAAGACAGCTCTAAGTGGATAAAGATCTTCTTGATACATGGGTAAAAACGTATGGTGAATACTTCTCCACCGAGATAGATGGAGAGGTATTCTACTATCGTGCTCTGACTCTTGAAGAGATCAATATCATCCAAGCTACTACAGCTGGGCTGACAGCTGCTGATGTAGAAGATGAGTACGTACTCACGGCAGTGCTGCATCCTAAAGATCTTGATCTAGACGATCTACTGGCTGGAGATGTCACTCAACTCTCTCATATGATTATGGATGCGTCTGGTTTATCGAGCGCAGACTTTATCATTCAAAACCTCAATGAATCCAGGCAGAATTTTGATGCCGGAGATCTAGTAGGCATGATGAAAGCTTTCGTCCTTACGGCGATGCCAGCCTACAAGGAAGATGAGCTTGATAAATTTACTCTCAAAGAATTGATCTACAAGGTCATAATGGCGGAGAAGATATTCAGCCTGACTCAAGCGGTACATGGGATTCAATCAACTGGTGTCGTATTCGAGATCCTGAGAGAAGAAGATCAAGAAGAGGAACAACCAAAGAGGAAGCGCCGTCGCAAGACGGAGAGTCAGATGACGCCAGAAGAGCGCAGAGCCATGCTCAAGAAGATTCGTGAGGAAGACTTCGAGATGGGAGATGGTAGTGCTCGCCACGTAGATTATTCTCAGGCTCAAAACTTTGATGAGGAATTACTATGGAAGGCATCGGGTCAAGTTGACCCAGATGACCCCATTGCACGTAAACTCCGTCAAGCCATGGGAGGTTGAGATAGGGAGTTTGAATGTATCGGGATCCTGGAAGTAGAACGAACCTGGGTTTTGGTATACCACTCACTAATACTGACGTAGAGCAGGGTAGGGGTAACCAGAACTTCGTACAAAGAGCGCTTAACGATCATCCCGTTATGCGCTTCTTTGCCGTTGCGGCAGCTTCAGCTGTCAGTATGAATGTGGCTGGTAAGATCGTTCGTGAGGGTGGACTTCGACTGGTCAACCAGGCCCAGACTGTAGCGGCTGGCAATTCCCGAGCGGCGAATTACATAGGCGCTGGAATCAAATCTTTCCGCAGGATCGAAGATCACCTTGATGCGTTGCAGGGTCTTGAGCGTGAGCTGGTAGATCCGGGAAATCCTGATCTGTTGGTCAAGCGTGTAAATGGGAAGTTGGTTCGTGATAAGACCACAACCATTGACAGCTTTAATATTCGCCTAAGTAGGTTGGATCGTGATCCAGACCTTACGATGTGGTCATATAGAGACGAGATCCAACAACGTCTCGTTCGCCAGGCCCGTAGATTGCCTTATGAGGCTCCAGGTCTGTATATCGCCCAGAAGGGCATCATCGACCCTCTTACCGGTGAGAATAAGGATCCGGTCAACAAGGTCAACTGGCATAACCCAGTAGACGTAATTGGTGACTTCGCTTGGCAAACCATCAAGGGTGTTGGTCTCAATGTCGCACCTGCTGATATTGGCGGTGGCGCTTTACGTCAAGGGTTCAGGTCTCAAGCTGCAAAGATGGCCCAGCAGCCAGGCGGCAACATGGGCTATATGAGCATGCGTGTTTTGCTCAACCAGATCGGCATCGATGCGGCCAACGTAATTGATAACACTATTAAGTTCTCCAACAGAACAGCCGGTGCATTCTCGGCTATGGTTAATGAGGCTCAGAATGAGGGCACTGGATTTGGAGATTGGGTCCGCACCAGAAGAAATGCAGCCCTAACCAATACTCCTCAATATGGCAACTCAAACTTCGCCAAGAGACTATTCCTTCAGGCTAAGGATATCACTCAGAACAAGGATGCTCGCCGCCAAGCGATTGACACTTTGCCAGGCCCATTCAAAGGTATGGGATCAGGCGCTCAAAAGTTTGGTAAGACCTTTAAGCAGCTTGGTCAAGTCCATGATGATTGGCAGAACGTACTTAGTGGGCGGACAACATTAGACTCGCTTCGTCGCAACCAGCCTGACAGATACCTAGGTGTCATTGACTATATGGCTAAGGGTGGCGGCACATCGCTTGAGCAGTTCGGTAGAGCGTCATTCGATCTTGGGCGTGGTGGCCCACTACTAGCTAATGGCCGAGTCAACCCGGCATGGGGCAGTAGTCCGTTCCGCACGCAACGTGTTAACGAGACTTACAAGACTATGCTCGTTGATGAATTGAGCAATACTACAGGCCTCCATCGTAAGGATGCTCTGAAGTTTGTATCTCAGTCTATGAAGGTAACTCCTTACCCTGGTGGACGTGCACCATTCCCAGGTGGAGAAAACCTCGCTGAGAGATTCAACTACGTCTCGAACCGTTTCCATGGCGACATTAAGAAGAGCACGCACGAGAACACACAGGACTGGTGGAGTTCTGTAACACGTGCCGCTGGTAGACATGGTATTCCGCTCGGTGACAAGATGTCATTCGACTTGTTCCGTCAAGCCGTAAAGACCGTAGATGCTAAGTTTAGTTCTGGTGGCAACCAGGCATTCATGGAATCGGGCATTCGTGCGCAGTGGAATGCGACACGTGGGCATATCTCAAAGCATGCTGCTGACGCTATCCCATCAATGCGCAAGCCATATGAGTTGTTCAAGGGCACAAACCTAAACGCTAACTCGGACTTCCTTGTAAAGCGCACTGCTCAGCGCTTGGGTATTCCTACCATCGATAACGCTGGCAATGCCATCCCTCTGGCTAATGTCAAATCAGCCATCTTCAATAGGGGTCTGAACCCAGATGATCTACACGGCCTGCGTGGCTTCTTGGTGGATCAGAAAGACATCCATGCCCCGTGGCGTCTAAATGGCCGTAACCTGTTTGGTTTCAGAGCCATGACAGTAGAGGAAGGTCTACGCAACAGATTCTTTGGCGGTAGTGATAGAGGTACTCAGCAAGAAATCCGCAATATCGTAGACCAAAGAACTTTCGGTGGTCAGATGGGTCGTGGTGGAAACATCAACCCAACCATGAGCACCAACAGTTGGGATTTGAAGGTCAATAAAGTCTATATCGGACCAAATGGTAAGGTATTAGATTTCGGGCGTGTAGCTAGAAGTATGATGTCAGTGGGTAACAAGCTGGCATCTGATTACCATATCCCAGTGCTGCATATGAAGCCACTTCAAATGGGTGGTTGGTCATCGTTCCAATCGATGCGTAACAAGCCGCCCGTTATTATGGAATCGGCTATGTCAATGCAGCCATTTGCAATGGCACAGGGGCCAGGATTCAAAGCTCCAGACTTCTACCTATGGATGAAGTCGTCAGCCAATAAGTCTAAGGGTCATTTGGCTGGCATCTCTGGCAATGCTAAGAGTGGCGTAACAGTTCAAGACTATAAGGGTTTGTTCAGGCCAAACACTACTAACCCGCTCAACATGCTTGGCCGTTATGGGAACATCCTCACCGGCAGTGAAGATACACCAGGCTCCATCAATCATGATCAGCGCTGGAAGAGACTGTTCGATGTCAACTTCAACCAGCCCAACAATCTTGTCTTTGGTCGAAATAGCACAGTCGGTCGTTGGTATCAATCGATCAGCCGTGGCCCCACAGCTTCCCGCAATGCCAACAACTTGGCGAACAGAATCGCTGACGCCTCTTTCTCAGTATCCAACCTGACACCAGATGATTCTGAGGGGTTTGAAAACCTAGTTAGACACCTTCGTAACTATGGGTTCTCCAACAAGACGCTCAAAGAACTATCTGTTGATCCTCGCTTCAGCAACATCTTCAATCTGAAGGATCCTCTGGGTAACAACATCCTAGATGTTCCAGATAACATCCTCCCAAGAGCTATCGAGGGAGCATTGCTCAAAGACCGTAAGCTGCTTGGCAATACGGCTGATGGCATACGTGTAAAGAAGCTTCAGCAGAACCTGTTAAACCTTATCCGTCAGGGTAAGCAGCAGAACGATTTCTGGGGACTAGCAGCACCAGAGGACATCCGTGCCACTGGCATCTCAAGACGTATCGATCAGCTCAAGGGTGAGCTGTATGACTATCTTGTTGCACGTACCAGCAACGTTGGTTCAAACTCATCCTTCACTAATAACATCCAGGCCCTTGTCGCTAAGCTGGATGAGCTTCAGCTAACAGGTGTTATCTCTAAGGCTGAAAAGGCTGAGGGCCGTGCGGCGATCCTTTCTCTCCAGGTAGAAAACGCCAGAAACCTTACATACGTCCCAGGTGCTGACAACTTCTTAAGCAACCACAATGCAAACACCCTAAGAGAGCTGTTTGATCATGGTGTTGAAGTTCGTCAACTGATGAGAGAGGTCGGCACGTTTTCAGCTATACGTGCCGGTGGTAATAGAGGCTTCCTACGCCAACAGGTTTCACGGCTAACGACAACCGTTCCGTATGAAAAGCCATTCCAGAACAGACCAACAGGTGCCCATACTCTGTTCATGCCTACATTCCGTACGGCATTCCAGAACAACCCACGTAAAGCCACAGCAGGAATGCTGGGACTCAACTGGCGTGATCCTCAAGCGCTATCAGGCGCAGCCCTCCCCGCAACACACCTTACCATGCGTCTCAATAGATATCTTGAGACGTTCAATGTCGGTCTAGATCCTACGAGGTACAACAGTCCAGCTTCCTTCTTCGCTAAGGGTATGGTTGGTAAGAGAATCCTTCCAGTCTATGCGGCAGGTGCTACCGCTCTTGCATTAGATCGTCAAGCCGGTGGCATGGTCAATGATCGTGATATGTTCGGCAATAGAGTATATAGTCCATTGGTATTGGGTGTTGGCGCTGATATGCTTGCTGCTGGACAGGCTTCACTGGCGGGCCTGATTCCTGGCGGTCAAACGATGGAGGAGAAGCGTAGAGAACTTCTCGAAGGTGAAGTCCCCATCCGTTCAGGTCGCTACTGGATGATGGGCAACACTCCATTTAAGGGTGGCCGCATTCAGTATTTCCGTCCTTCTTGGTATCAGAGATTCAAGGCGGGTGGAGCTTATACGCCAGAGATGAACGAGACGCCACTTGAGAGGTTGGCTTTCGGCTATGACTTCTCTCCATTGCGCCCGTTTGATCCTTATCGCAGAGAGCGTGAGGATTATTCATCACGTCCATATCCACTCACAGGTGATTACTTCACAGGTCCCTGGGGTCCTCTAAATCCGATCCTCAATGCGACCATTGGCAAAGTTCTAAAGCCAAAGAGAAGAATGCACATGGAAGATACGGCCTATATGTTGGGTCAGTATCAACCTGTTGGTGAAGGTGGCGCATACATGCCACAACAGCCAGTTAGTAGACCTATTGTCAGCAGTAGTCTTGGTTCGATCAACGCAAGCTATTCATCAGCAGCGCCGGGCACTCCATCTAGCGCTATCATGTCTCAGGCAATGGGTACTGCTCCTGTTCGTGGCACAGCTTCAGCTCAGGTCCGTCAAAGAGCGACAGATATCGCCACGATGTATTCATCACGAGCTTCAACGCCAGGCTCATATTTGACGGCTAATGAATCTCTGGTACCTTATGGCGTGCCAGTCATCCCAGGGCTTATGTCACCACGTGTGGTCTCAGCTGTACCTCCTCTTGATGGCACGGGTATTAACGTGCTGGGTAGAAACTTCGCCTACCGTCTACAGGAAATCACTGGTATCTACGGTTTCACCCTTGGATCAGTGAGAAGCGGTTTAGGCTTTGGATCCCAAGACCTCGCCCCAACAACATCAGTCCTCGAACCCGCCAGCCGTGGCTACTCAGCCTCTCGATCCTTCTGGAACCTAAACCTCGGTGGCGTGGGTGACGTACCGATGCCTGGTGGCGCATCCAACCTCGAAATCTCTGAGATCATCCGACGTTTCGTGCCAAGAGATCCACAAGGCATTACCTATATCAACAACATCGCTAATGACATGGGTAAGATGTACCCGTGGCTGCCTGGTGTCGATTACCCACTCGCTAACCTCAAAGCGGGTGACCCATATAATGCAATCCCAGACGCTGACATCAGACTTCCAGGCAGTGGCTATGCCCGCACTCATACTCTTTACTCCGACTCTTATGCTGGTCGTTTGGGATTGGCCAATATCCATGACATCTTGGGTGACGTAGCTCCATGGTCACAACAGTATGAAGCTATAGACAAAGCCGTCGATCGTGTCAGTTTGAGTACGGATGCTCTTGGTAAGATCAATCAGACTCGTGCTCAAGTTGAGGCCATGAGATATGAGAATGAGTTTACGCCGTATAAGCATAGATACGATAGCGTTCTTAAGACGGCAACTGATCCTACTTCTGCTACTGGTAGATTCTTCGAGTGGCTGGCCCACAGAGACACCTATGTCAACACTAAGCTAGGTGCTCCTCGTACGGCTGTAGAAGATTGGGAACGTGACAACGTATACGGTGCGTCATTCCCTAAATGGCAGACTCCGTATGAGAGCTTCATTCGTCCAGCCATCAACAAGTCAACTCAGCGTGATGTCATCTCAGCTACTTTGGCTGGTGGTGGTCTTGGTTACCTATTCGGAGCTACAGCTCAAGCTAAGAGTATTGGTTCCGTTTTGGGTGGTGTGATGGGCGCATCAACATCCCTGTATGGCATGCTCTATCAGAAGGTGACTGGTGACAGATTCATTCCATTGGAAAGAAGAAAGCAGCTCGCACTTGAAGAGAATGTGGATATTCTAAACTACACTCGTTCACAAGTGTTGGCAACAGCTGCTTATAGAGCTGGCGATCAAACCGCCGCACAATACTTCCTCAACCAGAGTAAGCAAACAATGTATGGTGCTGATCTAAATGGCACACCAGAACAAATAGCCATGGCTGTGCCAAAGCGTAAGCGTGAACACTTCAGGGCCATGCTCTACGCTCCCACAGAAGAGCGTGAACAGATCCTATCTACCGCCGGTCGTCTTGAGCGTCGTCTATTCCAGGCGGCTTGGGGAATGCAAGTTGAGCAACGTCCAGATCTAAACGAGTACTATAGCACACATGAGCTTCCACCACCCGATGCGGATGTATGGCGTCCAGAAGTCAGTATGGATGTAATCAAGATCAAGATGGGTCAGCACATGGGATTGGACATGTCACAGATGGGTTACTACCCACAACAGATCCAAGAAGCTAACCTAATCAACCCAAGCTATCCAGATCCATTCGCTTCAGAGAGCGGATTCAGTGTTAAGGCTCGCCTGAAGAGGCTACTGCTGAATAACGGCATTAATGGTGAGGTAATAGCCCGCCCATCAGCCTACAGCTCTGACAGAATGCAGTTGGATGCAGGAGTATATTAATGGCGACATTCGATGACATCGTAAACAATCCGAACTTTGGAAGACTTTACTCGCAGAACTCTCAGTTCCGTGAGATGTTTTCACGCTACCAGTCGAATGCATTTGGCGATGCAAATCTACTGAGTAAGTTTGGTATTGATATTAGAGATGGTCAAGTCTCATATACTTATGAGCCTATGGGTAACACCAGATTCTCACGTATTGAAGATGCAATGGACGCCGTGTTGTTTAACAGAGGTTTGAAAAGCACTCGTACGTATAGAGCATCAGGCGACAGTTTCTCTACAGGTGGATATAGCAACCCAGTGGCTAGATGGCTTACTCAGCGTCATCCAGAACTCAGTGTGAGAGTCCGCTCATTCAATCCTACTTCAGCTACTGATTATGATTGGATGATACGCCAGATGAGCGGGCCTGATGGCCAGCGTTACGGACTACAAAACTTTGGTGATGGCTTGTTCAGGGTAATGGATGTCATCGGTAAAGATGGTCAACGTAAGACATTCCAGCAGATCCAGAACTTATTGGGACTCACTCTGTCCAACAAAGGTTCAGCATTTAAGCGTACCAACGTGTTGACCAACGACGAAATCTTCTCGTCTATTTCAGATGCTAACAACCCAATTCTCGCAGCCACATTCGATCCTCGCAAAGTGATTGAGATGGACCCCGCTCGCAAGCAGATAGCTGAGGGTACTGCTCGCCGCATATTTGAAAATCAGACAGGTAGAAGTTATGACGATATCTTGAACGAAGTTTATACGGTCATGACTGACGGTATGAATTTCCAGACCTTCGGATCTTTCAGAAGAGAGATGGGTGAGAATATCAGTCGTGGTAGAAAGCTTCGTCAAGAAGGCAGAAACATCATGCGCACTAGCGGTGTAGGCTCTTCAGCCTACAGGAACGCTGAGGCCATGGTGGGTGAGGGTCAAGCCATCATTGACGCAGCTCGCCAGCAGCTCAGAACAATGAACGATGGTTCGCCCAGACGACTACGTCTCGTCAATGCCCTTAACCCTCTTACTGGTGATCGCATTCAATTCGGTAAGGGTGACTTACATTTGATCAGCGAAAATACGGCTCGTGCGATCCTTGGTTCTAATGGTCAGGATATCTCTGGATTTGATGTCAATTCACTTGGTGCTATCATGTCCCGAGCTGATGTTAAGACCGAGATGACAACTAACGCCTTCAGCCTTAAGACGATGGCTATTAATGGCACATCCCACGCAGGCAGCATTAACATCCTGTCAGCATCTGTCTTCCAAAACATCATCGACACAGATGACTACCTGGCTTCAAGTATGCGTAATGAAATTGCAGATCATATTGCAAATCTGAAGAGAGGGCAAATATCTCCGGGGCTACGTAGGACTTTGGATGAGATGAAGTCATGGACTCCGCTGGAATCAGATGGCCCAGCAGCCAGAGCAGCAGCTTTGGAAGGTAGACAATTCGCTCGTCGCCTTGAGGCGATGGTGTCAAGAGGTCAGGGTATCGAGACGAACGATTTGCTGACCAGTCAACTCTATTCGGCTATGTCCAAACACTATATGAGATTCAGAAAGGGTAAGTTCGGTCAGACTCTGACATTGGGCGGAAAGGAAATCCCATACTTCGATGGCGGTTTCCCAATGCAGGGTTCTACACGTGCCCACATTCTCTCAGTCGTACACAGCTCACAGGGTCCATCTCCATTACGTGGATCTGCGCAGGTGCGTTCGGGCGTTATAGCTATTCATGGCGATGACGTTGTCCGTGTTCGTGAAGCTCTTGGTGGTATGGACCTTGACGACGAATTGGAAGCCACGTTGAGATATGACGATGAAGCTCGTCGTCTTCTTTATCACATTCGTCGTGACCCAGATGAAATGGGCGAGTACTTCATGATGGACGCTGATATCACCCATGACAAGAACATCCCTCTCAAAGTCCGTCAATTGTGGTCAGAGCAAAAGCACCTCCTAACAAAAATCCACAACTCGCCTAATGTTAATGCCGCAGATAAAGTTGCTAATCTTAAGCGTGTAGATGAGATTCGTAATACTCTTGACAGATATCTCAGGGGAGAGACTGTAACCATTCAGGGTGAGGCTTTACAGCAGAACTTCATCAAGAAGTTTAGATCCCGTGAGGTATTCGAAGGAATGGGTCGTGGCCCTAAGTTGTATGCCCCGAAGGGCTTTGAATACGCTGGATCTTCAGGCCCCACATTTTTGCGATCACTTCAGACATCAAGAATGATTAGTGGGCCAGGTGCTAATTATTCTTCCGTGCGCAGTGCACTTCAGCGTGAGTTTGCCGCTCAAACATCAACCGATGTCCCTGGCTCGCTGTTCAGATACATGGGTACAGGCTATGACGCCTATCACGGTAGAACCGGGTACTTCACCAAGTCAAGAACGCTAGAGAACCTCCTCAATAAGCCAGCAGCAAGTCTAGGTCCAATGACATTGGCTGATATTGAAAGACGTTCTGCTCTGGAATTCAGGACTCGTGGATTGCTGGGTCGTTACGTCAACCAGGCATCAGCGATTGATGATTTCATAGCAAGCCACTTACATAAGGGTTCTGACGTATTGGCGCAAGCGCTTCAAGAAACACTCAGAGCTACACCATTCACTCACATCGATCGTGAAATCATCATTGACACCATCAAGAAGAATGGCGATGAAGCCATTGCCGCTGAGATTGAGAACGTTCTCTCCAGAGACGCACACAACTTCGGACGCATTGTAGCCTCCCTTCAGCAAAGAGGATTGGGAGACGTAGGTGTTGATGAAATCATGGCTCAGACCCGTCTGGAGAAGGTCGGGTTTGAAAAGGGTTACGCCTCTGTCATGGGTATCGATTCAGCTGACGTAAACATGAGTATGTATTCGCTCGGAGCTTCAGATCCTAAAGCCTTCGCTGCAAGTAAGTTCAAACAACTACTCGATATTTCGACTGAGTTGGGTGAAGAGGGTCAGAGATTGTCAGAAGCCGCAGCACAAAACATGCTAGATGATCTAAGTGGTCTGGATCTTTCAGCGGAACGAAGTGCAGCGTCTGATCTAATTGACAATTTCTATAAGCAATCACGGGATATACAAACCCTTATGGATGGTAAGGATGCAGATGCACTTGCCAGTATGATGTCAGATTTCATGGATGGCACTGTTGGTCTTAGTGACGCTGACATACGCAACTCCGTATTGGAAGGATTTGACATTGATGATGTTAATACTTCTACTCTGAGAAGAATGCAGCAACTTGGTATCACAGATCAGGATGCAATTGACCGACACCTTTTGGCAATGGCTCAGATCGTGTCAGAGAATGGTATCGCAGGTGGTAGAGGCTCTATGGCCCCACTCATGAGTATGGGTGGAGAGGGTGAGACCTCAGTATTCGATATGTTCCTAGAGGCCCGTCAAAGACTGGTTGATGGCCCAAGAGCTATGAATCGTTTGGCCAAAGTAAGAGACGCAGAAGGGCTTGCTCAATTCATCAGCGCAAACGGAGAATTGACAGCACTATCTAAGTCGGTCTTTGACAGGACTGGTCGCAACCTGGCTATCCTCGATCGCATTCAGGATCTGGCAAAGACTCAAGGCCGCACTAAATTCCAACCCCAGGTCGAGTCTCTTTTGATCGACATCATGGATAGCGGCCAAGTAGATACTAATACATTTCAAGCCTTCTCTCAAGGCGTCCGCAGCTACTATATGAATGCTGGTCAGACAGTTCCGTCACTGCGTATACCATACGCCCAGCGTCAAGCTAGTTCTGCTGTGCCGCCTGGTTCAGCCCGTATAGTGAACAGGACCATAGCCGATACGGCTTCAGAAAGCGTGACTCGAACTTCTGTTAGGGAGAGTATGGAACGCTTTGAATTCAGTAAGGCGTGGAATTCACGTGGAGGTAGGGCAGCCATTCTTGGGGCAGGAGCTTTTGCTGCTGTGGGTATTTTGCACAGGCTGACAAAGGATCCGACTCCAGAAGAAATGGAAGGCCCACCATTACTACCATCATCAAGTCCTTACGATGGATATGGTGACTTGGCACAACCAGCCAGCATGTACTCTCAACAACAATCTCCTCAAGCAATGATGTATACGATTCGAGCTACAGGTGATTTTGATCCAGCAATGCTCAGTCAGGAGATGTCTGCTATCGGTGGTGGTACAAGAGTGACCAGTAATATATATCAACCTACTGGACCTAGAATGGATGAGAAGAACCACTCGGCTAGAGTTCGTCTTCTTCAATTTCTACAGGGAGATGGTTAATGCCTCAATATGGTAAAACTTCTAACATATCTCGTACTATGAATATAGGAAGCAAAGCTACTATCCCCGCAGCTAACAGGGCAGCACGAGTATCGACAGGAGCAGATAGGCCACCTGTTAAGAGTCCATCCCAAGCTCCTCGTCCGGTAGCCAGAACAACGGCTGGTGTACATCCTGGTTCAAAGGCTGGTCTAAATGATGAAAAAACAGTTCGTTTAGACTATAATGATACAGGTTACGCCAATCGCAATAATCAGACTTCACGCAACACCAAGAAACGAATGCGTGGGCCAGATGTAAACCTTTCTGGTATGCAGTGGCAGAAAAGCAATCGCACGTTCGACAAAAGATTGACGAGTCTTAATGACAGTTCAATTTCACGTCTTAAGAGAATGATGTAAAGTATGACAGACATAGGACCAAACGAAGAAAGAGATGGCACAGCCGAAGGGGAGAACCTTCAGGATTATGTTGCCACAGCATTCTATGGCTATCGGTCATATAATTCAGCTAGCGCTGCTGCCAAGTCAGAGATTCGTCTATGGCTGTCAGATTTCTTCACTGTTGTCGCCAATATCGATACTGTCATTCGAAACCTAGAGAATGATACTCTTAGCCCTACCCAAGAAAAGGTTCTATCGTTCCTCTATGAAAATAGAGCGATTATGGACCAGTTCACCAAGAACTATGTAGAGGTTATGTTCCATGGCGAGAATGGCGACATTGAAGGTCAGGATCGAATCCTTGAGTCTGAGCGAGCGGGGTATAAGCTCGTCAATCTTATTGATGTACATTATGTCAAATACTTAGAGCGCAAGAAGGTTCGTCCCGTTACGGATGAGGAAATCCGTGACTACATTGCCGTTGAGATGCGAAAGATGGGTGGTGACTTCACTCCTCACTTCGAACACCTTGACGCACATCACAAGATTACAAACAAGTTACTGAGGCCAGGTAAGTTCCGTGACGATAATCCTCCCGCACATATTGAGAGATGGAGATGTCGCATTGGCGCATCGACATTCTTCGTACCGCCAGTAAGCATTGATGTGCAACAGGCTTTCCAGTCTGGCTCTATCACCAATGGTGTTCTACGTCAACCAAACTCGCCCAAATTGAACCTTGGTCACTCACGTACCGAGATCAATATGACTCTGTACTTCCCCAACCACGAGACGATCTGGGGATTCAACGGCGACCGGGCTGACTTCAACATCTTCAACTGGGATCCTAATCCAACTTATGACTCAAGCAGAGCCGAGGTCGGGGGTCAAGAGCAGCATGCCGGGGTTCTGGTCCCTGACGCCGTAATTGACCGTTACTTATCTTCTCTTCGTGGTCTTGTTACGCAGTTCAAATACGCACCATTCTTACCCATTCGTAATGAATACCTGAATAGAACGTTTGGCATCGATGCTGTAACGATGGCAGGCATGACGGTGTCCACCGTTCCAGATTATCCATTCGTCTTGGCTGTGAATTTGCAGATGTACAAGTTCAACTACAACCCATTCCTACCAATGATTGATGACTTCGATCAGGCTATTCACTGGGGTAAGTATCGTCAGTATATGGGTAAGGCTGCCGCTCGTCTTGACGCCAAGGTCAACCAGGGCTTTTTGACCCAGCAGCGTCCCGACTACACCGATCAGACGAGGCCAAACCAACCAGACATCGATTCAACCGGTCGCATTGTTAGATTCGAAGGGGATCTACTCCCCACCTTTGACAAGGTGAAGGATCTGACCGATGGTAAGCACTTCGACTTCTACTATCCGATCACTACACCTTCTCGCATTTTCGCACCTGACACGACTGATTTCCGTCAGCCAGGTGAAGATCAGGTAATGACCAAGGATATTTGGG
>JACCDR010145047.1_pt1 | contig 13910 bp, 12 predicted proteins | sample 7446431 | NCBI WGS metagenome assembly JACCDR01 (sample SAMN15323443, study PRJNA562643) | freshwater metagenome | isolation source: river surface water | place: USA:Blue River Watershed | collected 2017-08-17 | reverse complement strand
ATTCAACACTCAACATTCCAAACTCCAATAACTCCTCACTCACAATTCACAACTCAACACTTTAAAAATATCCTTGTTGCTTACGTTTTTCCATCGCTGCTTCCGAGCGTTTGTCGTCGATTCTGGCACCACGTTCTGAGATTTCTGCGGAAAGAATTTCGCCGATAATATCGTCTAACTCAACCGCCTCAGAAGCTACTGCCGCCGTACAAGTCATGTCGCCAACAGTACGGAAACGAACCGTTGCTTCAAACGGAATTTCGTCGGCATCTTTGTTCAAATACTCCGAATCGGCCCAAAGCATGCCATCTCTTTCAATCACTTGGCGTTTGTGTGAATAATAGATAGACGGAATCGCCATTTTTTCTTCTTTGATATAATTCCAAACGTCTAGTTCTGTCCAGTTTGAAATCGGGAATACCCGCACGTTTTCGCCAATCGAAATACGGCCGTTCAACATATCGAACAACTCAGGGCGTTGACGTTTGGCATCCCATTGGCCAAAATCGTCACGTACCGAGAAAATACGTTCTTTGGCACGTGCTTTTTCTTCGTCACGACGAGCCCCACCGATACAAGCATCAAACTTAAATTCTTCGATGGTATCGAGCAAGGTTACGGTTTGAAGGACATTACGAGAAGCATATTTCCCTGTTTCTTCCTTTACTTTACCTTGGTTAATAGAATCTTGCACATAGCGAACGACCAAATCGGCTCCTACTTCATTGGCCAACCAATCTCTAAATTCTATCGTTTCGGGGAAGTTATGGCCCGTATCAATGTGTACTAAAGGAAAAGGAATTTTGCCAGGATAAAACGCCTTTTGTGCCAAACGCACCAAGGTGATAGAGTCTTTTCCACCTGAAAAAAGCAAAGCTGGACGCTCAAATTGTGCCGCTACTTCACGGATAATATAAATCGCCTCATCTTCCAACTCACGAGGGAACACCCCCCATTTTGGTTGAGCCTCGGAAGCCACGTCGGCATCTTTTTCTATTGATACATTACTCATAATTCTATTGCACTGTTAATTGATTATTTTATTGAGTGATTAAGTGATGAGTGATTGATAGTCGATTTTTTAAATACAAAATTGTGAATTGTCAATGGTGAGTTAATGCTTTGATTTTCAAAAACTTACAATTGATTTTACACAATTACTTAAAAAATTCACATCACCTGTTCAATGATAAATAACTAAATCTCTAAACTTCCCAATTTTCAAATTCCCAAACCACCACATCTTCAAATTCTCAAATCTCCACATCTTCAAATCTCCAAACCTCCAAATCTTCAAATCTCCAAATTCCCAAACCTCCAAATCTTCAAATTTTCAAATCTTCAAATCTCCAAATTCCCAAACCTCCAAATTCCCAAACCTCCACATTTTCAAATCTTCAAATTTTCAAATTCCCAAATTCCCAAACCTCCAAACCTCCAAATCTTCAAATTTTCAAATCTTCAAATCTCCAAATCATTTAGCCGCATGAAGCCCACATTCTTTTTGAGATTCTTCCCACCACCAGCGACCAGCACGAGGGTGTTCGCCTTCGGTAATGGCACGGGTGCAAGGTGCACAACCGATAGAAATAAAGCCTTTGCGGTGCAGCGGGTTGTCTGGAACTTTATTAGCCTTCAAATACGCCAAAACGTCGTCGTAAGTCCAGTGAATCAAAGGGTTAAATTTAATCACTTGGTTGGCTTCGTCCCATTCGGCAATAGGCATATCGGCACGGTTATCCGACTGTTCGGCTCTCAGCCCAGTAATCCACACTTCTGCCCCAGCCAAAGCTCTTTTGAGGGGTTCTATTTTACGGATAAAACAACATTCTTTGCGGTTTTCTACAGAAAAATAGAAGCTATTAAATCCTTTCTCTTTCACCAAAGCTTCTACTTTAGCCGTAGCTGGAAAGTAGGTATCAAACGATTGGTTGTATTTTGCCTTGGTATTGTCCATCAAATCGTAGGTTTCTTGAAACAAACGACCTGTATCGAGTGTAAATACTTTGATGGCGAGAGGAGCTTGCGTAGGATTATTTTTGAAAATAGCATCGGTAATTACTTGGTCTTCTTGTCCAAACGACGTTGAAAAAACCACCTGCTTATACTGCGTAGCCACATATTGCAACGCCTCTCCCAAAGAAAGCGGCGCTAGGGCTTGTTGTAGTGCTAATAAATCTGCCATGTTACATTAAAACAAGGGTTGTACCTTGCTGATTTATCGAAGCTTAGCCTCACGTTTTATTTTAGTGCAAAGATATATAAACTCTACTGATATGGTAGTTTTATGCTGAAAATATTTTTCTCTAAACATGAAATTTTCTCTTATGAAAAATGTTATCTTTAGAAAAACGAAGAGTGTTGTGTTATTACTTTTTAAACATAACGCATTATGAATCATAGCCTTATATCCCATTTCGAGAAAACAGACAGCCATAGTCGCCTCTCGGTTATGGACGTGAAAGATTTAAAACAATTGGTTCGCCAAGGCGAAGGAAGCCATTTAGAATTTAAGCTCAAAGCCAATCATCCCGAAAAGATAATCCGTGAGGTCGTAGCCTTTGCTAATACCCAAGGGGGCATCTTGCTCGTAGGCGTTGGCGACGATAAAAGTATTCCTGGATTAAAGTTTGTTGATGAAGAAGAATATACGCTTGTAAGAGCCATCGAAAAATACTGCGACCCTCCCATTCAATACGAATTGGAGCGTATTGCTATTACCGACGAACGAGATGTGCTGGTGTTTTCTATTCCTAAAAGTGAGCAAAAGCCTCATTTTGTCAAACTTAACGAAGAGCCTGCCAAGGCGTATATCCGAGTTGCCGACCGCTCGGTACAGGCAAGCAAAGAAGTTCGGCAAATTCTCAAGCGTGAAAACCAAGAAGGTATTCGTTTTATTTTTGGAGAAAAAGAGAAAATTCTGATGGAATACCTCGCCGAACACCCTTCTATTACATTGGATAAATTTTGTGAAATTGCCCATATTCCTCGTTGGCTTGCCTCACGCACCATGGTGCTGCTGGTACTCGCCCATGTGCTGAAAATACAACCCAACGAAGTATCTGATGCTTATGCGTTGATTTAAACCTGTTTATCGTTTCATATTCAACACAACTTTGGTCATGCAACGTTCGCTTGCTTTACTCTGCGTAATACTCTTGGGTGCTTGTTCTAAAAAAAGCACAGAAGATATTACTACTACCGACAAATCTTCTTTTGACCTCATGCAGGAGCAGATTCTTACGCCTACGTGTGCTACGGCTGGTTGTCATGCGTCAAGCAGTGATGCTACTTTTAGTCAGCATGGATTGGTTTTAGAAAAATCGGTAGCTTACCAAAATCTCGTTGGGGTCGCACCCAAAAATGCCTTGGCTTTGGCCGATAATTTACAACGAGTAAAACCCTATAAATCGCTCGAAAGCCTGTTGTATCACAAACTCAATTGGGATGCCAGTCATCATAGTGGCAAACAATACGGCTCGCCTATGCCTTTGGGCGGTACGGCTCTTTCGGTTGGGCAACTAGAGTTTATTCGTCGTTGGATAGAAGCTGGTGCACCCAAAACGGGCGACATTGTGGACAAAACCTTGCTCGCAGATACCACACCAAGCACCAACAACAGCTTTGAGCCACTCCAGACACCTGTGCAAGAAGGACTTGCTGGCTATCAATTGAGCGTACCAACCTTTACGATTCAGCCCAATTTTGAACGAGAATTGTTCCTCCGCAAAGCCGTGGGCAATACCCAAGAGGTGTATGTCAATCGTATCAAAATGAAAGCTCGACCCAATAGTCACCACATGGTTATCTACGATTTTAGAGATAAACAAAGTACGTTGGTGCCAACAATAGATGTCATTCGGGATTTACGCAATAGCGATAATTCTCTCAATACCACCACTTTGCTACAAATGTCGAATCATATTTTCTTGGGAGGAGGCACCGATACCAACCAAGATTATACCTTTCCAACGGGCACAGCCTTGTTACTTCCAGCAGGGGCAAGCGTAGATTTAAACCCACATTATTTCAACAAAACCAATACCACTTTGTTGGGCGAAAATTATGTTAATTTTTATACGATTGATAAAACAAAAGTGCAACACGTGGTAAAAATGATAGATTTCAACAACACGTCTTTTTCGTTGCCTGCCCAACAACGGACAACCATTACCAAAAACTTTACTTTTGCGAGCGATGTATCTATTGTATCGCTCACCTCGCATTACCATAAATACGGCGAAAAATTTGTCATCAAAATCAAAGGAGGAAGCAGAGATGGCGAAACCGTGTATGAAAGTGCCGATTGGCAGCATCCTGTAGTAATCAACTACACAACGCCTATTCAATTGAAAAAAGGCGAAGGCTTGAGTTCGGTTGTCACCTACAACAATACCAGTACAAAAACCATTGGATTTGGGCTTACTTCGGAAGACGAAATGGATATAATTTTTGGGTATTATTACGAAAACTAACGTTTTAATTGTCAGTAACTTGAAGCAACTCTTTTTTTGAGAGGCTTTATTTTAACAATAGAAAACAGAAAAAAGTTTCAAAAAAAATCGGCTTCTCGACCAGAGAAGCCGATTTTTTGGATAAATAATTCAGAAGAATAGTATATTTGCTCACTTTTGTACGTAAAATTTCTTTTGAAACACAGTATTTGTTACAATTTCTTTAAAATATTGTGTTATTTCTAGTAAAAAAATCACCATAACCCAAGATTTATATAGTAAAACTTTACAGCCAACTAGATAAATCCATTCTATTTTGTAAAACACGACCGATTCCTTTTATGGAACACAAACACACGGACAAAGCTACTGCGGCGGGACTGCTGGTAGCAATGGGTATCATCTACGGTGACATTGGTACTTCGCCTCTTTATGTAATGCAAGCCATTATAGGAAAAGCTCCTATTGATGAAACAACCGTTTTGGGCGGTTTGTCTTGTATTTTTTGGACCCTCACCCTCCAAACTACACTCAAATATGTAATCCTCATCTTACGAGCCGACAACCGAGGAGAAGGTGGTATATTTGCCTTGTTTGCCTTGGTGCGTCGCCATGCCAAGTGGCTCACTGTGCCAGCCATTATTGGCGGCTCAACGCTCTTGGCGGATGGTATCATTACGCCCCCCATTTCGGTGGCTTCTGCCATTGAAGGTTTACGCATGATTCAACCCGACATCGAAACGGTGCCTATCGTATTGGCGATTATCACGGTGCTATTTATGTTTCAGATTTTTGGAACGAAAGTCGTTGGTCGTGCGTTTGGCCCTATCATGCTTGTGTGGTTTAGTATGCTTGGTTTTTTTGGCATTTATTGGATTGCCAAAGACTGGACAATCCTCAAGGCGTTTTCGCCACATTATGCCTTTCAATTGCTTACAAGCCAACACCAAGGCGAAAGTGGTTTTTGGCTTTTAGGAGCGGTATTCCTTTGTACCACAGGAGCAGAAGCCCTATACTCTGACCTAGGGCACTGCGGCAGAGGCAATATTCGTATCAGTTGGATTTTTGTCAAATTCTGCTTGATGTTGCAATACTTCGGGCAAGGAGCTTGGCTGATTCATCAGCAAGGGCAATTGCTCAACGAACGCAAGCCTATCTTTGAATTGATGCCCGAATGGTTTTTGATTTGGGGCATTGTGATAGCCACAGCCGCCGCTATCATTGCCAGTCAAGCCCTTATTTCGGGTTCGTTTACACTTGTTTCGGAAGCCATTCGTCTAAACTTTTGGCCTAAAGTACGCCTGCATTATCCATCCGACCAAAAAGGGCAATTGTACGTACCAAGCATGAATATTTTCTTGTGGTTGGGCTGTATGGGCGTAGTCTTGTGGTTCAAAGAATCCTCGAACATGGAAGCAGCCTACGGGTTAGCCATTACGCTTACGATGCTCATGACTACTGCTTTGATGGCATATTACCTGTATATCAAGAAGTTTGATATGTGGTGGATAGTTGCCTTTCTTGTGATTTATGTAGCTATCGAAGCTTCGTTTTTGGTTGCCAACCTTCGCAAGTTTGTGCATGGGGGCTATGTGTCGTTGTTTATTGCCTTGGGCATTGTGATGCTGATGATTATTTGGTACAGAGCGACCATCATCAAAATGCGTTTGACCGAATACGTCAAGCTCAACGATTACATTTCTCCTTTGAAAGATTTGAGCCGAGATATGAGTATTCCGAAATATGCTACGCATTTGGTATTTATGTCGAACGCCGCTCGTGCTGGCGAAATTGAGTCAAAAATCATTTATTCTATCTTCCAAAAACGCCCCAAACGTGCCGATATTTATTGGTTTGTACACGTGGACACCCTCGACGACCCTTATACGATGGAGTACAAAGTGAATGTTATCGAACGAGACGACCTCATCAAAGTAACCTTTAGATTAGGGTTTAGAATTGAACAAAAAATCAATTTATATTTTAGAAAAGTCGTAGAAGAAATGGTTCGGAACGGAGAAGTTGACATTACCTCTCGTTACGAATCGCTCAACCGCCAAAATGTGATTGGCGACTTCCGCTTTGTGGTATTAGAAAAATTCCTTTCTTACGACAACGAGCTGCCCCTTATCGAAGCACTTATCATGAAGGCCTATTTCTTTATCAAAGACTTTACGCCATCAGAAGACAAGTGGTTTGGACTAGACACCAGTGCCGTGAAGGTAGAAAAAGTGCCATTAATCATCCGTCCAGCCGAAAACATTCGACTCAAACGCATCGAGTAAAGGTCTTTTCTCGTGTAACGATGCTATAAAAAAGAGGTACAAAACGCCGTTTTGTACCTCTTTTTCTTTGTCAAATGTCCCAACTTCCTGCTTCTTATCCCATTTCTTTGCCAATTTCCCCCAAAAATTGCTCTGTAGCCCAAGTATTTTTTTACCTCTAAATCGTACCTTAGTTTTGTCTCAGAAAAATCTATCAAGCTGTAAAACAAACATTAAACTTCTCAAGCATAGTTATGAAAAAGAGTATTTACTTCTGGTTGGTGCTGCTCAGTTCCTTTTCGGCGGTAGCACAAGAATTAACCCAAAGCATCAAAGGACGTATCGTTGACCAACAATCGAAAGCACCCTTGCCTGGCGTGACAGTCACCGTATTAGATACCAAGCCTTTGAGAGGAGCTACCACCGACCCCGAAGGCTATTTCAAAATTCCGCAGGTACGCTTGGGGCGTATCGTGCTAAAAATTTCGAGCATGGGGTACAAAGAACAAGTTTTGCCCAATATTTTACTTACTTCTGGCAAAGAAACATACCTAGATATAGAGCTAGAAGAAATGGTACAAAGCCTGCAAGAAGTAACCGTCACAGCAGCTTCGCAACGCAATGCCATCGACAAAGGACTTGTAACGGTCAGTGGCAAAACCTTCGACGTAGAAGCGACTCGCCGCTTTGCAGGCTCTCGCAACGACCCAGCACGCATGGTGGCGGGCTTTGCGGGCGTAACCAGCAACAACGATTCTCGCAACGACATCATCATTCGGGGCAACTCGCCGTCTGGGGTATTGTGGCGGCTTGAAGGCATCGACATTCCTAATCCGAGCCATTTTGGAGCATTGGGTGCTACGGGAGGCCCTGTAAGTATGTTGAACAACAACCTACTTGCCAAATCGACCTTTATGACAGGGGCTTTTCCGTCGATGTACGGCAATGCTACCGCAGGTGTTTTTGATTTACAATTACGCAATGGCAACAACGACAAGCACGAGTTTTTGGGTCAATTGGGCTTCAATGGGGTAGAATTTGGTGCAGAAGGCCCATTCAGTAAAAATAGTAAAGCTTCGTATCTCATCAATTACAGGTATTCGGTATTAGATTTAATCAAAAAACTAGGCATCAACTTTGGCACAGGTGCTGGCGTGCCAGCCTATCAAGATTTATCTTTCAAAATTAATATACCCACTACCCATGCTGGCACTTTTGCTTTGTTTGGGGTAGGAGGCAATAGCAGTATCAAGTTTAGAAGCGAAAGCGAAGATAATTTCTACAGCGATAGCAACCAAAATCTCGACTACAGCACCAATATGGGCGTGCTAGGCTTTTCGCACCATTATTTCTTTAACACAGCCACTTCGGGCAAATTTATTCTTTCGTACTCAACCGCAGGCGTAAAAGCCATCGGCGACCAACGGGTAAATGGTAATATTTTTCGCCCTGATTATCGACAAAACTCTTGGCAAAATCGCTTGGTTATCGGCTATGTTTTTAACAAAAAACTCAACGTAAAAAATAGCCTCACCACAGGTATTACCTACAATGCCTTACACGTAAACTACTCGGATAGCACCTATCAAGAAGCCAGTAAAAGCTTGAAATCTTTGCGTAATTATAAGGGAACAACAGGCCTTTGGCAAGCCTACACCAATTGGCAATTACGCCCAAGCGATGCTCTTACCTTGAATATGGGCTTGTACTATCAGCTATTTACGCTCAACAACAGCTATTCGATAGAGCCTCGCATGGGGCTTCGCTATGCCCTAGCACAAGGACAAACCCTTACGGCAGGGTATGGAAAACACGGACAAATACAAAACTTACAAACCTATTTCAACAACGACCTACAAAATAGCGGTGCAATAGCCACCAATCAACAATTGGGCATGACCCAAAGCCAGCATTATGTTGTTGGATACGAAAGAGGACTAGGGCAGCATAGTCGCATCAAATTTGAGGTTTATAACCAATTCTTGAGCCAAGTACCCGTAGAAAATGTCCCATCGGACTACTCGCTTTTGAATGCTGGTGCAAGCTTTGAAGCACCCCGTAAAAATTACCTCGTCAATGGAGGTACAGGACGTAACTTAGGCTTTGAAGTAAGCCTCGAACGCAGTTTTTATGCAGGCTATTACTATCTCTTTACAGCTTCTTTGTACGATAGCAAATACAAAGGAAGCAATGGCAAAGAGCATAACACAGCCTTTAACGGTAATTATACGCTCAATGTATTGGCAGGAAAAGAATGGAAACTTGGCGAGCAATTTACCTTGGCATTCGATACCAAAATAACCGCCGCTGGAGGTCGTCGATACACGCCTGTTAATACCGCAGCCTCGCAGCAAGCCCAAGAAACCATTTATTACACTGAACAATCTTTTGAAAAACAATTCAAAGATTATTTTAGAGCAGACCTTAAAATTACCCTTCGCCAAAACAAAGCCAAGTATATGCAAGAATGGTTTGTTGATTTACAAAATGTGAGCAACACCCAAAACGTATTCGACCAAAGCTATGAAGTGGCTACAGGCAAGGTAAAAACGACGTATCAATTAGGCTTTTTTCCGAACATTAATTATAGAATTCAATTTTAACATTTCAAACTTATGGCAACTTTCTTAACCCTTGTTCTTTGGTTACATATCATCAGTGGATTTACGGCTTTGGTTGTGGGCTTGGTAGCGATGCTGGCAAAAAAAGGAGGTCAAACGCATATCTTAGCTGGAAAAATTTATTACTGGGCCATGTTCTTGGTAGCCCTTTCGGCCCTGTTGCGTTTTAAGCCAGAAGTACGACTGATATTTTTGGCTTGTATCGCCGTCTTTAGTTTTTATAACACCTTTACAGGCAAACGCCTCATAGCCATGAAAAAAGGGATGATAGCCTCACCTATCGACTGGCTCGCAGCAGGCATTACGACAGTAGCATCCCTAGCGATGTTGGTTTTTGGTATCCAAACGTTTTTGCAGCAGAATACGTTTTATGGGGTATTATTCAATGTCTTCGGTGTGTTTTCGCTGATACTAGCGGTTGGAGATACCTTGATTTTTGCAGGGAAAATCAACGTCAGTGCCAAGCATTGGCTACTCAACCATATCAGCCGTATGGGCGGCTCTTATATTGCTACCGTAACGGCGTTTTTGGTCGTAAACAACCATGACCTTGTGCCTCCTTTGGTTGCTTGGCTTGCACCTGGGGTGATTGGAGGCTTTATCATTGCCCTTGTACGACGCAAATACCAATAAAGCTATGGAAACAATTTTGTAACTTTCAAAGTTGATAGGGTATATATTCCCTCAGTTATGACTATGTTACTAAAAATTGTACTATCACTGGCTACCTTTGTAGCGATGGAAGGATTTGCTTGGTTTACCCACAAATACATCATGCACGGCATTATGTGGAATTGGCATGAATCTCACCATGTACACCATCATGAGGTATTAGAAAAAAACGACCTATTCGCTGTTGTTTTTGGGGCTGCTTCTACGCTCACCATTATCATTGGAGACCTTGTGCCTACGCTTTGGTTTTTATTTTGGATTGGGTTGGGAATTGCATTTTATGGCATATTTTATTTTATTTTTCATGATATAATCGTGCATCGACGCATCAAGATAAAGTACATGGCCAAAAGTCGTTATATGAAACGCATCATTCGGGCACATTATATTCATCATAAAGTACATACCCAAAAAGGAGCAGAAGCTTTTGGTTTTTTGTATGCACCGCCCAAATACGATAAAGAAGGGAAAATCTGAAGCTACCGTATAGTTTTTGAGGAAGACTTTTATAGGCAATACTTTTTTAGCAAAACTCAACGCTAAAAAAGTATTGCCTAAAACTTTTACACAAGCATTTCTATCATCTTTCGAGTCAAATACTCAACTCAAATCATCATTTATCCTATCCCGTTTGTTTGTATAATTTATTTCTGAGCATTTCGATACCACGGTGAATATTATTGTTGACCGACTGGTAATTGATACCCATGCAGCGGGCGATTTCTTGGTTGCCCATTTTATCGAAATAACGCATTTTGAGGCTCTCTAATATTCTTGGCGAAAGCTTGGCGATGGTATCTTCAAGGCGTTGCAAAGCTATCTCACGCTCATCTGAATCATATTGAAAATAAAATTCATTTTTTTCAAACTCATGCAACAACTCAGGCGACTCGTCGAAGGAGGTTTGGCTACGCATTTCGGTAATTTTGCGTACCAATTCATGACGCAAGGAAGTTTTAAGATAAGGCTCGATGTTGTCCACATCGGCGAGGTATTGGCGGCGAGTCCAAAGGTTCACAAACAAATCTTGTACCGTATCAGATACCAATTCTCCGTCGGGGGCTATTTTATTGCCATAACGCAACAACACCGCATGGAAGCTCATGTATATCCAGCGAAAGGCACCTTGGTCTCCAGCCTTAAAATTTTGCCATAAGGCAATATTTTCATGGGTTGTCAGTTTTTTCGCAGCCATGACTAATAGAATTTTTAAAAGATATTTTGGTAAGATTTCACTACAAAGTGACTATTTTTTTTTGAATAAAACTTTACTGTAATTGGTAGATTGTAATACTATATTGGCATATATTGCGTTATATGCTTTATATTTGTAATAATTTACGCATAATGAAACCACTTTTTAGAAAAATACAGGTCATGCCAGAGCAATCTTTTAGCATTCGGCAAGACATTGTACCTTATTTTTACAATCACTGGCATTATCACCCCGAATGCGAGATTGTACATATTCATGAAGGCACGGGGATGTTGCTGGTTGGCGATGGCGTAAGCAGTTATCGTGAAAACGATTTGATTTTTATTGGGTCGAATGCTTCGCATTTTTTCAAAAGTGATGCACAATATGCAGACCCTTCCAACAACCTGTTGTCGAAATCAACGGTAATTCACTTTCATGCGAATTTTTGGGGAGAAAATTTCTTAAAAATGCCCGAATCGGTGGTACTCAACGAGCTTTTGTCAAGAGCCAAAAAAGGGCTTATTATCCGAGGAGGAGCCAGAGATTTGATTGGGCAATTGATGGCACAAATGTTAGAAGCAAGAGGCTTAGACCGGGTGATTTTACTCTTGAAAGCCTTACGAGCCATGACAGAAGCCCAAGAGGTAGAAGAACTCTCAAAAACCGAAAACCTGGTGAGCCTAGACGAAATCAATACCAAGCGTATCGACCAAATTTATTCTTTTACGCTCAACAATTTTACCAGAGAAATTACGCTACAAGATGTTTCAGACGCTGCTAGTATTAGTGTACATTCGTTTTGTCGGTATTTCAAAACGCATACCCGCAAAACCTATTTTCAGTTTTTATTAGAATTACGAGTAGGTCATGCTTGCAAGCTTTTGGCAGAAGAGCAGCTCAGTATTTCACAAATTGCCTATGAAAGTGGTTTTAATAATTTATCACATTTCAATCGGTCGTTTAAAAATATCATGGAATTAACCCCACAGCAATATAAAAAATTGTATAAAAAATAGGGACGCAAGGTTATTGCGTCCCTATTTTTTGATAGGAGGTACAGTTGCCTTAGACATACTCCATACCATTTCTTCCATGTTGTCTTGTCCCAAAATTGTTCCAAAAGTTCATTTAAAAATTTGTCGTTTAACTCATTTCTAAACCACCATAGCGACAAGTCAATGTTAGGCACAGTGCATTTTTACAGGTCGTTTATTTCTTCTTCAGAAAGTCCTGTTAAGTCGGAAATATCAGAAGAGGCAAGCCCTTTGTGTTTCATTTTTCTTGCAACTTCTAATTTTCCTTCTTGTTTTCCTTCATCAAAAGCTGTGTTTATAGCATATTCAAAAACTGCTTTATTATCTCGAAAAATCTTCAAACTTTGTTCATAATCATGGCGTTCGGCTTCACTGTACTTGGCTATTTCTGCCTTTTCAAAAGCTTGAACAAAAACTTCGTCTTTGAAGACTTCTGGAATGCTCTGAAAGTCCTCTAAGTGCTTGATGAAGTATAGCCATTTGTCTAAGCGATTGACAATTTCATGTTCTGCTTTCACAAAATGAGGCATTTCTAAATAAACAAATTTCAACTTTTCATAGAATACTTTATTGTTTTGGTCTTTAAGCTGTACCGTGTGAATTACCTCTCCCTTTCCATTTGCAATTTTTTCCTCAAACTTAAAATCCAGAATACCAACACAATAGACATATTTTAATTCATAATTCCAATCGCCTTTTTGGGCTTGTTCTTGAATGGGAAAGGTTGAGTAGTAAACTGTCCTGTCCTTGAAGTAGTTCTGGCGAAGCGTCGCACCGTTTGCCCTTTGTAACTCCACGATTATCTTTTCGCCTGAACTGTTTTGGCAATAGATGTCGTAAACGGCTTTTCTATCTTCCTCTGTTCTGCCTAGTTGGTCTTTGTCTTTGAAAGTTAGGTCAACTATGTTACTTTCTGGCAAAAGGCTCGTCAGGAAGTCAATCAGCATGGGCTTACTGGCTTCTTCTCCGAAGATTTTCTTAAATCGCAACGGCGAACCGTCCGAAATCGGTGAATGGGTTTACATATTTTGCCTTCATTTTTTATTCAATTGTTAATAGATATTAATGCAAAATTATGAATTATGTTTTTCATTTTCGCTTAATCTTTAGCGAGTTGCAGGGGCAAAACACCCTGTGATGTAACCTTCCTGCGAGTGACAGGAGCAAAATTACTTACACTTGTTTCGTTAGAGAAATCGAAGGTGGCAGTTCTTTCAGACGTTCTGCAAAAGTAGTCATGCTACGCACTTGCGTTAAATTATACAGCAAACTTAGCGTAAAAATCAAGTATAATCAAAAATTAGTTAGCAAATATGTATAAATAAGAAAAGGAGCGTTGATGAATGGAGCATTGGTAGCTATCTGTACTTTTTTTGTATTTTATTATTTGAAAATCAATATATTAGTAAAATATCCTCTGGTAGGAACACGATACATACATCATAAAAATAGCCGTGGCAATACCACGGCTATACCATTTGGATTATGTCAATAGGATTGTACTGTAATTCTGGGGTTTTGATTGTAAACTTGTTGGTGCGTGAGATGATTGTTTTTTAGCAATGTACTCATCTTTACATTGGCCAAATTTTCGAGATTAAGCCAAAACTCATTAGCTTTACCGTTACGACCCAAAATTTCGTTGAAAGCTTGTCTAAATACGTGCT
>JACCDR012070357.1_pt1 | contig 13914 bp, 32 predicted proteins | sample 7446431 | NCBI WGS metagenome assembly JACCDR01 (sample SAMN15323443, study PRJNA562643) | freshwater metagenome | isolation source: river surface water | place: USA:Blue River Watershed | collected 2017-08-17 | reverse complement strand
GGCTTTCGCCCGTATCGACTGGACAGTCATCGCTGGCGTGTCGTCGATATGTATCCGGGCATTGGCGAACTTTTCCTGCGCCTCGTCGATTTTCTTCAACTCCCATTCGCCCAGATCGCCAAGGCGAACCCGCTGGGAGTCCACCTCAGCCTCAGAGCAAAGCAGGCGCAACGCCAACGACTCTTTGCTCATCTCCAAGCTGAACATAAGGACCGGCCTTTTGCCCCGGATGGCAGCGTTAGCCAGGAAGTTTAGAGCCAGGGCAGTCTTCCCCATTGACGGACGGGCTGCCAGAATAATCAAGTCCTGCTTCTGGAAGCCGCTGGTTAGGGCATCCAGGCCTGAAATGCCAGAGGAGACGCCTATCAGAGCACCGCGTTCCTTGGAACGCCGATGCAGCAGCTCGATTGTGTCAGGCAGGAGGTCGTTTAGCTCATGCACCCCACGGCTTTCTCGCTCCTTGGCTACGTCAAACATCATCTGCTGGGCTTTGTCGAGAACGAAGCGGTCGTCCGGGTTGTGCCAGACCATCTCCTCGATTTCGAGCGCCGTGTTACGGACTCGCCTCAGGACAGCCTTGCTACGGACGATATTGGCGTAATAGACCACGTTCTCAGCAGTCGTAACGGACAAAGCCAGCTCCATCGCATAGGTTCGCCCACCGCAACTGTCAAGGAATCCTTGATCGTTAAGCCTTTCAGTGACCGTCAGGACGTCCACTGGCTCATTGAGGCGGGATAACTCTGAGATGGCCTCGTAAAGCCTTTGGTGTGGTGTCCGGTAGAAGTCCTTTGGCGTCAGGATGTCCACTACGTCATGGATTTTCGCAGGAGCAAAGAGCAAAGCGCCAATGACGGCCTGTTCTGCCTCCATGCTGTTTGGTGGGACTAGCTGTTCATCCGTGTTTTTGGTCATGCGACGATATCCCATTCGGTATGCCTGAAGTAGTAATCGCTGTATCCATTGGGCATTTTGATGAGCGCACTCGCCCTTAGCTCCTGTCCTTCGGAGAGAATCAGTGTTGATGGGTCTAGCAGTTCGCCTGTACCACGGTTTTGAAGCTTCTGTGACTTGACTTTCTTCATGAACATGTCTTCTTTGGGTGCTGCTACCCCCGGAGCAGGCTCAGGCTTTGTCCTTTGGTCGAGATAACGTTCGTTTCGCAGGAAGCGGATGGGGTCAGGGACGTACTGGAGTCTGTCAAAGCCTCCAGTTTCCCGCCAGTGCTTGACGCCTGCCAGTATTTGATCGGCTTTACCGTCTAGCTTATTGCGTTTCCAGTAATCAAGCGACTGCTTCTTGCTTGTTTTTTTAGGATAAGAATTATAAAACTCATCAAACCGGACGCTCGTCCCCCCTTGGGGGGTAGGGGGGTTCTTTTCTAATCTACTCTTATCTAAGTCGCGCGTAGAACCATGCGGGTTTGGGGGGGTAAAATCGGTACGATTTCCTTCCGATTTCCTTCGGATTTCCTTCCGTTTTTGTTTCGGTTTAGCTTCGTCGTCGTAGTTTTGAACAGCCCCGTAAAGTTCCTTAATCTGATCAACGACAGCTTGAACCCAAGGCAAAAGACGTTTGGCTCTGTCAATTTTGACAGCCGCCCACTTCTTCACCATATCGGCGCTGATATCCCATTCCTCCAGCTCAACCGCTATCTGGGTGGCAGAATGGACATCCCATGCCCCATCTTTTCCAATGTCCGTAACCATTTCAGTCAAACTATTTGCTGGTAAAGCTTTGAACCATTTCATAGCCACGCTCTCTCTTTACATAATGATAGAATTGTTTACTTTCCCCCCGTCCAGCCCCTTGACCCCAAACTATATAGGTGGTCTACTATACGTGTTGGCTGATTCGTAGTCGGCCAATTAATTTTACCGCCATCACGGCGTAAAACTTTTTGGCTTCCGTGTGTGAAACGGGAGTCTTTTTCTTATGTAGCCCACGTTACCACAGCCCTAAAGCTCAGCGCAACGATCTGGGTGAAATTTCTCATGGCAGCACCATCCGAGATCCGCGCGGAAGCGACAGAGGGAGCGGCACCAGCTCCTTAATCAGGGTTATTTCAAGGCGGGGGTTGGCCTTATCTAGTTCAATTTTTGAAGGAAGTATCTTTCGAATCATCTTGTCGTTCCACATGACCTGGGCTTGCTGCAAGCAATCAGCTACGCACTTATAACAATTATCCCAGTCCATGTTATCACGCATTGTGTACGCGTTCACGCCAAGCCGATACTGATAGCGCTTCTGCTCTTCCAGCCAGAGCTTCGACAGTTTTTTATCCTCCGGCCGCTCAGGTATAATCCACTCCGGGTACAGGTTGCGAATGTAAGTCGCAAGCAGGGAGCGGTAACCCAGGTAATTCTGTGCCTTCGGCATATACTTCATCGTCTGGGTCGTGCGCACGTAAGGCACTGGTTGACCCTGGAAGACGACTTTCATCTTGTCTAGGATGTCAGCCATCCCTCTCCCTCCAAAAGCTTGCTGAGGAGCCAGACAACCGCCACGCTAACGGTTGCCCAGCTTTCCCTCATCCCAACTAATCAGTCTGGTCGATGACCTGCTCAATCGTGTGGTTGGCTGCACCCGATGTCGTGAAGGGTCGCCCCTGCCATGCATCGATCACCTGTGCCAACGTCACGCCCTCATCCTTAAGCCGGTCAATTTCGCGCTGAACGTATTCCATTCCTGGGCCCATTAGAACGGTAACTCCTCATTCTCGATAACGTCGCGGTGCTTTGTCGGGGCTTGTGTTGCCCCCGGCTCCAGCGGGAGAACCTCGTTGATGCCGAGGTTGGTGTATTTCCCGTTCATATACTGGCGGAAGTTAATGTACCGTCCGTTTAATAAAGTCACCAGGGTATGCAGGCCAGACTCGAAGCTGTCTGCATGTTCCCGGATTCTCGGGTCGACCAAGTCACACAGGCGCATAATCTCATTCAACCCGTGCTTGGACATTTTCCCCTTACTGACAAAGTAAAGCTTAATGACGCATTTGCGCCCCTGATACTTCCCCTCAACCACGGTCACTGGCACTTCAATGAGCTGGGTTGCCGTATCCTTGCTGACCTTAATCTCAGGCTGCCCGGTAAAGCCGTGGTATTCACCATTCTCTGGGAGGTTGGTGGTACTCACGTTCTTTACTGGGCTTTTGAAGTAATCATTCCAATCACTGCTCACTCTCTGTCCCCTCTCTAGCCTGCTTTCTGCAAGCCCTTAACATGCTCTCTCAGTTTGTTAAGCCCTTCCTGTAGGGCTGAAACCTGTTCCTTATCCCGCGCCTCCCGAAGCGAATTGATACCAGTCAACTTCTGGACTTCCTCGGTGCTGATCGAGTGAATTTCCATAAGCTGGGCAATCTCGCTGATCAGGCTAGTCGCGGTCACAGTGACAACCCGTTCCAACCTTGGCGGCGGGGTAGGTGGCGCACTGAACGACGGGACATCACTGCGCCCTGAGGCTTGGTTAGCGTCATCATCGACCGGGGCAATACCTAAAACGGCCATCAGGGAATACCGCCGGGCATAGGTAATCGCTGAACCAGCCGCCTGTGGGTCGCCTTTGACTGGGGTCAAAACCAGCGTGCCTTGCATCCACTGCCCAGACTTGTGGAGAACACGGGTCGTTACCCATATCTTTTGCCCGTCCCCGCCAGGGAACTGGACAACGGCCAAACCGTACTTGGTCAGTGCTGGCTGGCAGGCATCCTTAACGGACGCGAAGTCGGCATACGTCCGGTGGAAGTGGGGGTTGTTCGCCTCTTTCTTGGCGTCCTCAAACTCCCCCTGTGCCTCACAGAGGGCGGTTGCCAGAAGGTCGATTGTCTCACTCGTCTGGATGTCCATTACACGGCGCTCCTTTCACTGACCCGGCGCAGGCTGCACGTGCCTTCAGTCGCAATGACTTGGCCCATCAGTTCACCGTATTCCTTAGACGAAATCACCCCGTCCTTAAAGAGCTGTTCCAGTCCACCCTTGGTGATAGTGGGCTTTGAGCGGAAATGGTCGCTCAACCCGTATGCCTCAAGCAGGCGGTAGGACTCTGGAGGCCATTTGTAGGTCACACTGGCCGTCATAGAGTAGCCGCCACCATCAGGGGCGTATACTTCCTTGACTTCCAGCTCCCGCATGTCATGGATGATTTCTAAATCCAGCTCCTTCAGGCGCTGGGTTTGCTCATCAATGAATTGCTTCAGGGCAGCTCTGGCTTGTACCTTTTCAGTTATCGAGGGCATTGGGATTCTCCAGTATTCTCATTGTGTTACTTACTGTTTCTCGCAGACCGTTTACCCAGGCCTGCATCCCTGCCTCTCCAACGACCAGATTCTTTTCCGCCATATAGGTCAGCGCCCCTTTAGCCTGTGCGTACACGGTTAACAGGGACTGGATAGCCTCAGGCGATATCTTGTCGTTCATCACTCATGATCTCCGTTAGTGTCATCCGGTCGGCCTCAAGGGCTTCGTAACCGGAAAGGACATCGAATCCGCCCTCACAGTAGGGGCAAGGCTCGATAACATGGTCAAAGCCGTAGTCAGTCAGCAACCCGGTTCCCAAGTCAATCATTCCGGTATCGCTGCAATATAGGCATAGCATCAGAAGACAGCCTCCCAAAGGAAGTAACCCGTGGAACAAAAGCCAATGATGGCAAAGCCTGCGACAATCCAGTCCAGCGGCCAAAAGTCCCCCTCTATAAGGGGAATAATAGAGCCGGGAGTGTTCACAAAGTTAGGAAACAAATCCTCAATGGGGGATGCTTTGCATTTCTTTACAAAGTCTGGGATGTCGACTAGGGCTAAATGGGAAGGTGTTCTCATGACAACAATGTCCGTATTTTTCAAAAAAGTTATTGCGAAACGCTGGCTATAGCAGTACCTTGGGTAAGTCGGGAATGCATCTCACTGATTGCATCACGGATGACTTGGCTTCGCTTCCAGACGCCAGTAATTCGATAGATGTCTTCCAGCTCAGTGAGTGACTTGTCGTCGAACTGAACAAGACGGGCCATCGGATTGGTTTGTCGCTTCTTACTCATACAACTCCGGGATGACTAGGTATCAAAGTTGATTAATCAATTTTGATAGGATAATCAAATCATGAGCGAACTATATAGTCAACCCGATGATTCACATTGTAAACAACCTGCTTTCCATGAGTTCTTCCAGACGTACCGGAAAGCCAGGGGTCTATCTGTGAATGATCTCGCCTGTTACTCAGGCTTACACGCAAATAATCTATACGCGTTTGAGAAAGGTAAGCGGGGCTTATCTGACCTCGACATGCATCGCCTAGCGTCTGTTCCTCAGTTAGGACTGACGTACGAAGAACTACGCCTGCGAAACATGATTGAGTCTATGACTCAAGAGCAGGTGGAGTCCCTTTACCAGCATCTGAAGTCAGTCGTAATCGCAGGAGCGACAACATCTCCCAGGCCGCACGTGGCTCGGCAGCGGCAAGTTTCATAGCCCATTCGATATCGGCTTGTAGCCTTTGCTGCGTGTCCACCTCGACCCTCGAAAGCTTTTAAAGACGTTCTCTCAATAATATCACGTTCCCATTACTATTATAACAATTACCCTCACTTGCCCTCGCTTATCACGAGGGCTTTTGCTTGTCTAATCTTGCTTCCGCCTCTTTCCGTAGCTGAGTCTCTGTGGCTAACGCTTTCATAAGCGGTGCAAACCCCAGGGTTGGGTTGTTGACCATCCATGAATATTCAGGATAGTTCTCAGCGATGACTCTGGCCACGTCGACATTCATCAGTCTTTTCCTTAAAAAAGTGGAGGGAGCCTACATCCCAGCTCCCTCCGGTAGGGTCGTTAGTTTTCTTCTTTTTCTACAGGAAAAAGGGTCAGAATAGCATCAGCCAAGGAATCTACTCGTGTGGCAAAGTCCTCGTTCTTGGCGTACTCCCGAACCAGCTTAATCAGGGCAGAACTTGAGTCATGCTTTCCGCTTTGAGGGCGGCGTTCCGCAATAGAGGTCATTAAGTCCTCTGCAACACTTTCAGCGGTACGTTTGTCCGTCCAGTTATCCCTTTTGGAAGCCATTTCTAACATTGCAGATAAGCTCATTTAATTTTCCTTTCGTTCGTTGGGATGAGTGGAGGCATAGAGAGATACTTCTGGCTTGTCCTCCTGTAAGTCAGAGTATTTGTCGATAAACATTTTGGTAGCGACCGCATTGGAACGCCATGCCCCTCGTATCGGGTTTGATAGATTCGGTTTAGGCGGGGAAGCGTATTTCTTAATCCCGTTTTCATGCCAAAAGGGAGTGTACGTGTTCTTTCGTCCTTTCCCGTGGCCTGAACTGGTTACGACAATTTCCAATCTCTCTTGTAACTCAGGGTCATTCTTGAGCCATAAGCGTAATTGGTTGGCAGTATGGGAATTGTCGGCGATATGTTCAGGAAGAATATCCTTAAAAAAGAATGACTCTCTTTTTTCTATTCTGTCCCACACGGTGCGCTGGACAACCGCCATTTCCGCACTGACATCGGTATAAGTTACGTATTTCCTTTTCTTCTGTGGTGCTTCCCAACGTTGTGGCGGTTGTTCAAAAACGGGTTTCTTGGGGAAGCGGAAGTCGTTAACTACAATCTGAGGCCGGGTTGGCTTATTTTCCGCTTCGCCCTTTTCCTCAGTTTGGTCTTCTTCCTCATTTTTGGCATTAATGGCACTATTGGCAGATACCCGATCAACCGGCGAAACGCCATCAAAAATATTTGCTTGTTCAACTGATTCAGATTGTTTAACGTCTGGCAATGCCGCAGGCTTTACTGGAGCCTGTAGCAATGGCAACACGCGTTCAAGCAACGATGCAAAAGAATCGTCAACCTTGAAAACGTGACGAATCGTCAAGTTTATATCCAATTTCGTTCTCCTTTTCCCATGCTATGTTGAGTTGAAACCGTCCTCTAAAGTGACGATTATCATATATTTATAGCTATATAGTCAAATCTTTAATCCAGAATCCCCCTTTTACTTAACCAAAAACGAACCTTACCAGGGACGGCGAAACGTAAGCCATCGACTACAGCAACCCTGCGCAAGTCCCTCGGGCGGAAGCGCAAAGGTTTTGTCCAATGTTTTGTTTCTCCTGTCATCGGATGAAAAGTAAACTTCGTCCCTGTCCATTCCACCATGATCCGCCGCCATGACTGAAGCTCTAGCCTCTGAAGCGTATGGTTATCAAGGCTTTCAAGTAAGTCTTCGTAGCCCGTAAAATGGATGCGTAAAAACTCAGATTGTATCTCCAGCATTTCTACTCCTTACAAGCACGATCATCCCGCCGATATTGCTCCTTAAACAGAGATTCCAATTGCTTGCGGTTACGCTCGATATTCCGGTCGAGATGGTCAATCGCTGCATTCACCGAACCTTCAAAAATGCCAAAACCTTCTTTTGGCTTACTGCGGGGAATCTGTTTATTAACTTCAAGCCATACAGCTTTAGCAATTAGCCGCTTGTTTGCCGTTCTGGCTTTTAATATCTTTCGTAATAACTTATTGCGCTTCACGTCAAGACCTCACGATTAGGAAGGCTACGATAAAAACAATCAGGCAGCGCAATAGCAGTGCCGTCCAGTGTTGGGACAGGAACCAGTTGAACCAGAGCATCTAGTCATCCTCCTTTGGGTTCTCTTTCAGCCAATCAAAAAACCCAAGGCAAGTGTCAGCATTGCTGACCTCATAAGCCCAATCCTCAAAGCGCTGATGGCGTACCGCCTCATGCAGGCCTTGTAATTTCTCCTTTTCCTTAACCAAAAACCATTCCAGCCAGGAGCGAAAATCGCTTACCTCGTCATAAATATCTTGGCCGCCAAAATTATTGGCATCCAAAAAACGCAACACAGAGCCGCAAAGCTCATCCATGCATCCAGCAAGATCCCGCTCATCCAGTGATAGACCGGAAACCTTCCCAGTGGACGTTGTGTGGCCTGTTAAGGCCTCCTTATCTAATTGACGCATAAACACAAGGCCGATATAGTTATTGCGCTGTATCGTGGCACACAGCGACCAACCTTTTTCTCCTGCCTCCTGTATCTTGGGAAGGTAGACAGAATGCATATTGTAAACTGAGTTAATAACCATGTACTCGTATTGCATTGCATTACTCCGTAAAACGTAAAGATACTTCATGCAAAGGTACTGCGACTTCATTAGCCAGCATTAAAGCTTCCGCCCGTAAGTCTGCAATCGTGTTTGTGACATTTAAACAGGACGGGAAATCGATTCCAGAAATCTCATGTACAATCCATATCTTTTGTCTTTCAAGGCTTTCCGCCTTATTGATAACATCAATAGCCTTCTGAATTGCGGGATAGTCCTCATGCTCGCTGCCTGGGTATTCATCAAACATTGTTTGTAGCGCAAGCCTGAGAGCTTCTAACAGCTCCTTTTCAATTTCTGTCATGCTCTAAACCCTATTTAAACAACTATAGACTGAAGCCCATTTACTTATGCGCCATGCAGATTGTTGCTGAATCTCTTCTTCCGATAAATCGGCTTCATAATAGCCTAAACACTCATGGGCATCAGATAACTCCTGATAAAAAACGGCTAAATCATGGGCCGCTTCCAGTGCTTCCAATAAGTCGTCATATGTAGGTTTCATTTTGCTCTTTCCTTTTGCTTTGTTGACTGTTCGATAGCCACACGCGCTTGGCAGGGTAAGCAATACCCTTCCCACTCGTCATCGATGTCAGAGCATAACCAGTCCCCGCCTAGCTCACATTTTGGTGTGTCCATTAGCTAATCCTTTTCGCCTCATTCTTAATTCTAACCAGTTCGCTATAAGCCCTTTCGCCTTCTGCCGTCCCCTCCATCGTGTTCAGGTAATTCTCAATAGCCTTCAGCATTTTGGGAGCCAAGGCGAAAAGCCTAGCTATTTGTTCCTCTTTTGTTTTTGTTTCTTCCTTCGTTGTGTCCAATCCTAGCCAGTAGCTTTCTCCTATCTGATAGTCAACGTTTATCCCCCATACGGTTTTATTGCTTTTCTCCATCACAATAAATCGACCGTGTTTCTTGTGGACGTACCATTCCCCGATTGCTACCTTGTTACGGGCTTCATGCCATCTGTCGGAATTCTCTTTAATGTCGCTCATAATTGCTCAGCCTTATATATTCTCAATTCAGGACTCCATCCCCCTTTGGGTTGACTATCAACAAAACGTTGCGCCTCCTCAAGGGTACTAAAGCGCTGCCAGCTATCAACCAAACAACCTGTAGCGCAAAGATAAGAATTAACTAAAAAAACAGTCATAATTTCCCTAGCCCATTAACTTCCATATCGTCTAAAACATCCTGTGTAATGAAGCGCAAGGCCAAAAGGCCAGCAATAACCATTAGTAATAAGGTTTTCATTCTTTCTAATCCTCATCATCACAGCAAGGGCAATAATAGTTGCATTCCAGTTCATCTAGTAAATATTCAACAGCGTCACTGCTATAAAGCCCTTGTTTTTGGGCTTCCATAATGGCGTTATGCCTTGTTTGGTAACGGGAGCCAGTAGGCTCTATATAGTCTATCCTTTCGCCGGAACGCATTAAGACATAGCCGTTACTTTCATCATCAAGCTTTATTCCAGTACCATTAACCATCTCGTCCATTGCGTTACCTTTATTATTTCTTTTGACTAGGACAGACGGGGGAGAGAGTCCCCGCCTGTTTCGGCCTATAAGGCCTCGTCAGCTAGTCTTTCAAAGCACACTTTAAGTAAGCTGTGATAGTCTCATCAAGGTTCTTCTTTTGGCCGTATCCAAACTCTCTTACGAGGGCAGCGCTTGGAATAACAGCACGTCGACCGGAACAACAATGGGAGTTGTTGCCTGATTCCAGGCCATAAACCACACGTCCCGCGTTATCGATTGACGAGTTAAACAAGCCGGTTTCCAGTAAGAAGTTGTGGAGCGTACCGCGTGAGATTTCTAATTGCATTCTGTTTATCCTTTTAAATTAATTGACTAGGACGGGGCAGACTATGCCAATAAACTGCCCCGTTTCGGCCTGTTAGGCCTCGTCAGCTAGCCTTTATGGACACAATGTCGCCATCATTGGCCTGTATCACATCATCAGGAACCAAGTTATATAAATCGTCATCTCCATATTGGACTAATTCGCAGGCGTCAATATATTGCTCTATTTTCTCCATAATCTCTAACTTCTCTTTTGGGAATAAATCGGGTAAATTGTCGTCAATAATATCCAGTAACTCATTCACCGTGTAAAATGGTACGCTGTAGCGTGTATCTGTATAACCGTACGGCGTCCGGGTAAAACGATTGGAAGTGGCTCCCCATCCCAAGTCTTGCACATTGCAATAGCCGTAATTTGAATACCAACAGCCGTTTTCTTTATTCCAGTGTCCTAATTGCTCATTAAAGAAAACAAACTTATCAGGCATCATCAAAACAAACTTACTAGAGCCGATATCTTTACTGATAGATTCAACAAAGACAGGATCAGCCGGGTTTGACACACCGTTAAAATGACGCCGCATATAAGTCTCAGAGTCAGTAATATCACGTTTAACCTTGATATCTAGAACGCCGTTATGAGCAAAAGCGTACCCATGGGAAGTCCTAAAGGGATGCACGTTTTTCAGCGTCTTACTCCCGTGTGTCCCGTACCGTAAATGGATTAAGCACTGCAAGGACTCGTTCTGTAAATCGGCCTCATGCGCCTGTTTAAAGGCCTTAAAGCTCATGTATTTATGTATCTGGATGTCTTTCCCGTTAGAGATGGAGATGCCGATACCGTCAGCATTAGTAAAACTGGCTATCTCAACATGTTCTAAGTCAACTCTGGCATTAAATGGTTTTGCAATAATAAGGCACATGATAATAATCCTTTCAATCTAAAATTAAGCGGTTTTGCTAACGCCTGATTCTTCCAACCGAATCAACTCAGTGATAGCAGGGTCTACAAACTGCAAGCTATGACGGGAAAAACCAAATAAATTCCGCTCTTTAAGAAACTGTTTTAAATCAGGGTATAAGTGGGCGTTCTGTTTTAAATAAAGTAGGTACTCATCCCGTACAAGTATCCCGAAACGCTCTTCCAGCTTATAAAAAGGCACTGTGTGGCAGAAGTCGACAACAGACTGGCAGAAATCAATTGCTTTATTAATTCTGGCCTTCATGATGTTAGATTTAAATATCCGAAACTCAATGCGCGTCTTGTCTACCTTAACAGGTGAATACTTTTCAGTAGGTTGACCGTAATGTTTAATTCGCCGGTAAAGGTCACCAGTAAAATTAAAATCCTTATCATGGTTTTGCTCACAATAATTATTTAGCTTTCTCTGGCCTATCAGCTCAATAATATCCTTCATAGCGCGTTTATTCATAAACCGGATAATTTTAAGGCTTGTTGCCGCACCGGGATTATCTAGGTTAACGTGCAAACCACACTGATAGCCATAAAAACCCCTTACCTCGTGAGCATAAGTCTCCAGTCTAGAGAGGTATTCTTGCATTGCTTGTTTACCCATAGGCAAAGATTCCAGTTCAAAGCCCTGATAATCGCTCAGAGAACCATCCCGCTTTGCAATAAAGGTATCATCTGGAGACAGGTCATCGATAGCGTTCAACTCAGGCAGCAAACGGCTGATAACATCACTCCTATTACTTTCGCGAGTTTCAAGCTCAAGCTCTAAACCGTAGTATGGCGCACAACCAAGCTTTTGCAATTCAGGGCGTTTATAGCTGTAATCCAGTAAACGACCATTTGCATTAGCTCCAGCGGTATCAGGACGACAGCTCAGACAGTAATAATCACCCCCGTCACCCTCTCTTACGTCATCATCAGAAAATAACTCTTCACAATCACCACAACGAGTGTAATTCTCGCGGCAACTCTCGCAAATAGTGTTCCCATCAGCTCTGGCTGTTGTATCGTGGCGGTGTGTCCATTCATCACAGTCATAGCAGGCTTCGTAATTATGCTCAACACAGGACGGACAGACGAGTGTACTAGAACTATCATCCGACAACATGTCACTAGAACAGTGACGACATTCTATCATTGTAAATGGCATAGTTTTATTTGTTCCCTATTACTATCTAACGACTCAGTTAATGTTGTTTCCTATCGCTTTGTTAACTTGAGTCTATTAAATAGAAAATATGGAATACTGACTAGTCTATATTACGATACTGTTACTATATTAAGTACAGTACTGTATAGTATATAAGGGCGTTCTAATTAAGCGTTATTAGTTAGCTTCTCATTCAATACCAGCTTAATAATAGTTTTGAAGCTATGTTTTGTGTTTGGGGGTATCAACTAGGGTAAACCATAGTCTATTCCCTATCCTGAGATTAAGCCTAGCTATTCTACCATTAGAATAAAAAAAAAGACAAGTAGTTGTTTTTATTCGCTTTGTACTTTATAGTATAGGACAGGGATTAAGCACCCATAATTGAACCGGATTAGACCGGAAACCCCCTTCCAGTCCGCCTTTAAGGCTCCAAAGCCCCAAAGCGCATTCTGGATAGCTGGCTTTTGAGGGATAGTGAGTGAGACTGAACCACTGCGGGGAACCGATTCAGCCGGTTGAAAGGCGAATCAGGCCAACACTGGCAGAACGTGAACAAGGTATCACCGCCGTTCTCGTCCTTGACGGGATATGCAGACAATCCGGTTGTAAGCGTCGACTCCTCTATACGGCTGTCGTACGCCACGAGAACAAGGGCGAATGGCAGCGGGTAAGGGAGAAGGACAGGCCAAGCGTTATCAAGCGCCTACGGCTCGCCAAGGCTTATGACTCGGTATTGAGCCAGCGCCAATGGGACGGCAAGGTGCTAGGCGGCATGGTGTGGCGACCGGTCGAGTGAAGAGGGTATGCCCCCCCCCTGTGGCCATCGGTCGACGGGGATGGGACCCACCCTTCCACCGTACTTATCAAAACCCATCAAGATTTTTTACTATATAGTTTGGAGACAGCTTGTGAGAAACCCGGAATACGTTTTGAAGGTTCTCCGTTCATTGGAGACCTTAACTGGTATGGTCGACGCATTGGATGACCAGTACAGCGAAGACACACATCCGGGTGGGGGTGCTTGGACAGGCGAACAGATTCGCCAATTAATCCAGACCACCGTCATTGGTTATTGGGCGCTAATGGAAGCCTGTGATCATGAACAAATAAAGGTGTGTGTGAATATCGATAAAGTTGTTACCCGGTACAAGCTAAACGAGGCAAAGATGTAAACCTCAAGTAGTTGCTTAGCTGTCCCGGTTCAGGTTTTTCATGGGTCGGGACTTATTTTAGGAAAGTGTCCTGGGTAGATTTAAGGTGGGCGTTGAGTTCATTGAAATGGCTAACGACCGCAGGTCGGTTTGAAGGGCCCATGGTGATAAACATAATCGTGCGTGAGAGATGGACCAGGATGGCAGCAATAAACATAAGTTGATTATTGGTCATGAAAACTCCGGTGGAAAGAATTTAATGATTTCCTTTCGGATGAGGTTCGCCTCTGATTCGAGTTCCAGTACTTCTTCACTGACACGCCGGATGTGTTCCTGCTTTGATTTGATTGTCAGTTCAAGCTCATGGAGTCTCTCGTTAATGAGGGCTTTGATCATACTCATAACAGCATGAATCCTATGACGATTGGGACAGAAAGCCACGCTAGCTGCGCCATGTTGGGGTTGTCGGTGAGCATAGCTGCGGCAACAAGGCTTGTGACGCAGAACATGGCTGCGATGAGGAATAAGGCCAGAATAAACCGTCTAGAGTCCATTATCCCAGTCCCTGAGAATTTCAAAAAGGTCTGAGTCTGAGGCAGCATTGTGCTGCATAGTTTCCCGGAATTGAGGGTCGCTTTTATAGCGCTTTTTCACTTCGTCCTCTAATGAGGTTGCCTTTGGTGAAAGTTCCGTCATACAATCTCCCTGAAGTGTAACAGCAAAGG
>JACCDR010702984.1_pt1 | contig 13915 bp, 18 predicted proteins | sample 7446431 | NCBI WGS metagenome assembly JACCDR01 (sample SAMN15323443, study PRJNA562643) | freshwater metagenome | isolation source: river surface water | place: USA:Blue River Watershed | collected 2017-08-17 | reverse complement strand
CAGTATTCCCCAAATAATTGGGTCATGATCCACATCTGCCGAGCAAAAGGAAACCTCGTATCCTTAGACACGAAGTTGGAGCAGAAGTCAAAAAACGAGGAAGCCTCCTTGAAGTCACCTTCAGGAAGCTTCATGTTTGTAGGCAAACCGGTGACAGGATCCACTGATCTCGACATGATTTTTCTCAAGTCGAAGTCGGTAGGACGACTGTCCATCTTCATAGCCATTTGAGCTAAATCTACATCCTCAGGAACTTCTTTTTCGGAGGCATCTCCGTTAAAGAGCTTGTCAATAAAGGATCTGGAGATCTCTTCAATAGACCGACTTCCCTTCTTTTTATCCTTCTTGATTTTCATTGTGCGTCCTCCGGTTTAGAAGGGTGGTGCCTGAACTCAGCCTTCATCAGCTTGCGATTCTCGGCAGAGAGACCCATAAAATCACAGATCTTATCGATGATCTTTAGTTGGGCCGCCAGATTGGCTTTCTTGAGTATGAAGCCTAGAGGTAGCTTGGAATCAGGGTCGTCTGCTAGTTGGAGGAAGCGCTCCTGAGAGTTTAATGTGGAACTGACTAAAGCGGCCGTAAGAGGCAACAAGTCTCGTTCAAAGAACGAAGACATGCTCTTCATGTTCCTGCTCAAAGCAGACGCCCACTGATTTTTGTCTGAATCAGTAATCTTGTTGTTGGCGTTTATAGGCTGAGTCTTCCTAACAACGTACCTAGATATCTTAGGCTGCATCACAAAAAACAGATGCGGCGACGCCCCTATAACAAACTTTGCCAGCCTAGGGCTCATTTCCTGGGCTGCTTTGGGGGGTTTCTTAGGTGCGTCAAGAACTTCAAAGTTACTGCCTATGCTATCTATGTCTACTTTCGACCAGTCTATCGAAGGGCCAAGGTCTGAGGAAGAATTGATGAAAGGGAGTTCGATGCCCTCTTCGTCGTCCTCTGTCTGATTATCGCCTTTACTGTTGTCAGTCTTCATCGTCGTCTCCGTCCGCAAGATCAGACAGATAGGCACTAGCCCTAGATTTTTTCTTTACGTCAGAGTCCTCGGCTCGCGACTTCCCTTTCTTTTTGCCGTCAGCCTCATCCTTGCTTTTATTGCGCTTCTCTCTGCGCTCCTGTTTTTCTTGTATGTACTTTTCCTTCTCTTCAACGTCTAGATCACCAATACGCATAATGTCCAGTTTGGCACTCAAGGTAAAGTCAAACATACGGCCGTTACGAGCCTTTAGCTGCTCCACGTTGATAATCTCGTTTTCTCTAGTTGCCTTAGTGGAAACAAAGATCCAGCAAGTGTTGCTGTGTTCTTTGATAGCCTGAGCATAACGGATTTTACCTTCCTCAGACACTTGGCACAGGAGAACCACAATCTTGTTGTGAGTCTCAGCATAGACCTTACAGTAACGAGCAACTGCACCTAACTTCTGCCAAGCGTCGTCTCCGTCTACGCCTTTCAACAGAGAAATGTAGTCAACGATGATGATAGACGGATCGAGAGTATGGACAGAGGCCATTATCTCCTCAATCGTCATGTCTTGCTGAGGTTTGAAGATTGAATAGGAGCCGCCAGACTTCTTGAACCTAAGAGCCATCTTACGATACGACCTTAGGTACTTTTCTTTCTCGTCCTCAGATAGCTTCTTGAGCAGGATCTTGCGAACGTCAATCTTAGATGCATTCGCCATGATGCGTGCAGTCATCTCAATCTTGGTCATTTCCAAGGGAACGATGCACACACTCTCACCCATGCCAGCCCAGTTGATAGCTAACTGGCTTGCCGTGGCTGACTTACCGCCACCAGACGTGGCACCTATAGTGAACAATGATCCGTAAAAGATGCCACCGTTCTCTTTATCATGGTCCGAGAAACCAGTAGGTACAAAGTTTGTATCGTCAGCATCAAGGAGAGACTTTACGATTTTACCTGCATTGTTACCCTTACCAAAGGTAACAATTGAGTCAGTGTCAGTCTTTGACTGCCTAAGCTGCACCAAAACCTGACTCTTCTTCTCAATCAAGGTATCTACATTCACTGAAGGTTTACGCAGAGCAGTAACGGTATCTTCAGCCATCTGAAACAAGCCACGCAGTTGCCGGTACTTGTTCAAAACCTTCAGTGTTGATCGTGCCTCGTGCTGATTCTCAATCCTATCAGAAACAGCGTCTTTCAGCTTTCGTCTAACGTCTTGATCTAGACCAGGATCTTCGATTAACTCTCGCCACTTAGGCGGCTCCCCGTGTTTTCTTGTATGGTCTAAGAGCTTTTTGTAAGCTTCCTTAGTAAAGGAGTAATGAAAGTAGTCGTGATCCAAACCTGCAAGAAGAGTTCCGCCAACAACCTTGTTCTTTGCGCAGCAGCCGCGAAGGGCTGCCACTTCCGATTTTATGGCTGACAGTTTCATTCGTCGTCTTTCGATTCATCACAAATAGGTAGCCATGTATTAGTATCACAGTCCCAGTATTCCGTAGCCAGTAGACTTACTAGGCTGTACAGAGGATCTTGTGGACTAACTGTTAAATCTGGGCTGCCTTGCATCTTCAATGTACCAGGCGGATAAACATCAGAGTTCATAGCTCTTCTTCACCTGATCAGTTGTCATGTAGGCGCAGGCGTTCATAGGCATGTACAGATGCTGAGTGAAAAATGCGAAAGGATCGCAACCAGTAGCGATCACGATTCGCGGGACGTCTGCGTAGTGCGTAAGAATATCCCTCAGCTTTTCTAGCTTGGTAGGCGTAGCAGAATTGCCTACATTGTTCAACACTAGCAGTGAGGCACGCACGTTATCTTCCAGCAAAGGATTCTTGAAGCTCTGAGTCAGGTCGTGCCACACAGGAAGTGTTTGGCCGTGATTGATGATAGCGTGCTGCATCATGAAGGCAGCTAGCAGCTTAGCCATACCATCATTAGGAGCACTTACTAAGCAGTAAGTGACAGGACGAAATGGGTCGTCCAGAAATTCTTCCAGATGCCGTAGCTGCGTCTCTCGTTTGATGACCTTAGGTTTCAGGCCTGGCACTGAAGACGTGAAGCTCTGAGGGCTGAACACGAAAGGCTTTTGAAGCTTCGCTGCGTAGTTCATCCCGCGATTCATCATCAAGCCTTCATGCTTTGGGTCTAACTTAATCTTGATGTCTGAAGTCTTAGTGTCCGTAGGCACAGTATAGCCTTTCTTCTTGACCGCTCGTTGGTTCACAGCGAACCTCCAGTATAGAATTTGCGAGTACCTTTACTCTTTGAATTTTTACCTGTCTTTTGCTGCAGGTACGCGTAGAACTTATCTTTCACTTTACTGCTTATCTGAGGCCTGAATTTTGGCCACAGGCACTGAAAGAACTCGTTTCTGATGCAAGATCTACGTACGTCAACATCATCCAAAAAGTAACGAATGATAGGCTGAGGCTTACCTTCATAAGGAGTCAGAACACGAGAGAATCTTTGCTCAGACTTCGGCACATTGGACGACGGAGAAACCTCGTATAAAGCAGAGGCCCTAGGTATGTTGACGCCTGTACTTAAAAGACGAGTCATGCCTACTATGATCTTGGTCTTATAGGCGCACGCTCGTAGGATTGTCTCTTTGCGGTGCTCCTTGCCCATTCCGCCGTGAAAAGCTCTGGCTACTTTCGTACCTCTCATGATGTTTATAGCCTTCGTTAATGCGTTGATAGCATCGACACGAGCCATAGGAATAAGAACCAAATGTCCTTCGTTCACATCCTTAATAGCCTGCTCGGCAATCAGCTTTAGCCTAGCTGGGTCAAATTCCAGCTTGCGTACCATGTAGACCCAACTTTGGGGCAAAGGCCCTTTGAAGCGTGTTTCTGTTAGCACTACCTTAGGTACCATCCTCTCTACCTTATTGTCATAGAAGACAGGTCCGAAAAGCTGATCTAGAACCCAATGTTTATTGTCCTTACGTTCAGGAGTGCCAGATAGACCGATTCGATATTCTGCATGGAACTTGTTCAGAGTAGCCGCATATGCCCGGGCACTGCCTCCCTGAATCTCGTCTACCATGATGACGCCAAACTTCTTGCGCACCTTATGCAAAAGCTTCTGGCCTTTCTCTGAAAGAAAGGTCTGATAAGTCATCAAAGCAACGTCTAGCCTTTCGATATCTGCCAGAGTCTTGGCCATGCCCACCCGCTTAGGGCTAGCATTGGTAAACGCCTTCTCTTTTTCACTTCCTAGAAAGGTCTCAAGAAAGTTGTCCAGCCATTCCGTCTGGGCGGCTAGAATAAGAGTCTTTAGACCAAGCTCACAGATAGCTGACGCACCGATAACGGTCTTTCCGCTCCGAGGAGGTGACTTGAGAATACCGTGCTTTGACAGTATGATGGCGTCACGTGCCTTTATCTGATCTGGACGCAAGGTGCGCGTAAACTTGATAGGTTTACGCATAGGAGGACTAGCGGTCTGGTCTATTACCTTTAGAGGCCCAAAGCTCTTGCGCAGGAATGAAATGCCGCCATAAGGAATACGAATAAACTTCTTGTCATCTACCACGACTTCGCGAGCGAGTGACACTCGTCCGCCGTAGTTTGGACAAGAGTCGCAAACATCGCAAGGCCGTTGGTCAAAATACTCACATTTCTCACACGCAGACTCTTTGTTATAGAAGTCCTTCGTAAATCTGCGTGCCAGCTTGTGCCTATCGTCCTCGTCAAGAACCTTGCTCTTTATGTAGAGGCTGTCTCGTGCCCAGACCTTAATGGCTTTGACCTCAGACACTTAGATCTCCCTACGCTTATCTGCAACAAGCTCAACACATTGATAGGACAGACGTAGCGTAAAGGACATCTGATCAATGTCCTTGATCAAAAGCTCTAGACATCGGATCACTGACTCTATGTTGCTGAGTAAGGATACACCAGTAGCAACATAGGTGTCCAAAAAATTTGACCGCTCAATCTTTGTGCGGTAGGTAGGCATCTTGTCGCTGTAGTTCTTCACTATATGAGCCTTTGCTGCCTGTATGGAAATATCCAACAAGTCACGTTGCCTAAAAAGGTTGACCATTATTTGAGACATACGGGATCTATAAGATCCGTCCAATAAGGCAGCGTCAGCTATCTTCTGACCACCTGGATTCGTGCCCTTCAAGTTACGGCTAGACCTTCCTGCGTGCAGACTATTAGCTTCCTCCATAAGGGCCTCTAGGTCGTAGCGCTCCTTTATGGACTTGACGATTCTCTTATACTTCTTAAAGGCATCGTCATCTGCCAGCTTACGGAATAAGGCGTCCCCTCCTACTATCTTTTTCTTGCTTTCCAACTCTTTCTTGTTCATGTTTCCAGGCTCTCTCGTAGTGAGTCCGACATATTTGGGGTAACTATGAGCGTAGCAGTGCCTCTCTTATTCCACATAAGGAAATGTGGTGTTTTCAACGATAGCTCTACGCCTAACCCAATACCTTTCAGAGACACCTCTGCGCGCTTACCTAAAACGCCAGTATAGGCCAAACAGAAAATTCCGCCTCTACTCAAATGGTTAGCTTGAGTAAAGAAACAGTTACCTACGACAGGACCTTCGTAGCCACCTGAGCATATGTCACCTATGTGAAACAGACTAGGGTTCTCAAGGTCAGAGGTCTTCACGTATAGAGGACCATCACCTTTCGAATGGAACAACAGGTAGTACGATCTACCTTGCTCCATGTGAGGAAAGATCACTCCAGTGTGAAGAGGCTTAGTCAATTGGAGTTGCATCAGAATGCGTACACAGAGCCGATGACTAAGGTGTCCGTATCTTTGTCGTATTTCTCTACATGTAGAGGCATCTTCTCGAAAGGTATGTCTGCTAGAGTCACACCTTCTCTATCCAGAATAGGCGATAGCTCTTTCAAATATCTATCTTCAATCGAGTGACGGTTTGCTAGGACTACCTTCATGACAAGCCCATCATAAAAATCACTGGCTTATTGGTAAACAAGAGCATCTTGTCAGGTATGACTTTCAGCTGGATAGTAGATCCAGCTTTCTTCATAATGGAAGAGAAGAAGTGAAAGTCACAGGAGAACGTCACATTCTTGGAAGCTTTCTCGGCCAACAGTATGGTAGTGCTAATCTTACCTGAACTCGACTTTAGCTCAAGCCGACATTTATCATCCACGATCTTGAACTCGAAGGTTGAGTCCTTCTCGTAGATTGCCTTCCCGTTTTCTAGCATCTGGTTGATGCTTTCGGCTGAAAGCTTTACGCTAACACCATCCTTCTTTACCATACCCTTTAGGGATGCGTACAGGTCTTGCATGTCTGAGAAAGACACAGTGTTACCGTCAGACTGAGGCATAGCTGCGGCATACTCAAACACATCGTTATAGGCATATATGGTAGAGTCTGTGATAAGGAGCTTGTAGTCCTGACCCTTTATCTCTTTGGCTAGAGTCGAAAAGATGTTGTTAGGCATCACGAACTCAAGATTACCTTTAATGTCCTCAGTGTTCACAAAAGCTGCCTGATAAAAATCGAAAGACGCCAAGAACGCGCCTTCCTTAGTGACCTTGATTCCGAAAGGAACATAGTCGTACGTGGACAGAAGAGGCTGCAATTCAAGCTTAGGTACAAGATCTACAATCTTCTCCAGAAAGGAAGACTTGATGCTAAGACCCTTTGTCTTCTCAGACTCAGGTACTACTTGCTGAGCCTCAAACTGATGAGTGATGATTTCTGCCGTGTATCGGCCACTTGTGATCGTCAGACTGGACTCGCTTATTTTGAATACCACGTCCTTAAGCTTAGTGAGAGCAGTAGCTAAAGCAGTGCTGTCCAAAGCACAAGTCTTGCGCTTGCTCTTCTCAAGAATCTTGAGAGGGACAGAGGTCAAAAAAGAGTTGCCATTGTTAGTGGCACTCAATTTCAGGAAATTAGGGGTGACCTCCAAGAAGATGGTGCTACCACCAATGAGGTTCCTGAGTGTCTTAACTGCATCAATCAGTAAGGTACCTTCGATCTGAATCTTCATCTTGTGTTCCTAGGGTGTGTACTAGACATTTACAGTTTTCGCTTTGTGCGCATGTCGGATCTGTTTCTCAGAAATAGAGAGTGTCTCCTGAATGCCCAAACAAATTCGGCCTAAACCTTTAGGGTCAAATATCTTGGCTATCCTACGCACCAACTCCAGGTCATCTGAGCCAGAATCAACTTCTGTGCCAAGTTCGTTCTCAGGAATCTCACCCAAAGAGACTAGGTTAGCCTTAGCTAAGGAAGCAGATACGGTCTTCGAGTTCTTAGGAAGAACGTAAGCTGTATCACTTAGATGAGACACGATTATCTGATTCTTGGCGTGCTTCAGCCAATTCGTTATGTGGGTTGTCAGGACACCTTTTTCTGTATCGCACTTGTCCAACGCCTTTGCCGCATTCATAAGGTATACCTGAATCACGTCGGACATAGGAACACGGTGCTTAAAGGCAACGTAATCCTTTTGAGCCTGATTCAGGCACAGACGAATGTACTTCTCCAAAACTCGATTCCGAAACTCAAGATAGTGGCTCCACCAGTAGTGCACCTGTTGATACGCACCGTACAAAGAATGATCTGACTTTAGACTAGCCTTCACTTCAATAGCCTGTTCTTCCAATACATCTGCAGAAGACCTAGATAAGTTGTTGGCCATCTTTTGGTAAGGTTCACAGACCTTTAACCAAAGGCGAATCATCTCAGATATAACACTCCTGTCCAACTTGATCCGTTTCAGGAGCTTCATTTTTCTATCCGTGTCAGTGGCTATCAGAAATAAGGTCACACACGAAGCAAAATCTGAACGTGAGAGGGAAGAGGTTTTCCTCTTGGGATTCAGATACTGCCAGGCAAGGATCTTTGTCAGGAAATGGTCTACAAAATGGGTGTTGTCTACCATAGGGTAGACAACTTTGTAGAGGAGACTGTCCAGAGTGGAGAGATATTGGTACGAGCTAAAATTCGTACCAATCGTCTCCTTTATACCTTTGAGGTTCGCAAATGTTCTTGAGTGTTCGTACCTGTAACTCATGAAGATCTATTCCGCAACTTTTCTTAAGGCGACCTCTACTTGATGTATCTTAGCGTGCAAGATTAGTAGCTGTGCCTTCTTCCGTGCTACAAAGGATGTAATAGCCTGAGATACGCTAGGACAGGCATAACGCTTAGTCGAGCTGCCGTTGACAAAGCGCCCGTTATCTAAACGAACACCCTTAGGAGTGACCTTTTCAACCTTGAAAGTTCTAAGCTCGACCTCTATTGAGCTAGGGCCTATAGGATTATCAAACTCATCTCTTCTAGCTGCGTACACAACGTCCTCGTATCTATACCAAGTATCTCCGATTTGAGCGTTCATTTATACCTTTCACAGTTTTCCGGCATCTATTAGACTTTGCCCTAAAGCTACCAAGTGCTTACAGCAACCGGGAACGTTATTAGGGTTCTTTTCATTTGGCGGGTCTCCACTGCTGTATTCGACACGGGCGCTGCCTTTCATACTCAACGCAGTCTCCCACGTGTACATAAAGTCAGTGCAAGAACAGGACACAATAACCTTAGAAGAAGGTAGCACCTCAATCGTAGTGACATAGGTGTTTGCTGATCCCTTAGCCTTTGGCTTACCTTTAGAGGTTGTGCTAGATCTAGTCTTGCAGATAACCAAAGGGTTTCCAGCTTTACTCTTCTTCACCTTTCGTTGAAGAAGGTCCACGTACAAAGCAGCCTCTCTTCTCATAGGGCCTGCTTTACTGATAATCTGTTTCATCGTCAAAGGCATTTTCTCACTCCTTAAGGAGGGTGGACATTTATGCTACGACCTTCATTTGAGCCTTAGCATACTGTAGTGAGCCTTCCAGTAATGTCTGGATACGGCTAGGTAGTTTCTTGTTCTGGCAATAAAAAGCAAAAGCCTCAGCAAAAGTCTCTTCAACCGAAGTACATGCGTATTCCGTAATAAGAGGCGACAGTTTCGAGCTATCAATGCTATTGGTAGGCCACAGATCCTTGAGAGTAGTCAAGTCCTGAGACTCCCAGATCACAGACAAATCCTTCGGACCAAAGTGATGCACGTCCTTGAACCAACGCAACAGACCTTTGATCCAAAATTTATGTTCCTCATCCTCATTAGCAAATTCTCGAATAGCGGATGCTAAGGTTGCATCGCCGTCGATACGTGATGAGAGATGGTTAAACAAGGTTTTGAGGCTACCCTTGCTAATCTCAAACGAGTCAATTGACCGCCTGTACTCATTGAGCCATTTCAAGCGTATCTTCTTTCCTGTCACTCCGTTATACCTAACTACGTGACCAAACTCATGGTAGACTATGTAATCCATAGCATCAGGTTTCAGATCAGCATATTCAGGCGCGTATTGAACAAAATGAGGAGCGCCTTTGCTGTCTTCGCCTCCGTTACCGTTATGATGATAACGCCCAGCCCACTTTCCTTGTTTGGCACACAGCCTAGTGTCTATAAGCTCTACGTAAGCAGAGAGACCTAGCTTTTCTATCCTACGTGCTGTTCTGTCCAGAGATTGTTTGACCAAGGTACGCTGCGCCTGATCTAGGTCAGTGAAGACCAAGATGTTACCCCAGAAAGGGTGTTCAATGCACGCCCTATAGCGATTGATCAGGTCGATGCCGTACACCTTACCAGGCAGCGGCTTTGCCCCTAGATTCAAAAGGACACAACGCTTGTCGATTTCAGCCGTGTCTACTTGTAGGCCTTTCCTGTGAGATTCCAGTGTACCAGTCAAAGTATCAGGCTTTAACCTAGTGACGCGAAAAAGATTGTATTTCTTGGAGCCTTTCTCAGGCTTCAAGACCAAGTAGTCACCGATATTGATGTTTTTCATTGTATTAGGTTTACAGCAGTTCGCCAGGCGAGAAAAGTGTCCGTTAGCTTTCGGACCTCATGTTTTGGGCACCAAACCCTGTGCGCCGAGGTGTCAATATTTCTATTGATAGCAGAGTCCATTAAAACATTCATTGCTCGTGGAAACAATTTGCGATATTCTACCACTTCCTTTACGTAGTCATCTGCGGTAAAAACTACTTCGTGTCTTAGTTCCTTAACAATCTCAGCTTTCGACCTTTGAAAGTTTGTAGGAATCACTGAACTTGGACTAGTATCTATACCTACTTTTGCCAACCACTGTGCTGTGATGGATCGAGCCTCATTACCAAAAACATTGCCTCTAGCTGTGACGTACAGAGGTTGTATGTTGTTCTCTAGTAGTAGACGGATAAAGCTAACCCAATCAGGACTAAGCAGTCTTAGTTTTAGGTAATCGACTTCGGTCTTCAGCATTTTTCGCAACTCGTCCAACGGCATGTTGAACATCGTGCACCAGTCGTGCGTCCACCACTTACAAGCAAGGAAAGGCTGTTTTCTACGAGCCAGAGCCATGCACACTGCAGAACACAGGTCCGCAAGAGTGTCGTCAACATCAAAGATAGCTACTTGAGTCCTCACTTTGTCTCCAATGCATAGAAGTGAAGACCTTCTGGCAGAAACTTATACTGACCTGTTAGATAGATGATAGGCACACCTAAGTATTTTCCAGGCGAACCTTGGCTTGCAGCCTCAACCGAAGTTTCCGCTTCAAAATCTCGAAGAAACCATTGCTCAGTAATCAAGGTCGCAAAAGTGCCTAGCCCTACTTGCATGGCAAGTCCAGAGCTAGACCTCTGATGAGCTTCATTGAGAACAAAAGCGAGTGATCCAGGATCCAAAGCTCCATCGTAGTAGTAAACCCTAGGGCCTCTAAGAGTTTTTTCTACATCCACTATAGTGGACGGAACGATTATGGAAGCCTTCTTCTTGGCTTTCTCTGCCTGTTTCACAATCGATGACTCGTATAAGGCATTGTACTTCTTCATCAGAAGAACTGAGTAAACCTTTACAGTAGTCCAGTCCTCATTGGACAGGGCTATGTCAACACCTTTTACTAACTGGTGTATTAACAAAGCAAAAGAATTTTGAAACAGAGTGATGTCCTCTTGACTGAAGGCGCTTGACTTATCCTGGCTCATGACTTCCTCTTATTGCGGATAGATGAAAACAGACCTTTAAGTTTTGTAGCTTGAGCCACATCCTTAAAAGTATCTAGACCCTTAGGTATAGACCAAACGAGCTTACTCAGAACCTCTTTATCAGGAGGGATAGGTACAAGATCTTCAGTGCTTTCCTTCAACTCCACTATCTTCAGAGTAGTGAGCTTTTGTGCCAAAGCAATTCTTGTGTAATGAGGACTCAACTTTGCGCGCAACTTTGCACTTTGCTTAAGCCTGTTCTTTAAGGTATCATCGCCTAACATAGACGCCGCTGTCTTTGCTGCGACGCCGGGCACACCAGGAATATTGTCTATCTTGTCACCTGTCAAAGACAGGAAGTCTCGTATCTGAAACGGATAGACACCGTAGTGTTCCTTCACATCCTTAGTTTTTAGAATCTTCTTTTCAGACGGCCAGTAAACAGACACCTTGTCGTTCACTAGGCCTGCCATGTCTTTGTCTCTTGTAGCGATGATCACATACAGGTCATCCTGAAACCTGCTTGCAAGTGATCCTAGCAGATCGTCAGACTCAAGGCGAGCCTTGTGGAAAACTTTTATACCTGCTGCCTTGACTACTGCCTTCGCAGGCTTAACTAAGGAGCCAGCGGTGATATCTACCTGAACCGGTTCAGAGTACTTAGGATGTGACACCATAATTGGGTCACGCTCTTTACGCCTAGACTCCTTATATGAAGGAAGAACGTCGTAGCGCCAACAGTTAGGGGCGTCAAAGGTAACAGCCACATGAGTCGCCTTAAGGGCTACAAAGTCCGCTACAAGCATCGTCAGAAATAAGGTTAGAACATTTCTCTCTACGTGAGCAGGATCTCTACGCTGTACTGCTACAGAGAATGCTCTCCAGAGATAATAGTTACCGTCTGCTGCAACTAGCTTCATCGCCAGCGCCTCCAGTGTTTGGTAGGTCCTCTGTCCTTTTTGTCACTCATATACTTTCCTACTCTTTGAAACCTAATTCAGTTTTTATCGAAGAGGGCGCGTGAGCCAACATCGGAAATATAGGCTGTCTCAGCGTCATTTTAGCATGTTTATGCATCTTGTGTTTGTCAAAACAATACTCAAGGTGAGGGCATTTATTGTACTGATCCTCATAGTTATCTAGGTAGTCCTGTTTTGACGAACACAGCTTTCCTTCATACAGTTCCTTGAACCCATTCAGGTCAGAGACCTGCAAGGCTAGCCTATGGGCTCTTACGTAACTCTTCAGCCTAGCTAGTTCAAGAGCCTTAGCCTTTGGTCCCATGTGCTTTACGCAGACTACTTGGGCATCAAAAGGATTGTCGCGCGGCAGGTACACAAGCATGTATCCGCTGATCCTCTTACCTAGTTGTTTCTCTATGAGAGGCACGTATGATCGAATCTGTGCCTTGTTTGTACCGTAAGGAAACACGTCTCCGTACTTCCGATGCTTCCACACATTGCGACTAGAGGTCGACTTGTAGTCGATCACCCACCACGTCTCAGTCTTCTCATCATAGAAGAGGCCGTCAAGGTGTCCAATTAAAGTCTTCCTGAAGAGGACTTCCAACTCGTGATATTCACGAGGGATATCGCACTTCTTACACCGCGAGTAAAAAGACTCCCGTTTTACCGAACTGCACTTAGGACAAACCCAGTTGCCTAGCAACTTACCATGCTTACCTAGCACTTCCTGAAACACATTATGGAACGCAGTCCCGACAGTCACATAGAACAACATAGAGCTATTCATGTGCGACAAGCCGCCTTCGGCATAGGCTTTAGGCCAGTCTAGAACTTTGCGAACACCGCAGTAAGGGAAGGACGAAGGTCTTAAAAAGAAGACTCTTCGAGGATCTTGTTTCCTCTCTGCCAGTATTTCATTGCAAGCATCCTCATAGTATCTAGAGAATCTAGACCTCACAGAGGAAGCTAAGGCTTTGCCTGAAGCCATCAGTGTACAAAGCCATAAAGGCCGCCGTTGTTTTTAATGGTAGACGATAAAACAGGATCTACACTGCACGTAAACCTCAAGGTCGTGAACACACCATGACCTGTCAACGTATCCTCAACCTTGAAGTACACATTCAAAGTGCTGGCTGTCTGAGGCTCACGTCTCAACAACACTTCGTGTATCAGCTTAGTTCCTCTAGCCTCAAAGTCAGCTATTCTAATTCGAGCAGAGTCTGCAAGACTGATTAGGTTAGCTAAAAGCTCCACAGCCACGTGTTGGCATTCCTGCATAGCGTCAGCCAAGAAGAATGTCTGGAGTTCCAACTCAGGCGAAGGTTCAACAACCACTCTGAGTCCAATTCGTGTCTGGCCTTTGGCCACAAGCGATATGAACTCTGAGGAGTCCTTTACATCGACAGGTGAGTCCTTGTTCTTAGCGTTGGTGTTGCGAGATTTAGTCATGATGGTGCGGATATAAAGTCTTTCGCATACCATCTATTTACAGTTCGTTCACTTGGATGTAGCTTTCAAGCTTCCATACACTGTAAATAGATGATGACACATAGGCTCTAATCTTGAGAGGATGTACCTTGAGTCGTGCAATCGATCTTATCAAAAGCGAGGTAGAGACGCTTAAGGTAAGAAAAACTATAACATCGAGTTCTATTTTTATACAGTGTCCCTACCACGAAGACAATACACCGAGCGGTGGCATCAATATAGACGCCACGAAAACTATACCCACAGGTTGGTTCTCTTGTTTTGGGTGCAAGAAGTCAGTTCCGTGGAACACTCTGGCGAAGACCTTAGGCTTAAGGCAGCTAAAAGCTAGGTCGCAGACTAATGTCACCTCAGCCGATTACATAGATCCTAGTAAAGTGAGAAGCGAGCTTCTAGGCGAAGATGAGAACTGTACCGAAGAAGCTGAAAAGAAAAAGATACAACAGGATTTGGAAGAT
>JACCDR011074113.1_pt1 | contig 13916 bp, 15 predicted proteins | sample 7446431 | NCBI WGS metagenome assembly JACCDR01 (sample SAMN15323443, study PRJNA562643) | freshwater metagenome | isolation source: river surface water | place: USA:Blue River Watershed | collected 2017-08-17 | reverse complement strand
TGAAGAAGTTCAAAAATATATTTTAGAAGTAAATAAACAATATAAACTATTGAAAAATTCTAATATTCCTTATCTTTTACCTATATCACAAATAATTTCCCCAGAAGAAAAAATAATAGGCATACTTACTTCTTCTTTTTTACCAATTCCAACAAAAGAAGGTAATACACCAATTAAAAATTTACCAACAGAAAAATGGATGAAGTATTCATTGATAAAATATGATACATCAAAATTAGACAAAAGAAAAGAATATATAAATAAAATGAAATACAACAAAGAACTTTACGAAAGATTAAGATACTTGTTATCTAAAATTTTACCAAAAACAAATAAAGAAATTACTCCTAAATTTTTATATAATTTATTAGTTCCATATACATATCACACCAAAAACTTTGATTACAATTCTAATGAAATACCTATAACAAGAAGAATATGCGATGACAAAAATAAGGCTTGTTCTAAAGATCCATTTTGTATAAAATACAAGCAAAAATGTTATCTAAATATATTTGTAGGTAAAGATATTTATATGGGTATGTTATATAAAATTTCAAGTGAAATTAATAAAAATGGAAAATTAATAGATATAAGAAAAGAACTATATAACAGAGATAACTTTATTAAAAGACCTAATGAATTTATATTGAACGGGATAAATGATATTATAAATTTTGTTGAAAACTAAATATTAAATATCTTTATATTGTATAAATGTTTTATAAAGATATTTTTGTAAGGATTAGGACTTTCAAGCCTAATATTAAAGAAAAAACTATAAATGGTTATATAACAAATATCAAGAAAATTTCTAAAAATTTATTTTTAACAGATGAACCAAGTATAAAATATTTCAATGATTTTGATTCTATTCAAGAATATATAGAAGACAACATAAATTTTCCAAGTTTAGCAAGTAAAAAAAATACAATATCCTCGATACTTGTATTATTAAGAACTTATGAGAAGTCTGGAATTCTAAAAAAAGACTTGATAAGTAAATATACTATATACCATAAAAATTTATGTAAAAAACAAAATGAGACTTATCTTGACAATAAAAAAAATGAAAAAGAAGATGCTAATTGGATAACTCTTAAGGATATAGATAGTAAAATTGATAATTTAAAAAACTTTATACAGGAAAAACAAGGAACAAAAAGACAATATATAGATAGAATTCAACAATATCTTTTACTAAATCTATACACTAAAATACCTCCATTAAGAAATGATTATGCTTCAGTGAAAGTAGTAGATAAATTGCCAGAACCTTTAGACAAAAATTTTAATTACATAGATAGAACAACTAAAAGTCTTACACTTTGTAGATATAAAACTGATAAATTTTATGGAATTAAAACAATACCTTTAAAAGATGAAGTATTCAATTTGATAGAAAAATGGGAAGATACTAAGAAAAAATCTTATAATATAGACCATAATTTTCTTCTTATTAATACAACAAATTTATTACCTATGAATAGAAATAGTTTAACAAGATATCTAAATAAAATATTTTATCCTAAAAAAATTAGCACGACCTTATTAAGAAAAATATATCTATCAGAAAAGTTTCCTGTGACAAACACTTATAGAGAAATGGAAGATACAGCATACATTATGTGCCACGAATTCAATACGGCAAGAAAAGTGTATTCGAAAATTATAGAAAAATAATTTATCCAATTATTTTAAATTTATTATTATTAGTTATTAGTAATGGTTAATAAAATTAAAATTCCATCAAAATATATTATGATAATAGGTCATTATTTATACAAAGGTTATAGAGGTTTTGTTAAAGAAAGAGCAGATAAAAGAGGAAATTTTCTTACAATAATTCTTGAGAGTTCTGGAATTTCAGTAAATATTTTCATTGAAAATATAGTCTTTATTACTCCTGAACTTAAATTTTATAGATACATCAAAGAAAATGGATTAGCAGAATACATATTAAAAGAATATAATAAAAATTTAAACTTGACAGATAAAGATATAGAAGATATAACTATTAATCTTAAAAAGTTATCTATAGGTTCTAACAAAGAAGAAGATGATGAAAGTTTTATATATACAGAAGAAGAACCAGAAGAAATGGTAGTTTCTTATGATAATTTACAACATATAAGAGAAGATATAAGAATGAATGAAGACCCTATTACTACATTTTTTTCTCAACTTGTAAAGTTTCTTGAGATAAATTATGACAATCTAAGTATAAATATTTATGGTAAAAAAATACAAGAAATTATGAGATTACCAGAAATAGTTAATAAATACACATTTGATGAACTACTGTTCAAACTATTTGTTATTGCTTTTGTATTTATCCATTTGAATAATCTTGGAATAAGCGTTCCAAGACATTATACAGGATGTTATAGAACTCCCAATGATGATATATCTTACCTATTATGTATTGTATTGCGCTCTAATTTCTTAGAACTCAAGAAAAACGGTATAGAATTAACTGAAAAATTCATTCAAGATATGAAAGATTTTTTGGAAAATGATATAATACCAAACTTGTTAAATATACTTAATACAACGATTATTCCTTCTACACAATTAAAACAAAACGAAATTTCTAAAAGGAAAGAAATAGTAAAAAAAATCAAAACTTTATCAAAAGTTAAACAAAGTAAAATAACCAAAACTAAACAAAATTTCTTATTAAAACCTAAACCAATGAAAATTTCTAAGAGTATAAGAAATACTGTTAAAAATTCTATAATAGAACAATTAAGTTCTGAAATTAAGACAACTAAAGATAAAGGAAAAGCCCAAATGGGTAAATTTGTAATAGATAACTTTGATATCTTAGTCAATGAAAACCCTAATATTATTCAAAAGATAAAGGAAATGTCTCCAGAATTACAGTCCATTCTTATTCCAATAATAGAAGAATACCAAAAACATTCTTTTGTATTGGAAAATTTCCAACAAAAAATTAGTAAAGAAAAACAATCTACACAAGAAATTTCTATAGAAGTTATTACAAAGGTTAAGAATTTATTAACAGAAAAATTAAAATCAAATGAAGGAGACAATAAAGAAACAAAACTTATATTAGAATTTATTATAAATAATATCGAGTATATAGCCACCTTCGATAAAAGATATTTTCCTATACTTATTAGTATATCAAAAATGTCTAAATTTTCTACAAAATTCCAAGAGAGATTACTTACAGTAAGTTCTATGACACAAGAAAAAATTTTAGAAGTAGTCAAAGAAAGTGAGATAAAAGACAAATTAACTGATGGAAACTCAGAAAAATTAATAAAAAATATTGCTAAAATGAGTATAATTTAAAAATAAAAAATTTAATTTTATTTATGAAATGTTATAATAATTACATTTAATGAGTTTTATTGACAATGGAAAGTATTTTTAATAATATTAGTAGTATAAGTCTTGAAGAGAACCATCTTCATTTATGGAAAGATTTCGAAAGTTTTACAGAAGAATGTAAATCGAAAGAAAAATTGGTTGTAGATAATGTTTCAAGATGTGGTTGTAAATTAGAGAATGTTTTGGAAACTCAGTATGAAAAAATATGCCAAGATTGCGGATTAGTTTTAGAAGAAAATTTTATAACAGAAGGAGCTGAATGGATACAGTATCAGGAACAAGGATGTAATATGATAAGATGTGAAACAATTGATAATTTTTTATTCAAGTCCTATAATGAAAACACTCTGATTTCTGGTAAAAGTAAAGTGTCTTTTCTTCATAATATGGTTTCAAAGTCTTGTATTTCTTCTAAAGACCAAACTTTATATAAAATAAAAAAGGATATAGATATTATTACAAAAAAATTAAAATTATCTAAAAAAATAAGTAGAGATACTATAATGTTATACAAAAAGATTAAGATGAACAATGTAATATTTAGAGGTAAAAAAAATTTAGGGTTATTGGCTGTATGTTTTTATTACTCTTGTGAAAAAAATCATTGTAATATAATACAGAAAACAATTATAGATACATTTGGTATCGATACTAAAACATTTAGTAAATGTTATAAATTTTATTCTGAAAATATAGATAAAAATATAGTAAATGATGCGTCAAAAGATACAAACAGTTTTGTAGATAAAATATGTATAGAACTTGGTATAACCGAATTCAAGATACAAAAATTATGTAAAGATATTATAACTGTTGTAGATATTATGAAAATTTTGGATAATAAATGTTCCCAGAGTATTATATCTTCTGTGATAAATTTTGTAGCAAACGAATTGAAATTAAATATAAAAATGGAACAAATATGTAAAGTATGTTGTATAAGTTCAGTATCTATAAATAAAATATCTAAAATTTTACTTATAAATAAGATAGAAATTCTAAATAGAGTAAAATATTTAAGAGAAAATAAATAATGTGTAAAATTTTAAATATTCTTATAATACAACAAAATATGAGCGCTTCAACAAAAATAGAAGATTTACCAGATAATGGAATAGAAGATGAGGAATATAGCGACGAAGATCAAGGACTTTCTTCTAATAAAATATTCAATGAGATTACAAATTTAGATATTGAAAAAGGAGAAGATTTAGATGTCATTGATAGTTTTGTAGAAGAAGACAATAATAATTTTTCTTATCTTAAAGATACTGTAATAGTTTTTATATTAATATTTACAGGTATATTTTTTTATAAAGATATAGTTAAAATTTTAGTAAAATTGCCATTGTTTAATGTTATAAATTCAGGTAATCAAGTTCCATTTATGATTTTTGTTTCTACTATTTTCTCATTAGTTTTTTTGGGAAATAAATATTTTCTTGATTAAGTAAAATGGATAATAGAATTATTTATCTTATGAGCCTTAAAAAAGCAAATTTAATGAGAATGAAGGACTTATTATTAACAAATGACACAGAAGAATTAAAAAGGACTAAGCATAGTTATGAACTTATAGATAGAGAATTAAATAGGATTAACAACTCTTTAGATAAACCTTATCCTTTATATGCTCTAAAGATAGATGATTTGTTCATAAAAGAGAATAAAGAAAATTGTATTCCAAAAAAATCTATGATAGGAACTTTTAAAACTTTAGAACAAGAAGAAAACGAACTACTACCAAAAATATATGACGACAAAATATTTACAAACGAAGTTCCTAAACTACAAGAAGAAAAAATGATTATCAAAGAAGATAATAACCAAAGTGAATATTTAGACCAAATGTATTCACTTTATGACTAATTCAAAATAAACTATAAAAATAAGATTATTTCTATTCTTATTTTTATAGTCATAGTAAAGTAAATATGCCTATTGGTGCTCTATTCCAATTACAACACAAATCAAAACAAGATATATACTTTACTGAAAGACCAGAACATAATTTTATAAAACAGTGTTATAAAAGATATAATAATTTTTCTATACAAAATGTTTCCATCAATTCAGAACAAGAAGTTAATTTTGGTAAAACTTTTGAATTTAAAATAACAAAAGAAGGAGATTTTCTTCATAAAATTTATTTGGTTTTAGATTTGCCTAAATTAACAAAAACTTCAGGAGATTATACTGGTTGGACTAATTCTATAGGAAATGCTATAATAGATTTTGTAGAATTAGAAATAGCAGGACAAATAATAGATAAAAAATATGGTCTTTATTATGAAATTATAAATGAAATAGAAGAAAGAAGATCAGAGGCCGATAAGTTGATAGGTAAATTTTTACATATTCAAAAATTAAAGACAAATGCTGAAAATAATACTAAATATATAATCCCATTAAAATTTTGGTTTTCAGATAATATAGGTTCTTCTTTACCTATATTAGGATTAAAATATTGTCCAGTAATTATAAGAATTAAACTAAGACCTTTTGATGAATGTATAGTTTATGATGGTATAACTCCACCAAACCCTGAAGATATAATTTCTGGAAGTTTATTGGCAGAATATATTTATATGGAAGATGATTTAAGAGAAAAATTTATAGGTCAAAGTAATAAATATCTTATTCAAGAAATTCAATACGTTCAAGAAAATTTAGATACAAGTATCAACAAATTTAAGATAGATCTGCCATTTTTAGGATTTATAACTGAACTTTTGTTTGTTTTAAGAGAAAAACAAAGTGAATTAAACAATGATTGGTTCAATTTTAGCAAGAGAACATCTGTTATAGGAGACCCAGTCTATCCTTTACTTGACAGCGCGAAATTAGTTGTAGATGGTATAGATCGTATAGAAATCCAAGACCATTTGATACTAAATCTTTTAAATAATTATCGTTTCCATTCAAATCCTACTGATAAACATATATATAATATACCATTTTGCGATAATCCTGAAAAATTGATACCAAATGGAGGATTAAACTTTTCTACTATAGATTTTTCTTACTTATATTTACAATTATCAAATTTTAATATAGATACAAATGTATTCATTTTTGCTAAAACTTTCAATTTATTAACAATTGAGGATGGAGTATTTAGGCTCGGTTTTAATTAAAAAATTGATTTTTATTAAGTTAGTTAATATAAATTATATCTAAAAATGGAAAAATTACCTACTGAAATTCATATAAAAATTTGCGAATTAATAAGCACAGATTATGCAGTTAATTGGTTAAATTATTGTCTATTAAATAAGTATTACTACAGTATCGCTTATACTATTAAGAATAAGACAGAAAAAAGATTAACTAACCATTTGTCTCTTTTATTAAAATATTATCCTAAAAAACAATGGAATTTTTTTTCTATTTCAGAAAATCCTAATTTAACTTTGAAATTTATGTTAAACAATGTTGATGTAAATTTTTATAATAGAGAAATATATTCAAGATTTATGCTTAAAATAGATTATTTATTTCAAGAAAATATAGAATATATTTGTAAAAATATAATTGGAGAAGATATGACACTTAAATTTATGAAAGAAAATCCTGAACTTCCTTGGGCACACGGATATTTAGAAAGTAATAGTAAGATTACAATGTCTTTTATAGAAAAAAACCCAAATTTTTTATGGGATTATAAACAACTTTCTAAAAATATTAATATAAATACGGATTTTATAGAAAAATATATAAATAAAGATTGGGATTTTCATATTCTTTCATCAAATCCTTGTATAACAATTAAATTTATCAAAAAATATATCTCAAAATTTTGGAACTGGGAAGATATATCTTGTAATAAGTCTATAAGTTTAAAAGATATCGAATGTAATCCTGATTTACCTTGGGTATGGAGAAATATTTTTTATAATCCAAATTTAACAATTGATTTTATATATAAATATATAGATAAAGATTGGAGTAGATACTACAATATAGGAAAAGATTTATGGAATTATCATACTTCTTATTATCAAAGTTTTATGACTACAGAATTTATCAAGGATAATATAGATAAACCTTGGGATTTTTTTGTTCTTTCAAGTAGTTCAAGAATAAATTTTGAGTTAGTATCTACAAATCTTCTTAAACAGTGGGATTGGAGATACTTATCTTCCAACAATTCTATAAAATTAGAGGATATAGAAAATAATCTTCATCTTCCTTGGAGTTTTAAAAAATTATCATACAACATTAATATAACATTAGAATTTGTAGAAAAATATATAAATAGAGATTGGGATTGGTATGGATTATATGGAAATCCACATTTAACTTTCGAATTTATTAAAAAATATATAGATAAAGATTGGGATTGGAATAAATTATCTTATAATAAATTTAACAGGAAGTAGATTTTTCCTTTTGTATATCTTTAATAATAGAGTTTCCTAATTTAATAAAAATTTGGAAATATTTCCATATATTTTCTTTAGTAGTTGTTGAAGCATCAGGCCAAATTTCTTTGATTTTTTTAATTTCATCTTTTACCCATTCATAACCTTCTACAATATCATCTTGTAAATCATTAAGGAAGAATGTTTCATCTTTTTCTAAAATTTTAGAAGAATAAGAACTTGTATAATTCATAAACTGTATTACAACAAGTTCTGGTTTTATTAGGTATAAACCTTTTACTGTTTTTTTAAGTAATTTCAATGATATATCATTAGGTTTCAAAATTTGTAAATCTTCTAAAAAATCGTCAAAAGTTTTACAGAAAGTTTCTATTTTAATATCTTTTGCTGTATTAGACATTTTATTAATTTATACATTATTAAATTATAAATTAATCAATTTTAAACTAAGTTTAAATTTAATTGTTTTAATTGTAGCCTTGTTAAATGGATACTTTGTTAAATCTTGGAGCAATTCAAATCATAATTTTAATTTTGTCATTGGTTGGCGTAGGATTTTTAATGTATTATATGTATAATCATATACAAGAATTATCAGAAAAAATAGAAAAAATGGACAATAAAATATTGAATGATAGAGATACAAATTTAGGTGTTGAAGAAGATAATGATGATATTTTTAATGAAATCCTTGATGAAATCAATGAAGATAGTTTAGAAGAGGACGCCGAAGAAGACGAAGACAAAGAAGAAAATTTTGAAGGAGAAAAAATAGAAGAATTTGGAGAGGATATGTTTTACAATGAACAAGAACCAGAACAAGAACCAGAACAAGAAAATAAAATAGTAGAACTTCAAGAAGAAACTGGTTGTATTCAAATTCTTAAAACTGGGAAAAATTTAGGAAATAAATGTAATAAAAAAACTTTAGAAAATTCTATGTATTGTAAGATACATAATAAATATATGGAATAAATATATGGAATAAATATAGAATAGTTATTCTATATTAACATTCTTTATATTTAGTATTTTACTAAGAGAATTTTCTTTAGTATATTTATCTTTTTTATTTCCTGAATTAATTTGTGTATAATTATAATCTGTATATTTTCTTTCTATCGTTGTATATCCTATACTTACCATAGGGTATGTAAGTATTTCGTAAGATGTCAATGTATTAAAAGATTGTCTATAATCTTCTATAGAAATATGGCCTCCAAACATTTCAAGAATTTCTTTATTTGGGGCTTCTTTTATTTTTATATAATTATTTCCAGTTAATTTTTTATATAAAAATGGTATTAAGGATACACTTTTTTTAAGAAAAGGATCTGTATTCATATAAGATTTTACACAGTTAAAACTACAAAAACATCCTTTTACTTTAAATAATTCAGTATAAGAAGAGTAAGATATAGGAGCACAAATAGGATATGTATTAAATTTATGACAACACCACCAACAAGATATGTCTGTATATGTAGATATTATTTTTCTGGTGTTTATATATTCTGGTAATAGCTTTATATCGTGGATTTTATATTTTTCCAAGTTATTATTAATATTTATACAATTATCACAAATATCTTTGGTGCTACAATCGACTTCTTTATTGTAAAAGTCTTCTTTAATAGAATGTTCTTCTTTTTTATTTAAGTTCTTATAAATCTGTTCTATTTTTTCATAAGAAATAGGTAATTGTATTACTTGTATCTCTTCAAAGTCAAAATTTAAATTAACATTATCTAATTTTTTGAATTCTATAAGTTTAGGCTTTCTACCTCTTTTCTTCTTAACAATTTCTTGAGTATCTTCAGAATTTTGAATATTTTTAGGTTTCCTACCTCTTTTTTTAGTAGTATCCATATTTTGTGTATCTATATTAATAAATCCTATAAATTTTTTAAACTCTTTGATTTTATTTGGAATAATAAACAAAATTCTGTAATTGTATCTGTATAGTCTGTTTCTAACTTTACAAATAAATCTTCTATTATATCTACTTTATTTTCCAATAATTTGAAATTTCCATCGTTCAGGTCTATAAAGTTTTCATTATCTTTTATTAATAAAGGTTCATTAAATATCATATCTTCTTTAAGATAAACTTGTAAATTTACCAACCTTGTTTTCCTAAATACAGGCGCCTTATTAGAAGAGTATAACCCCAATAAATTCAATAAATTTACATTTTCACCAATAAATTCAAAAGGAATTGTAGAAGAAGTTTCTACTTTATTTTCATCTGTCAATGAAAATGTTATATCTGGATTTTTATTTAGTTCTTCTATTACTTCTAATAAATTTTTATATTCTTTTATAGGAATAATTATTTCCTTTGTTTCAGAATATAAAGGTTTTGTAGATATTATCTGATGATAATAAATTTTGTTAGTTTTTTCATTTATAATTTTACTTCCATTATTTATATATATTTGTGTTAATTGAATACTTATTGGATTTAAAATAGGTTCAGTAAATTTTTTATGGTTATTATTTATACTATATTTGACAGTTTCAGTAGTAGTTTCTACTTTTACTTCTTGTTCTTTTCTCTGATTTTCTTGTGTAGTAGATTTTAATAAATATTTAGTTAATTCTTTTATTACTATATTATTTATATATTTTATAATTTCATTCGGTGGTTTCCTTGATTGTCTATTAATTTCAACATTGAATACACTTGATGCTACCCTATTAAATGATGCTATCAAGTGTTCATTAGATATATCAAAATTTTCTCCTCCATTTGAAGAGACTAAATCTATAACAGTATTAAGGATATAGTTAATATTTTCATCATTTGAAAATATACTTCGAATATATTCTTCCATTGTTATCGTTATTACTACCTTAATTAAATTAAACTAAGATTATGAACCAAGTTTAATTCTTCTACTTTGTTTTTCGTGTTAGTTTCAGTTATAATAGGAATATCATTCTTTTTAGCCAAATTTATTAAATATTTTAATGAGTTAAAATCTTCTCCAAAAATATAACCTTTTCCTATACTTTCGTGTCTGTCTAAACCAGAACCAACCTTGTTTTTACTGTCATTTAGATGAATAACTGCTATATTTTTAATCCCTATTAGTTCGTCGAAATTATCAAAATATTCTTTCATACCATTTATTCCAGAAATATCATAACCACTTGAAAAAATATGACAAGTATCTATACAAAATTTAACTCTTTTTTTAGTTGTTGTATTAAGTTTATGATATAATTTAGAAAGGTTTTCTATATTATAAAATCTGTCATTTTTAGATTTAACACTTGTTTCAAGAATAATGTTAGTATTGCCTGAACCTACTTGTTCTATAGTTTTATCTAAACATTTTATAAAGTTATTTATACAAATATCTTCTCCAACTTCTATTGTATCTTTACCCATATGAATGATAACACCTGTTGGAAGCATTTTATTGTCTTCTATAAAATTTTCTAAAAATAGCATATCTTGAACTAAACTTTCTACAGCCCAAGGAATATACTTACAAAAATTTATAATATATTGCCCGTGTATTACTAAGTAAATATTATTTTCTTTGACAAATCTTATAGATTTTTCTATATCTTCTTGAGATAATCCAATTTTTCCATATTTTATAGGGCTTTTAGTAAAAATTTGAAAAGAATTACAATCTAAAATTTCTTTAGACACTAATAAATTACTATATAAACTTTTAGAAATACTAATATGAGTTCCATAATGTAAAACCATTGTTATTAATTAGTGTAATAAAATTTAAAAAGTCCAAGACACTTAAAACCGTCTTGGACTACTTATTTATATAATTAATTATTAATTAATAATTTATAAGTAATTATTTAAATTTTTTTTCTAAATAAGGCAGGCAAAATCCTACCACGAAAAACGAAGTATATATAGATACTATCACAGATACTAACGTAGATACTATAGTTGTTGTAATAATTGTTAAAATCATTTTGATAATCAAGTAATAATTTATATAATAAGTTAAATAGAATTCAATTTTTTATAGTAATTTCTTGCTTCTTCGAAAGAAGCGAATTTAGAGATATCAAATGGTAGAAAAGTTCCATATTCTTCTGTAGTAAGTTTATTTTTCATTATAAATTCTACATATTCTTGAATACTATCGAAATATTTAGGAGGACATTTCATTTTCTTTTTATTTTTATGTTTCTCGCATTTATTATAAATACATATTGATACAATAGTTGTGAGAGATATTAATGATACAAACATCTATAATTATGATTAAAGAAATTTCTTAAGAAATTTCTTTAATCTTTTTTATTTAAGTATAAAATTTTCTCTCTTCTTCGAATGAAGAGTATTTATCGTTATCAAATGGTCTAAAAGTTCCATATTCTTCTGTAGTAAGTTTATTTTTCATTATAAATTCTGTATATTCTTGTATATTATTAAAATATTTTGGAGGACATTCTAATTTTTTCTTAATTTGATATTTTCTGTATTTATCATACAAATATTTGACTAAAATTACAGAACCTGCGACAACAATAGTGGATATTATAACGTCTTTGTTCTCTGGTAAAAGAGTTTCTATAATATTTTGTTCATCATCTGTTGTCATAATAATATCAACTGTGGGTTCTTCTTTATAACCAATACTGTCAATAGTTAATTCTCCATTTTTATTTTTAACGATATTTAAGTCAAAATCTTTACATAATTGTTTAGGATTTTTATTAAAATTATCTAAAAATTCTTTTGGATTTATTCCATAATTTTTGTTATAATTTTGTCTTGTATTTTTGCCCATATCATACAATGGTATATCTTTTTTTGCTTTATTAACTTCATTAGCAAGAATAGCACAATTTTCTTGGTTTGTTTTTCCTCCTCCACTATAACTAATAATGTGTTCTCCACCTGCTACCATTTTAAGAACATTTTTATTATTAGTTTTGTGATGTAATTTGAGTGAAGGTTTAAAAATTAAATTTTCTACTATATCTGTCCTAAAAACTTCTGGATCAAATCCATTTATTTTTTTACAGTTATAGTATTCTTCTTCTTTTTGCTTTATTTTAAAACATCTTTGATTATCTTTCTCTTCAGAATATAGTTTTTCTGCTTTATTTTTAATTATTTGATTGCTAAACTCTATTTGTTCTGCTCCTTTAGAAGCATTATTTTTAAGCATATTTTTAATAATTTTATATTCGTTAGTCATTTTTATGCGTCTGTTATATAAATATTTATTACCATAAATAAAATTCAATTTTATTTATGGTATAACAATATGAAAGAAAATATAAGTTTAGTTAAAAAAACAGTAAATAAAGAAGTAAAAATTAAAGATGTAGATTATAATATAATTAATATCTATATAACAAAATATTTAACTAAGAAATATAAAGATATTGTAAGTTTTCCTATAGGAATAAATTTTTTTGTTATTGTATCAGATAAAAATAAAAATATTTTAGATTTTGGATGGGACACTAACTATTTATTTCATAAATATAATAAAAAAATAGTAGGTGATATCAGTGATATATCGTCTATTGTTAGAGATACTATAGTTTCTTCAAATAAAAGATTTATTTTGTTGCCTTATGTAATATATTCTTCAAAAAGAGAAATATTAGAATATAATATGATTTTATATGATACAAAAAATAATTTATTAGAATGTTATGTTAATAGTGTAAAATATTTATTAATAAACAAATTTATCCAAGTATATTTTAAAAAAATTTTTGATAATGATAAACTTAAATATGCTCAAGTTTCTATAGAGTTTGGATATCCAACTTTCTGGTTTTTAGATTATAGATTAAGAAATAAAGATGCAAGTTTAAAAAAATTATATATAAAAGCAAGAAAAGTTAAAAATTTAGATGAAATATATATTGCTTATTCTCAATTTATATCAAAAATGGCTCAAAATTATAGAATAGTTTATGAAAAGAATAAAAAATATAAGATAGACATTAAAAAGAAATCTCCAAATGACCATTATTGGTATAAAAAATTAGTAAATAAATTCAATTCTGTTGTTTATGGAATAACTAAGAAGAGTGCCTAATAAATATTTCTTTGTTCTAAGATGTTTCTATCTACTTCTTCTATAACAAATTTAAATGTGAAAGCATTTTGATATTTTTTATTTGTGCTTCCTGAACTGGCACCAAAATCGTAAAGATTTC
>JACCDR010219676.1_pt1 | contig 13916 bp, 10 predicted proteins | sample 7446431 | NCBI WGS metagenome assembly JACCDR01 (sample SAMN15323443, study PRJNA562643) | freshwater metagenome | isolation source: river surface water | place: USA:Blue River Watershed | collected 2017-08-17 | reverse complement strand
GCCCAGCAGCTGCTGCAGGGCCGGGGGCGGGCTGGGGGGTGTCGCCCTACCCATCAGAAAGTCAGCCGGTCGTGGATGCGGCGTGCCGCCGCCAGCAGCTTGTGGTCCTCGCCCATGCGGCCGACCAGTTGCAGGCCCACGGGCAGTCCCCGGGCGTTGCGGATCAGGGGCAGGTGCACGGCCGGCAGGCCCAGCAGGGACCAGCTGCGGCAGAACAGCGGGTCCCCCGTGGCGGCCAGGCCTTCGGGGGCGGCGCCGGTCGTGCTGGGCGTGAGCAGCACGTCGTGGCGCTCGAACAGGGCGTCGATGCGCAGGCGCCAGTCGGCCGTGCGCTGCAGGTTGGCCGCGTGCTGCGCGCCGGGGATGGCCATGCCGGCATCGAGCAGGGCCAGCAGCGCGGGGCTCAGGGCTTCGCGGTGGCGCAGGCGCTCGAAGCTCAGCGAGCGCGCCATCTCGAAGGTCATCACGTCCTTCTGCAGCTGGATCAGCTCAGCGAAGTCCTGCGGCATGGCCACGTCCTGGCAGGCGTCGCTGTTTCTGGCCAGTGCCCGGGTGGCGGTGTCCCAGGCCTGCTGGGTGTCCGCGTCGGCCTGCGGCCAGGACGGGGACTGGAACAGGCCGATGCGCAGCGTGCCGTGTTCGTGGAACTCGCACAGGCGAGGGTCGCCGGTCAGCACGGCACCCAGCAGGGCGGCGTCCTCCACGCCGCGGCCGAAGCTGCCGATCACGTCCAACGTGGGTGACAGGCTCTTGACGCCTGCGCCCACGACCCGGCCCAGGCTGGGCTTGTAGCCCACCACACCACAGTAGGCCGCGGGCCGGATGATGGAGCCGGCGGTCTGTGTGCCCAGGGCCAGTGGCACCAGGTGGTCGGCCACGGCCGCGGCCGATCCGCTGGAGGAGCCGCCCGGCGTGTGCAGGGCGTTGTGCGGGTTGACGGTCGGGCCGGGGGTGAAATAGGCGAACTCGGTGGTCACGGTCTTGCCCAGCACCACGGCGCCGGCCTCCCGGCACAGGGTCACGCTGGCCGCGTCGGCCACGGGGCGGTAATGGGCATAGACCGGCGAGCCGTAGGCGGTGGGCAGGTCGGTGGTGTCAAAGAGGTCCTTCACGCCCAGGGGCAGGCCGTGCAGCGGGCCGCGCACCGGGCCGGCGTCCAGCGCGCGCGCGTGGGCCAGGGCCGAGACCGCGTCGACCTGCACAAAGGCGTGGAGGTCGTCATTGCGCACGGCCACACGTTCCAGGCAGGCCCGCACCAGATCCTCGGCCTTGAGTTCGCGCCGCTGCAGCAGGGCGGCGGCCTGGGCGGCGCCGAGTTCGTGCAGTTTGGGGGTGGTCATGGCCGTCTCCTCGCTTCTTGTGGTCCGGGTGCCGATGGTAGCCCAGTGGCACAATCGGCGAACTTCCACCGGGAACCCCTGCGCATGAAAACCGTCCTCGTCCTCAACGGCCCCAATCTCAACCTGCTCGGCACGCGCGAGCCTGCCGTCTATGGCTCGCAGACCCTGGCCGATGTGCAGGAACTGTGCGAACGCGCCGCCGCCGCCAATGGCCTGGCGCTGGATTTCCGCCAGAGCAACCACGAGGGCGAGCTGATCGACTGGATCCACGAGGCCGGCCGCGCCCAGGCCGCCGGCAAGATGCTGGGGGTCGTCCTCAACGCCGGTGCCTACACGCACACCAGCATTGCCCTGCACGACGCCATCAAGGGCGCGGGCGTGACGCTGATCGAACTGCACATCAGCAATGTGCACGCGCGCGAGGAATTCCGCCACAAATCCTGGATCTCGCCGGTGGCCAAGGCCGTGATGGCGGGCTTCGGTGTCAATGGTTACGCCCTGGCCATCGCCGGCCTGGTGCAGCTGGCCGAGAAAAAGTGATGGCACGCAAGGCGCCCGAGCTGCTGGCCCCGGCGGGTTCCCTGGCCATGCTGGAGACGGCCTTTGCCTTTGGCGCCGACGCCATCTACGCCGGCCAGCCGCGGTATTCGCTGCGGGTGCGCAACAACGACTTCGGCGACATTGAGGTGCTCCAGCGCGGTATCGACCGCGCGCACGAGCTGGGGCGCAAGTTCTTCCTGGTCTCCAATATCTTCCCGCACGGCAACAAGGTCCGGCATTACGTGAGCAATATGGCCCCGGTGATCGCCCTGAGGCCCGACGCCATGATCATGTCCGACCCCGGCCTCATCATGCTGGTGCGCGAGACCTGGCCCGACATGGAGATCCACCTCTCGGTGCAGGCCAACACGGTCAACTCGGCGGCGGTGAAGTTCTGGAACAAGGTAGGCGTCAAGCGCATCATCCTCTCGCGTGAACTCTCGCTGGACCAGGTCGAGCAGATCCGCCAGGACTGCCCGGACAGCGAACTCGAGGTTTTCGTGCACGGCGCGCTGTGCATCGCCTACTCGGGCCGCTGCCTGCTCTCGGGTTACTTCAACCACCGCGACGCCAACCAGGGCAGCTGCACCAACGCCTGCCGCTGGGACTACAAGACCCACACGGCCCAGGTGGACGCCAGCGGCGACGTGCTCTCGCCGCCGCGCGCTGCCGGCCACAGCTGCGGCCAGGGCGAGACGCTGCCCAGCGAGGCGCGCGAGTCCATCTCCTACCTGCTGGAGGAAAGCAGGCGCCCCGGCGAGTTCATGCCCATCGAGGAAGACGAGCACGGCACCTACGTCATGAACTCCAAGGATCTGCGCGCCATCGAGCACATCCAGCGCCTGGTCGAGATCGGCGTGGACTCGCTCAAGATCGAGGGCCGCACCAAGAGCCCTTATTACGTGGCACGCACGGTGCAGAGTTACCGCCAGGCCATCGATGACGCCGCCGCCGGTCGCGGCCTGGATCCGGCCCTGCTGGGCCAGCTCGAAGGCCTGGCCAACCGCGGCTACACCTCGGGCTTCTACCAGCGCCACACGCCGCAGGAAACGCAGAACTACCTCAAGGGCTATTCCGAATCGGGTCGCAGCCAGTACGTGGGGGACGTGCTCGCCTTCGACGCCGCACGCGGCCTGGCGCAGGTGCGTGTGCGCAACAAGTTTTCGGTGGGCGATACCCTGGAGCTGATCCACCCGGCGGGCAATCGCGATGTGCTGCTGGACCGCATGGAAAACGCCGAGGGCCAGACCCTGGTTGTGGCCCCCGGTGATGGCCACACTGTCTGGTTGCCGCTGCCGGCCGGCAGCGTGGGCGCCTTCGTGGCGCGGTACGTCAACCTGAACACTGGCGTGCCCGAGACCGCCGCCGCCTGAGGCAGCGCCCGCCATGTCCCAGACCGCCCAGCTGCAGGTGGACGAGTCCGAGGTGCAGATCAGCGCCATCCGCGCCCAGGGGGCCGGCGGGCAGAACGTCAACAAGGTCTCCAGCGCGATCCATCTGCGCTTCGACATCCCGGCATCTTCCCTGCCCGACGATGTGAAGCAGCGCCTGCTGGCCTTGCGCGACAGCCGTATCACCCAGGAGGGGGTGCTGGTCCTCAAGGCCCAGCAGCACCGCAGCCAGGACCTGAACCGGCTCGACGCCTTGTCCCGCCTGCACGAGCTGGTCAACAGCGTGGCCCGTGCGCCCCGGACACGTCGTGCGACCCGACCCACCTACGGCTCGCGCCAGCGGCGGCTCGAGGGCAAGAGCCAGCGCTCCGAGACCAAGTCGCTGCGGAGGCGGGTGCGTCACGGCGCGGAGCCCTGCTGAAACAGCCCCGCGGCGGCGAGCTTATTCCCGACACCTTAGGATGCCATCCATGAGCACCACTCTTCAAATCGATTTTGTCTCCGACGTGGCCTGCCCCTGGTGCGCCGTCGGCCTGGGCGGCCTGGACATGGCGCTGGACCGCCTGCTGGGCGAGATCGACGCCCACATCACCTTCCAGCCCTTCGAGCTCAACCCGGGCATGGGGCCGGAGGGGCAGGACATGACCGAGCACCTGACGCAGAAGTACGGCTCCACGCCCGAACAGCAGGCCGAGATCCGCGAGCGCATCCGCGAGCGCGGCGCGGCGGTCGGTTTTGCCTTCAAGCCTGAGGGGCGCGGTCGCATCTGGAACACCTTTGACGCGCACCGCCTGCGGCCATGGGCCGGCGAGCAGGGGCCGGACAAGCAGTACGCGCTCAAGCGCGAGCTGCTGGCCGCCTACCATGGCCGCGCCGAGAACGTCTCGGCGGCCGACGTGCTGCTGCGCGCCTGCACGACCGTGGGCCTGGACGCAGCGCGCGCGCAGGACATCCTGGACGGCGAGGACTACGCCCTGGCCGTGCGCGAGAACGAGATGCGCTGGCAGCAGGCCGGCATCCATTCGGTGCCCGCCGTCATCGTCAACGGCCGTTACCTGATCTCGGGCGGCCAGCCCCCCGAGGCCTACGAGGAGGCGTTGCGTCGCATTGCCGCCTCGGCCGCGCCCGCCGAGGCCGGCTGATTCCCCGGGCCGGGGCTTGCTAGCCGGCGGCCGCTGTAGGAAACTGCAAGCATCTGTATCGGCGGTCCGGCGGATCGCTTGCTTTGGGTTATGTTCCCAGCATTTGGGGGATCTGCCGTCATGTCGTTCCTGTTGCGTTACCTGCTGATCGCCGTGGCCTGCACCTTCATGCTGCTGGGCATGCAGCTGCCCAATCTGGCCGATCAGTACGGCAAACGCCTGGATGCGAGCCTGCGCGAGGTGACGCTGAACTTCCAGCCCTGGTTGATCATCGCCAACCAGCACACGGGTGGCAGCATCGAGGCCCTGGTCAAGCTGCACCGTGACAGCAACGTTGCGCCCTTCAAGGCCGAGGGCGAGGCCATCGAGCGCATGTACCAGCGCAAGCGCCAGCTCGAGACCGAGCGCATGGCCCTGGACACGCACCTGCCCGGCCGCCTCTGGCATCTGCTCTTCCATGCCGATGCCGACCTGCGCGAGCAGACCCTGATCCAGTACAGCGCCACGGTGCCGCTGAACCAGGAGGCACTGATCTCCGGGGGGCTCGTGGCCCTGGCCGTGCTGCTGCTGCTTGAGGCCGCCATGGCCCTGGCGCGGCAGCTGCAGTCCCGCGCCACGCGTTACATCAACCACCGCTGGCGCGGTGCGGCTTAGGCGCTGAGGGCCACCAGGGGCTCGACCGTCACCGCCACCGACAGGGTGTGCTGCCCGCCGCCGTGGATGACGCCGCGGATCGGCGAGACGTCGGCGTAGTCACGTCCCGTGGCCAGCATGATGTAGTCCTCGCCGGGGCTGCCCCAGCCGTCGCGCCGGTTGGTCGGGTCCAGGTCGTACCAGGCGGGCTCCGGGCCGGCCTCGGACAGATCGGGCAGGTAGACCGAGACCCAGGCGTGTGAGGCGTCGCTGCCGATCAGGCGCGGCTGGCCGGGCGGGGGCTGGGTCAGCAGGTAACCGCTGACATAACGCGCCGCCAGGCCCATGCTGCGCAGGCAGCCCAGCATGATGTGCGCAAAGTCCTGGCATACGCCCTTGCGCTGTGCCAGGGCCTCCAGTGGTGAGGTGTGCACCTCGGTGCTCTGGCTTTCGTAGAGGAAGTCGGCATGGATGCGCGCCATCAGGTCGCGCGCCGCCGCCAGGGCGGACACCCCCGGGCCGAAGCTGGGACGGGCGTAGGCCGCGAAGGCCTCGTCGCGTGGCGCACGCGCCGAGGCAAAGCTGAACTCGGCCGCCGCGTGCCAGGGGGCGCCGGCGTGGTAGCGGAACTGCTCGCGCAGCGCCTCCCAGCCGATGCGGCTGGGGGCGTCGGCCCGCGGCCCACGGGTGCGCAACTCGCTGCGGGCGGTCACGCGCAGCTCGGTATGCGGCGTCTGCAGCGAAAAAAAGCTGCGTCGGTTGCCGTAGACGTCGGTGCTGTGCAGCAACTGCGCGGGGGCGGGCGAGATCTCGAGCTGGTGCTTGAGCACCGTCTGCCAGGGGTTGTCCACCGGCGAGAGGTAGGCCATGTGCTGGGCCGTCTCGACCGCCGGGCTGTAGTCGTACCGCGTCTCGTGCGTGATGCGCAGGTCCATGGCCGTCTCAGGCGCCCAGGCTGAGCCCGGCCTCACCGGTGTGGGTGAAATAACGCAGGCTGATCTCGTCGGAAATGCGCCAGGCCGCCTGGGTGCATTGCGTGAGCAGTCCGGCCAGCATGGGGTGCCGGCCTTGTGCATCGCTGCCGCACAGGGCCTCCAGGGTCCAGTGTTCGGGGTCGGGCAGCAGCTGCGCCAGCGTGTCCACGGCCCCAGCCGGGCTGCCGGCCAGCCGGGCCAGGCGGCCGCGCAGGGTCTGGGTGACCCAGCCCAGCGAACGCGGGTTGTCGCGGTCCAGCACCAGCAGGTCCAGCAGGGCCGGCACTTCGTGGCTCTGCTGGTACTGGGCGTGGAAGGTGATGGTGCTGTCGAACAGAGCGATCAGCGCCTCGAAGCCGCCGTTGTCGTGCACGGCGCCGCTCTCGAAGCTGCTGGCCAGCGCCGGGGCCAGGAAACACAGGCGTTCGATGTGGCGTCCGATGGACAGCAGGCGCCAGCCGTCGTCACGCGTCATGCGGTCGGTCTGCGCCCCGGTGATGGCGGCGAGGTAGCCGCTGGCCGACTCCAGCACACGCAGTGCATCGACCGCGGCGTAGTCGCCCTGGGCGGCATGCTCGGCACAGCGCTGCGTGAACTCGGCCTCGGCGCGGGTGATCACGTTCCAGTGTTCCTGCGACAGCCGCTCGCGCACCGCCGCGGCCGCGAGCTTGAGCGCCCGCAGGTTGTAGCCCACGCTGGTGGCCATCTCGTGGCTGCCCAGGCTGGCGATGAGCGAGCGCTCGAAGACGCGGCGCGCCTGCTGGGCCGTGGGCACGCCCGGCAGCACCAGGGTGTTGTGCTGCGCCATGTCGCTGAGCCAGCCCAGCAGGGCCGGCGAACAGCCGTCCTGTCCGTTGAGACTTTCGAGCGTGAGGCGGGCCAGACGGATGTTGTTTTCACTGCGCTCGGTGTAACGGCCGAGCCAGAAGAGGTTTTCGCCCGCACGGCTGGTGACCAGGCGCTTGCGCTGCGTGAGCACGGGCGTGGCGTGCTGCGGGGTCAGCAGGGTGGTGCGGTCCACCTCGTGCCCGGCCTGGGTCAGCACCCAGGTGTCGGCGCTGCTGCCGCCACGCTGCATGGACGCCATGCCCGCGCTGGCGTTGACCAGGCGCGTCAGGCCGCCGGGCAGGACCCGCCAGGACTGCGGGCCGTCGGTCACGGCAAAGACCCGCAGGATGGCCGAACGCGGCGCCAGCCGCGGGCTGCGCCAGGTCGGCAGCTGCGAGGGCGGCAGGTAACGCTGCACGGTGTGCAGGTCGCCCTCGCGCAACAGGCGGCCGGCCCATTCGTCCAGGCCGCTGCGTGTGAGCGAGCGGCCCAGCACCGCTTCGAAGCTGCGTTCCGCGTTCGGGTAAGTGGGCTTGATCACACAGTCGCCCAGGTGGGGCAGGGCGTCTTCCAGTCCGGCGCGTTCACCGCACCACCAGGTGGGCAGGGCCGGCAGCAGCAGTTCTTCGCCGAGCAGGTGCTGGGCCAGGGCGGGCAGGAAACCCAGCATCGCGCTGGACTCGAGGAAGGCCGAGCCCGGGGCATTGGCCACCAGCACGTTGCCGGCCCGGATGGCCTGCAGCAGGCCGGGCACGCCCAGGGTGGAATCGGGACGCAGCTCCAGCGGGTCCAGGTATTCGTCGTCCAGGCGCTTGAGCAGGCCGTGCACCGGCTCGAGGCCGCGCAGGGTCTTGAGGAAGAGGCGCTGGTCGCGCACCGTCAGGTCGCTGCCCTCGACCAGGGTCAGACCCAGGTAGCGCGCGAGGTAGGCATGTTCAAAGTAGGTCTCGTTGTAGGGGCCGGGCGTGAGCAGCGCGATGTGCGCGTCGGCACCGGCCGGACTCATCTGCTTGAGCGACTCGATCAGTGCACGGTAGGTGGCGGCCAGGTGCTGCACGTGCATGGCCTCGAAGGCCTGGGGAAACTGGCGCGAGATGGCGATGCGGTTCTCGAGCAGGTAACCCAGGCCCGAGGGCGCCTGCGTGCGTTGCGAGATCACCCACCAGTTGCCGTCGGGGCCGCGCGCCAGGTCGAAGGCTGCGATGTGCAGGTGCGTGCCGCCCACGGGGCGCACGCCATGCAGGGGACGCAGGTAACCCGGGTGGCCCTGCACCAGCGCGGGCGGCAGCAGCCCGGCATGCAGCAGCGCCTGCGGACCGTAGACATCGGCCATCACCTGCTCGAGGACCCGCACGCGTTGCAGAACCCCGGCCTCGATCTGCTGCCAGCTGTCGGGCGAGATGATCAGGGGGAAGAGGTCCAGCGACCAGGGGCGTTGCGGGCCGCTCGCGTCGGCGTAGACGTTGTAGCTCACGCCGTTGTCACGGATCTGGCGTGCCAGGCTGGCGGCGCGATGGTCCAGGTCCGCGAAACCCTCGTCGCCCAGGTGCTCGAAAAAGCTGGCCCAGGCCGGGCTCAGGGTGTCGCCGGCCGACAGGCCGCGCAATTCGTCATAGTGGCCCGGCGCCGCCGGCGGCGAGAGCGAGGCGGCCCGGTGCACGGGGCTGGGGCGGGGCTCCGCGTCGAAGCGGTCGGGGTTGCTGTGGTCCACTGTGTCGGTATTGTTACATCACGGCAGCCTGCGAACCCGCTTTCAGTGCCGCAAATCCAGCGTGTACGGGAATTCGCGGCTGGCAGGCAACTCCCGGTTGGCCGGTGGCACCTGGAGGGGGCCCTGGCTGTGGCCCATGCGGAAGAAACGCGCCAGGCGCCGGCTTTCGGCTTCGTAAGAGTTGACCGGGAAGGTGTCGTAATTGCGCCCGCCCGGGTGGGTCACGTGGTACTGGCAGCCACCGAGCGAGCGCTGCATCCAGGTGTCCACGATGTCGAAGGTCAGCGGCGCGTGCACGCCGATGGACGGGTGCAGCGAGGAGGGCGGGTTCCAGGCCTTGTAGCGCACACCGGCCACGTACTCACCCACCGTGCCCGTGGGCTGCAGCGGCAGGGGACGGCCGTTGACGGTGACCGTGTGGCGGCTGGGGTTCAGGCCGCTGGCGCGCACCTCGATGCGCTCGAGCGAGGAGTCCACATACCGCGCGGTGCCGCCGGAGGTGCTTTCCTCGCCCATCACATGCCAGGGCTCGAGCGCCGTGCGCAGGGTCAGCGCCACGCCCATGGATTGCACCTCGCCCACCAGCGGGAAACGGAATTCGAAATGCGGCGCGAACCAGGCGTCGTCGAAGGCAAAACCCGCCAGGCGCATCTCGGCCAGCACGTCGGCGAAGTCCATGCGCACGAAGGTGGGCAGCAGGAAACGGTCGTGCAGCTCGGTGCCCCAGCGGGTCGCCGGGGCCAGGTAGGGCTGGTCCCAGAAGCGGGCGACCAGGGCACGCAGCAGCAGTTGCTGCGCGACGCTCATGCGCGCATGGGGCGGCATCTCGAAAGCCCGCAGTTCCAGCAGGCCCAGGCGGCCGGTGGCGCTGTCGGGCGAGTAGAGCTTGTCGATGCAGAACTCGCTGCGGTGCGTGTTGCCGGTGATGTCGATCAGGATGTTGCGCAGCGTGCGGTCGACCAGCCAGGGCGGCATGTCGGCACCGTGTTTGCGGCGGTTGGCGTGGATCTCGCGCAGGGCGATCTCCAGTTCGTAGAGCTGGTCGTTGCGCGCCTCGTCCACCCGCGGCGCCTGGCTGGTCGGGCCGATGAACATGCCGCTGAAGAGGTAACTCAGCGAGGGGTGGTTGTGCCAGTAGAGCAGCAGGCTGGCCAGCAGTTCGGGCCGGCGCAGGAAGGGGCTGTCGGCCGGGGTTGCGCCGCCGAGCACGAGGTGGTTGCCGCCACCGGTGCCGGTGTGACGTCCGTCGGTCATGAACTTCTCGGCCGAGAGCCGGCACTCGAAGGCCGCCTGGTAGAGGAACTCGGTGTGCTGCACCAGCTCGCGCCAGTCGTGGGCCGGGTGGATGTTGACCTCGATCACGCCCGGGTCGGGGGTGACCTGCAGCAGTTTCAGGCGCGGGTCGCGCGGCGGCGGGTAGCCTTCGAGCACGATCTGCACGCCGAGCTCGGCGGTCGTGGCCTCCACCGCGGCCAGCAGGTCCAGGTAGTCCTCCAGCCTGGACAGCGGCGGCATGAAGACGTAGAGCAGGCTGGAGCGGCCGCCATGCTCGCGTTCGGCGCCGGGGCCGTTGGCGCGCATGGGGTCGCGGGCCTCCACGCACAGCGCCGTGCGGGTGATCCAGTGGGCGGACTCGAAACGCTGCGGCAGACGGTTGCCGTCGCGGCTCGCGTGCGAGGGCTGGCCGGGGCTGCCGGATGCCGGGCCGGTATGCCCTTGTGCCTGCACGGCCACCGTGCCGCCCTCGGCGAAACCGCCGCCGAGCTGGTGCGCGGCGTACTGCGCGCGCGGCGGACTGGCCCGGGGCAGGGGCGCACGCGGGGCGTAGGGATCCTGCTCGATCAGGTAGGGGTAGTCGGCCTGGCTGACCCAGGGCAGCGAGTCCAGGGGCAGTCGGTAGCCCATGGGCGAGTCGCCGGGCAGCAGGTACATGCGCTCGTCGCGGAAGAACCAGGGGCCGGTGGACCAGGATGGCCCGCCCGCCGTGCCTGGGTCGGCCTGCAGGGGCAGCACATAACCGACCACCGCGTCCAGCTTCTGGCCGAAGACCCGGCGCAGCCGGGTGCGTTCCATCTCGTCGTCGAGTCGCGCATCGAAGGGGTCGACGTTGACGGGCAGCTTGCGTTCGCGCCAGAGGTAATAAAACACATCCTCGTAGCCGGGTGTGATGTGTTGCGTGCCCAGGCCCAGCCTGCGGGCCAGGGTGTGGGTGAAACGCCGGGCGTCTTCGCTGGTGTAGCGGGCCGGCTGGCTTTCGTCGGCAAACAGCTCGGGCCGCTGCCAGACGGCCTGCCCGTCCGCGCGCCAGTAGATGGACAGGGCCCAGCGCGGCAGCTGTTCACCCGGGTACCACTTGCCCTGGCCGAAATGCAGGAAGCCACCTTGCCCGTATTCGGTGCGCAGCTTGTGCACCAATTCGGTGGCATACCCGCGTTTGGTGGGTCCGAGTGCATCCGTGTTCCATTCTGGTGCGTCGCGGTCGCTCGCGGCCACGTAGGTGGGCTCGCCGCCCATGGTCAGGCGCACGTCGCCCGCCTGCAGGCGTTGTTCCACCGCCTCACCCAGTTGCATGACCCGGGCCCACTGCTCCTCGGTGTAGGGCCGCGTGACCCGCGGCGATTCGTAGATGCGCGTGACTTCCATATGGTGGGCGAATTCGACCTCGCACTTGTCGACGCCGCCCTCCACGGGTGCCGCGCCCGAAGGCTGGGGGGTGCAGGCCAGGGGGATATGGCCCTCGCCCGCCATCAGGCCCGAGGTCGGGTCCAGGCCGATCCAGCCGGCGCCGGGCAGGTAGACCTCGCACCAGGCGTGCAGGTCGGTGAAGTCCACCGAGGTGCCGCTGGGTCCGTCCAGCGACTTCACATCCGGGGTCAGCTGGATCAGGTAACCCGAGACAAAACGCGCAGCCAGTCCGCAGTGGCGCAGGAGCTGCACCAGCAGCCAGCCCGAATCCCGACAGGAGCCGCTGCCTTTGGCCAGCGTTTCCTCGGGTGTCTGCACCCCCGGCTCCATGCGGATCAGGTAACGGATGTCGCCCTGCAGCTTCTGGTTCAGTCCGACCAGGAAATCGATCGTGCGTTGCTTGCGGCGGTCGATCCCGTCCAGGTAGGCCTGGAGGCGGGGGGTGAGCGCTGCGGTCGCCAGGTAGGGTGCCAGCTCCTCGCGGGTGGCCGCGCTGTAGCTGAAGGGGAAATGTTCGGCCTCGGGCTCCAGGAAGAAGTCGAAGGGGTTGTAGACCGCCATCTCCACCACCAGGTCCACCGTCACCTTGAATTCGGTGGTGGGTTCCGGAAAGACCAGGCGCGCCTGGTAGTTGGCGAAGGGGTCCTGCTGCCAGTTGATGAAATGCGTGGCCGGTTCGACCTTGAGCGAATAGGACACCACCCGGCTGCGGCAGTGCGGGGCCGGGCGCAGGCGGATGACCTGGGGCCCCAGCTTCACCAGCCGGTCGTACTGGTAGTGGGTGACGTGGCTCAGGGCGGCGTGGATGGACATGGACGGACTCGCTCGGGATGGTCGCTGCTGCGGTGATAACCTGTGGCTGGGCAGGCAAGAACCGAGCCAGAGGGTCGGGCCCGGAAATTGCTGTAACTGGCCCAGGAGTAGGCGCCATGCAGAAATTCGACGAGATGTACACCGTGCCGGCACTGGCCGGCCAGAGCCAGACCCAGGGCGCCCCGAGCGTCACGGACGTGCGCGAGCACTACCGCACCTATGCCCGGTGGCTGTCGCGCCAGAGCGCCGAGCTCATGCAGGCCCGGCGCGAGGAAGCCGAGATGATCTTCCGCCGGGTGGGCATCACCTTCGCGGTCTACGGCGCCAAGGACGAGGACGGCGCCGGGACCGAGCGCCTGATTCCCTTCGACCTGATCCCGCGCATCATCCCCGCCCGCGAGTGGGCCAGCATGGAACAGGGCCTGGTCCAGCGGGTCAACGCCCTCAACCGCTTCATCCACGACGTCTACCACGACCAGGAGATCATCAAGGCCGGAGTCATCCCGGCCGAACAGATCCTGAACAACGCGCAGTACCGTCCCGAGATGCAGGGCGTGGACGTACCCAACCAGGTCTATTCACACATCAGCGGCATCGACATCGTGCGTGCCCCCAACGCACAGGGCGAGGGCGAGTACTACGTGCTGGAGGACAACCTGCGCGTGCCCAGCGGGGTGAGCTACATGCTGGAAGACCGCAAGATGATGATGCGTCTCTTCCCCGATCTCTTCAGCGCCCACCGTGTGGCGCCGGTGGCGCATTACCCCGACCTGCTGCTGGAGACGCTGCGGGCCTCCAGCCCGGGCACCTCGGCCGAGCCCACCGTGGTGGTGCTCACGCCCGGCATGTACAACAGCGCCTACTTCGAGCACGCCTTCCTGGCCCAGCAGATGGGGGTCGAACTGGTCGAGGGGCAGGACCTGTTCGTGAAGGACAACTTCGTCTACATGCGCACCACACGCGGCCCGCGCCGGGTGGATGTGATCTACCGCCGGGTCGACGACGACTTCCTCGACCCCCGCGTCTTCCGCCCCACGTCCACCCTGGGCTGCCCGGGCCTGATGGACGCCTACCGCTCGGGCCACGTGGCCATCTGCAATGCCGTGGGCACGGGTGTGGCGGACGACAAGTCCATCTATCCCTACGTGCCCAGGATGATCGAGTTCTACCTCGGCGAGAAACCCATCCTGAGCAATGTGCCCACCTATATGTGCCGCAACCCGGAGGACCTGAAGTACGTGATGGCCAACCTCAAGGATCTGGTGGTCAAGGAGGTGCACGGCGCCGGGGGCTACGGCATGCTGGTGGGGCCGGCTTCGACGAAGGCCGAGATCGAGGAATTTGGCAAGGCCGTGCTGGCCAACCCTGGCAATTACATCGCCCAGCCCACGCTGAGCCTGTCCACCTGTCCCACCTACGTCGAACAGGGCATCGCCCCGCGCCACATCGACCTGCGACCTTTCGTGCTCACCGGCAAGAGCGTGCAGATGGTGCCCGGCGGGCTGACGCGGGTGGCGCTCAAGGAGGGTTCGCTGGTGGTGAATTCCTCGCAGGGCGGGGGGACCAAGGACACCTGGATACTGGAGATCTGACATGCTGAGCCGTACCGCCGACCACCTTTACTGGATGAACCGCTACACGGAGCGGGCCGAGAACACCGCGCGCATGCTCAACGTCAACTATGAGACCTCGCTGCTGCCGCAGTCGGCGGACGTGGCCCAGGTCGGCTGGCAGGGCCTGCTGTCCATCAGCGAACTGCTGCCGTCCTACACCTCGCTGTACGGCGAGGTCACGCCCCAGGGCGTGATGGAGTTCATGGTCAGCGACGAGGACAACCCCTCGTCCATCATCTCCTGCCT
>JACCDR010867686.1_pt1 | contig 13922 bp, 21 predicted proteins | sample 7446431 | NCBI WGS metagenome assembly JACCDR01 (sample SAMN15323443, study PRJNA562643) | freshwater metagenome | isolation source: river surface water | place: USA:Blue River Watershed | collected 2017-08-17 | reverse complement strand
GCTGCTCGTGCATTGGGGCGCGCGGTGAACGCGCCCCACCCCTCGAACCCTCTACCCCAACAGGAGACCCTGTGAACGCACCCGAGAGACTCACCCAGGTGGCCCAGGCCGCCCACACGGCGGCAGCGCCGTCCGACTTCGACCGCCTGCTGCAGCGCGAGTGGAGCCCGCGCGACATGCTCGAAGGCGACAGCATGGACAAGATGTGGACGATGGCCAAGGCCATGGCCGACAGCCGCGTCTCCGTGCCCGAGCACCTGCGCGGCAACATCGGCGACTGCATGGCGATCTGCACCCAGGCCATGCTGTGGAACATGAACCCCTTCGCGGTGGCGCAGAAGACGCACATCGTGTCGGGCCGGCTGGGCTACGAGGCGCAGCAGGTGATCGCCGTCGTGCAGAACAGCGGCGCGATCCGCGGCGGCTTCCGCTTCGAGCACGACGGCGACAAGTGCCGGGCCGGCGCGGTGCTGCGCGGCGAGACGGAGGTGACGTGGGGCGAGTGGCTGTCGGCCGCCAGCGTGACCACGAAGAACTCGCCGCTGTGGAAGACGAACCCGAAGCAGCAGATGAGCTACCTCCAGGCCAAGAACTGGAGCCGCATCTACTGCCCGGGCGCGATCCTGGGCGTGTACAGCACCGATGAGCTGGCCGACACGGTGGCCGATGGCCGCATCGAACAGGCCACCGGCGAGGTCTCTGCGCCGGCACCGAAGCCGAAGCCAGAGCTGCCAGCGTACCAACAGGCCGACTTCGACAAGAACCTGCCGGCCTGGACGAAGCTGGTGGCCGACGGCAAGAAGACCGCCGCCGATCTGCTGGCGACGCTGAGCACCAAGGCGACCTTCTCCGAAGAGCAGAAGGCCGCGATCCTGGCGCTGAAGCCGAAGGCCGCCGAGCCCGCGCCGCCGCCTGCCGACGCGGGCACCGCCGGCTTCGTGGCCGACATGAACGCGGCCGAGGCTGCGCAAGGGGCCGCGGCATGAAGACCCACGACCTCATTCCCGGCTCGCCCGAGTGGCTTGCCCACCGTGACCGCCACTTCAACGCCAGCGACGCGCCGGCCATGATGGGCGTCAACCCGAACGAGAGCCGGGGACAGTTGCTCAAGCGGGTCTATCTCGGCATGCAGCGCGAGTTCAGCGACTACGTGCAGGAGCGCGTGATCGACCCGGGCCACCGCTACGAGGCCCTGGCGCGGCCGCTGGCCGAGAAGATCATCGGCGAGTCGCTGTATCCGGTCGTGGGCAGCGTCGGCAAGCTCTCGGCCAGCTTCGACGGCTTGACGATCGCCGACGACACGAACTGGGAGCACAAGCGTCTCAACGCCGATCTGCGCGCGGCCATCCGCCAACAGGGCGGCAACGCCAACGAGTTCCTGCCGCCGCTCTACACGGTGCAGATGGAACACCAGAGCCTGGTGAGCGGCGCCGAGCGGACGCTGTTCATGGCCTCCGACTGGGACGATGCCGACAAGCTGCTCGAAGAGCGCCACTGCTGGTACACGCCAGACCCGGCGCTCCGCCAGCAGATCATCGACGGCTGGGCGCAGTTCGAGCGCGACCTGGCCGCCTACGTGCTGCCCGATGCCGCCGAGCCGGCGCCGGTGGGCAAGGCCCCGGACACGCTGCCCGCGCTGCGCCTGGAAGTCACCGGCGCCGTCACCGCCAGCAACCTGGCCGAGTTCAAGGCCACGGCGCTGGACGCCATCCGCAGCGTGAACCGCAACCTGCGCACCGACCAAGACTTCGCCGACGCCGAGAAGGCCGTGAAGTGGTGCGCCGACGTGGAGACCCGCCTCAAGGCCGCGAAGGAGCACGCGCTGGCGCAGACCGCCGACATCGACGCGCTGTTCAAGGCGATCGACGACATCGGCGCCGAGGCGCGCACCGTGCGCCTGGATCTGGACAAGCTGGTGGCGCGGCGCAAGACCGAGGTGAAGGAGGAGGCAGTCGCCAAGGCCCGCAAGGCGCTCGACGACCACATCGCCACGCTGAACGGCGAGCTGGCCCCGATGCGCCTGCCGAACATCGCCGCCGACTTCGCGGGCTGCATCAAGGGCCTGAAGTCCTTCGCCAGCATGCAGGACAAGCTCGACGGCCTGCTCACCACGACGAAGATCGCGGCCGAGGTGGAGGCGCGGGCGATTCGCAAGAACATCGAGCACTTCAAGGAAGTCGCCACGGGCCTGGAGACGCTGTTCCCCGACCTGGGTCAGCTGGTGCACAAGTCGGCCGACGACTTCCGTGTCACGGTGCAGGCGCGCGTGCTGGCGCGGCAGGAGCGCGACCGCAAGGCCGAGGAGGCTCGCCAGGCTGCCGAGGCCCAGCGCATCGCGGCGGCCGAGCAGCGTGCGCGCGAGCAGGAGGCGGCGCGGATCGCCGAGCGGCAGCGCCAGCAGGAGGCGGCAGCGGCCGAGGCTGATCGCCTCGCTCGGCTGACGCAGGCACAGGCCGCGCAGCAGCAGGCCGCCGCAGTGCTGACGGCGCTGCCGAAGGCTGTGGAGACGGGCGCCATCGAGCCGGCGCAAGCCGAGCGCATCGGCGGCTTGGTTGCCACGCTCGCGGCCGACTCCGCGATCACCGAAGCGAAGGCCCGCGCTGACGAGCCCGCCACCCTGAAGCTCGGCGACATCTGCGGCCGCCTGGGCTTCACCGTCACCGCCGCCTTCGTGGGCGACACGCTGCACATCAAGCCGGCGCAGGCCGTGGGCAACCGGCCGGGCCTCTACACCGAGAGCCAGTTCGCGCTGATCTGCCGGCAGCTGCAGAGCCACGTGAGCGCGATGGCGGAGCTGTACAGCGCCGAAGCCACCGCCTGATCCACCACCCCAGGAGCGACCCACCATGAGCACCGAGAAGAAGTTCCCCGAGCCACAGCCGTTCAGCGACAAGCCGCGGCCGCCTATCGCGCTGGAGCCCGTCGAGTCCAACCAGGTCGGCGCCATCGGCTACGACGAGGGCACGAAGACGCTGGCCGTGCAGTTCAAGCGCGGCGCCAAGGCGATCTACCACTACCCCAACGTCGAGCGCGCGACCTTCGAGGCCTTCAAGGGCGCCGAGTCGATCGGCACCTACTTCGGGCAGAACCTGAAGGCGCTGCCGTTCGAGAAGTTCCCGAGCGAAGACGCCGAGGCCGCGGCATGAGCGGCGCCGACTCCGCCCGCAAGGCGCACGACGACTTCATCAAGCGCGCCACCGACCAGGGCAAGCTGCTGGAAGCCGGGTTCCTGGCTCTGCGCGTGCAGGTGATGCCGCCCGACGCGACCGAGCGCGCCGTCATCATGGCCAGGATGATCTACATGGCCGGCGCGCAGCACCTGTTCGCCAGCCTGATGGCGGCGATGGATCCCGACCGCGACCCGACGCCGCAGGACCTGCGCCGCATGTCGCTGATCGACGCCGAGCTGCGTTCGTGGGAGCCGGCCCTGCGGGCATGGGCTGAAGGCCCGACGACAGGGCCGGTGCAATGAGCGCGCCCGCTACCCTCGCCGACCTCTGGCAGCGCCACGCCGACCGCACGCTGCCGATCACCGTCTCGCAGGCCCAGGCCATGCGGGCGAAGCGCGAGTTCTACGCCGCGCAGCTCGAGCGCCTGGCCGCGATGCAGTCGCGCTCGGCGGCCGACGAAGCGCTTTTCCAGGAGGCGCTGGGCTTCGGCAGGGCCATCGGCACGGCGGCCGAGGCCGCCATCTGACCACTCACGAAGGACATCAATGAGCCTCTACAACCTGCTCTTCGGCATGAACAGCCAGTCCGACCTGCTGCTGGCCGTCATTGGCTTGCGCAAGGTCGATATCGAGCGCCTGCGCGACGTTCACGTCGGAAGCGACACGATCACCGTCTACACGCGCACCGGCGGCGGCAACCGGGAGGGCTACCCGAACGCAGCGATGCGAGCCCGTCCCGAGTGGCGCGGCAGCGAAGACGACGACTTCGACAGCACCTACTGCACCGACACCTTTGCCGTCCCTGAACAGTGGCGTGCCGACGTTGCGGCGCTCGACGACATCCTGGGCCACGGGATGCGCCCCGAGTTCGCGCGGCATCTGGCGCAGACGCTGCGCCGCGAGCCGACCGAGGCCGACAAGGCGCAGGCGCTGTACGAGCGCGAAGAGGCAGCCCTGGCGCGGACCCGGCACCACATGGCCAACGGCCACACCTTTGTGCCGCACGACGACAGCGCGCTGAAGGTGGCGCTTGATTTGGCCGAGGCCAACGGCGGCAAGCTGCGCTCCTGCTGGGGCATCGCCCCGCTGGCCCTGACGGTGAAGCGAGATTTTCACCCCTACCCGCAGGCCAAGTCCGAAAGCGACCGCGCGCACTTCGTTCGCGTCGATGTCTCCTATGACTTCACGTGGGCCATCGACACGGGCTACTGGCAGCACATGCAGGTCCGCTTCGGAGCCAGCCACCCGCTGACCATGGCCGAGATCGCCGAGACCGTCGCGCGTCAGACGAAGCGCGCCGCCTAACCCCTTTCCCCGGGCGCACCGTCGGCTGCCATTCCTCCTGCTCCCTCCTCCCAGCGACTTGCAGCCGTCTCAGCACCAGCTGACGCCCGCTTTCTTCACCACCAGCCAGAAAGGCAACGCATGTTCGAGATCACAGACTTCACCGAGGCCCGCATTGCCTCCGTCACGAATCGCACCGAGGCCCACGGCGAGGAGCGCGTGCCCGCCGTCAGCGTCGGCCTGGAGTTCGAGTTCGAGAACACGCGGCTCGATCTGATCGACCCGACGCTGCGCCACGCGCTGTACAAGCCGAAGCCCGACGCGGAGCCCGAGCTGCCCGGCGTCGAGCAGAGCACGCCGGTGCTGCGCTCCAACAGCATCGACCGCGTGAAGCTGATCACCGCGCACGAAGGCTGGACTCTCAAGGTCGACGACAACATCGACGCCGAGGATCCGCTGGTGTTCGGTGGCTGCAAGGTCGACCAGTTCAGCGTCGAGCCGAAGCAGGGCGGCACCATCGTGCTGCGCGTGCGCGTGGGCACCAGCGATGTCGATGCCGAGCGCCTGGGCTATCTGGGCGTGAACAACGGCCAGGCCGTGTGGGTGCAGCTGCTGAAGCCGGAGAAGGCGCCGGACAAGCCGGTGATCGACGGCACGGTCGGCCACCCGGGAGCCGCCGCGGCTGCCGCCGGCCAGGGCTCGCTGCTCGACACGGAGACCCCCGAGGGCGCGCTGGCCGCAGCGGTGGGCGCTGATGCCGAGAATATTCCGCAGAATATTCCTGCCGACAGTCAAGCATCCGGTGCAGTTTGCGAAGTTGCGCAAGTTGGCAAGTCGGGCCCCGACGACGACACCGAGCGCCGCGACGACGACGAGGGCTCGCATCCCGATGGCGGTGCCGCCGAGCCGGCGCGCGGCGAGAACTGGCCCTTCCCCACCGGCGGCTCCGAGAAGAGCGACGAACAGCGCAGCGCCGAGCGCCTGACCGCCGAGCGCGATCAGGCTGAGTTCGAGGCCGGAGCGGCCCAGGCCATCGCGGCCGCTGGCGTCAAGCCGAAGCGCCGGGCCAAGGCCGCAACCGAGGTGCACTGATGAACCCGCACACCGGCGAGCTGGCGTGGCTGGCCAGCGACGAGAAGCGCTCGGGCTTCGAGCGCCTGCCCGAGCGGCTGCAGGACGTGGCCCGGCTGAAGCTGGCCGAGGCGAAGCGCTACGGCGCGGTGGCGAAGGTCAACACCAAGGGCCACCACCCGCTGGCGAACTGGGCGCGCGCCGAGAAGAAGGCGAAGCGCAAGGCGAAGACGGCCGCGGCCTCGCGGCGAAGGAACCGGAAGTGAGCGGCCATCGCACCATCGCCCAGCAGTGGGCCACCTTTGAACGGCTGGTGATGCCGGCCGGTGCTGGGCCCTTGCAGCGTCAAGAAATGCGGCGAGCGTTCTACGCCGGGTTTCAGGGGGCGCTGCAGGTCGGGCTCGAGATTGCCGCGGCCGACCTCAGCGACGAGGCTGGCGCCGCCGTGCTGCAGGGCTTGCACGAGGAGTGCGGGCTGTTCGCGGGCGAGATTGCGGCGGGCCGCGCATGACCATCGCCGCCTACCCCCTGAGCTGGCCGCCGACGTTCCCGCGGGCCAAGTACCGCGAGGATGGCCGCTTCAAGACCGCGATGCCCAACGCGATCAAGAACGTGCAGGCCAGCCTGAAGAACTTTGCCGGCGACAGCGGCAAGCGGCTGGAGAACCTCACGATCAGCAGCAACTGCTCGCTTGGCAACGACACGCCAGCCGACCCGGGCGTGGCCGTGTGGTTCGTGTGGGACGGCATGCAGGTGTGCATCCCGGTGGATCGCTACCGCAGCGTCGCATCGAACCTGCAGGCCATTCACCACATCATCGAAGCGCGGCGCGTCGAACTGCGCCACGGGACGCTGGCGCTGGTGCGCGCGACCTTCCACGGTTTCCTGGCGCTGCCGGCGCCGGCAGGTGCGCGCGACTGGTGGGTGGTGCTCGAGGTGCCGAAGACCTGCACGCGCGAAGAGGTCAAGGCCGCCTATCGCCGCCTGGCCAGCCAGCACCACCCGGACAAGCCCGGCGGCTCGCACGAGGCGATGGCCGAGCTCAACGCGGCGCAGGAGAAGGCGCTGCAGGAGCGGTTCACGTGATGCCTAACGGGCCGGTTGAGCCGACCACGGAGGCACGAGATGATTGAACCGAAGCGAGACGACAGCGCCTGCCGTAGTGGGTCGGCGCTCGAACCGGGTGTTGTGCCGCCGGCTCCGAAGCGCACCAATGCTCGCACGCGGCCGTGCCCGAACCCAGCGAAAGGCGAGCGCTGCCCGCTGTGTGGCGGCGCCTGGGTGTGCCTGCAATCGTGGAGACCGAAGGCATGAGCAAGAGCTACACGACGCTGGGCTGCTTTGGCTACAGCGAGAAGAAGAAGGGCAAGGTCGGCGAGCGCCACCGCTGGCCCTACGGCTGGGGCAAGGGCCGGTGCATCTGGTGCCACCGCTACCTGGACGAGGTGCGCCGCGAGGACAAGCCTGCAGCACCGGCGCCCGGCAGCGCGGAGCACTTGGCGCGTGCCATTGCTGGCGCGCAGTAGGACGCCCAACGCAAAGCTCACCTGAGGACAACGGCATGAGCAAGACTGACCGAAGCGAGACGGCCGCGCCTGCCGTTGGCCCTCAGGTGGAGCGACCTGTTAGGCGGCCGGCTCCGAAGCGCGCGGCGCAGTACCGCCTGCGCTACTTGTGCGACAGCTACACGCTGGCGGACGCATTCCGGCCGCAGCCAGGGTGGGGCTCCAGAGGCTACACCGTAGACGCTGCGGCCTTGGGCGAGCACACAGACGCCGACGTGGTGGATGCCGCGCTGCAGACTGCGCCTCAGGGCTATTGGCTCCAGCGCGTGGAGGCCATAGGCGGTGAGCCGCACATCCGCACGGTGTGGAGCAAGCCGGTGCCGCACAGCAAGACGCCCAACGTTCGAGGTGAGGCGCCCGCCGCGCACCCGAACACCGATTGACCACGGCGGCCCGCTGCGGCGGGTCGCCTCGACCGAGGGGTTGTGCTTCACCCGCCCGAAGCGCGCAGATAGTGGAGAGCCAACATGGAACTGACCACCCGCGACGAAAAGAGCCTGCTGCTGTACTTCGAGACGCAGGCCACCGACTACGGCGGCACGCTCGAAAGCGTGCGCATGAACGCCGACGACTTCGCGCTGGCGAAGCGCTGGCACGAGGCAGGATTCATCCAGTTTGGGCGCATCGCGTTCAACGACATCAAGCGCCACAGTGGCGTGGCCCGGGACCACTGGGTGGTTCTCAGCGAGGAAGCCTGGAAGCTGGCGCACGCCGAGCGCCGCGCCCGCTGCGAGCGCGTGATGGCGACGTTGAAGGTGGAGCGCAAGGGACTGGAAGCCCCGCAGGCCGCGTGAAGCACAACGTGTTCTAGACCGCATCCGCAGACTTTCCGCCATGCAACGCCGCAAGAGCCGCCGCCACCAGCACGCAGCGCACGCCCGCTGGCGCGCCGCCGAAGAACGCGCCCAGGCCGAGCGCGACGCCGGCATCCCAGACCGCGAGCCGGTGATCGACGCGCGCCAGCCCTTCCTGCTGCCGCTGTCGCACTTCGGATACCGCGACCTGTGGATCGAGCCGCGCGTGGGCTTCGTCGCTTGGCGCGCGCTCGACGCTGAGACGCGAGAGCTGCTGCACTGCGCGGCAAGCAAGGAACTGCTGCGGATCCTGGCGCGAGAGACGCCGCGGCTGATGGCGCCGAGGGATTGATGCTCAATGCCGCCGAAGTCGCCCCCATGCTCGGCCTTGCGCCGCGCACGGTGTACCAGCTGGCCGAAAGCGGCGCCCTTCCGTGCTACCGCCTGGGCCCTGGCCGCGGTGCGGTACGCTTCGACCCCGCCGACGTGGAGGCGTACAAGGCAGCATGTCGATCTACCGCGACAAGGCCACCGGGCAGTGGCGCTTCGACTTCGACCGCCGCATCAAGCGCGCAGACGGCAGCAGCGAGCGCGTTCGCCGGCGCCAGCTTCTCCCGCCCGGGTGGACGCGAGCCCAGGCCGACGCCTTCGACCGCAAGGAAAGCGCGGCCCTGTACGCGCTCGCGGCCGGCATCGCCAAGCCTCGGCACCTCATTGACCACGCTGTCACTCGTTACACCCGCGAGCGAGTCCCGGAGCTGAAGGCGGGCGCCAACGCCCAGCGCGAGATCGAGGCCATGCGCGACTGGTGGACAGGCCGGCCGCTGCACGAGTTGCCCGAGGTTTGCGCCGAATACGCCCAGGATCAGCACGGCGCCCTGCAGCCGGCCACCATCAAGAACCGGATCGCCTACCTGCGGGCGGCCTGCCGGTGGGCCTGGAAGCGCCACAGCATGGGCGACAGCGACCCCGGGGCTAGGGTGGTGGCTCCGACCGTCCGCAACGCCCGCGACGTGACCGTGACCCGCGCGCAGATGGTGGCGCTGGCCAGGGCCTGCCGCCACCGCGGCGTGCGCGCGCTCATCCGCATCCTGTACTGGACTGGCATGCGGGTCAGCGAGGCCCAGCGCGCCGAGCGCGCGCCTGGGGTGTTCATCCTGCGGGACACCAAGAACGGCACACCGCGCCTCGTGCCGGCCCTGCCGATCATCACCAGCGCCACCAAGGTGCCGATGCCGCGACGCAGCGTGATCGACTACTGGTGGCCGCTGGCGCGCGCTGCGTGCGGGCTCGAGCACGTGCACCTGCACGACCTGCGGCACACGGCGGCCAGCGACATGGTGGCCGGCGGGGTGGATCTTGGCGCCGTGGGCGCGGTGCTCGGCCACAAGAGCGCCGCGACCACGAAGCGGTATGCCCACTACGGCGTGGGGCGCCTGGCGGATGCCCTCAAGCGACGGGCATAGTGGGCGAGAAGTTCCCCACGGGCCCGGAAGCAGAAACGGCCCACTGAGGGGCCGTTTTCATAGGTGGAGGCGCGATCCGGAGTCGAACCGGACTGGACGGATTTGCAACCGCCTTCCGCGCTCCATGCGCACCCCGCCGACATAGGTGCGCGCCTTCCGCGTGCCGGGCGGATGATGCCTGAAACGCGCCTATTTGGGCGAGAAGTTCCCCACTGCCTGCACCAGCTCTGCGTGCCGGCTTGCGCACTCGCGGTACAGCTGCCCCCACTCGACCATCGTGCGCAGCACCGCCGCGCCCGTGCCGTCATGGGGCAGAGGCAGCGGCAGCGGGCACGGCTGGCGCAGGTTGGCCGGGATCGGGGCCGGCTCCGGCGGCTGCGGCGATGACGCGCAGGCCGTCAGCATCAAGGCACACGTCACGGTACAGAGGCACTTCGACCACACGCTCGATCTCCCGGGTGAGCACCTGGCGCTGCTGCTGCAGGCCGGCGCGGGCTGCCTCGTGGCGCACGGCGGCGCCGTCGGCGCGCAGCTCCTGGCCGCGCCGGGCCTCGCGGTTGAGCTCCAGGCGGTCAGCGTCGGCCGCGCGCCATCGCCAGGCCTGCACCTGCCAGCCCGAGGCGGCGCCGATGGCCAGGGCCACAACAGCGGCGAGTGCGTGGGTGTAGATCACGCCCGCCACCGCCGCCAGAGGTCACGCGCCGTCACCGCGGCGGCGATCAGCACCAGCGGCAGGATCAGCAGCGCGGGCACCAGCATGGCGGCGAGGCGCCTCACGCGAACGCCCTCACGCCTTCCTCGCTGTACTGCCGGCGCAGATCCGCCTGCAGCATGGCCGGCCCGTTCACCGCCCGGGTGATCGCGTCCCACTGCGCCGAGTCGGCCAGGATGTTGCCCTTCGCGTTGTTCCAGAACCAGGCGGCGGTGAGGCAGGCATCGGCCGGCATCGCCACCAGGTCGGGCTGCTCCAGGTACGGCCGCGCCAGCGCCTCGGCCGCGTCGGCGTAGTTCGCGCGCCCGGTGAGCTGCTTGAGGCCGCGGCCGCGGTAGCGCCACCCGTCGCCGCTGGCCTCGTTGCCGTTGCCGATCTTGCCGGCGTACACGCGGTTGGCGATGGCCTTCGGGCCGTAGGACACCAGATCGGCGGCGTCTGCCAGGCCGCGCACGCGCGACGGGAACACCTGCAGTAGCCGCTCGGGCCGGCGGTAGCGCAGATCCTCTTCGAGCCGCGTGAAGTCCGCGCTCTCCACGCGGCACTGCGCGATGAAGCCGGCCAGGCGCGGCGGCGTCACGATGTCGAAGCGCTTGCAGGCGGCCGACAGCGGTTCGAGGAATTGCCGGGCCTGCGTGGGCGGCACGCCGGATAGGATCAGGGCGGCCAGGGTGATCATGTGGACTTGCTCTCGATGTAGGCCTTGAACACCGCGGCCTGCAGGTAGGTGATCGGCGCCGTCACCGCGGCCACCATCGCAGCGGCAGCCAGCATCGCGTCGTTGTCAGCGCCCACGCTCTCGACGTAGCGGGCCGACCAGTCGAACGCGCGCCAGGTCATCCACAGCGTGACGAACAGCACCGCGCTGCGTCGAAGCGCCAGCTTCTCTTCCCACGCCGCGATGGTTTCCAGCTTCACGGCTTGCTGCGCAGCGCCTGCATGCGCGCCTCGTGCTCGATCTGGCGCCGGGCATCCTCGCGCGCCTCGATGGCCCAGCGGCGCGCGGCGTCGGCGCGCTCGTGGCGCACCCTCCACACCTGCACGCCGAAGCTCGCCACCGTGATCAGCAGGCCGATGGCCGTGGCCAGGCCGGGGCCCGTTGAAACCCAGTCGCCGATGCCGACGATGCCGGTGCCCAGCACCGATGCCTTCACGGCTGGGGCCGACGCGGCTTCGGCCGCCAGGTTGGCCAGCTGCTCGCGCGACCCGCTCACGTTTGCCCCCGCGGGGATGGTGTGCTCATGCATGGTTCGCCTGTGCGGAGTGATAGTTCGGAAGCGCCCGCTCAGTCCTCTTCGAACATGCGCGCGTCATAGTTGGCCAATGCTATGGATACGGTTCTGTCGGCCCCGGGCCTGGCCTGCTCGACCACGTACAGGCCGGCGGCGGCCAGCTCCGACTCCGTGAGGCCCACGCCGAAGGCGTAGCGGCTGCCGAGCTGCGCCGTCACGCCGTCGGCGGTGTAGAGGCCGCCTGGCACGCTGGCGAGCGTTGCCTGCCGCGGCTGGCCCGACACCGGTGTGACCACAACAGGAGCGCCCAGCGGCGCGCCGTCGTCGCCGGTGAACTGCATGCGGCCGGAGGTCTCGCCCTTCCAGTCCAGCGGCTCGCTGGTGGTGATCACGCTGCCCGCGATGGCGAGCACCTCGCCGGCCTGCAGCCCGTCGTCGCCGGCAAAGTCGTTCGGGTCGATCCAGCGCACCAGCGCAAGCAGGCCTGCCAGCCCTGCATCGGAGAGCGAGGTGTCGGTCACGCGCGTGCGCTGGTACAGCAGGCGCCTGGCCTCGAGGTGGGCGCGGTTCTCGGCCTGCTCTTCGGTGGCGCAGCCGGCGAGCTTGATGCGCAGCGGATTCGACGGCGTGCCCGTGGTCACGGTGCCGCCGGCGATGGACAGGCGCACATAGGCCCGGGTCGAGAGCGTCGCCTCGTCGGTGTACTCGATCTCGACACCATCGTTCGAGGCCGGCATGAAGCCGTCGAACTGGATGCGCGACTCGCCGCCTGCGGCCAGGTTGCGGTAGTCGAGCTGCAGCACGTGCGAGGCCTGGGCCTGCTCGCGCGTCACCGTCCACTTCGTGCCGTCGCGCCACACCTTGCAGCGCGCGGTGTCGGCGATCATCTGCAGGCGCTGGCCGAGGCTCATGTCGGCGTCGTCGAAGGTGCCGTCGAAGCGCAGCAGCGGCGAGGTCTCGCCGAGGTCGGTGTTGATGGCGAACAGCGCGTCGGTGTCCATCTCGGCCAGCAGGCCGGCGGATACGCACCAGGCGTGGATCATGGCCCGCGCGAAGTTGCGCGAGGGCGCGATGTCGCCGTTCTCGATCGGGTCGGTGCTCAGCGGCACCACGTGCCGGTTGAAGCGCAGGTTGAACTTGCGCTCGCGCACACCGGTGGCCGCTTCGGTGGCCTGGGTCGTGACCTTGATGACGGTCAGGCCAGGCAGGTTCATCGTGGCGTAGTAGCGCAGCGCGAACAGGCCTTCGAGCTTGGCCACGTCGGCGCCGTTGGCGAGGTCGGCGGTGATGCGCTTGAAGCGCACGCGGAAGCGCGCGGTGCCCACGCCCGGGTTGATGTCGATGGTGCGGTACTGCGGATCGTAGGTGGCCGCCGTGAAGGTGTGATCGTCGGTGCCGCCGGCCGTCGGCGCGCCGCTGCTGTCCAGAGCCTCCCACTCCGAGCGAATCACCACCGTGCCCTGCAACCCGCGGGGGAAGGCGACGTTGAAGCGGATGCGGTCGGCCTCGCGCGGCAGCGTGAACGGGCCGATCAGCGGCGAGCTCGTGGTGGCCGCGAAGATGCTCGCGTACACCGTCTGCGTGGTGTCTTCCACGGTGATCGGGAACGGCGCCGTGAAGGTGAACGTGATTGGGTCGCCGCTGGTGTGGCTCGCCACTGTGCAAACCGCGTCGAAGAAGTTCATCCGAGGCGGGCTGCTTTCCTCGAAGTAGCTGAACACGACCCTCGTCGTGCCGCTCGGGTCCAGGGTCTTGAGGTTGTCCAGGTCGGAGCCGTCGGCCATCGTCAGCGTGAAGGCAGCCGTGCCACTCGTGAATACGGCGGTGCACGTCCGCAGGATCGGATCCGGCGATGCGTTGGTGCCCATCTCCTGGCCGTTCACGTCGGGCGCCGCGAAGGGCTGCAGAACGTCGGTCAGCGTGGTGGTCTGGTTCTCCGGGTAGTTCAGCGGGCTGCCGGGGAAGATCGGGCCGACGAAGGCCGGCTCGAATGCCTGCCAGCTCGAGCCCGCGATGTCGGCCAGCGGCGTGTCGGCGAACTGCACGGCGGAGATGTCGCCGCGGCCGCGGCTCACGCACAGCCACTCGGTGATGTACTTGACGTTGCCCGAGTAGCCGACCAGGCTCTGCTGGATCAGGTCGGGCCACACGCGCGGGTGGCCGTACACGTCGGGGATCGCCTGGTAGGCGCGGGCGATGTTGGTCTGCCCGGTCAGCCGGTTGTTCGGGCTGTCGTTGCTGATCGGCGAGTCTTCAGCCCGCGGCGCTGTGGCGATGCTGTACACCGACAGCGCAAGGCTGGCGATCAGGAGCCACGTTTCCACGGTGCCCGCAGGCCGCCTGACCACCGTCACGCGATCCAGCATGCTCGGCTCTACGTCGAGCCTGGGGTCGGTGAGCGGATCGACCTTGTGGCCGTTGATCAGCAGCTCGCAGTCGCCGCCGCCCGCGAGGTGACGCTCGATGTTGGCCTGCAGCGTGATGCTGTAGTCGAGCTCGTGCTGCTGGCGGCCGGTGATGCCGTGCGGATCGTTGAGGATCAGCAGCATGCGGCGGCCCCGGTGTAGCGGTAGAAACGCAGGTCGGGCACGCCGCGAGCCAGGGCGGCCAGGCGCGTCAGGCGCACGCT
>JACCDR011099853.1_pt1 | contig 13925 bp, 13 predicted proteins | sample 7446431 | NCBI WGS metagenome assembly JACCDR01 (sample SAMN15323443, study PRJNA562643) | freshwater metagenome | isolation source: river surface water | place: USA:Blue River Watershed | collected 2017-08-17 | reverse complement strand
GTTGACCGCGTAAAGCCCCCATTTCCAACCCCCTCCAAACAATCGGAAAACGCCTCCGATTTTTGTTGCAACTGGAATCAAGACAATGCACATTGATCCCAACAAAGGCAGCGGGCCAGTAACCCGGGGCCGAGAAAGAAAAAATGAGCAACCAAAATCAAGTCCTTGGAATCAATGCACGCCGCCAGAACCTCCACAATCTCGCCTGCGAGGTTGTGGCGGAATGGGCCTTGAAAAACAACATGCAGGGCAAGGCTGGTCGGATGGCTCGGAAATGCCGGATCGACAAGCTCGAACAGCGTACGAACAGCCGTGAAGAAATGCGCACCATTCTCGGCCTGTGAAGACCTCCAAAAAACAACTCGCCGCCGTGCGCGCTTGGGAAAAAGCCAACCCCGAGCGCGCACAGGCGCGTAAAAACAAATGGTTCCAGTCCAAGGCCGGCCGCGCATGGCTGAAAAAAAATCAGGCGCGCCGCAACGCCGCGCGCGCCGCCTGGCGGGAGCGGCAGCGTGCTGCCGGTAAAGTCCCCACCTGATCCCCCCTCTCTGTGTCCTCGGTGCCTCTGTGGTGCCGCCGTTTCCCGCGCCTTCGTCGCAAATAGTTTTCGCATCCTGTCGCATCGGGTGAACGAATTTCGTTCACGCTGGCCCCGATGCGGACGGGGCCTTCCATCCAATACTTCGCCACTGCCTATTCCGGCGGGGCCGGCGGACGCGACCGCTGTTTCCTCTTCGTCCCTGGCATCCTCTCCGATGCCGACAACAACTTCGCCTGGCACGCCGCCGCCGCGCGCAGCGTGCGCCGCCTCTCCGGCGGCCAGTTCGACGGTGAGGCGTTCGACTACGAACTCGAGCTGATCCCCGGCGTCCCCATCCGCTGGATGCCCAAGATGCAGCGGAAGGTCCGCGAGCTGGCGGAAGTCCTCCTCGAATTCCACGACTGCGAGCTGCACGTCGCCGTCCACTCGAACGGCGGCAACATGATCTGCGAGGCGCTGCGGCTGCTGCTGAAAATGGGCGGCAGCGAACTGCACGGCCTGCACCTCACGAGCCTGCACCTCATCGCCCCGAGCTGCGAGAGCGACTGCCGGAAGAACCTGCTCAACGAGGCCGTGCTGCTCGATCTGGTTTCGCAGGTGTTCCTGTACCAGCCCGGCCGGGACGGCGCGGTGCGGCTCGGGCACGCGATGAAGTTCCTCTTCGGCTGGGCGGGCCTCGGCCACGGCAACCTGAGCGTGGCCGGTTTCCGGCACGTTGCCGACGGCGTGCAGGGCCGTTTCCACACGCTGCAATTTCCCGAGGCGAACCACACCAGCCTGCTCTCCAAGACCGCGCTGGAGCACACGCTGAAAACCATCCTCAGCAACGCCGACGCGGCGGGCAACGAACCGAAATGAAACGCATCACCCGACTCTCAACCCTCGTCCTGCTCGCGCTCTCCACCGGCTGCGTGCAGACCACGTTCCGACTGGCGGACGGCACCGAGTTCAAGACCTCGCGCCTCCTGTGGACCGGCAACATCGGCGAGGCCTCGATCACCAGCACCAACGGCACCAGCGCCGGACTCAAGACCTACACCAGCGAAAACGCGCAGGTCGCCGAGGCCATCGCCCGCGGCGTCGCCGCCGGCGTGCGCCCCTGAATCCCGAATCCTGACTCCTGACTCCTGAAAATGGACTCCGCCACCACCATCGCCATCACCACGACGATCATCTCGACCGCCGCAGCGGTGATTGCGGTCGGCGTGGCGTGGTACGCCGCCGTGAAACGCCAGCCCACCATTGATGCCGAGTTCGCCACCAAGGGCGAAGTGCGCGCCGCCGAGATCAAGCTCGAAACCAAGGTGAGCACACTCGAATCCCACCTGCACGCGCAGATCCAATGGCTCGACGACAAGATGGACGCGCGGTTCAACGACGCGGACGACAAGATGACCGAGCGCCTGGGCGACCTCGATGCCAAACGCTCGCGGCAGGTGGCCGAACTTCACAACGCGATCCGCGAAGTGGACGTCAAGGTCGAGCGCCTGCTCGGCAAACTGGAGGGACAAGCCAAGTGACACGCGCACAGGACATCCGCCGGGAGGTGCTCTTTCAGTTGTACGCCGCCGGCATCAGCGTGGCGAAGGAGCCGGCGCAGCTCGCCCGCGTCGCCAATCGTGACGCGGGGTTCGACGCCATGACCGCCGATGAGGCGCGCGATGCGTGCCTGTTCCACTGCGACGCCGGCCTCGTGGAGAAGGTCGTGAAGACCGACGGCTCGACGTGGTTCCGCATCCGGCGTGACGGCATCCTCACCTGGGAGGCGAACCAATGATCGCCGCCGAGCAGCCGAACCAGGGCAAGGGCAAGATCGCCCGCTACCCGCGCGCGCAGCGGGATGAAATCTGCCGCCTCATCCGCGACGGCGCGCTGTACGCCGGCATCATCAAACGCTGCGAACAGATGCGCGCCGAGGGCATCTGCCAGGCGGGCACGAACGATCCGGTGGAAATCCCCACCGAGGTCAACATCACCAACTTCAAGAACGGCCCGCTCTACCGCGACTGGCTCAAGCACAACGAGCGCATGGAGCGCGACCGCGCCAAGCGCGAGTTCACGGAGGAATACCTGCGCGAGAACGGCGGCAGCGCAGCGGTCGAGGGCCGGATGCTCGAACTCCAGAGCGACCTCTACAACGTCCTCGACGGCCTCGACCTCGAGGTCGTCAACGGCCACCTCGCCGCGAAGCCCGGTGACATGCCCGCCTTCCTCAACGCCCTCGCCCGCCTCGGCGGACAGACGCTCGGCTTCGACAAGTACCGCGACCATGTGCGCGCGCGGAAGGAAGCCATCGAGCGCGAACTCAAGCAGGGCAGCAACACCGGCGGCATCACCCCCGAGACGCTCGAAAGGATCGAGCGCGAACTGAAACTCCTGTGAGCCTCGGCACTGAAAAGTTTTTCCTGCCGTACCAGCGCGACTGGATCGTGGACAAGTCGCCGCTGCGCCTCTGCGAGAAGGGCCGCCAGCTCGGCCTCAGCTACGCCGACAGCTACCGCAGCGTCCGCCTCGCCGCCGCGAAGAACGCACGGCTCGACGTGTGGGTCGTCTCGCGCGACGAACTCCAGGCGCGGCAGTACCTGCTCTATTGCAAGCGCTGGGCAAAGGTCTTGAACCACGCCTGCGAAGACCTCGGCGAGAAGCTCATCGACGCGGACAAGAACCTCACCGCGCACGTCCTCAAGTTCGCCAACGGCATCTGCATCTACTGCCTCAGCTCGAACCCCGACGCCATCGTCGGCAAGACCGGCCATGTGGTGCTCGATGAGTTCGCGCTGCACAAGGACCAGCGCGGCCTGTACGCCGTGGCGAAGCCGGTCATCCAGTGGGGCGGCACGCTCTCCATCATCAGCACGCATCGCGGCAGCCTCAGCGTCTTCAACCAGATCATCCGCGACATCCGCGAAAAGGGGAACCCGATGGGCTGGAGCCTCCACAGCATCCCCGTCCAGAAGGCCGTCGAGCAGGGCCTCGTGGAGAAGATCAACGCCGCGAGCGGGCGCACCGAGACGCGCGAGCAATGGCTCGACCGCCAGCGCGCCGAGTGCCTCGATGAGGAATCCTGGCAGCAGGAGTACTGCTGCAAGCCGAGCGACGACAACGCGGCCTTCATCGGCTACGAGGCGATCATCAACTGCGTGGACGCCACCGCTCCGCGCACGCTGGCCCAGCTTCAGGAGTCCGACCATCCGCTCTACGTCGGCTTCGATGTGGCGCGCACGCAGCACCTCAGCGTGATTGATGTCGAGGAGAAGGTTGGGGACGTGTTCTGGGAGCGGATGCGCGTCGAGATGCGCAACACGAGCTTCGAGGAGCAGGAGTTTGAACTCAACCGCCTGATGGCGCTGCCGCAGGTGAAGCGGTGCGCGATTGATGCCACCGGCCTGGGCAAGCAGATCGCCGAGCGCATGGAGAAGCGGTGGCACTACCGCATCGAGGCCGTGAGTTTCTCGGCGCAGGTGAAGAGCGACCTCGCCTATCCGCTCAAGCTCGCCATCGAGCAGCGCCGGATGCGTTACGCCGGCGACCCGCGCCTCTTCGCGGACCTGCGCGGCATCCGCAAGGTCGTGAGCATCGCCGGCAACGAACGCTTCGACGGCGAGAGCGGCGATTCCCACTGCGACCGTTTCTGGAGCAAGGCGCTCGCGCTCGCCGCCGGCAAGGCCCGCACCGAATACCGCGCCACCGTCGTGATGGATTAACGCATGACCCTCTCCTCCCTCATCTCACGGCTCGGGTTCGCGCGGCGCGAGAAGGCCGTCGCGTCGTCGCTCGCCAATGCCTTCACCTCGGGGCAGGACATCGAGACGGGCGGCGGCACGCTGCACTCGCCGTTCCAGCAGAGCGTGTGGGTCTATTCGTGCGTCCGCACCGTCGCCCGCACCGTCGCGCAGATCCCCATCTGCTTCTCCGCCGACCGTCGCGGCGGCGAGGACAAGATCGAGGGCGGCCCGCTCGTGGACCTGTTCAACGCACCGCACCCGCAGTTGAACCGCTACCAGTTCATCGAGCTGATCGTGATGTGGTCCATGCTGCGCGGCGAATGGTTCGTGCTGCCGGATGACACGCTGGGCCGTCGCGTGAAGCGTCTCACGCCCCTCTCGCCGGACAACCTGCGCGAGCGTGTGAGCGGCCATGCGCTCATGGGCTGGCAATACACCGGCAGCGGGAACACCACGCCCGAGCCGACGCAGGAATTCCTGCCGGAGGAACTCATCGCCGACCGCGAGCCGCACCCCTTCAACTTCTGGCGCGGCATGTCGCCGCTCTCCGTGGCGATGCTCGCCGCCGGAACGGACCACAGCGCGGCGCAGTTCATGAAGGGGATGATGAGCAACAATGCCGAGCAGGGCATCACCGTCACCGTCCCCGGCACGCTGGACGAGGAGCAGCGCGAGCAGTTCAAGGCCAGCCTGCGCAACCGCCGCCGCAAGTCCGGCACGCCCAATCGCGACTTCATCTTGGAGAACGACGCGAAGATCAGCTACCCGACGCTCAGCAGCGCGGACATCCAGTTCCTGGAAAACCGCAAGTTCAACCGGCAGGAAATCTGCGCCATCTACGGCGTGCCCCAGGAGATCATCGGCTTCACCGAGGATGCGAACCGCAGCGTGACCGACAACGCGCGCCTCAACTTCCTGGAGAACCGCATCGCGCCGATGTGCGAGCGCATCGAGGCCGCGCTTCAACCGCTCGTCACCCGCCTCGCGCCCGGTGCGTACATCTGGTTCGACCTCGATGCGCACCCGCTCATGCAGCAGGCCCGCCGCGCGCGCTGGGACGTGGCGTTGAAGCAGTTCTCCATCGGCGTGCCGATCAATGTGATCAGCGACGACCTTGATCTCGGCCTGCCCCCGATGGCGCACGATGGCAAGAGCTACCTGCCGTTCAGCGTGCAGGAGGTGGGCGAGCGCAGCATGGCGGACGAGCCGGAGGAAGAGGTGGCTGCGGATGAAGCGGAGCAGATGGGCCTCGGCACGAAGCTCGCCAAGCTCTCAGCTCTCAGCTCTCAGCTCTCAGCTTCTGAGGTTCACGTCTGCGCGCTCTCGTCTCCGCAGTACGAGCGGAGCATCGAGGGGAGCGTGCGATTGAAGCGGTCTCGGCTGCGCCGCCTCTTCCACGAGCAGCGCGGGCGCGTGCTGGCCGAACTCGACAAGCTCAACCCCGGCGGCGAGGAGCGGCGCGCCTTCGAGCGCCGCAACTTCGCGGACCTGCTCTTCAACCTCATCGAGGAGAACAAGGTCATGCTGGAGCGGATGCTCCCGCTCATCCGCACCGACCTGCAGTTCGGCGCGGCGATGATCGGCAACGAACTCGGCCTCGACGACACCTTTGCCGTGCGTCCCGAGCGCACGCTGCTCGCCCTGGCGCAGCGCGAGAACCGCCTGCGCGACGTGAACGCCGAGACGTTCGACCAGCTCCGGTCCTCGCTCGATGCCGGCCTCGGCGCCGGGGAGACGTTCCCCCAGCTCAAGGACCGCGTGCGCTCCGTCTTCAACGCCAGCGACCGCCGCGCCGAAACCATCGCGCTGACCGAGACGAACACGGCGGTGAACAAGGGCCGCTTCGAGGGCATGAAGCAGGCCGGCGTGGAAAAGAAGGCATGGCTCGCCTCAAACCTCGCCAACTCCCGCGCCACCCACCAGCAGGCCGGGCGCGATTACGCGGACGGCATCCCCCTCTACGAGAAGTTCATCGTGGGCGGCGAGCCGATGGACCATCCGCTCGATCCCAACGCATCCCCCGAGAACGTGATCAACTGCAAATGCACCCACGTCGCGATGCGCTCGGACGAGAAGGGCTGCTGGCACCGCGTCGAGGTGAAACTGCTTTCGTTCGATGAATGGGCGGCGAAGCAGCAGGACGCCCTAGGAATCGTTTTCCCCGCGTCGCGCGACAAGGACGCGCCCTCGAACTGAAAAGCGTTTTGCAACGGGGTTCCGGCGTTTTGCAACGGCATCTAAAAGGACACGACAATGACAAACGACATCCAATCCGAATTCGGTTCCCGGCTCATCACCCTCTCGACCGGCGCGAGCGGCCTGCGCGGCGGCATCGCCTGCGAGGTCAAGATGCTCGGCGATGACGAGGCGCAGTTCATCGCCAGCACCAACCAGGTGGACCGATACAACGAGGTCATTGACCAGCGCGGCTGGGATCTCGGGCCGTACTCCGAGAACCCCGTCGTGGTGGACTCGCACCGCTACGAATCCATCGCGCTCATCCTCGGCCGGTCCATCCATGTGGGCCTCGATGACCAGGGGCGGCTCACCAACCGCGTGAAGTTCGCCACGGACAATCCGCTCGGTGAGCTGGCCCGCAAGATGACCAAGGGAGGCTTCATCAAGAGCGAGAGCGTCGGCTTCATCCCCAAGGAGTGGACGCGCGGCAAGGGCAAGGACGAACCCGAGCGCACCTTCACTCGGAGCGAGCTGATCGAGATCAGCCTCGTGGCGGTCCCGGCGAATCCCGGCGCGACCATCGGCGCGGCGTTGAAGAGCGGGGCCATCGAGCGCGGCGACGTTCGCGCGGTGGCCGAGGCGCTCCGTGACTTTTGCAGCAAGGCAGGAATCGAGACCTTCACCGGCGCGCCCGGTCCCGATCCCCATGAGCGCGCACTGCGAACCCTCCAAGCCCTGAGCGACGTGCTCAAGCGCTGAACCACCCCGCGCGCAGGAGAGCGCGGACAACGAAACAACAGACACCACTATGGAAACCGCAGAACAGATCATCAAGAGCATCGAATCCGATGTGAAGGGTTTCAAGGCGCAGGCGGACAAGATCCCCGGCCTCGAAACGGAACTCAAGACCGCCCGCACCGACCTCGACAAGATGGCCGGTGACCTCAAGGACGCCCGCAAGGCGCTCCTCGCCCGCAGCCAGACGCCCGCGGTGCCGGGCCGCGTCTCGCTCGCCTGCGCCCGCCACCTCGGGGCCATCGTCGCCCTTGGCATCACCCAGCGCGACGACGTGTCCGCCAAGCAGCGCGACATCGCCCTGGGCCTCGTGCGCGACATCATCGGCGAGCAGAAGACCGCGCTGACCAGCTCGGACATCCCGCTGCCCGTTGCCTACGGTGCGGAGGTCAGCGAACTCGTCGGCCAGTTCGGCGCGGCGCGCATGTACGGCACCGTGATGCCGCTCGGTGATGGCGTCGTGAAGCTCCCCCGCCTCAAGACCGACCCGACCTTCGGCCTCATCGCCGGGTCCGGCACGGTCACGGAGAAGTCGCCCCAGACGGAGTGGGTGACGTTCACCGCTGAGAAGTTCGGCGGCCTGGTCCGCCTCCCGATGGAGATCGAGGAGGACAGCATCGTGTCCATCGGTCAGTTCCTGGCGCGCTACGCGGCCCGCCAGATGGCCTACGTGGAGGATTACAACTTCTTCCGCAGCACTGGCGCAGGATCCGGCCTGAACGGCACCGCGGAGGGCCTCACCAAGTCCGTCGTGACCAACAGCAAGACCGTCGCGAGCACCGGCCTCGGCTCCCCCTCCGAGTTCACCCTCACGCACTTCCGCAACCTGCGGAACGTGCCCGACGCCTCCGCGCTCCGCGTGGGTGCGTACTACCTGCATCCCTCCTTCGAGGCGCTGCTGAACACGTTCAACACCTCCGGCAACCGGCCGTACAACCCGAGCGCGCAGATTCAGGGCACGGGTTCGCAGCCGTTCATGGTCGGGCCGACGCTCGACGGCTTCCCGATCCGCTGGGTGGATGTCATGCCCGTGTACACCACGAGCGACGCCGTAAGCACGGTCCATGTGCTGTTCGGCGACCTCTCGTTCCAGTACCTCGGCCTGCGCGGCGGGATGCGCTTCGACACCAGCCGCGAGGCGGGCTTCGCCACGGATGAGATCCTCGTCCGCGCGCTCGAACGCTTCACCGTCGGCCTGATGGCCACCGGTGCGGTCGGCGGCCTCATCACCGCCGCGTCGTAAGCAATCCCCCGCCGCGCGAACGCCCCGCGCGCGGCTTCGGAACAACGCGGGGCGGCGGATGAGTGTCCGCCGCCCCGCCACTCGAAACAACATGAGCCAATACCCAAGCAAGGCCGCACAGCGCGCCCGCAACGCCGCCCTCAACGGCGACCCCGACGCCGCACGCGAGTACCGCGACATCACCCTGCGCGAGCGCAACGACAACGGCGCCGTGGGCATGGACCGCCGCCGCTCCAAGTTCCGCCGGCTCCGCAACCGCGCGATCCTCTCCGTGCTGGCCCTTTGCAGCATCCTTGCAACGCCGCTGCCCGCCGCGACGATCACCGGCGACACCGAGTCCATCACCGGCGTGGCCGTCCGAACCAACCTCACCTTCCGCCCGCGCTCCTCGCCCGTGCTGCTCTCCGGCGTCCTCGTCCTCACCGACCCCATCACCATCACCAACGAGGCCAACGGCACCTTCTCCATCGAACTGCGTCCGGGAGACTACGAGCTGCAGGTCGGCGCGAGCACGCGCAACCGCATCCTCTTCACCGTCCCCTCGACGAACGGCAGCTACACCATCAACTCGCTCGTCACCACCGGCGCGCAGTACCCCTACGAATTTCTCCGCAACACCAACCTCAACGACATCGCAAACGCGGCGGACGCCGTGTGGGCCACGCCCTTCGCCCAGGGCGACGTGATCTGGTGGAACACCAACAGCGCGCGCTGGACGAACTCCCCGATTGCTAGCGTGCCCGGCTACTCCAGCGGCGGCGGCGGCGGCGGGACGAACCCCACCAACCTGCCGGGCACGGGCATGCTCATCACCACCAACAACGCGAACAGCCACACCTTCACGGCGGACACGAACACGCTGGCGACGCGGGCGTGGGTGGCGGCGGCAGATACGAACGAGCTGCGCGTCATCAATGTGAAGTCGGACTTTGGCGCGTTGGGTGATGGTGTGACCGATGACACGCTCGCAATTTCAAACGCGCTTGCGTTCGCCGGGCAGGACTTCCCGATCAGCGAGACATCCATGCGGACGGCCACAAACCGGACGCGCAATGCCATTTTCTTCCCGGCTGGCACTTACAACGTCACGTCAAGAATTCTGGTGTCAAACGATCATGCCCATATTTTCGGAGCAGGCCGTGGAAGGACGATCATCAAGGCGACGGCTGGCAACAGCGTGTTTGTAACCACGAATGCGCCACGCTACTTGACGCTACGGGACTTCTCGGTGGTGGGCAGCAGCGTAACGCCAACGGCGGGCAGTGTTGGCATTGACCTTGTGGGCACGGACACCAATTACTTTGCCAGCCCCGCGCCCTACATCGGCTTTCTGACCGTGGACAACGTGGACGTGAATTATTTCGACATCGGGCTGCGGGGGCAGAAGTTGCAGGACGTGCGTTTGTATCTGAACGCCTACCACAACAACGTGGGAGTGCTTCTATCCAACACCATTCATGGTGTCTGGCTGGATGGTTCATCCCGGTTCAACAACAGGGAAAATTATATCCTGCACGAGTTGAGAGCGTGCCGAATCTGGGCGCGAGATTCCGACCTGAGCGATGCCGATACGGCGACAAACCTCTTCAAGATCACCGGCAGCGTGCAGTACACGACCATTCAAGGAAGGACTGAGATTCACAAGCCGGGGGTTATCGCTTTTAATTTTCAGGGCGGCACGATCAACCGGCTCCACCTTGATAATTTTCAAATCCACAGCTTTGACGACGCCGAAGGCTGGAGCCTGTACTTTACAGATCATTACACTTCCAACCAGGCATATTTGATGGTCTCCGGCGGCTCGCTGGAAGTGACAAATGCGGCGCTCTCTGGTGCCCAGGTGCGGATTCCTCATGGTTACAATGTTAAGCTGTTCTCTTATGGTGTGCAGTCGCCAACGGTTGCTGCGTTTACGAATGGCAGCTACTACACCAATTTCAGGGCAGGTGCCGAAATTGAATACAGCGAATCCGGCCGCCGGCAGGCACCCAATGCCGCCGCAAACCAGAACCTAGCGCATCAGCCGTGGTTCAACTATCGGGGCACGAATACCGAGCAGTATTTCGTTCCGATGTACGACCGGCAGGGCGTGCTGACGAATGTGAATCTTTCGGAACCGTGGTTTCAGATTCGCGACGACGAAATCCCGACCCGCGACGACAGTGTGCTTTGGAGCGGGTTGACCCACTCTTTTTCCGGCATAATCACCAACCGGCTGAATCTGAACGTAACCAATACCGGGGCAGCGGGAGTGCAGGGAATTCTTCGCATCACGAGCGAGGGGGTGGGCGGGACGGCAGGGCATCAAATCGTTCTGGCCGACAACTCGGCTTTGAACACCACGAAGGCCGGAAGAATCGGCATCATCAATTACAACCCAGCACTTAATCCGCTGTCGGCAATGATTGCCTCTCATTCTTCTGCTAACGCTGGTACGCTGTTATTCGGCGGTGGAACAAGCCTGGGCACGCCGTTCAGGGAAATTGAATGGTACGGAGGTAATTCCGGCACGAATGGCGCGGGCAATTTATTGATGAAGCAGTACACTGACGGCGGACTTGCAATCGGCAGCGCGGCCACGCCTCCGACCGACCCCGGCGATGGAAACCTCGGTGTGGTGGGGAAGATCACCATCGGCACGGCGGGCACGGCGACGAATGACGCGGCGCGGCTGTTTGATTTGCAGACGACAAGCAACGCCCTGGCCTCCACCATCACCACCGTCTCCAACCAGATCACCAATGCCATCGTTCTCCAGGGCGCGAACGTGACGGTGACGGATGGCGTAACCAATGGCGTGCGCTTCTTCGTGGTCAACGGCCCGTCCGGCTCCGGCGGCACCGCCCCCACCAACAACGCAGGCACGGGCGTCGCGATCATCACCAACAACACCTTCGACCACACGTTCTCAGTCAACACCAACACCATCGCCACCCGCGCCTACGTGGATGCGCGGGACACGATAGTGAGCAACGCGCTGGATGCGGCCAAGCTCAACACCTCCGGCGGGAATGCCGACGCGGTGTTCAGCATCCACAGCCTCTCCTTCAACAGCGGGGACGGCACGGTGATCCTCGGCGGCGGCGACATCCTCTCGGTGGAGAACAGCGGCGGCATCCATTTCAGCGGGGACATCACGACCACTTACACGGGCATCTTCCCGTTCGGCACCGGCTTCATCGTGTCGGACCAGGTCAACACCTACCTGAGATTCGACGCCGGGCGGTTCACCTTCACGAACCTCGCCCCGCGCTCCGCCGTCCTGCCGACGAACTCGACAGACCTCGTGCGGTTGCAGGATCTGACGAATGCCACCTACAACCCAAAGCGCGAGACGCTGGTGCTCTTCGCATCCGGCGCGACCAATGCCACCACGACGGGGACAAACTTTATGATGGTGATCCCCTACAACTGCTCCATCGAGGTGGCGAATGTGATGGCCGCGGTCAACCGGCACATCCCGCCGACCGGCGCGCAGATGCGGTTCCGGCTGCAAACGAACGGCGTGAGCATCATGTCCACGGACTTGCACATTGATGCGAACGAGACGACGAGCCTGACTGCGGCGACGAATTTCACCTTCAGCACCACGAACCTGCTGCGCGGCTCGTTCCTCGAACTGAACGTGATCGAGGTGGGTTCGACCGTGGCGGGCGCGGGCGCTCATGTGTGGGTTCCGGTGAGGGAGACGCCATGAGAATCTGGAACACCATCCGATGCCGCTTGGTGGACTGGGTTCGCGGCCTTTTTTACACGGCGGACAAGCCGAAGGGCGCGCTCTGCTGGCATTGCGCCGAGGCCGCGGACGACCGGGAGCAGATGCTCCGGCTCATCCATGAGGAGGGCAGTTATGAATGCTCGAAGTGCGGCGCGACTTCGCGGACGACGTTTGTGAGGAAGGCGGCGGCGGCGCTGCTGCTGATTGCGCTGGGCGCGCAGGGGGCAGTGCTGGCTCCGCAGACGTTGTTTCCTTCCAGCGGGGCGGCGGCGAACACGCTCACGAACGGGTTGCTCGCGCATTACCGCATGGACGAGAGCAGCGGGAACCTCGCGGATTCCTTCGGCACTTACACAATGACCAATGTGGGGACGATGGGTTTCTCGACCGGCGGCGGGCGAATCAATGGCGCTGTCAGCAACTCGACCTTTTCGGCGAGCAATCGTTATTTCTGGCGCGGCGGTGACAACGCGGCGAAATGGTTTCCTTCGAGCATCGCATCGCTGAGCGTCGCGTGCTGGTTCTTTTCCACAAACACCGTTGCAAACTCATCGGACGGCGATATGTGGGGGCCGTCGCAATATGACAGTTCGACCGGTAACAATGACGTGCAGTTCTTTATGGCGTTGCGGACGGGGCTACCAACGAACGCGCGCCGCGCCGAGGTCGCAATCTCCGGCAATGGCGCGACAACTTCGCGCAAGGTGTATCGCAGCACGAACAGCCTTCCGGCGAACCAATGGAACCTTGTCGTTTTTACCTTCACGAACAACGTCCTGAAACTCTACACGAACGGCGTGGAGGTGACGGGCGCGCAGCTCAACAAGGATGAGGATGCGAGCGTGACCAGCATTCCAGACGTCGCCGCGAACGCCGCGACCATTGGAACGATTCAGGTGGCGGAGGCGGGAAGCGCGGGCGCACAGAATGGCAAGGGCGCGATGGACCTCGCGAGCATTTGGAACCGCGTGCTGACCGATGCCGAAATCACGAGCCTTTGGAACGGCGGCACGGGCCGCGATCCTGTATCACCATGAGCACCCTCGCTGAAATCCTCTTCGTGGTCGCGGGCGTGATCGCCTCCGCCGCGCTGGGCCACTGGCTGGCCCACTGATTTTATGAGCAACCTGTGCCAACTCGCGACCGTCAAGCGGCGGCTCGCCATGCCGCAGACGGACACCAAGGACGACGTCATCCTCGACAACGCCATCGCCTCGGTGAGCGTGCGCCTCGCCAAGTTCTGCTCGCGCGAGTTCGCCCGCGCCGCCGCCGCCACCTACGAGTTCAGCGCGGATGAAACGGAGCTGCGCGTGGACCGTTACCCCATCGAGAGCATCACCAGCTTTGCGCTCAAGGCCGGCGAGACGACCGGCTGGGAAACGCAGGACGTGGGCGATGATTTCGCGATCATCCGGCGCTCGTGCGTCATCAGCCTGTCCTTTCCCCTCGGCACCTGGCGGCAGCAGGCGCGCGTGACCTACGCCGGCGGCTACGTGCTGCCCGGCTCGACGCCCAGCGGCAGCCAGCAGGCGCTCCCCGATGCCATCGAGCAGGCGGCGGTCGAGCAGGTGGTCTTCTGGTATCAGAACCGGACGCGCCTCGGCCTCACTAGCACCAGCGGTGAGGGTGGCAGCGTGAGTGTGTTCGCCGATTTGGACCTCATTCCCGCCGTCCGCAACGCCATCGAGCCGTACCGCCGCATCAACTCGTGAACGTCGAACTGGT
>JACCDR010650426.1_pt1 | contig 13928 bp, 25 predicted proteins | sample 7446431 | NCBI WGS metagenome assembly JACCDR01 (sample SAMN15323443, study PRJNA562643) | freshwater metagenome | isolation source: river surface water | place: USA:Blue River Watershed | collected 2017-08-17 | reverse complement strand
GGGCCAACCTCGGCAGGGCCAACCTCGGCAGGGCCAACCTCGAAGGGGCCAACCTCGAAGGGGCCAACCTCGCCGGGGCCTACCTCGCCGGGGCCAACCTCGGCAGGGCCAACCTCGACGGGGCGATACTGCGCGACGGATACAAAGCAATCCGGGCGCCAGACCGCCGAGTAACGCGCGCCGATGGATACGAGTTCTTCCTTTGGCTGACTGACCAAGGCTGGCGCATCGGCGCCGGCTGCCGGTGGTTCACGCCTGACGAAGCGTGGCGCCATTGGGAAAACCACAGACGCAAGGCCAGCACCAACGCCGCCGACCGCGCGCTCTATGACGAGACGCTCGATATTCTGACCTTCTTTGAATTGCACATGGAGCGCGCAAAGTGATGCATATTCCAGCGGTGTATTCTGTGCAAGAGGCACAGGAAGCGGGGTGGGAAGGGCAGCAGGCCCTTTACTTCACGGCCTTTATGAACGCTGTCAATCAGCGGGTTGTGATGGCGACTGGTCTGACTATTCTGGATTTTCCAGATTGGGATTGGGCTGCTGCGTTTCAGAATGGAGGTAGCGTCGATGATGTTGCCTGTGATTTCCTCGCGGATATGTGGGAAGGAGAGATGCTGTGAATACGGAAATGACCGTCTCGTATGAAGCCGCGTGCCATGCCTTTGAGGTCCTGCGGGAATACCTTTGGGAAGGTGGGCACATTCGTGATGTGGATACTGCGAAGGTGCAGGAGTTCTTTCATGCGCTTGGCGAAGCAGATCGCATCGTCATTCTGCCGAAGGAGGAAAGCCGTGACTAAGGTTTGGGTGCAGACCTACTATGTCGCCAATCGCTTTGGCAATATGCAGGAGCGACAGCGCGAATACAACGGAATGCTCTCGATTTGGGACGCGCGTATCCAGGCTGACAAGTTTCTTCGTAACCTGCGACAGCGCGGGCAGCCAGCCCATCCGCAGTATGATCTAGAGGAGCGAGGCACGCCATGAACCTCCCTGAAGGCGCATGGGATTTTGGCTTTGGCCCACCGGAGGAACCTGACATGGCCGACACCAACCCGCCCATGACTGACCCGAACGGCTGGCCCGACGCCCGCAAGCCCGGCGTGCCGACGAACCCGGAGCGGGACGGGTGGCATTGGGTAAGCGTCACCAATTTCGAGAATGAAAGCGCCGACGTGGCCGCGCTTTGGGAAGGCGGTGAATGGTGGATGCTTGAAGCGCCAGACGGTTATGTGCCCCAACATTTTGCGGAGCTGTGCGTGCGCTACCTCGGCCCCTGCCTCACCCCCGCCGAGGTCGCCGCGCGCGAGCAGGCGGCAGCGGAGGCGATGCGGGAGGCGTGCGCCAAGGTCGTTGACGCACACGCCGCAGCAGCAAAGCGGTGCTCAGAAGAAGCCGATGTGATCCATCGCATCCGCAGCGAGTTTCTTGCGAACTCCTACGCGATCAAGCAGGCCGCAGATGATGTGCGCGTGACGCCCCTCCCCACCGACGCCCTCGACGCCATGCTGAAAGAGGCTGGCGACATTGGCCGGGCCGAAGGCTGGAAAGCAGGCATGGAGGTTGCAGTCAAGGCCCTCCGCGAGAAGATGGGGGTGGCGGCTCGCCTAATTGACTGCGGCTGCGCTAACGCCGCCGAGGTCGTGAAGCATCCGCCCAACAGTGCGCGCCGTTGGGAACTGTGCGGATTGGCGACCTGCGCCGCTATCCAAGCCGCCGCCATCCGCAGGCGTGCCGCAGAAGAGGAAGTGTGATGTGGGCATATAGTATCTACGCAATTCCTATCCTAGGGTGGGTTGGGCTGGTGAATAATTGGCCCGGCTCCACGTTTCTCATTGATCCACAATACCTCGTTCGGATGGTGTGATGCAAACGTTTTTGCCTTATGCGTCGTTCACCAAGAGCGCGCGCTGTTTGGATAGGCTGCGGCTTGGCAAGCAGCGAGTGGAAGGTTATCAGATTTTGCGCACGCTAACGGGTGTGTCAGATGGTTGGCGCCAGCATCCTGCCGTTAAGATGTGGGCAGGCTATGAGCATGCGCTTTGGCTGTATGTGCAGGCGTGTATTGCAGAATGGGAGCGGCGCGGCTACACAAACAATATCGTGCTGCCTGACGTGATGGAAACTCATGTCTTTCCTAAGTGGTTAGGTAATGAGAAGTTCCACGCCTCACATCGCAGCAATCTGCTTCGTAAAATGCCGGAGCATTATGGGCAGTTTGGGTGGTCGGATGATCCGGCCGCACCTTATTATTGGCCAACACAGGAGACTGCGTGATGGCTATCAATCCGCTGGCTCAGAAGTGGATCGCTGCTTTGCTCTCTGGAAAATATGAGCAAGGGACTAAGTGCCTTCATAGTGCAGACAATAAGTTTTGTTGTCTTGGTGTAGCCGCAGAGGTTGTCTTTAATGCTCAATGGTCTGAAGAAAGTAATAGAATTCCATGCACCGCAATCCATGCTAAACATGTAATAAATTACAAAACTGTTGGCGATCTTCTTCCAGAAGAACTATGGTGCCAATTGACTGAAGGTATGGTAACTTCAGTCCATCAGATAAATTTAGCAGTACTAAATGATGCTGGTTGGTCTTTCGAGCGCTTAGTAAAGGAAGTTATTCTTCCGGCTTTTGAAGAACCGCCACTTAGCGAACAGGTAGAGGCAGCATACTAATGGCCCGCTCATATCTTGAAGTGCCTCAGTGGCAGTCGGAAGAAGAAGATATGCGAGATCAGGCTATGGATTGGTTGCTAAAAGTGGCAACCGAGGCGGCGGAAATGGCCGAAGATATTTCAGAAGCCATGGACAATCCGCGCCGGGCCTGGGATGTTAGCGAACTGACGGAGGTGGAGGTGGTGCATTACGAACTTCGAGGGATGATTAACAGGCTTGTGAAGATGGGCGTGATGCGGCCGGAAAAGCGCCGTGTTTAGTCAAATCATCCCGCTGTCCTTCCGCTTCATTGGGTGGAATGGACAGGACTTTGATGTGGAAGGGGATGCGGTGGTGCGGTGGGACGAGGTGACTATTGGCGAAACCACCCATCTCCAAATTCTGTCGCATGATTTCAGCCGGGCCATCATTAATGGTGAGGAACTTTCATGGTCTGAAGTGCAGCGGTGGCAGAACAAATACCAAGAGGATTATGCGGAGGATTTGCGGTGTCTGCTAGTCTCCATTCTCAACTGAGGCGGGGCCTGTCGCTTCTGTCCACCGGCAACCCCAAGACTGTGAAGGGGCAGGCGCGAGGTTATGCGACTGCTATCCTACATCTTGCGCCTGCTTGGCAGTCAGGCTACAATACCTGCGCCAACCACACCAAAGAATGTGCGGCGTCGTGTTTGTATTTTGCTGGACGTGGTGCGATGCAGAAAATCCAGACTGCTCGCATCCGCAAGACCAAGATGTTCTTTGGAGATCGGCCGGGCTTTCTCGCCCAACTCCACAAGGACATTGACAAGTTCTTCTATAATGCGTTGGCACTGAACCTCAATGCTGTCGTTCGCCTGAATGGCACGTCAGATATTCGTTGGGAGGGGCTTGGTGTGCCGCAGCATTTCAGCGACATTACCTTCTACGACTACACCAAGATTGCCAATCGCAAAGGCGTGCCTTCTAATTATCACCTGACGTTTTCGTTCAGCGGAAACAACCTTGCGGAATGCCAGACTGCCCTTGCCAATGGTATGTCGGTGGCGGTGCCGTTCCTGAAGGTCCCGCCTGCTACGTGGCTTGGGTATCCTGTTGTTGATGGGGACGCGGATGATCTGCGTTTCCTTGGGGATGGTCCCCAAATTCTTGCGCTCAAGGCGAAGGGTCGCCTGCGCAATGAACCTAACTCCCCGTTTCTCGGAGAGAACCACAATGTCTAAGGCAGTTTCTTATCAGGGCTTTGATATCGTCAAGCGTTGGGACGGATCGTATGCCGTATATGATTTTGGCTGGTGGCCCGATGAAGTTCTGGATGCGGACCCTGATGCCAATGCGGCGTGGCTGGCGGGCACGGAAGGTTGGCGCGCCAAGGGTTGGCAGGTTGTGCATGTCGCTGGCAATTTCCGGGCTGCCCACGACTGGGCGTTTCATGCGAGCCGGAGGAACTAACCATGCGCCTCGCAACCATCAATGATCCTATTCAGTCGTCTGGTCTGGGTAGTGGCAACAACTTCTCGATTGCTGCCAGCGCCAAGGCTTTCGAAATTCTGAGCAGCAATCTGTATCAGAACAAGATTCTCGCTGTCATTCGTGAGGTGTCGTGCAATGCAGCCGACGCACATACGGCAGCGGGCAAGGACTTCTCTAGCATCCAAATCCACCTGCCCACCTATGGTGAGCCGTGGTTTTCGGTGCGGGATTTTGGTGCGGGACTTTCGCACAATGATGTAATGCTTCTTTATACCACCTACTTCCAGTCCACCAAGGACCAGTCGGATGATTTGATTGGTGGCTTTGGGCTTGGCTCCAAGTCTCCATTCTCCGTGGCCGATCAGTTCACTGTGACGTCATGGCATGGCGGTATGAAGTCCGAATACATCATGTATAAGGATGCCGGACTGCCGCGTGTCAATGTCATTCGGCAGACACATAGCAATGAACCAAGCGGGCTGTTGGTGCAGGTTGCAGTCGATAAGAATTTCCAGAAGTGGGTGGAGGAAGCCAACACTTTCTTTGCGCCGTGGGCAACCAAGCCGGCTATCAATATTGCGCTGACTACTACATCTGCGTGGTGGGAAACCGCTACACTCAAGTCGGCCAGCGATATCAACGGTTATCCTGAATGGGCTTTGGATGCAAATCGCAGTATGGAATTTACTGCGTTCATGGGATTGGTGCCCTATAAGATTACGCTGTCTGCCATTCCCAATTGCCCAAAAGAGTTTTTAGATTACAACTTCCGGGGTTCGTTGTTTCTTGCATTTCGTGTTGGCGAGATTAGCATCAACCCCAGTCGCGAAACGCTTTCGTATGACACGCAGACTTGCGCGGCTATTATCCAGCGCCTCAATGCAATCAAGGCGACAGCCAAGACCCAACTAGAGACTACTATCAACAACTGTTCCTCTCTATATGAAGCAAACACAGTCTACGCAAATACGGAAGGTCTGCTTCGTAATTTTAGTAATGGTATCAAGCCTACTTGGAATGGAAAGCCTGTAAGCCGCTCGGTAGATTTGGAGTTGTCTGGTGTTGGCAGAAATGATTTCCAAGCAGACGTTAGTATGCTGCGCTATTATCGTAAGTCTTGGGGGCAGCGGAAGTGGGCAGGTGCTAATAAAAATACCATAGATTATAGGCATTACTTTAATGAGGATAAGTATCCGTTCGTGTGGGTGCCTACCATTACCAATAAAGTCTACAAACAATTACAGCATCTGCATAACAGCACGGTCCAAAATCCGCCGACCAACTTCATGCTTGTCAGTGGCTCCACTTATGCCGACGTTGCCAAGGTCTTTGAAGATAAGGGTATGCCGCCTATCCTAGACGGCACTACCCTGCCCGATCCGCCAAAGGCTGTGCCCGTCCCCGGTGCTACTAAGCGCACGACATACAAAGGCTACACTTTCGATACCAACCTGCGCTCCGAGCCGACTGAAAAGGACATTGATCTGAATGGTGGCGGTCTTGTCGTCACCATGTTCGACGGTAATCCCGTAGAGAATATTGCCTTTCTCCGCGAAGCAATGCAAAACAACTGGTTCACTACACCACCTACTACTATTGTTGGCTTTCGTAAGGCGCGTTTAGAAACTAAATCCTTCTCGGCTCTACTGACTAGCAAAGGTTGGGAAATCTACGGAAAGGATTGGGCAGAACGCAATCTGAATACCGCTGCACTCAAGATGCATGCCAAGCAGCAGGGTCTTTACCATATCTTTGAACTAGATAAGACTACCTACACCGCAACAAAGTTGCGTGGTTTGGCCCGACTTCTTGCTTCCCTTCCAGCCAATACTACACCCTGGAAGAATGCCGCGCCGTGGTTTGCTTCTTTCCAGGCACTTGCGGCGCACCTGCAATATGGTGGTGGCCCCTTTAGTTTCTCATACACGCGTCCATACTTCTCTGCTGTACATGAAACTGCCATAACTACCTCTATTGCAGAAGGCGAACAACTCGCTGCCCGCATTAAGGCGTTCTTTGCTGCCAATCCCATGCTTCTACATGTGAATTGGGAATACGGAACGCTTGACTACCAGACGTTTATCGACTACATTAATCGCTGAACAGGAGAACCTCAGCATGATTCCCTACATTCTCAAGACCGACAGCCTGACCCTCTTTCCGGTTGGCGCGGCGCCCCTTACCGTTCATAAGGACCACCTTAACTTTGAGGCGGTTCGGCAGGCCATCATCGATGGGCGTTTCGATGATGCCGTTGCGCTTGGTTCCGTCAAGACATTCGTCAACACGACAACCAATGGTGCGGTGTCCGTCTCCGACGACGGCGTGACTTTCAACGGGGTGCCCATCAATTCCTATCTCAGCAACAAAATGATTCAGTTCTTTCGGGAAGGGCTGGACATTCAGCACTACTGCCGCTTCCTTGAGAACCTCATGGCCAACCCGTCCATGACTTCTCGTGAGGAACTGTTCCTGTTCCTTGAAGCCGCCGACCTCCCCATCACTGAGGACGGTTGCTTCCTTGCCTACAAGGGTGTGACTGATGATTTCAAGGACATTCATTCCCGGACCTTCGACAATTCGCCCGGCCAGATTCTCTCTATGCCCCGCCGAGATGTGGACGATAACCGTGACCGGACTTGTTCATATGGCTTCCACGCTGCCGCCTATTCCTACGCTCGCAACTTCATGGGCGGTGGGCGGCTGATTGCAGTCAAGATCAATCCGGCCGATGTGGTGTCGGTGCCTAGCGATTATAATAATCAAAAACTTCGGACGTGCCGCTATGAAGTCATGTTTGAAGTGGAGGACGCGGACGATACGCTGACCGGCCGGACCTATTATCAGACCCATAGCCCCGCCGAGACTGATGAAGATGAGGCGGAACTGACTGACTACGATGAGGGCTATATGGCTGCGCAGGACGGTGCCAACATTGCGCCCGGACGTTCGGCCGAATACTACGACGGTTACAACGCTCATCTCAACGGCGAGTAACTAACCAGTTACCAACGGGTTTGTTAAGGGGTGGGTCGGTGATCCACCCCACATTCATTTCATTGGAGCCAATCATGATCGACCAGCAGAAAGTTATCGCCTATTACAATTCGGCGGCGGCGCCTACCATTCCGGAAGTGGCCACTAGTTTTGGTATCAAGCCTGTACAGGTTAGTGCCATCCTCTCACTTCATGGCGTGAAGGTTCGGCGTGGTAGCGGCGGCCTTACGGAAGCGGCTCGTGCCGCAGGTCACGCGGTTAGGACGGACGCTGCTCTCACCAACCACCTTGTGCGCCTCTGCGATAAGTATGGGCGTGAGGCTGTCCAGGCCCGCCTCAATTCAATTCAGACTGTTAAGGAAATTCCGGATGCCCTTGCCGCCGAATGAACAATCTACTGATGTGGTTTCTGGCGCTGGTGTTCCTGCTGATCCTCTAGCCGGACTGCCGGATGCGCAGGTCTTTGCCCGCGATCCCGAAGATTTCACGACCGAGGAACTCCAACACACTATCGAGCGGCTTAGGAAGATCGTGCTGCGTCAGCGCAAGGCGCGGCAGGACGACGCGGCGGTTGCTGAACTGGCAGCCAAGATGAAGAAAACCAACGCAGCCAACCGTAAGACCAAAGCCAAGAAGGCCAAGGACGGCGGCCCGCTTTTCGAGGAGGTTGTATGATGTTTCAGTATGAACCGACCTTTACCGAGCGCGTAGTTAATTACCTGCTTGTGTATGTGTTGGCTGTCTTGGCTGGCGCCATTACGTTCGGGGCAAGTATTCTCCTGCTCCGACTTTGGGAGAGTGGTGCATGCTGACCAACAAACTCCGACTGCCCGATCCTATCGTCCGGGCAATCAGCAATGATTCCTATACGAAGGGGGCGGCTGACTTCTCTGTGACGGAATTGCTAGCCCCGCCGCAGTTGGTCCGGCTGCGTAAGCAACATGCTTCTGAGATTTCAGAAGATGCCAGCGACCGCATCTGGTCCCTTCTCGGGCAGGCCGTTCATTCCATTATCGAGCGGGCGTCTGATGGCGCGGATACTCTCAGCGAAGTCACGCTCAATACGATCTTTGATGATGTGACTATCAAGGGCACCTTCGATCACCTGACTATCTCAAGCGGCGAGATGTGTGACTTCAAGGTCACGACCGTTTGGAAGTTGGTGGGTGGTGGGGTGCCGGAGGAATGGGAACAGCAGACCAACATCTACAGATGGATGCTCTGGCGAGAGAAGGGCATCGAGGTTCAGTCGATTGCAGTCATTGCAATCCTGCGCGATTGGTCCAAGCGTGAGGCGGATCGACGGCAAGACTACCCGCAGTCCCAGGCCGTCCGTCTTGACGTGCCGCTCTGGCCTATGGAAGTAGTGGCGGCGTTCGTCCGTTCTCGCCTTGACAAGCACAACGATCCTACGCTAGGGTGCAGTGACGAGGATATCTGGGCCAAGCCTAGCAAGTGGGCGCTCATGCAGAAGGGGCGCAAGACTGCCGTCCGTCTCTACGATACTGCGGAGGAAGCGCAGGCTGCCGTCAGCACAAACCAATACGTTGAGTATAGGCCTGGAATTGCAACTCGTTGTGAGTCCTACTGCCCCGTCTCACAATTTTGTGAACAGTGGCGCAACGATCCTAGGCGCCGCACAACCAACCTTTCGGAGAACCTTTTCAATGCCTAGGTATGCTGGCAAGGAATTTTATCTTTGCACAAACAATCGGACTTTAGTTGTGAATGAACTCGCAGAAGCAATCTGCGACCTTAGTTGGCAGGAAGAACCGACTCCCGACGTAATTAACCGCATACAAAGTCTATTCGATAGGCTAGAAAACCATATCCACGCCCTCAGGCGTTGCGCAGATAAGGAAGTTCTGTAATGGCTGACCATCCCTTTTCCCAAGATGATCTCGCTGAGATGATGTATGCCCTTCCGGAAGGATGGGAGTATGCCCCATTCGGTGAATCAAAAATTGTAGACCAGTCGCGTTGGATGACATACCATGAAAGTGTTATTACCGACGGAAACGATAATTACTACCGCCTAACTTGGAGAACGGGCTCTACGGAATACCAAGACAATGATGATTGCGTTGAAGTGTGGCGAGTTTTTCCACACACAGTTTCAATTATTGAATATAAGGACACCCCCTGATGAAGTTCGAAGCAACCAAACTCCCGCCACGCGTTCTCATCTACGGCGAGCCTGCATCTGGCAAGACCGGCGCTCTCGCCCAACTTGCCAATGCCGGATATCGCCTACTCTTGCACGACATGGACCAGAATGCTCGTGTCATTGGTTCGTTTCTTAAGCCTGACGCAGCAGACGTATACATCCACACCTATGCTGTGGCGAAGGTAACGAACACGAACCTCTTTGCCGGTAAGGGCGATGCGCCGCAGGCTGCACTCAAGGAAATGCGCAAGTTCTGCCAGATGCTTGAGCACTGGAAAACCGAGACGGAGGACCTTGGCCCCTCCTCCGCACTGACCGCCAAGGATGTTATAGTGGTGGATAGCGGTACGTTCCTTGGCGACCTTCTCCTCATGGCAGCCAAGGCCGACCCGGAAGCCAACCGCGACATGCGCAAGCAGTACGGCATCGCCGGAGAATACTACGCTGCTATTCTCGACTACCTCACTGGCAACCGCATTGGCGCATCCGTCGTAATGCTAACGCACATTACGCAGACCGGGGAGAAGGATGGGCAGGGTAACTTCGTAGGTAAGCCGCGCGACATTCCCGTCGCCATCGGTGAGAAGATGAGCAAGCGCATGCCAACCTACTTCTCGGATATCTGGCGCCTGGAAGTGGACAGGGGTGGCAACCGTTCTTTCCGCACCGCCGCCACCGCATACGAAAGTCTGCGGGCCAGCAATCCTACCGCCATCAAGGCAACCGAGCCTTTTGATTTGGCATCAATGTTCAACAGGCTTCTGGCATGATCTTCATCAACCTGAACAAAGAACTCAGTCAGCGCACGAAGTATGTCCCAACACCAAAGGAACTTGACTTGCTGAACCGTGCGCTCAGTATGGCCGAGTGCAGCGTGGAACGCTTTCGTGTGGGGGCCGCTGACAACGGCAACCACTACGGCCACAACACTACCAGCCTCCATGCCGAAATCAATATGCTTGGCGACGGCGCCCACTCCAGCCGCAAGGCTACGACCGTTGCTGTTGCCCGTCTGGGTCGCGACAACAAGTGGCGCTGCTCCTACCCTTGCGTGGATTGTCACGCCGCCCTACGTGCTGCCGGATATGCCCGCCTCGTCTGCTTTGATGAAGGCGGGCAGCCTGTGGCTCTGAGCCTTTAGAGATTGGCCGGGGAAGAAACTACTTGACAGGCGGGACGCCCCGGAATATACTCCCACCTGTCGCCGCCAGAGTGCGGCTGACACTAGCGTAGACAAAACCCTAATGAGGATACAAAGCATTGTCTCTCTTTGATGAAGTCATTTCCGTTACCGATTCCGACAAGCCCGCGTTTCGTCAGGCCCCGGAAGGCAACTACCTCGCGACGGTGCGTGCCGCCCGCAAGGTGAAGGCAAACTCGGGAACGGAAGGCATCGAACTTCAGTTCACTATGCAGGAAAACCTTGATGCAGGCGCCGATATGGACGGCGTCGATCTGTCCCGCTGCCGCCTCCGTGATACGGTGTGGGTGTCGGAGAAGTCGGTGGACATTGCCCGCCGCACGCTCTCCCGCATTGCGCCGGAAACGGTTGGCCATACCTTCACCGACGCGTTGGATATGCTGCCCGGCGCCGAGGTTGTCGTTCAGGTCAAGCACCAGACTACCGACCGCAACGGCACGCCTCGCAACATTCCCTACCTTGAGGTGAAGGGTTACTACACCAAGGATTGGTATTTCGCCAATCGCATGAAGGCCGCCTGATCTGAGGCTTCGCCTTCTTGCGGGGCTGTTCGCATTGCTGCTTTTGGTGGCGTGCGGCGGCCCCCTCCCCTACAATTCGGCAAGCCGGAATTTCCCGGATGATTGCACGGTTGTAGGGGAGTGGCGGTGCGACAGTGGCTGATTGGGAGGATCGGGGAGCGACACACCTTTAGGCCCTGCGTTAGCGGCCTAGTGTCCGGGAGCCACCGCGTTGCAGAGTAGCGTAGTTACTAACGTTTGGTTGGGATTTGGTGTGCAGCAGAGGGGTCCGCTGCTTCCGCCCCACGCCAGACAAAACCATGGAGCGGGGGTCGGGCAACCGGCCTCCGTTTTCTTTTGAAGTCAGCACTGGTAATTGACTGTCCATCCGTAGATGCCAAACCCGGCGAGACGCTTTCAGAATGGGAGCGCAAGACCACGGAGGAATTGATGCAGGCGGCAGGCTTCCAACCCTCCGTTATCTTCCTCGCCTCGCGCACCCACTTCCGCAAATGGCCTCATGTTTTCATGAACGGCAAGCCCGGCTCCACCCTGACGCCAGCCGCCGAAGCCGACCGCCAAGCCCTTATTCAGAAACTGAGTGGCTATGATATCGCGTTGACGATGGGGCCACATGCGATGTTTTGCCTGACCGGCGAAACCAAGATCGACACCTACCGTGGCACGCATATCGACAGCCTCTATGTGCCCGGTCTTCAGGTCGTGCCGACCTATGCGCCCCATATCTACGCGCGGATGAACTGGTCAGAACGGCCGGTTGTTGTGTCCGCTATGCGCAAGGCGAAGTCTCGTTTTGTAGACAAGCCTAGGACTATCTACATTCCGCAGAACCTGACGGACCTGTATGACTTCACGCGGGAACATATCCGCAACGAGATTGTCTTTGACGTAGAGACAAACAAGGCTGCCCGCATTACGGAATTCTCCGCAGCCCCCACTTCCAATGTCTGTTTGTATGTGCAGTTGGAAGATCATAACAACAATTCCATATGGCCGGAGCAGGCGGAAGTCGGCATTTGGCTGTGGCTGCATAGCCTTGCCGTGCGGAAGGATTTGGCGTGGGGCTTTCACAATGCAACCTACGACCTCACGTACCTAGACAAGTATGGCATACGTCCGGCGGGCCACATTTTCGACACAATGCTGAGGCACCATGCCTTTCAACCAGAACTTGAAAAGTCTCTAGGCTTCCTCGCCTCGCTATATGTTCCAACGCGAGCGTGGAAACATTTGCGTAAGCAGGCCAAGGCAGCCATCAACAAGGCAGGAGCAATCTAATGTCTCTACTCCATATTCCAAATACATATTCAGCACAGACTAAGGCGCGTGCTAGAATTGAAAGTGAGATTGCAGCGCGGGCAATTGACGCCTTGCTTGCGGCTGGATTTCATCTTGGTCTTAGCAATGGTGAAGATGATCTTCAACTTTTTCCAAAGTCTGGGCGAGACGAAATCCTAGATGCAATGTGGAAAACTGATGAAGAACATTTGCTGGTATTTCGGCCGGGCGAAGCCTCCGCTTTTGGGTGGGTGTTTTTTGTGTATGGTAATGATGGCTGGGACGTTATTAATGATCGGACTACCAACCTAGATGAATGGTTGGTGCCAGTAGAAGAATGGATTGCAGAGAAGTGGGAATAAGAAACTTCTAATGCCAGACACAGATGACGACGCGGCGCGCCGTAGGTTGTGGGCTTCAGTGATTATTCAATCGCTGATTGATGCCACCGCCGAGCCCAAGACTTCTCATGCCAAAGTCTACAGAAGTCAGGCGCGGGCTTGGCTTCTGTCGGAGGCTGGCACCACAGCGCAAAACTTTGAGGCGGTGTGTTTGGCAGCGGAGATTCCTCCGGACAGGGTGCGGGCCTTCATCAAGAATTACGAAGGCCCCCCGCTGACGTTGCATCTGCTGTCCAGAATGAGGAATGACATTCTCAATGCTGACGATAACTGATCTGACGCCAACGCCTGACAATCAAGAGATCATATACAATTCACTTGATACGATGCAGACGATGGCGCTCAAGGAAATCTTCGATGAGATGTTTCCGGATTGGGCTGGCGTTACATTTCGTTACTCGGAGAAGATGCTCGGCCCCATCATGACCATGATGCGCCGGGGCGTGCGTATTGATTTGGAGAAGCGGGACGCCATCGTCGCCACCCTGCGCGACAGAAAGCGGGCGTTGACCACACATTTCGATCTGCTTTGTGAGGGCCTGTTTGGAACGGACGTGAACCCGGCGTCAGGCCCCCAACTCCACACGCTTTTTTATGTGTTCCTGGGAATTCCCGAGCAGACCAAATCCAAGAAAGGTGAAGTCAAGGTCGCCACGGACCGCGAAGTTCTTGAACGCATTGCGCGCGACTATCCACGGGGCGCCCTATTCGCCAACTTCATTCTTCGTATTCGGGACCTTGATAAGCAGATCGAGTTTCTGACGAAGGCATTGTCGGAGACTGGGCGCTTCCACACTTCCTACAACATTGCGGGCACGGAAACCTTTCGGCTTAGTTCTTCTGAACATCCTCTCCGCATTGGCTCCAACCAGCAGAACATTCCTGCGGAGGCACGCGAATGCTTCATTTCCGATCCCGGCTATGTGTTCTTTCAGGCGGATCAGCAGGGCGCGGAGGCGCGGCTCGTTGCCTACAAAACGGGCGACGAGAACTATATCAAGGCTTGCGAGGGCGGCGACTCTCATACGATGGTCGCGGCCATGGTCTTTGGCTTTGAGCCGGATCGGGAATTGGCCGAACGTGAATACCGGCGCGGCAAATCCTACCGACAGACTGCGAAGTCTGGGGCCCACGGCTCCAACTACATGGGCAAGCCCTTCACGCTCGCCAAGCAAATGGGCGTGGATACGGAAACCGCCGAGCAATTCCAGGCCCAGTACTTCAAGCGGTTCCCCGGC
>JACCDR011122392.1_pt1 | contig 13931 bp, 9 predicted proteins | sample 7446431 | NCBI WGS metagenome assembly JACCDR01 (sample SAMN15323443, study PRJNA562643) | freshwater metagenome | isolation source: river surface water | place: USA:Blue River Watershed | collected 2017-08-17 | reverse complement strand
GACCCAGCTTCGAGGTCAGCACGTAGCGGCCGAACAGACTGGACGCCACCAGCAGGCCGCAGCAGGCGAAGTACAGAATCAGCTTCGCGTCATCGGTACGGATGTCCCAGCCCAGCATGGTCTTGAGGTCGGTGATGCCATTGACGCCGCCGGTCCAGCCCTGGCGACCGATGATCAGGATGGTCAGGATGGCAGCGATGGCCTGCGTGACGATGGAGAAGTAGACGTCACCGACGCGGCGCTTGAACATCGAGATGCCGACGATGAAGGCCAACAGCATCGGCACCGCCAGCACCAGCGCAATCGTCAGCGGGAAGCTCTTGAACGGCAGCCAGATCGCCGGCAGCTCGGTCAGCTGGTTCCAGTCCATGAAGTCGGGGATGCCCGGCGTGGACTGGATCTTGGTGCTGATCGGGTCCGAGGCTTCCAGCTTCAGGAAGGCCGCCATGCAATAGCCGCCGAGGCCGAAGAACACGCCCTGGCCGAGCGACAGGATGCCGCCATAGCCCCAGCACAGCACGAGGCCCACCGCGACGAACGCATACGACAGGTACTTGCCGACCATGTTCAGTCGGAAGTTGTTCAGCGCCAGCGGGAAGATCACGAACAGCAGTACGCACAGCACCAGCAGGCCGATGGCCCCCTGCCTGCCGCCGAGTACTTTCTCAAACGCGGAATTCATCTTGGGTCCTTTCGTTTCTATTCGTGGATTCGGGATTACTTGCGGACCTTGACGGCGAACAGGCCTTGCGGACGCATCAGCAGGATCAGGATCACGATCGACAGCGTCAGCACCTTGGCCATCGAGCCGGTCAGGAAGAATTCCGACGTCGACTGGGTCTGGGCGATAGCGAACGCCGAGACGATGGTGCCGATCAGGCTTTGCGCGCCGCCGAACACGACGGTCAGGAAGGTGTCGACGATGTACAGCGAACCGGAGGTGGGGCCGGTCGAGCCGATGGTGGTGAACGCTGCGCCGGCGACACCGGCCACGCCACAGCCGAGCGCGAAGGTGGTGCGGTCGACCTTGCGGGTGTTGATGCCGACCGCGCCCGACATCAGGCGGTTCTGCATCGTGGCGCGCACTTGCAGGCCCCAGCGCGAGCGGTACAGCAGGATGAAGATGGTGCCGGTCAGCACGGCTGTCATCGCCATGATGAACAGACCGTTAAGCGGAATGTCGACGCCTTCGAAAGGCTGCACCGAACCCATCAGCCAGTCGGGCAGGGTGGCGGTCACTTCCTTCGGGCCGAAGGTGGAACGGAACACCTGCTGCATGATCAGCGACAGGCCCCAGGTGGCAAGCAGCGTGTCGAGCGGGCGCTTGTACAGGTGCGAGATCATCAGGCGCTCGACCCAGTAACCGACGAAGTAGGCCACGAGGAACGCCAGCACGATCGCGCCGAAGAAGTAGTAAGGCTGCAGCGCCGGCGCGTAGTCCGTCGTCAGCTTGGAAAGCAGGTAGGTAGCGTAAGCGCCGATGGTCAGGAATTCGCCATGCGCCATGTTGATCACGCCCATCTGGCCGAAAATGATCGCCAGGCCCAGCGCCATCAGCAGCAGCACGCAGAACACGGACAGCCCGTTAAACCCTTGCATCATCAAGATGCCGCCAAATTCAGATAACCAGTCCATGTTGACTCCTTAAGTGCGCTGCGCGTCGCCGTCCTGCACAACGGGGCGATGGGGCGGCGTGATGCGGTGATTGCCGGTTGCTGCGTCTTGCCAACCGTCGGGAACGAGAAACTCGAAACGACGGCTTGAAACGAAGCGGGCGACGGCGGCGCCGGGTTTCCCCTTTGCCGCTCGCCGCCCGTCAGCCGATTACTGGTAGCCCTTCGGGAAAGGGTTCGGCTCGATCAGGCCCGACTCATAGATCAGCTTGAACTGACCGTTCTTCTGGATCTGGCCGATACGGGTCTTGGACCACAGGTGGTGGTTTTCATGCAGCTTGACGTAGCCTTCCGGCGCGGTCTTCAGCTCGATGCCAGGCGAAGCGGCAACGACCTTGTCCACATCGAAGGAACCCGCCTTCTCGACAGCGGCCTTCCACAGCCACGGGCCGAGGTAGCCAGCCTGGGTCACATCGCCGATGACGGCATTGGCGCCGTACTTGGCCTTGAACGCCTCAACAAATTTCTTGTTGTTGGGGTTGTCCAGCGACTGGAAGTACTTCATCGACGAGTAGAAGCCTTCGGCGTTTTCGCCGCCGACACCCAGCATTTCGTCTTCGGTCACCGACAGGGTCAGCACGACCTGGGTCTTGCCAGTCACGCCAGCGGCCTTCAGCTGCTTGAAGAAGGCAACGGTCGAACCGCCAACGACGTCAACGAACACGACGTCCGGCTTCTTCAGCTTGATCTTGTTGATCAGCGAGCCGAACTGGGTGTTGCCCAGCGGGTAGTACTCTTCACCGACGACTTCGCCCTTGATCACGTTCTCGATGTGCTTGCGCGCGATCTTGTTCGAGGTACGCGGCCAGATGTAGTCGGAGCCGACCAGGAAGTAGCTCTTGGCCTTCTTCTCTTTCGCGACCCAGTCGAGGCCGGCGAGGATCTGCTGCGTCGCCTCCTGACCGGTGTAGATCACGTTCTTCGACTGCTCCAGGCCTTCATAGAAGGTCGGGTAATACAGCAGGCCGTTTTCCTTCTCGACGACCGGCAGCACCGCTTTGCGCGAGGCCGAGGTCCAGCAGCCGAAGATGGTCGCGACACGATCGTTGACCAGCAGCTTCTTGGCCTTTTCGGCGAAGGTCGGCCAGTCGGACGCGCCGTCTTCCTGAATCACCTTGATCTTGCGGCCGAGGACGCCGCCCATGGCATTGATCTGTTCGATCGCGAGGCGCTCGGCCTGGATGGCACCGGTTTCGGAAATGGCCATCGTGCCGGTTGCCGAGTGCAGCTGGCCGACGATGACTTCGGTATCGGTGACAGCCAGCTTGGTGGTGTTGACAGCGGCGGTGGCGGGCGGTGCGGCGAAGGCAAAGCCCGGCAATGCAACAGCCGCAGCAGCGGCGAGGCCCATCAGGGCCTGGCGGCGACCTGCAGATTTCAGTTGGTCAGACATGCGATTTCCTTTCACAGGAGGTCGTTACGGAGATGACAGGGGAGACTGCCGCTGGCCTTGCAAGCTGGTCGCATCGTCTTGTGCGGCACCGGGACTGCAGGGCTTGGAGCGAGAGTAGGTTTTCGCGACGCACTGCATCAATACGCCGTTTGACGTAGCGATATGCGCAGGCCGACGCAGGACCTGCGTGTGTCGATGTATCGCGCATGCGGCGACTGCGGATGCGCATGCGTGCTGCCCCAGCGTGGCGCGGCTTTCGCCACAGTGCAGCGTGTGACGCAGCCCCATGCTGGCGCATGGCCCGCACCGTGCGGGTGCGATGTGCTGCAGCCAGATCGCGACGCGATGGCCGTGGTGACGATACGTACCCGCCTACGTCAAATGACGTAGGTCACTGACGATCGAAGGTGTTCGATTCGGCGCAGGCATGGTGTAAAACTTGCTCAGCAAAAAATGAGCGCGCCCTGTATGGCCGGCGCAGGCCGTGGCCGCTGCAGCATGACTCGCCAGGACGGCGTTGCTGCCTCACCTGAATAACAACGCCCGACGGAGTGATTCCTTGAACTCGACCTCAGTGCAGCGCATCGTCAAGAGCCGGCGCGACTACAACACCTGGGTCGCCAACGAGACGCTGGAAGACTATGCGCTGCGTTACACGCCGCTGTCGTTCCGGCGCTGGTCGGAGCTGCGCATCGCCAACACGGCGCTGGGCGCGGTGTCCTTTCTCGCACTGGAAGCGATCGGCGGCGCGATCACGGTGTCGTATGGTTTCACCAATGCGCTGTGGGCGATAGCGATTGTGTCGCTGGTGATTTTCCTGACCAGCCTGCCGATCAGCTATTACACCGCACGCTATGGCGTGGACATGGACTTGCTGACGCGCGGCGCCGGCTTTGGCTACATAGGCTCGACGATCACCTCGCTGATCTATGCGAGCTTCACCTTCATCTTCTTTGCGCTGGAAGCATCGATCATGGCGCAGGCGGTCGAGATGGAATGGGGGCTGCCGCTCGCGTATGGCTATGTACTGTGCTCGGTCGTCATCATCCCGCTGGTGATTCATGGCGTGACCCTGATCGGCCGCGTGCAGGCGTGGACGCAGCCACTGTGGGCGGTAATGATGGTGCTGCCCTTCGTCGCCGTGTTCCAGAAGGAGCCGGATGTGGCGCAACGGCTGCTGGCCTTCACCGGTGGCCAGCCCGAAGGCGCGCACTTCGACTGGATACTGTTCGGTTCGGCCGCCACGGTCGCGTTCTCGCTGATTGCGCAAATCGGCGAGCAGGTCGACTTCCTGCGCTTCCTGCCTGAAAAGACCGCGGCCAATCGCGCCCGCTGGTGGTCGGCGCTGCTGATCGCCGGCCCGGGCTGGATCGTGATGGGTGCGATCAAGATGCTGGCCGGCGCCTTGCTCGCCTACCTCGTCATCGACCACCGCCTTCCAGTGGACAATGCGATCGAGCCGACGCAGATGTACCTGGTGGCGTTCGGCTACCTGTTCTCCGACAGCAGCTGGATCATGGGCGCCACCGCCGTCTTCGTGCTGGTATCGCAGGTGAAGATCAACCTGACCAATGCGTATGCCGGCTCGCTGGCCTGGTCGAATTTCTTTGCGCGCGTCACGCACAGTCATCCGGGCCGTGTGGTGTGGGTAGTATTCAATGTGCTGATCGCCATCCTGCTGATGGAAATCGGCGTGTTCGCGGCGCTCAAGGAAGTGCTGACGCTGTATTCGATGGTGGCCATCTCGTGGGTCGGTGCGCTGGTGGCCGACCTGGTCATCAACAAGCCGCTCGGCCTGTCGCCGAAGTACATCGAGTTCAAGCGCGCGCACCTGTACGACATCAACCCGGTCGGCGTGGGCGCGATGGCCATCGCCACGGCGCTGTCGCTGGCGGCGCTGGCCGGCAGCTTTGGCGACGTGGCGGCGGCGCTGGCACCCTTCATTGCGCTGCTGTCGGCCATGCTGCTGGCGCCCGTCATTGCGCTGGCCACGCGCAGCCGCTACTACATCGCACGCGAACCGACCCGGACCTCCGATCTCCCCGGGGACTTCGGGTCAGCTACGCGTCCTGCGCATTCTGCGCACACACACACTGGCAGCCATCAATGCGTGATCTGCGAAAACCGCTTCGAGCCGGCCGACCTCGCGCACTGTCCCGCGTATGCGGGCACCATCTGCTCGCTGTGCTGCTCAGTGGACGTGCGCTGCGAGGACCGCTGCAAGACCGATTCACGGATCACCGAGCAATTCCACCGACTGGTCGACGCGGTGCTGCCGGCACCGCTGGCGCGCCGCCTGCAAACCGAAGTCGGTCACTACATGGTCTTGCTGGCGCTGTGCACGGCGGCGCTGGTGGTGGTGCTGGGGACGATCTATGCGCTGGAACTGCCGGACATCCAGACCTTGCCGTTCTATGACCTGGCCAACCTGCAAAGCCTGTTCATCAAGCTGTTCGCGGCCTTTTTCCTGATGACCGGCATCGGCGTCTGGTGGCTGGTGCTGACAGCCGAAGCGCGGCGCAATGCGCAACAGGAATCGGAGCGCCAGACTCGGCTGCTGCTGGCCGAAATCGACGCACACGAAAAAACCGACCTCGAACTGCAGCGCGCCAAGGACGCGGCCGAAGCATCCAGCCTCGCGAAGAGTCGCTTCGTGACCGGCATGAGTCATGAGCTGCGCACGCCGCTCAACAGCATCCTGGGTTATGCGCAAATCCTGCAGGGCGATGCGCAGATTCCGCCGAAGCGCCAGAACGCGGTGTCCGTAATCCGCCGCAGCGGCGAACACTTGCTATCACTGATCGACGGCATGCTCGACATCGCGCGCATCGAGGCCGGCAAGATGCGGCTCGAATCCGCCGAGCTGCCCTTGCGCGAATTCCTGGACCAGATCGTGCAGATGGTCGCACCACAGGCGGCGCAAAAAGGGCTGCGCTTCAATTTCCTCGAGTCGGGCCGTATTCCGCAAGCGGTGCATGCGGATGAAAAGCGTCTGCGCCAGATTCTGATCAACCTGCTGGCCAATGCGGTCAAATTCACCGATGCGGGCTCGGTCATCTTGCGCGTCACCTATGCGCGCGAAATCGCGACCTTCGAAGTCGAGGACACCGGCATCGGTATCTCTGCCGAAGACATCGAGCGCATCTTCCTGCCTTTCGAGCGCAGCCAGTCGGCCAACCAGCGCAAGGAAGTCGGCACCGGCCTCGGGCTGGCGATCTCGAACATGCTGGCCCACATCATGGGCGGCGAACTCACGGTGCAAAGCACACCAGGGCAGGGCAGCGTATTCCGGCTGCGCCTGTACCTGCGGGAAGTGCGCGAGCCGGCGCGGCCGGCGGATGCGGCAGCACGGCCGGTCGGCTATCTCGGCCCGCGCAAGCGCCTGCTCGTGGTCGATGACCATGCATCGCAGCGTGTGATCCTGCGCGAAATGCTGGAGCCGCTGGGCTTCGAGATCGTCGAGGCCGACAGCGGCGAAGCGTGCCTGTCTATGGTGGAGGAGCAGCTTCCGGACCTGGTGTTGATGGATGTCGCGATGCCCGGCATCGATGGCTGGGAAACCTGTGCGCGGCTGCGCAGCGCCGGTCACCAGGAGCTGCCGATCATCGTGGTGTCGGCCAATGTGTTCGACACCACCGCAAAAAAGGGCGTGAGCATGGTCTGCAACGACTTCATCGCCAAGCCCTTCCTGCTGCCCGACCTGCTGGCCAAGCTGAAGCTGCACCTCGGCATCGAGTGGCTGCGCGGCGTGCAGCCTGCGCCGCGCGCCGCACAGGCGGTGCAGGTGGTGCCGCCCAAGGCAACGCTGGCGCGGCTGCTGGAGCTGGGCGCGATCGGCTATGTGAAGGGCATTACTGCCGAACTGGAAGCGCTGGAGCAGAAGCATCCGATGTATGCGCCGTTCTGCAGCGAACTGAGGACACTGGTGGAGCGTTTTCGCCTGCCGGAATACATGAACCGTTTGAAGGAGTGGGTCTATGACGACGTGGACCGCGGGAACCGCATTGCAGGGTGACGTTGCCCTGATCGTGGATGACGTGCCGGACAACCTGGCACTGCTGTCTGATGCGCTGTCCGATGCTGGCTATACGGTGCTGGTGGCCACCGACGGTCTGTCGGCCATCGACAGCCTGCAGCGCGTGGTGCCCGACATCATCCTGCTCGACGCCGTGATGCCCGGCATCGATGGCTTCGAGACTTGCCGCCGCATCAAGCAGCTGGAGGCAGCGCAGCATGTGCCGGTGATCTTCATGACCGGCCTGACCGAGACCGAGCATGTGGTGAAAGGCTTCGCCTCCGGCGGCATCGATTACGTGACCAAGCCCATCGACCCGGCCGAGGTGCTGGCGCGCGCGGCCACGCACATCCGCACCGCGCGCATGATCACGCAGGCGATGAAAGTCGTCGATGCATCGCCCAATCTCGAGCAGTACCAGCTGACGCCGCGCGAGACCGACGTGCTGAACTGGGTTGCCAAGGGCAAGACCAACCGCGACATCGGCGAAATCCTCGGTATGAGCCCGCGCACGGTGAACAAGCACCTCGAGCACATCTACGTGAAGCTGGGCGTCGAGACCCGCGCAGCCGCGGCGGCACTGGTTGCAGCGCGCCGTTCAGGCTGAGCACAGCATACGCCCGCGCATGCAAAAACCTCGTACGTCGTTTTACTGATACGTCGAATGACGCATCTGAAAATTCGCGCGATTCCATTACCTTTGTTCGCAACGCGCTGCGATGGCGACGATGTCCTTGTTGTCCGTCATCCAGCCCTGTCGAACCTCAAAGGGAGAATCGCATGTATCACGGTGATATTTCGAGCAGCAAGGATACCGTCGGCGTCGCCGTCGTGAACTACAAGATGCCGCGACTGCACACCAAGGCCGAAGTGCTGGCCAATGCGCGCAACATCGCGGAAATGATCAAGGGCATGAAGGTCGGCCTGCCGGGCATGGACCTGGTGATCTTCCCCGAGTACTCGACGCACGGCATCATGTATGACGCCAAGGAGATGTACGACACCGCTGCCGCCGTGCCGGGCGAAGAGACCGAGATCTTCGCCGAAGCCTGCCGCTCGGCCAAGGTGTGGGGCGTGTTCTCGCTGACCGGCGAGCGCCATGAAGAACATCCGAACAAGGCGCCGTACAACACGCTGATCCTGATGAACGACAAGGGCGAGATCGTGCAGAAGTACCGCAAGATCATGCCCTGGGTGCCGATCGAGGGCTGGTACCCGGGCAACTGTACCTATGTGTCGGAAGGCCCGAAGGGCCTGAAGATCAGCCTGATCATCTGCGACGACGGCAATTACCCGGAAATCTGGCGCGACTGCGCGATGAAGGGCGCGGAACTGATCGTGCGCTGCCAGGGCTACATGTACCCGGCCAAGGACCAGCAGGTGCTGATGGCCAAGGCCATGGCCTGGGCCAACAACAGCTATGTGGCGGTGGCCAATGCCGCCGGCTTCGACGGCGTGTACTCGTACTTCGGCCACTCGGCCATCATCGGCTTCGACGGCCGCACGATGGGCGAATGCGGCGAAGAAGAGATGGGCATCCAGTATGCGCAGCTGTCGACCTCGCTGATCCGCGACGCGCGCAAGAACATGCAGTCCGAGAACCACCTGTTCAAGCTGCTGCACCGCGGCTACACCGGCAAGATCAATTCCGGCGAAGACGACAAGGGTGTCGCTGCGTGCCCGTACGATTTCTATGCGAAATGGGTCAATGATCCGGAGGGCACGCGCGAGATGGTCGAGTCCTTCACGCGTCCGACCGTCGGCACCGAGGAATGCCCGATCCCGGGCATCCCGAATCAGGCCGACAAGGTTCACAAGTAAGGCCATCTCCTCTCGTTCAGGCGAACGATTTTTACGTCCTTCGTAGACGCCGGCCCGGGGCGGGTTGGGCATGGCAACATGCCCACCTCTGGCTGGCGGTTTTTTTTGGAGCTGCCATGTTGCATGCCGCCGCTGATTTCACCGCTGGCCGCGTCCCCGATGCCATTGCCGAGCACGCCGCTGTTTCCCAGTACCGGATCACCGACGAACCTTACTACCTGCCGGTACGCGACGAGCTTGCACAGTTCGAAGCCGCGTATGCGGCACGCCTGCCGCTGATGCTGAAGGGACCGACGGGCTGCGGCAAGACACGCTTTGTCGAGCACATGGCCTGGCGGCTCGGCCGCCCGCTGGTCACGGTCTCCTGCAACGAAGACACCACGGCCAGCGACCTGATCGGCCGCTTCCTGCTCGATGCGAACGGCACCTACTGGCAGGATGGCCCGCTGACGCTGGCGGCACGCGCCGGCGCGATCTGCTATCTCGATGAAGTGGTCGAAGCGCGGCAGGACACGGTGGTGGCGATCCACCCGCTGACCGATGCACGACGCAGCCTGTCGCTGGATCGCAAGAACGAGCTGGTGCATGCGCACCCGGATTTCCAGCTGGTGATCTCATACAACCCGGGCTACCAGCGCATGCTGAAAGACCTGAAGCCGTCGACCAAGCAGCGCTTCGTCGCACTCGACTTTCACTACCCGGCACCCGAAGTCGAATGCGACATCGTGATGCACGAAGGCCGCGTGCCGCGCGGCGTTTCGGAGAAGCTGGTCGCCATCGGCGGCAAGATGCGCAACCTGAAAGGCCATGGACTGGAAGAGGGCGCATCGACTCGCATGCTGGTGTATGCCGCAACGCTGATCGGCAAGGGCATCGCGCCGGTCGCGGCTTGCAGCATGGCGCTGGTACAACCGATCAGCGATGATCCCGACATGCTGGATGCGCTGGAAAACGTGGTGCTCGGCTACTTTAATTGAACATGGACACTGTCCATTCGCCGCCGGTGTCTGCAGCTTACGGGCTGGACCAGGCGAGCCCGGGGCTGCGCCATTACCTGCGCGCGCTGTGGCGGCGCGACTTCAAGCTTCGGCCATGCGAGAAGACGACGCAGCTGCGGCCCTTCCTGTCGGAGCTGGGCATCCACCTGCCGCGCCAGTACCACTCACACCGCGGCGCCTTGCTGCGTGACCTGTACCGCGCCGCAGCGGCCCATGCGGCTGCGCATGCCGCATATTCCAACGTGATTTTCGAACGCAGGAAGCTCAAGCCGGTACAGCTGGCGATCATCTCGCTGCTGGAGGATGCGCGCGTCGAACTGCTGGCCATTCGTGAAGTGCCCGGCCTGCGCCGCTTGTGGCTGAAGTTCTTCGACACGCGCGGCCGCGACAGCACCAGTGCCGAAGCCTTGTTGCTGCGGCTTGCGCATGCGCTGCTGGACCCCGAGCGCTTCGACGACAACCCGTGGGTAATGAAGGGCGTGCGGCTGTTTCATGCCTCGCAGAAGGAAGGCAGCAACCCTGAAGCCTTGCGCGAGGTCGGCTCGCAACTCGGCAATGACATCGGCCAGATGCGCGTGCAGTTCAATGCGAAAACCTATCTGGTCGAGCCGCTGTACCGTGACGACAACCTGTTCCTGTGGGATAGCGACGCGCCGCCGGAAGAGACGCGCCTCGACGACAGCGGATTCCGCAACAGCGACGATGCGGCGCAATCCACGAACAGGCTCGATGACGGCGCGCCGGAGGAAAGTCATGTGCGGCCGCGCGAAGTGGCCAGTGGCGCCGACGAGCAGGGCCGTGCCGACGACGAACACCCGACCTATCCGGAATGGGACGAGCGCATCGGCATCTACCGACCGAACTGGTGCAGCGTAATCGAGCAAGTGCCGCCCGTGGCCGACGCCACCACACTGCTGGAAGGCCTGGCACGCCATGCGGCGTTGTCCTCACGTCTGGCCCGGTTGCTGCAGGTACGCAAGCAAGGACGTCCGCAAAGGCTGCGGCGGCAGTCTGACGGCGAAGAACTCGAACTCGATGCGCTGGTGCGCATGCGCGCTGACCTGCGCCATGGCGTCGTGCCCGATCTGCGCGTGCACAGGCGCACGCGACTGCAAAAGCCCGACCTGTCGGTGCTGCTGCTGCTTGATCTGTCGGCATCGACCAACGAAAGCATTTCCGCAGCGCGCGAGGCGCCTGACTTACACCCGCCTCGCACGCCGCTAATGTCCGGCACGCTGCTGTCGCTGATTCGCGAAGCCAGCATGCTGTTGGGCGACGCGATTGCGCAAGGAGGCGACCAGCTGGCTATTCACGGCTTTCGCTCGAATGGCCGGCATGAAGTGAACTACCTGCGCTTCAAGGAGTTCGGGCAGGCCATGGATGACGCAGTCGCCGGCCGGATGTCTGCCGTCGATGGCGCACTGTCGACCCGCATGGGCGCTGCCATCCGCCACGCAAGCCGGCAGATGCAGTCGGTACGCACCGCGCAGCGGCTGATCATCGTGCTCACCGATGGCGAGCCGCATGACATTGATGTCTTCCATCCCTCGCTGCTGGTACATGATGCGGCGCGCGCCGTGGCGCGTTCACATGCCGAGGGCACGCCGGTGTTCTGCGTGTCGGTCGACCCTGCTGGCCACGGCTATGCAAGCAAAGTATTCGGCCCGAATAACTATCTCGTGATCGACAGCGTCGAACAGCTGCCGCTGCGACTGCCGGAACTCTATCTGCGGCTCAGCGCGTGGTGAATTGCCAGCGTCGCTCGACCGCCTGCCCGTCGACGCGGCCCGCAAAGCTCACGCTGTAGGTTGTGCCAGAGCGCAGCGGCTGCAGGGGAATGATGGCCGCCGTCGAGGACGGCGTATCGCGATCGGCGTCGGCATCTAGTTGCCGCACTTCGACGCTATGTCCGTCCGGGTCGCTGAGTGCGAAGCGATCGACCTGCAACACGGTATTCAGGTTCGCATGCACGCTGACCGGATACCCGACTTCATCGGCCTGTGGCACCGGGTCCGGTGTCTCCTGGTCACTGAAGAAATTCGTGCGCACCTTCGTTTGCGAAGGCAACGGCCAGACAGCGATACTGCCTTTGGCAATGCCGGTCGACCCCTTGATGCCGACCAGGTTCATCGTCAGCCAATGGAAGCTGCCATTGCGATGCGCCGCACCCGCGCCGACGGCGTTGAACATCGGCTCCAGCACCACATAGCGATGGTAGATTGCACTTAGCAAGCCTTCAACGGCAGCAAAGCCATCAGGCACGCCATTGGCTGCAATCACTTCGCCATCAGCGAATGAGGTCGTCAGCAAGGGAAAGCCGGCGGCACGCAGACGCTCCGATGCCGTCACGGCGACGAAGCCGGCCTTGCTGCTGTCTTCATCGTGCGTGACGACATCGTTCAGCTGCTGATAGTTGGCATGGCGTTCTGCGGCAAGGTCGAGTTGCGGATCGCGTCGCAGTGCCGGCATGCCTGCTTGCGCACGACGAAAATTCAGCCAGCGCACGCCGTCCGCAGCGACATCGCCGGTCGGCGCTGGCGCACCGGCGCCAGCCTCGGCTGCGCTCAGCTGTGCGGCATCGGGATCGGGACGCGGGTCCTTACCGCCGCAGGCCGACAGCAACGCGGCAGTCGCAAGCAGCAACAGCGGCCGCCATGTCGATGTGAATGTCGAGTCAGATGCCGAGCCAGATGCCGATGTGCCTGAGGCCTGGCATGCCGAGGTCGCTGCCATACGCGCGCTCCGCCGGCGCATGCTGAAGGAACACACATCCGGCCGCCCTGCAACTCCCCTCGCTGCTGACACAGCGGGATTTTGACCCTGTGTGCAGCAGCGGGTTCAGCCCCGTCTAGCGCAGTACTTCGAAGCGTCCTTGCTCGCGGTTCTTTTTCACATTGTCCCAATCGAACAGCTGGCCGTTCATCGCGATATAGACACCGGGCTTCGCCAGTCGCGCTGCGGCACACGCAAAGCCAAGGTTGAAGAAGGCATCGGAATCATCGATCAGGTAGGGCACCATCGCGCCGGTCAGCACGATGGTCTTGTCCAGCTTTGCCGCCCCCAGTACCGCAGCGGTCTCGCGCATGGTGTCGGTGCCATGCACGACCACGATGCGCTCTTCCTTCGATTGCTGGCAAGCTTGCCGTACTTGTTGACGGTGCTCGTCCAGCATGTCGAGCGAGTCGAGCGCAAGCAAAGGCTCGAATACGCAATCCTGCGCGATACGGGCGCGCTGCAGTGCGCCGGGCAGTACGCTGTCACGAAAAAACAGATTGCCGGTCTGCGGGTCGTAATGCTTGTCGAAGGTGCCGCCGGTGGCGATGATGCGCAGGCTCATGGTCAGGGTCGAGGAATTTTTTTCCATGATAGCGCGGGCGGAAAACATGCAGGAAAATTCGCTGGCAAAATCGCAGGCAAAAAAAAGGAGTGGGACACGAGGGACCCACTCCGAAATTGCTGGACAGCCCGAGCGACGAAGTCCGGGCTGCCCGCCATCCGAGACAAGATGGACTTGCATCGTAATTTCAGGCGAGACTCTGCGCGAAATCACATGCCGGTTTGTCATGATCGTATTCGACATGCATCAGCAAAACGCCGAATAGTTCCGTCATTCGAACAAATATTCTGTTTTCACGCTGTCGGCGTCTGCCGTTACACTGGCCGCTGATTCAGTTTTTTGCAACCCTTACTGCCTTCGTCATTCGCGATCCATGAAGCCCATCGCACCCGGTACCGTCATCTTTCATCGCTATCGCGGCTACGGCGTGATCACGTCAGTCAACCTGATGACCGGCTGGATTTCGGCACGCTTTGGCGGCGAGGGCCGCACGCTGGATTTGAACCTGTCGTGCGATCAGGTGCAGCATGCCGATGGCGAGCCCATCGAGTTTCGGCGCTCTCCGCCGGAGCGCATGCCGCATGGTCGCCTGATGGCGATGATGCGCGAGTTGCACAAGGCGGGTTACCAGCGGCTCTACCTGTACAGCTGGCCCAAGCCTTCGGGCTTGCACTGGCGCTGGCACCTGTTCACG
>JACCDR010477175.1_pt1 | contig 13933 bp, 14 predicted proteins | sample 7446431 | NCBI WGS metagenome assembly JACCDR01 (sample SAMN15323443, study PRJNA562643) | freshwater metagenome | isolation source: river surface water | place: USA:Blue River Watershed | collected 2017-08-17 | reverse complement strand
CTACTGTAGCTGTTAAGAATACGACAGGTTTCCGCTGTTCCGTCTATCTCCGCGCTGGCACGATCACTGCGATTCTCATTAACGGGGTTTCAACTGGTATCAACGCAGCAACTTCTGCAACTGGTCCTCTGGCGGCAATTTTAGAACCTGGAGGATCTATAGCATTAACTTATACCGTAGCACCCACATGGGTGTGGATTGGAATGTAAATGAAGCTTCAAGTCAAAGAACTTAAACGAATACTCAAGCCTTTGGTGCGCGAATGCATCAACGAAGTTCTTGCTGAGCAGTATCTTAAAACGCTCGCTGAATCTTCGCGCCAAGCCGCGCCAAGAGCTTCGGTTATTGGCGATGATGAACGACCGCGTTCTGTAGCAGAGGTTATGGATCGCGCTGCTCCTCCTCCTTCTGTACCTAAACGACAGGCTCCTGATAGAGTTGACAAGGAATCTCTGCGAGCGCGGTTACGGGAACACGCAATTGCGACAGACAGTGACATGGCCAAGCTTTACGAAGACAGTCTTGAGACGACGGTTCCCGCGCAAGAGAATGGCATGGACGTTTCAGAAGCAATGATGCAAAAAGTCGGAGTATACGACAGAGATTACAGTAAATATAATCTATAAAAAGAGAGCACAATAAACCAATGAACTATGCTGATATCGTAAAGAACCGAGTGATCATGAACAAGATCACTGAGTATTTTAAGGCGAACCCGACAAAACGTTCTGTCGTTGTGAAAGCTGCCGTTGATGAGAACACCAAGACCTATTGGCGAGCAGTCCGTCAAGAAAGTAATAAGTTTAAGGTCACTGAGGTAAAGACGGCAACTGACACGTATATGCTGCAGTTGGCGGAATCTGTTGTCCGGGAGTCGTCTCCAGCGTTCAGCGATCTCAGTAAAGCGTTCATGGATGCTGTGAGCGGACCTGGCGATTACAGCCAGTATTCTAACGCGCTATCTCTTATGACCACGAAGCAGTCGCAGCTTCAAGACCCGAAGGAGCAGCAACGCGCTGACGCAATGCTGCAAAATTTGAGTGCCTTGGCTAAATCGACTCGCGTGGCTAATAAGATTGGCGCTTCTCAACGTGAGGCGCGTCTACGCGAAGCGCCCCTCAAAGGTTCTCCAGAGTATCAGCAAGCGTCTACGCTTTTTTCAAAGGCGATGAGTTCAATGGATCACAGCCAGTTGTCCTCAACGCTGAAGCATATGAATCAGATGGCTGCCAAGATCTCGGACCCATTTGAGAAGCAGCAGTTTGGTGCAATGATTGGCGGCCTCACAGGCGCTGTAGACGCGACTACGGCTGGCGGCGGCGCTGCAGTGGCGTCAAAAGGCGGGACGAAAACTAAGGGTAACGGATTCTTCCAAGGTCAAGACAAGAAAATGGGAAGCGGCGCAATCGGCGCTAATCCGCCTGCCGCATCCGCGCAGAAGCCTGCAGGTGCTTATCCTCCCGCACCTCGCAAGATTCCTACCATGGTTAAGAGCAAGCGCCCCATGAACACCTCGCGCAGCCGCTCGGGCAAAGTTGTGCGCGAATCTCAGCAGCTTGGCCAAGCCTCTACGCTGTTCATGCAGGCCATGACTCCGCCCTTTGACCACGTAAAGCTCTCCTACGTGCTCAAACAGCTGAATCAATTGGTCGGACAGATTCAGGACCCGTCAGACCGCCAGCAGATGGGCGCGATGATTGGCACACTTACTGGCATGGTTGATGCGACCACAGCTGGCGGTGGTAGCGCTGTCACTACTCGCGGTCTGCAAAAATCTCACCTTGCGCGCTTTGGCAGCGTGATGTCCGAAGCTGAAAAAAAAAAGGTGAAGACGATTCTAATGTAGGTGACGCAGACGTTACTGTTGGAGCCAAATCTGCTCCAGAGCCATCAGACGATGGAGCCGCAAGTCTAGACTCACCTGACGACGATTATATACCCGAGCCGGACGAAGAACAAGCGCAGGATCAGGCGACTGACCAAGATCAGACAGCAAAAGATGCAGTAGTTCAAGACCGACTCAAGGGACAAACTATCCGCACTGCCAATCTAGAGATCAAAGATGACGGCGGCGCTTTTGTGATGGACCTTGTAAGCTCTCAGCTTCCCTGTCGCATTGAATGGGACAACAATGGTCGCATCGTCTTCAACCATAAAAATACTAAGTACGTGATCCGCAAATGAAGCTGATGGCGATTATCCGGAGCCTGCAAGAAGCAGGAGACGTATACGACCTGCATGGTGGTAACCCGAACCTGCTTGAGTTTCCCAAAGACAACTTTGTCGCGGCCTTGAAGCCTCAAGAGAAGCGCATCGAGTTCTCTCCACGAGACGATGAGAAAACAAGCACGCGTATCCGGTCTCTTGTGTTGGATTTGAAGAACAAGTTCCGCATCGCTAACGTCATTCAGATTGGGATGAACACCTTCAACGTTGTTATTGATCCGACAGAGGACTTTAACAAAGTCGCTGCTTATGTGCGGGATTTTGCATAAGTAACACGTATGAAGACTTTTGTGTTCATGCCGAGCGGCAACGATGAATTGGATGATGACGAGCCAACGATCGACGATCTTGTCAAGCTAGTCAAGCTCCACAATTTGGTGGGGAAGACAAGAAGCAAGGATCAGGGCGCGCTGCTGCGCCATACGTTCGACAATATGACACAGAGCCTTCAAAAATCTGAATCTTATGATGACGAGATGGCGACGTGGATCATGCCGGGTCCCGACGAAGAAGAAGAGGAATGGCCCTACGACAAGCAGACGAAAGCGGTGATGAACAATCCGCCAGTACGTTCTCGCATGACGAGCTAAAGGAAAAACACACTTATGAGAATCAAGCTAAGCGAGTTGCGTAAGTTCATCAGAGACAGTCTGCATGAAGACGTTGTCCCGGACAGTAACAACGAGATTGACCTCGCAAACCCTCAGATTATCTGGAACCACACGTTCGATATGTCTGATCAGGAAACGTCAACACGTATTGCTAACAAGCGCATTACAATCGACCCGGATATCGCTGACGAAGTTGATGCGATGAGCAAGCAAATGCCTCAGCTTAAAATGCTTGCGATGGAGAACATCTTCAAGGAAGACGCTCCTAAGGGTTGGGATAAAGCCATTAAGAAAATGAGAAAGGACAAGACCAAGGGCAAAGGATCAGCCAAAAACCCTTGGTCTTTGTCATATTGGATGAAAGACAAAAACACGCCAACGAAAGACAAGAAGAAAAAGTGAGCACGATACACGTTGAGGTTGTAGCACGCGGTAACGAACCAGTAGAGAAGATGCTTAGGCGTTTCACGCGCAAATGCAAGAAGGAAGAGATAGTGCGCGAGGTGTCAGAGCGGTCTGAGTTTCGTTCTAAAAAAGAAAAGCGCAAGGCCAAGAGCGAGAAAAGACGCCGCAGGATGCGTCAAAAAACTAGCAACATTGAGTGAATATATTACGTTTGCAAAATGCATCACTAGTTATCCTTTAAATTCAACAAAATATCACAGATGTACCGAGGAGATAATTTACCATAATGGCTATTAAAGCTAAGAGCATGTACGAAGAGGCAGTTGCTGACGTTGAGTCGTTGAAGAAGGCTGCCGAAGAGAATGCTAAAAATTATCTCGTAGAAGCGCTGGCGCCTCGTATCAAAGATTTCATTAGCTCGCACATGGGCCAAGAAGGCTTGGATGCGGCTGTTGCATTGGATGCACAAGGGCAAATTGGCAGCGAGACAATGCCGAACGAAGCACCTGAAGACGGCATGTATGAGATCGAAGACGCTAAAGACGATGACGACGAAGTTCCGGAACTAGATCTAGACGGTGACGCCGATGCAGGCGGAGATGACGAACTAGACGACCTTCCTGACGACTTTGGCGGCGATGATGAAGACGAAGACGACGAGGACGACGACGAACTGAGCATTGACATCAAGAAGGATGAGGGAACCGACCACGACATGGAAGACGACAAAGAGCCGGCAGAAGAGTCGGTAGAAATTACCTCCGAAGATTTGCGTAAGGCTTTTGCTGGCGTACTCAAGGGACTGCGCAATGAAGCCAGTCTTTCGCCGGGCAAGCTCGGTGAACCTGATGATCCGAACGAAGGTGATGTCGGCCTCGGTGGCAAAGTAGAGAGGGACAAGCAGTGGGCTGAAGTTGTTCCGCAGAAGACCAAAATGCATGCCAAGGAAGCTAAGGAATTTGCGGCTCTGCGCAAGGAACTAAAGCAGTACAAGGAAGCTTACGCCTATCTGAAGAAGAATTTGCAGGAAATGAACCTGTTTAACGCCAAGCTGATTTACACCACTCGGTTGCTACAGAATAATCTGTCGCCGAAGCAGAAGCTGTCTGTGGTGGAGTCAATTGATTGCGCGAAGAACAAGAGCGAAGTTGAGTTGGTTTTCAAGACTCTTAGCGAATCGTTTAAAATCGCTGGAGTAGTAAACGAAGGCAAAAAGGCTGGGCTAAAAGGACCTAAGGGTTCTCGCGTTGCCCGACCGTCATCTACTCTAAACGAAGGCTTCAACAAGGCGCAAGACGAGCAGTTGGATCGCATGTCGCTCTTGGCTGGCCTGACTAAGTGATTTAATACAAGGGACTAAGAGGAAACTAATAGAATGGACAATATTTTTGAAACACTTGCAAAGGACAATTACTATCATGATGTCCGGCGCGAGCGCAAACGCTTGGTCGAAAAGTGGGATCGCACCAAGCTTCTGAACAGCCTCAATGAGACGACTCTGTACCAGCAGAAGTCGAACATGGCTCAGCTGCTGGAAAACCAGTGCGCCTTTCAAGCAAAAGCTCTACTGTCTGAAGCTTCCAGCGACAGCAACATCAAGGGCTTCCAATCCATCGCGTTTCCGCTCGTGCGGCGAATCTTTGGTGGGTTGATTGCTAATGAGTTGGTGTCTGTGCAGCCTATGTCGCTGCCTTCGGGTCTGTTGTTCTATCTGGATTACACTTACGGCACGAACAAGCCCGGAACTGGCAATAAGGATTGGACCAAGGGCGGCTTTGTGCACGGTGATCAGGTAGCTCCTGGTACTAGCAATTTGGGTACCGGTGGTCACTATTATCTAAACAGTGGTTACTCTGCGCGCGAACTCTCTGGCGCTGTTCCTGTTGTAGGCTCAGGTTCTGCAACTTGGGACATGGTCGCCTATGACTTTGAGCTTTCAGGCGCTGTTGCTGGCCAGACCCTCAACTTTGTTGACGTGGCCCTGACCGGTGGACAGTACAACCTGTCTCAGATTGACAGCACCAACTACAAGCAGTTCGCCATCAGCGGCTCTGACGCAAACTGGGCTGGCGTTAAGGACGTGTTCCGTCGCCATAACACCTTCAATGCTAACACCGGCGTGTTGCGCGTGTTCTACAGCGGTTCTGCTCTGTTCGCAGGCGGCGCTGGCCTCACCGCATCTTTCATCACCGTTGCTGGTTTGACTGTTGATTCTACGGGTACCGTAATTCAGCCTGCGTTCGAGAGTGATTTCTCGCTTGCGGATACGATCATCCCCGAGATTGACATTAAGGTGCAGAGTGTAGCGGTTACTGCACAGTCACGTAAGCTGAAGGTTAAGTGGACTCCCGAACTCGCGCAGGATTTGCAAGCGTATCAAAATCTCGACGCCGAGGTGGAACTGACTCAGATCCTCAGCGAACAGATTGCGATGGACATAGACCGGGAAATCCTGCAAAACCTGCTTACCGACGGTACCGGCGCAGTCATGTATTGGTCTCGTAAGCCCGGTAACTTCGTTAACAAGCTTACCGGCCTAGACGTGCAAGGCTCGTACACCGGGACAACCCTAGAGTGGTACCATACGCTCATGGAAACCATCAATGATGTCGCTAACACGATAAGCAGGAAAACTCTGCGGGGTAAGGCCAATTTCTTGGTGGTCTCTCCGGACGTTGCGACTATTCTTGAGTCGATGATTCCGTGGAAACCGGCTTCACTTGGTGATCCGCTCATGAACCGCTTTGCCATGGGAATGGAGAAAATCGGTTCATTGAACAACGCTTACACAGTATACAAGGATCCCTATTTCCCACGAAACATCATTTTGGTGGGTTACAAGGGAAACAGCTTTTTGGAGTCTGGCTTTGTTTACGCGCCTTACGTCCCTTTGATTATTACTCCTACCATTTATTCTCCGGAAGATTTTACTCCCCGGAGAGGCTGCATGACGCGTTATGCCAAGAAGATGGTTCGTAGCGATTTCTATGGAAAGATCATAATCAAGGCTATGGACGTAATCTAAGATATTTATGGTTTGACCGCAGTAGAATAGAATGAGAGGGCCCCTTCACAGGGGCCCTTTTTTTTGCTAAATGCGGGAATTGCAGGACACAACACATCTCGTTCGTGTTTCAGTGTACCTGGAGCGTCGGCGGCGTCTTAATGGTGAGATGGCGTCGGCGCTTTCTCCTGCAAATAAAAGCTGGCTTATGAGCCTCTGCGCGTATTTATATGCGTGAATTTGGACATTACAGCTTCCTTCGTAGACGTTGAAAATCCGACTCCCTTCGGTTACTACGACGCCGATCCGCAGTTCCAACGGGATGCAGACGGAATGGTTCGTTACGTCTATAGCAAGCTAGGCGGCCGAACGCTTGGCATTGAAATGTGGAATCAGGACGTGTACGCGTCCTTTGAAGAAGCGCTGCTGGAATACAGCGCCATGGTCAACAGCGCCCAAGCCAAGAGCACGATTGCAGGCCTCATAGGCTCTAGCACTGGCTCTATGCTTCAGGACGGACGTGTTCCAAACCCGTCTCTCGGACAAGCAGTGCGCCAAGCAGGAGCTTACAGTTCTGAAGCGATGGTCGGCGGCAACCGCACGTTGTATAGCGGCAGCATTACCTTGAAGCCTGGACAGCAGAAATACGACCTGCAGTACTATCTCAGTCAATCAGGACAACTGAGCGCTTCTCAACGTATTCAGGTTGAGAAGATTCTCTATTTCTCTCCTGCTAATCAGTATCGCTTTTACGACAGCAACTCGGCGCTAAATTACTTAAACTCAGAGTTCAAGTTTGAGAGTTTTACTCCCGAGACCGTTTTTTACATGCTTCCAGTTTGGGAAGACGTGCTGCGTTCTCAAGCGATGCAGATGAGCAATAAGATTAGACGTTCCAATTACAGCTGGAACCTGATCAACAATGAGTTGCTACTATATCCTACGCCTACCGTTCAAATGCCGATCTACTTTCAGTATTATCTGATCGGCGAGGACCCATGGAAGACGAGTCAACCGGGCGTCACGACCAACATCAGCAATGTCCCGTTTGGGAACCTGCAGTACTCTAGCGTCAACGCTCTAGGCCATCAGTGGATTAAGCGTTTTGCTTTGGCACTCTCCAAAGAGGTTCTAGGTCAGGTACGCAGCAAGATGCAGGACATTCCAATTCCTGACGGCACTCTCACGCTCAATGGTCCCGATCTCATACAGCAAGCGCGTGAAGAGCAACAGTACTTGCGTCAAGAATTGCGCGAGTTGCTTGACAGCATGACTTACCAGCAGCTAGCGCAAAACGAAATGAACGCAGCTGATGCGCTTCAACGCCAGCTGAGTAAGGTCCCGACCCTCATTTTCGTGGGATAAAAGACAAGATGAAGACATTCAAGCAACTGTTCCTTGAAGCGACGGTAGAACCAGGAGATATGCCGAACTTTAAGTACACCAAAGAAGACCATGCTCAATTAATCAAAGCGATTCACAGCACGATCCGAGATAAGGATTTCTATTTCATCGTTCAATGCATGCAGAAGGCGTGGGAAAAGTTCCCAAACGCTAAAATGATAAACGGTCTAAATCTCATTCAAGGGATCATGTCTTACAGCGTAAACGACATAGAGCGGTTAGCAGTCGCAACCAAACGTGTCATTAACGGCCGAGAGAGATCTGCGCTTCCCACCGCTGCGCGTGGTATTGTTCAGCGGCTACAAAAATTTCTCACCATGTATCAGGACCGTCTTGCGTCTGCGCGTACTCCCACGCCGCAAGACATTAAAGACAGGAAGCCGGCGCACTGGCAACCCAAGTCTGATTTCTCCAAGGTCAAAGTGGACCCGCCGCAGCAACCGGCGCAGTCAAGGAAACCGTTTTCATGGTCAAGCTTCGAACCTTAATGGAAGACGCTTTTAAGCAGAAGGTGCAAGACACGTACGACGCTAAACTGAAGGGCAAGGTGCATTTCCGACTTTCAGACTTTGACCGTGACGCGCTAGAGCTTGGAGTTCTGCATGAGTTGCATATGGGACGCGATTTTGCGCAAGCGCTGTATCACGCTATGTGGCATCTACACAAGAATCCCAGCCGCTATGATGACGTTGATGATTTTGGGCGCGATGGCGATGAATGCACAGTACGAACAAACCAAGCAACTTGGACCGGAGGCGCGGGTATCGCGCGAGGATAATAACAATTGAAAACAATGAAAGAACTTTACGTGGAAGCTAAAGCCGCGTTCGATTCAGCTGCCGAAGGCGCTCTGATGTCTATCACAAATAACCACGATAAAGCTCCAGGTGTCAAGGATGTTGAAAAAGTCATCAAGCTGATGGCTTCTCTGCGCCAAAAAACTGGGCAAAGCCAAGTCGCTCCAAAGCAGCTTGCGCAGGCAGCCACGCAGCAGGGCGTTCAGCCTCAGGCCGTGGTGCAGTTCTGCGACGCGGTGCTTGACAGCGGAGAGCGCGATGAGTTTGGAGGATACGGCCACGAGATCCTGCAGCAGACGCGTGATGCGTTCTCTGACGGCAAGACGCCCCATTCTCCTTTCGCAGCTTAAATGTCACGTCGCCTCTTCATAGGTCTTCCTGAGGTCAATTTTATCAATTGGATCGACAAGGAGTTGATTCAGGATGTCGTTGGCCAGAAGATCATCTACTACGCTGTCGCTGAAAAGCTGACGGCAGCCGATGATTTGTACGGGGAAGCCATCAAGAAGACGACGTACAACCCTGTAGAGATCAACGCACTCGTACGCTACAACGCTCCAGCGCAGACCGTCACGCAATTCAACATGGATACGGTCTACAGCATCGAGATCTACTTTCACCTGCACGAACTCAATGAGCGCGGTATCACGCCTAAAGAGGGTGATTTCTGCAAATACGGAAATTCGTACTACGAAGTAGAGCAACTGACGCGCCCTCAATTGGTGTACGGACAGATAGACCATAAGGTTCAAGTTCGCGCCGTCTGTCGCATTGCGCGTAAAGGTCAATTTCACGTAGACAATGTAGAAGGCGTGAACGAGCCGTAAAATGGCCAACAATCCGTACAACACAAAAGCGGGAGAGTACCCGTTCCAGACCGTTACACTGCGCACAGTGGATCAGGCGGTCATGGACTACTATCAGAAACGTTTGAACATCTCCGTTCAAACCGCTGAAGACTCTCGCTTTGTAGTCCCTGTCATTTTCGCAGGAAGCGAAAGATGGAAAAGCATCAGGGACGCTAAGGGCATGCGTGATGAAAATGGAACGCTAGTTCTTCCGCTCATTTCAGTTAGACGCACTGATATTGACCGGGAAAAGAACAAGATGGCGATGGCAAGTGAGCAGCCATATATCACGCTTACCAAACGTACGAGTCCTAAGACCTCAACTTTTCAAAGTCTTGCTCAAGAGCGTGTTGCACGTGGCTTTCCTCAGCCTAAAGAGCCGCCTGAAATCACTGAGTTCATTACCGTTCCGTTTCCCGATTTTTGCACGGTCCATTACGAGGTCGTGATCTGGGCGCAGTACCAGTCTCAGATGAACGAGATTATTGAGCAGCTAGTTACAGGCTACGATTACAACGACACGTTCGTCATGCCTGTTGACACAACGGATCTTGCCAAGCGCGCCATCTATTTCGTTGGCTACGTGGATGGAACCATTAGCTCGCAGTCTAACATCGAAGAGATGACCGACTCAGAGCGGCTGTTAAAATATCAGTTTACATTTCATGTTCCTGTAACGCTCATCCTCAATCCAAACTCAGAACCTACCGCGTACGGCAAGGACAAAGGACGACGCAATAGCGCTAACGCACCACGCGTATATAAGCAAGAAGGCGCTGCTCAGATTCTTGTAACAGAAGGAATTATTGAGCCTGAAAAGTTGACGACCATTCCGCGCTTTCATGACGCGCCGATTGACATCGAATTGCTGAAAGGCGTGCTTCCGCAGCCGCTGCCGCCTCTGTTGGGCCCGTCAGGTCCTCCCGGATTGGCAGGTCCTCCCGGCCCGTCCGGCAGCAAGGGAGACACTGGACCCGCAGGTCCAAGCGGTAGCATCGGGCCCGTTGGCCCGTCCGGCAGCATAGGGCCTTCTGGGAGCATGGGACCGCAAGGTTTGACAGGGCCCTCTGGCAGTCAAGGACCAATTGGTTTAACCGGTCCAAGTGGAAGCGTTGGTCCCGCAGGTCCGTCCGGTAGTCAAGGTCCTATTGGTACCGCAGGACCGAGTGGAAGCGCGGGCCCATCGGGCAGCCAAGGACCCATCGGACCTAGTGGCAGTCAGGGGCCTGCAGGTCCGAGTGGAAGCGTTGGTCCTTCAGGTAGTATCGGTCCGAGCGGTAGTGCAGGCGCAGACGGGCTCAGTATTCTTTATGGCTCAGGTGCTCCCTCGAATGCAATAGGTCGTAACGATGAATTCTACATTGATAGAAGCAACTCGTTTCTTTACGGGCCAAAGACGGCAGGCGCGTGGTCTTCGTATGTCTCGCTCGTGGGTGCTTCGGGGAGCCAAGGAGCTACAGGCCCAAGCGGCTCCGCAGGCCCGTCAGGAAGCGCAGGACCTTCCGGCAGTGCTGGCGCAACCGGTCCAAGTGGTTCGGCGGGAAAAGATGGAAAGAGCATTCTCTATGGTTCTTCTTTGCCTACTGCAGCAGATGGCAATGATAATGACTTTTACCTGTACTCAGGCGATAACTCTTTGTATGGGCCAAAAGTCAGCGGCAGCTGGCCCACAGGATCTATCGGACAGATCCCAACGGCTTACACTTACGAGACGTTAACTCGTTCGACAATCGCACTAGGTCAGAAGCGCGTTCAATTTTGGCAAGATTGCTTTACTAATCCTGATTTGAATCCGTATTACATCGCAGGGAACACTGGTACCACGTCTCACGCTTATACGCCTGTGTACATTCAAGGTGGCCCTCTGGCAGGTGGAACAATCATCGGCACTGGAGCCGGCGCAACAAACTACTCTCAGTTCGTTTACGGTTATGGAACGTTGCCGGGTCGTTTCAAGCGTTATCGATGCCGCATTGACTTTTATGTACCTCAGCTTTCAAACGCGACTGACACGTTCACAATTTATGCTGGAGAGTTCCAAGGAGCAGGAGCAAGAAAACAACTAACGCTTCAGTACTCGCACGCAGTAAACGGCGGTAGATTCCAGCTTGTCTACAACAACGGAGGGACCGCCGTAGACACTGGAGTAACTGTTGCAATCAATACTGTTTACGCATTCGAGTACAAAGTAGAAGTAACAACGCCGGGACAAACAGCAGCAAACCCGTTTGTAGCGACCATATCTGATTTGACCAACCAGACCGCGCCCGTTGTTCTAACCGGAAGCTGCGTTTGCGGCGTGCTCACAGGACAAAGTATTGAGACGGGTCTCGTAGGCGCTTGCATCGCTAAGTCGGTTGGCACCACAGCCTGTTCAATGTATCTCAGCTACATAATGGCGCACGCAGAAGCAGCCTATTGAGTGCTGCTTTTGTACGCAAGTATTCATAGTTATAACTTAAAAAAGGGATGGCGGTTCTTACTTTACCATGGCAAAAATTCACGTAGCTCCTGCAGTCATTACCACAGAGACTGATCAATCATATCTTCCTTCTACTGCAGGCGCAGTCGGAGGCGCGTTCGTTGGTCGTTCCAAGTACGGTCCTGCTTTCGTTCCTTTTCAGGCGACCTCGTACACCGACTTTTCTAACGTTTTCGGTGATGTAGAGCCTAAATACCCTGCTGTTTATGGCATGCGTGGGTACATGCGCAACTCTGCGCAAGGCACCTTTGTTCGTGTGCTTGGCGCTGGCAACCGTACAGTCAATGGCGTTCTCGTTCAGCCTGGTTACCAGGCCGATCAAATGTGGGCTATCACAAGTGTCACTGGCGGCGTCGGCCTCGTTCATGCGCTTGTGGAATTGAGTGCCGGACAATCGCTGACTGTCAACAACCTTCCGAATGACTTGTTTGACCTGCGCATTACAGGTTCCAGCGGCTTGTCGCTTGCGGTAAGCGCTTCGTTTTTGACTGGTTCTTCTAACTACATTCGCAAAGTCCTCTCTACGGACCCGACGCAGTACAGCACGAACGGTTACTACCTCAAGACCGTATACGAATACGCTGTTAAGCAGACCTCAAATGGAGCTTCTACGTTCTCAGCGCAGAGCGTTCCTCTCACCAACTTTCAGGTGGGTTACAACTCAGGTTCTTCGCCTTGGTTCAACAGTCAAGAATTTGGCGGGAACGTAGAATGGAACCTGTTTCGCGTTCACACTCTTGGACACGGGAATGCGGAGAACGGTCGCTTCAAGATCTCTATTAGCAATGTGACTCCTTCCGTTGCTCCAACCGTCCAGCCTTATGGCAAGTTTGACGTATCGGTTCGTGCATTTGACGACACAGACCGTCAGCCGGTTGTGATTGAATCGTTCCCTGCGTGCGATCTTGACCCGACCTCAATCAATTATCTGCCTCGACGTATCGGCGACCGTTACCTGCAGTTTGACAACAATCGTCAGAAGCTCGTACCGCAGGGCAGCTACGCCAACGTCTCGCGCTTGATTCGCGTTGAGATGACGACTGGTTCGTACCCGCAGCAGGCGCTGCCGTGGGGCTTCCGTGGCTTGCAGAAACCGGCAGTGACTATCTCCGGAGCCAATGGCATTCAGGACCTTCCTATTGTGAAGGATCTGAAGGACAAAGAAACGCAGACTGAAGCTCAGTCATACGTCTATTGGGGTACCGAGTTCACTCTGTCGGGATCTGTTCGTTCTCGTACGCATTTGCTTCCTGCTCTGTTTAGCGCAGATAAGGATTTCTCGCTCAAGTGGGTGAGCGGCGCGATTGAGAACAACATGACCTATGTGTACGGTCAGACAAGCAAGAAGGCTCCCGGCAACAACTTGAGCTTCACGACGCTTGACTCATTGCATGCTCAGTTTACTGCGCCTATCGCGTTCGGTTGGGACGGTTTTGATCCGCGTCTTTCGGACCCTCTGCAGAACGAGACGCAGCTTCTCGTGTCAACGCAGCTAGGGACTCAGGCGCTGCGACAGGGCATTGATTGCGTTGCGGACCCGTCTTTTATCAACATCAACCTGTTGAGCGTTCCCGGCGTGTACGCGCCTGCAGTCTGCAACTACGGACTGGCGGCTTGCGAGGCTCGCGGTGATTCGTTCTGCGTGATTGAACTTTCTGGTAACGACGTGAACACCGTGACCACGAATATGGCGAACTTGGGCTACAACACGAATTACGGCGCTGTTTACTACCCGCCTGTCAAGGTTGTGGATCCTGTCAGCAATCAGCTTGTGACGGTTCCTGCAAGCGTGCCAGCTGTCTCTGCTATCGCGTACAGCGACCGCGTGGGTAATCCTTGGAGCGCACCTGCAGGCTTTACGCGTGGCGGTTTGAATGCGGACACTATTGGATACAACGTGGTGGAAGCAGTGGACCGTCTGACTCAACCTGAGCGTGACGCCCTGTATCAGGTGAACATCAATCCTATCGCGTCGTTCCCTGGCGAAGGCATCGTCATTTGGGGACAGAAGACGATGCAGCTGAAAGCGTCGGCTTTGGACCGCATCAACGTTCGACGCTTGCTGCTGTTCGCGCGCAAGATTGTTGCGACTGCGGGTCGCGTGATTCTGTTCGAAGGTAACGATCAGGCGAATTGGACACGTTTCAAAAACTTTG
>JACCDR011270340.1_pt1 | contig 13934 bp, 30 predicted proteins | sample 7446431 | NCBI WGS metagenome assembly JACCDR01 (sample SAMN15323443, study PRJNA562643) | freshwater metagenome | isolation source: river surface water | place: USA:Blue River Watershed | collected 2017-08-17 | reverse complement strand
GAAGGACCGGTTCGGCCCTGCGGCGCCTCCTATGGTCATCGAGATGGTCGAAGGCGGAGTCCTGGCGCAGAAGGACGTGGACGTCGACGAGCAGGAGATCGACGACGAGGCGGCCGAATGAAGGTCAAAGACCTGCTCGGGATCTTGAAGGATCTTGATCCCGAGCTTGAGGTGGTGGTGACCGATCGCGGTTGCCCCAAGACGACGACGGCGGTCGAGCAAGTCATCCAAGGCCGTTACGACTCCACCGTCAAGTCCTTCGAGGACGACGATCTCAACCCCAACGCGGTTGAACTTTATTAGAGGTCGACGTTCGTTTGTGGAGAGACATGGGTTAGAGTCCATCCCATGTCAAACATCCCTGTGAGCATCGACCCGACGAGCACGAAGCAGCGCGAGGTCACCGTGGTGGTCTACGTCGACGGCAAGCCGTACGAGACGTACACAAACCAGGTGCAGGAGTTCGCCATCCCCTTCGTCGTCAGCGCCGCCATCGTCCAGGTCGACGACCCGGACTACGACGCCGCGGCGGACCACGCGAGGGACGCCGGCGACCCGTTGCCTCCAGGCTGGTGAACCAGGCCGACAGTTCGGTTCTCTCCAGAGTAAGGGTACGATCCTCTCATGAACGCATTCATCAGTCTCGTGGTTTCGATCGTGTCTGTCGCCATCGTCGTCGGCGCCGTCATCTACGGCATTCACGCCGTGATGGGTGAGTGGGCCATCCTCGTGTGGATCGGCCTCGGGTGGTGCGGTTTCATGTCGATCATGAAGATCATCAACTCGTAGTTCGCTTCTCTCCGAGACATGATAAGGTGGGGCTCATGACACAGACCGTCGAGAAAGTCACAGTCCAGATCGCGATCAACAAGGCCGAGGTTTACGCCAAGGTCGACCGAGGGACGGAGCTCCGTCGCCTGATCGAGGAGAGCTCGAAGGAGCTGGATCAGATTAAAGCGTACCTCCGCGAGGTGGCGAAGACCGGCACCTTCCCCGCCACGGACACCGGCACGGTCGAGATCCGGTCGCCGGAGTCCGAGAACTGCGCCCAGGTCATCCCGTGCAAAGACACCCCTGTCCTCATCGACGGGAAGGACCTGACGGCTCTGAAGGCCGTTCTGACGGCCGGGGAGTACGAACTCCTGTTCCGTGAGGTCGTCACACTTCAGCCTGTTGCGAAGTTCGAGACGTCCTTCAAAGCCGCTGCGAAGAAGGTGCAGAACGTCGTTCGCAAGTACGTGTCCTGGCGCGCCAACGAGAACCAGGTCCGGTTCAGCAAATGAAGCCGGAAGTCCATCACGGCGCTGATGGTCTGCACCACGGATCCTACTACACCTGCGCGGCGTGCAAGGCCGCGCGGGATGCGTACTTCCGTTCGCACTGGGACACCTCGTACTGGCAACCGGGGCAGCCTGTCTACGATCACTACGTCTCAAAGAAGAAAGTGTGAGTTGGTTCGGATCGCTGCCTGTTCTGGTATCCTTCTGAATGTCCCGCGGCGCTGAGCCGCTCACCGAACAAAACTTCCAAGAGGGTTCATGGATATCGCTACGTTCGTCGAAGTCGCCAAGTCGCTGCCCGCTGAGATCAGCGTCCTCGTTCGCGGAGGCCACGGCATCGGCAAGTCCGAGACCGTCCACCAGATCGCCGAGGCGCTTGGCCTCGAGCTGATCGATCGTCGCATGTCGCAGATGACCGAGGGCGACGTCATCGGCCTCCCCAAGCTGGAGAACGACTGCACCAAGTTCCTGCCGGCGGAGTTCATCAAGATCGCCTGCGCGAAGCCGGTCTGCCTCTTCCTCGACGAGATCAACCGCGCGACGCAGGAGGTCATGCAGGCCTGCTTCCAGCTCTGCTTGGACCGCGAGCTGAACGGCAACAAGCTCCACCCCGGCACGCGCATCTTCGCGGCTGTCAACGCCTCGGCAGCGTACCAAGTCAACGAGATGGACCCCGCCTTCCTCGACCGCTTCTTCGTGGTCGACCTCTCGCCGACGGCGCAGGACTTCTTCGCGTACGCCGAGGGCACCGACGACCGCACCGGCAAGACGCGTCTTGACCTCGACCTCATCCGCTTCCTCAAGGAGCGTGAGACCCGCCTTGACCCGGCGCTCAACGTCAACCCGGGGACGGTGCAGCCTTCGCGCCGCTCGTGGTTCCGCCTCGACAAGGCCTACAAGTCGAACGGCGTCTACGAGAAGGACCTTGGCAACGACACGGTCGCGTACGGCCGCGCCTACTCGATGGCTCTCGGCTTCGTCGGTCAGGAGTGCAGCAACGACCTCGTCGACTTCCTCAAGAAGCGCGAGTCGCGGTTCACGGCGCTTGACGTCTATCAGAGGTACCCGCAGCACCAGGCCAAGATCAAGAAGCTCGGCCAGGACAAGCTGAACACCCTGATCGACATGACGGTCGACTACGCGAAGACGAACACGGTCGCCGTGGAGGAGGCTCAGAACCTCGCCAAGTTCGTCAGCGATCTCCCCGGCGAGCTTCGCGTCTCGTTCATCACCAACTTCACCAAGAACACGCGGCCCACGCAGCTGTTCTCGGTCAACTTCAAGACCATCAACGCCGCGGTCATGCCGCTCATCGTCAACGTCTTCAACGAGAAGAAGCAGACGGAGACCGCCAAGGCGGACTCGGACGAGGACGACGGGATCTCGACCGGCAAGAAGTCGAAGAAGAAGTGATCAAGACCTAGGGAGCTAGCTGGGGACAAGGGACGTCCCCCTCCCGACGTGCTGCGGTGCATGCGCCGGCAAGGCGGCGGTCGCAGTAAGGAACAGGCTGTCCCTCTTGCAGCCTGTCATCCCACGTCGACGCCCCGCGTGGCTAGCGCGCGGAACGTGTGCGTCCATCCCGCTGGGTCTCGGCTTTGGCGGGTCAAGGTGAAGACGGAGTGGCGCCTCTGTTGGTAACCGCATAGATTCGTCAAGTGAATTTCAAACACGAGATGTGGAGGCTGGCCCTGCTTGTCGCGATGACGAGGGTCGGCCTTCTGCCTTTGCAGCGAGACGAGAAGGGCGGTTACTTTCCGCCGACCCTCGTTGTCGCTGCGGACCCTGAGGGGACGAGGGCGGCCAGACGGAAGTACCGGAAGCTGTGGCGCCGGGCGCTGGCACGCGACCTCAAGGAGTTCGATCGAATGCCGCGACGCCGTCAGAAGCGTTCCACGTGGCAGGGCGGCTACATCAAAGGCAGGTGGCAGTCGCGCGAGGATCCCCTGGAAGGTCGCCTACTGCAGATCCTCTCTTACGACGTTGGCCGACGGCCGAGGCGTAACGCTCGAGGGATGCGGTGGGACCTCGTGAAGGCGTGCCCTGAGCTTCGGAAAGAACTGCTGAAAGTCGCCGCGGAGCTCGGATTGCTTGATCCGCAGCGTAGTATGTAGATGTTTCTTGGCCGGTAACTCAGTTGGTTTAGAGTGTTCGCCTGTTAAGCGAAATGTCGGAGGTTCGATCCCTCCCCGGTCAGCCAACCCGTGGATGCCCAATGGCCGGGCAGCTGCCTGTAAAGCAGTGCTTTTTGCTTAGAAGGTTCGATTCCTTCCCACGGGACTAGCTTCACGGCGTGAAGTTCTTCTGCGAGCTGTGGCATGGCTTCTGGTACACTTTCCTCCCCCTCATCGCCCTCGCTTTCCTTCTCGAGTGCGTCACCATCGAAGGCTGCCTCAGTCGTTGAGATGCGCTCTCAGTTCCGGTACACGCTACTTTCGCAAGCATGTCCACCGAGCTCACCATCAACTTCAAGTCCCTCAACGAAGTCATCGTCGCGGAGGACGCGGCGACCCCGACCGTCATCCGAACCGTGACCCCCGCTGTGCAGCGCGGCCAGTGGTCCACGCAGGGCCCGATGAACAACCCGGCGAAGCTGAACGTCTACGTGCGCCTCGAGGCCCTGCCTAAGGACCTTCAGGAGCGGGTGAAGACGGCCATCGAAGCGCTGTCGTGGGGCTGAGAGCCGAGCTGTAGAATCACTAAGAGTTCGGGTTCTCTTCTCTCCTCACCTGCTGTAGGATGAGGGTAGAGAATGAGCAAGGGTAACACTACATCCCGAGTGACCGCGATCACTGAGCTCCGAGCGGGCTTCGCTGAGTTGTACAACGAGCTCCGACGCCGGTGCCACGAGGTCATCGTTGAGTACGACGACCCTGCTGACCCCTTCTACATCCCGCAGATCATCGAGGTGGATGGCCTCTCCCCTCGCCACTTCAACCTTCGGTTCTTCGTCGAGCCGTTCTACGTCAGCGACATCCGTGGCTATAGAGGCTTTCATTGGGGCGTGATGTATCTGCCTACGAACCTGGCGCGCACCTCGTTCTGTCAGAAGAAGAAGGAGCGTAGCCAGCGGCTGTCGAAGAACCAGATGACGGGGTCTGCGCTCGCAGACTGGGCTGAGGCTCTGCTGATCGTCGAACAGCGATGTTGCGCGCTGTCAGAGAAGAACCGCAGCAAGTGGCGGGGACTTCGCTCGAAGGAAGAATGTTTCGCAGAGAATTACTAAGAGATCTCATCCAGATAGCCTCTGATAGACTTCATATAGAAACACTTTCGAAACGCAGCGCCAGCTGCGATTCTTGCCTTCACAAACATGTCCGGGGGGACAAAGGATTGGGTCAAGTCATCATGAAGAAGAAGTTCTTTGCGTCGAAGTCGTCGAAACGGATCCCGCGTGGTATTGGCATGAGCGATCCGAGCGCCGCCTCCGAGGCTGTCACCACGCCCGCGCCGGCCGAGAAGCCCGCCAAGTCAAAGAAGACCCGCACCGTCGACTACACGCGCACCGACAAGCGACCTCACTCGTTCCGCTACAAGCGTGGCTCGACCTTCGTCCCTCGCTCTGGCTCTGTCACGCTCTCGAAGGAGTCCGACGGCGCTCTCGTCATCGGCCCCGCCACCGAAGGCGCCCAGGCTGACGCCGTTCAGCTGGAGGCCGGCGCGCTCGAGCTTGTCTCCGTCAAGAAGCGCCCGAACGGCAAGACCGCCATCGCGTTCAAGCACCCGGATCTCGGCGAGGTTGTGGCGTACGACGCCCGTGCGGCGAGGGCAGCGCTCCGCGCTAGCTGATGACAGTCGTACTCGACTCGCGTTGGCCACGGGAGAGGCTGGCGCGGGTCGGGAGGGACATCTCCTTCAGCTGGCTGACCCTCAACGGGTTGCCTGTCCCTGACCGCGTCTACTTCGACCGCGAGTCAGCGAACGCCGCTCGCCGCGTGGAGGATCCACGCAGCAAGTACATGATGGCGCCGACCTGGCTCGGCGTGTACCAGCGAACGTGGTCTGGAGGCTGGAGCGCCGTTGCCATCGACGTCCAGAGCTGTCACCTGGAGGCGCGACAGAGGCCATCAGGGCTGAAGCCGTTCTGGCAGGCGCCAGGCAGCTTCATGGACTTCACACCCCTCGGCGTGTTCTGCCATGAGGTCGGTCACCACGTCGACTACGTCCTGCACCCTAAAGCGTACTCACGCCAGAACGGGTTCCAGGACGTGGTCGACAACGAGGACGAGGTCTCGTCGGTCGAGCACAATGTACTCGAATCCTTCGCGGAAGCGATCCGACTCTTCATCACGAACCCAGACTTGCTGCGTCAAGGCCGGCCGGACCGTTACGAGTACCTGACCAAGGGGATGGGCTTGAAGGCTCTCCATGATCAGTCGTGGCGCACCGTTCTCCGCAACGCAGGGAAGCGTGTGGTGTCTGCAGCTGAAGGGTGGCTCGCTTCGTAGAGAGTTCGCTTCTCTCTTCACACGAGGTACCATCTTTATATGTCCAACGACGTGCGTCAGGTCGCGAAGAAGGGTTTCGGCACCACCATGGTCAACCGCCTCCGTGAGGTGGACCACGCCTCGACGGAGGAGCTGGCCAAGATCGCTGGCGTGACGGTGGAGCAGGCGTACTCGCGTCTGATGTTCCTCCAGTCGCAGGAGAAGCTGGTCATCAGCGCCGGCAAGGGCGCGGCCAAGGTGTGGTCCATGGCGGACAAGGCGCCGCCGCCGGCTCCTGTGGTCGAGCGCGTGAAGGCGGAAGGAGCTGCCCCTGTCGCCGGCCTCTTCAACCGCAACCATGGGTGGAAGCCGTCACTCAAGCGTTACCCCACGCTCACCGACGAGGTGCAGGTTCAGCCGGGCGTCAAGCTGCTCGTGGAGTACCCTGAGGGGTGGCGACACACGGCTCTCGTCAGCGTGTGTCGAGCGCCCGACGCCAACGGCGTGTCCCAGTGCTGGGACGTTCGTAACAAGATGTACACCTACGTGCCGACCACAGCGGCTAGCGCGGCGAGGTACGGCTGCAAAGTGGTTCAGGTCACCGGCGAGAAGGACATCATCGCGTTGGAGAACGAGTGATGAAGACGATGTTCATCGACAAGAAACATCTCACGCGTTCGCTCAAGCCATACGACGTTCCACTTCAGAAAAGAATCGAAATCGTCATCGGTCTTCGAAAAGTGGTAGAGCAGAAGCTCAACATGTCAGACGAGCTGCGAGCTATGGTGACAGGCAAATTGAAAGAGTGGGAGAAAGCCTGTCAGGATTAATCGTCGGTTCACTTCTCTCCACGTTGTGGTAAGGTGCTCTTCATGGCAATCACCATCGTCCCCAACGCGTTGGCTGTCCAGACGAAGTCCTACCTCCTCTGCGTCCCCGAGGACATCTACAACAATCCTGACTCCGAGGTCGTGTTTCGTGCCCTCGTGATAATGTGGGTGTTCACGGCGTGGCTGACGAAACGCTTCCCCAACGCTGACCCGACCGACATCGCGATGTGGGCAGGGCTCGCAGCCTGGAAGCCGACGTCAGAGCTCATGAAGCTCCTGCCGGAGATGGAGCGGAAGTACCCTGGTCACCCCAAGACGCGGTTGAACCGTGATCTCCTCGAGTGTCTCCACAACTCCTTCACGATGAAGAGGGACGCAACGCCCGAGGAGTTCGCCGAGGCCGAGGTGTACAACACTCAAGCCATCGACGAGGTCGACGCTCTGTTCCCCTGCACGTGCGGCAAGTGCGAACGGGATCACCAGAGTAACTGAAGTCGCGAAGACAGCTACAGTGCTTCCTCAGAGGCACCAATGGCGAAGAAGACGGCAAAGAAGTACGAGACGTCACGCAAGGAAATCGCAGCAACGCTTGATGAGGTTCTCGACAGGCTGACAGGCATCGACACGTTCACGACGACGCCGAACGATGTTTTGGACGAGCTCACCGACATCGCAGGCGAGCTGGAGAGCCTGCGTGACCGTCTCGAACGCACGTTCTGAGAGGCTCGACGGGGAGGGAAACTGCTCCCAACCAGTTGGCTTCGAGCTCGCGGTCGTTTGACCGCGAGCTCGAACTCATTTAAGCGCGAACACCCGTTGCCAGTTGCATTTTGGTTCGCTTCTGAAGAGAACGAGGTAGGATACGAACCATGGGAATCGACTATGCGTTCAATCTCGGCATCGGCTACATCCTGGACCGCGAAGACGTGGTCGCTCCGTTCCGTGTGGATGTGCCTGAGAAGTTCCACATGGAGGACCGGTTCAGCCCGAAGACGGGGAAGAAGCTCGAGCCGGTGAAGGTCGTCGATGAGGAGGCCGGAGAGGCGTACGTCCTCGATGGCAAGCAGTACGAGGAACACTGGGAATTCTTCGAGGACCTGAGCAAGAAGCTTGAGTGTGACATCACGAATCAGGGCGGGTACAGTGACGACCAGACGCTGTACTTCACGGTGAAAGTTGAGAAGACAGACGAGGACACCCTGGAGGACGGTCGTATCACGCTCGGCCCCTCCATCACGTTCGACAACATCACCTCGTCGAGGGCAGCGCTGACGAAACTTGCGAAAAGCCTCAAGAAGCTCGGCATCGAGCCGGGCGTCGCAAAGGTCTTCGTTCAGCCGGACTTTAGCTGATGCCGTGTGTCGGCGAAACCTACGAGCAGAACGTGACCGGAATCATCTTCACGGTCGTCAAGGTGACGAAAGGCTCGTTCGGGTGGCCGCAGAGGGTCGTCCCACGCATCGCCTTGATGGTCGTCGTCCCCAACAACTCTCCGTCAACTTTATACCCTGCTGGTTGCGTCATTCACGAAACGACACCAACAGGGGAACTGGAGAGTTACGGCTACACTCGACTGGCCTGACCCTGCGGATCATGGGTCTCTTGAAAAGAGAACCGAAACAAGTCACAGTTCGATTCTTCGCTGCGAAGTCGGAGGGTTCGGATCTCTCTAGAACGTGGTAAGGTGTCTTCATGAAGATTGAACTGCGACGGTTCACCCACTCAGAGCGCCTCTCCCACGAGACCGCGGCCTTCGCCGCCGACGTGTACGTGGACGGTGTGAAGCGCGGGACCGCCGAGAACGAGGGCCAAGGCGGCCCCAACATCATCCATCCGCGCGAGTTGGCGGTCGAGATCGACGCGTACGCGAAGACCCTGCCGCCCTGCGAGGCTTACGGCACCACCCTCTCCTACGACGCCGACTTCCTCATGTCCACGATCGTGTCAAACGTCCTGATCGAGAAGGACTTGAAGAAGCTTCTCAAGAAGAAGACCGTCTTCATCACGGGTGGGATGTTGTACGAGATGAAGGCGCCGCACCGACCCGGCGCCTACGAGAACGCGACGATCTTGAACGACTTGCCGTTTGCCGACGCTCTCAAGTTGTACAAAGAAGTGACTGCGAGGTAGTTCGCTTCTCTCCACAACGTGGTAAGGTGGTCTCATGTTCGGCGTCACGCTTCACCGTGTTGGTCACGTCTCCGAGGAAGCCTTCGTCTACACCCTGGAAGAGGTTTCGGCCACCGTGGTCGCCTTCCAGCGGAAGTGGGACATGGGCGCGCGCGATATGGGCGACTTCCATGGCGAGGTTCGCGTTCAGGGGATCCTGTTGTACCTGGTGACCTACAACGGCCGTGTCTGGGCTCTAGGCAGCAACGGCGCGGCTCGCCAGATCGCCTTCGATCCAATCAAGTACTAGTTCGCTTTAACAGGACTTCGTTGTATAGTCCTATGATGGATCACCCCTGCTTCTTCTGCGGCGGCGCGGCCCACCCAGCGACAGGCCATGCCTACAGCGAGCGCGTTCTGGCGTGCCGTAGATGCACCCTCGAGGCGTTCACGTTCGTCCGCGGCCACACGAACAAGAAGGCGTCCGGCAAGAAGCACACCCGCACCACCCTCTCCTTCTACGAGAGCGCGGCGCTCTTTCGAACCAAAGTTTGATGGTTCGCTTCTCTCCACAACATGGTAAGGTGGTCTCATGAACGACAACGAGCGCATCGGCTATCTCATCGCCTACCCCCACTTCACCGGCGTGTGCTGCCAGAAGTGCCTGGATGGCGCGGACCCAGACGACGGGTACGGGCCGAAGCCTGTGCCGCTCTACCGCGTCAACATCGGCTCGTACAAGCAGACGTGCCATGGCTGTAACAAGGTCCTGGTGGAGCCTCGCAGTCACATCTGGCCCGAGCTCTTCGTCAAGTCGCCCACAGTGGCGTCCTGCCCGGCTGACGGCCCCAACCCTAACCCGTGACGGTTCGCTTCTCTCAGCAAGATGGTAAGGTGATCCCATGAGCGATAAGCCTCGGTACACGCGTGACATTCACACGCACGCTCAGGCGCTGAAGGAGATCGCCTACGAACACGCGGCGGACGAGCTTGTGGAGCGCGTGGCGGAGCGGCTGCTCGAGATAAGCCGCGACATCGAGGCTCATACGTTGGCGGAGAGCGTGCCTGACCGTGGCCTGGTGGCGGACATCGTCAACCTGCTGACGGACCAGGGCATACGCTTCTGCGTCATCGGAGGGTTGGCCATCAACGTGCGGGGCCAGCCACGCGGGACGGCAGACGTGGACATCCTTGTCGACCGCATGCCTGACGAGCGCCTCGCAGACCCTGACTACGCCCGCAGGTTCAACTTCTACCGCTCCAGATCGTCCACCGGCACCGTTCAGACCATCGACCATCGGAAGGACGGCCAGGCGGAGCTCCTCGTCGCTGACAGCGCGTTGCGGCGAGCGACCATCGAGACAGCGACGGAGGCGAGCATCCTTGGCACCATCGTCCCAGTCGCCTCAGCGGAGGCGCTCGTGGCGTTGAAGGCCAACGCGATCGCGAACAGTCCAAGTCGCCGAGCGAAGGACGGCGCCGACATCGTGAGCGTGGTGCTCCGCAACGAGCTTGACTTGGCGCCGTGGTTCAAGTACTTGACAACCGAAGAGATCCGGATCATCAACGCTCTGCTCCCTGAAGAGTGAACGGTTCGCTTCTCTCTGCAACGTGGTAAGGTGTCTCCATGGTCAACAAAGACAGCTGCCTCTTTCTCGACGAGATCAACTGTGCGACGAAAGAAATTGCACAGTTGGTTCAAGCTATTCCTGAGCCACAGGCTGAACGGCGACAGGCCGCAGTCAACAAAGACAACACGTTCACGGTCGGCGAGCTTCTGAAGATGCTGGCGGACGGCCGCGTCACGCCTGACATGCCGCTCGCTGTGTGGGACCACGAGCAGGGCGCGGTGCGTGGCTTCAACGCGCTCGAGATCCACACCTACAAGGACGGCTCAAAGGCTCTCACCTTCTTCGAAGGCGCGCCCTGCGCCGACATCAAAGATTGCGAGTCGTCGTCCGAGGTGTTCCCGTGAGCGCGCCGACTGAGCCGGCTTGCGGGTTCGGCAAGGAGACAACTCGTGACGAGATCCTGGCGAGGATCGAGTGGGAAACTTGGGCCGCGGCCGAGCAGCGAAGGGTAGGATACGAGGCGCTAGCTGTAGCTCACGATAACGCTCGGGTCGCGTTCGAAGAGCTGCTTGAACGACTCCCTGTCAGTTGACCAAGTGCTCCCGCTCAGTTGACTTTCAGCTCGAAGTCGGTTCGCTTCGAGCTCCAACGTGGTAGAAGAGATCCATGCTCGCTCAAATCGCGCTCCACCTCGTTGTCGGCGAAACCTTCACGTCGAACGACGGCGCGGACTGGCACACCGTTCACCTCAAGCTGATCGTGCGCACGAACAGTGGCAAGGAGGCGATCCTCCTCATGACCGAGGATCACCAGAAGATCTGGCTGTGGTGCGACGAAGAGGTTGTGGTTCGGATCTGAAGAGAAAGAGGGTACAAAGGGATCATGAACGACTACGAAACGACCGTCCTCGCCCTCGCCCGCTTCGTCGTTGAGAACGCGCCCGACGGCGCCGAACGTGACCTTGAGGTCGTTCGGTGGGACGTCGACCACGACAAGCCGCGTCCCTATATCAGCCTCGAGTTCCGCCGCGAGCGGTCGAGCGCTCACCTCTACGTCGAGTTCGACTGCCTCAAGCACGACGGCTACGACGACGAGGAAGGCAACCGCTGGCACGACTACAACGTCGAGGCGAAGGTGTCGTGGCCGTCCTGGGGCTCCGACGACGTCGCGACGTGTCAAGCGCGCCTCGCCTTGATGACCGAGGTCGTGCGGTTCGCCGCCGCCATCCAGGCCAAGTTCCCGGACGTCGTCCGCAAGCTCGTGTCCACGAAGGCGGAGCGCGACGCTCGTCAGACCAAGGCTCGCGTGGAGCGGCTCATCCAAGCCAACTGCAAGGGCATGCGCGTGGGCCAGGAGAAGTTCATCCCCTCTGAAACCGACGGCGGATCAAGGTTCGTGCCAATCGGCGCAGTGGAGGTCACGTCGACGGCGGCCGACGGCTCACAGCGCCGTTATACCACACACGTGACGGGACCCGAAGCGTTTTACTTCACGCGAAGGGCGTGACGCAGACGGTTCGGATCTGGAGAGACCTGGTGTAAGGTCTCTCCATGTTCATCGTTCAAAGCATCACGGGCGGTCGGGTCACCGACGAGAAGTGTGAGACCGTGGAGCCGCTGGCGATCGCGCTGGCGGCTTCCATCATGCGAAGCGCCTACTTTGAGGGCGACCGAGTGCGCGTCCTGACGGAGGACGGTGAGCTCGTGTGGGACAGTCGTACCGTTCGAGGCGTGATCTAGTTCGCTTCTCTCCACAACGAGGGTAAGGTCTCTTCATGTTCAACCACTTCCGAATCGTTCGCGACGACCGCTCGCCCGTGGGGATCCTGGCACGCGACGTGATCGCGGTCCTTGGCAAGGACGGCGAGGGTTGGTACGACCCTCACGGCGGGGAATTCTCCGACGCCGACAAGTCTGACTTCTACGAGGTTGCCTTCGGTCGCAAGACCATGGTGAGCCTCAAGGGGCATGGTTTCGTTCCGTGCCGCCTCGTGGCGGACTTCTAATGGCGAAGAAGATCAAAGGCCAGGGCGAGTACTACGCCGACCTGGACCTGAAAACGAACCTGTGGTGCGTCTTCCACACCGAGTCGGTGCGCGCCTTCGCGTCGTTCGCCTCGGAGGGCGAGGCCAAAGAAGAGGCCGACAAGCGAAACCGAGCGGCCGACAAGTAGTTCGGATCTCTCCACAACCGAGGTAAGGTGTCTCCATGATGAAGAAGACGAGCGACACGGGCAGGATGGCAGCGAACCTCATCATCGACGGCCTGGCGGTCAACGCCGAGATGGCTCTCGAGGAGCCTCAGATGACGCAAGGGCTCGACGAGGCGGTCCGGAAGCTGGTCTGGACCTACGGCGTCAAGGACGTTCTGGCGGCCATCCACTGCGCCGCCTGGGGCGCTGCCGAGGTGTACGCGGACACGGACGACGACGAGGACGCCATCACGGCTCTTCGCCTGTCGATCTTCGGCAACCGACTTGGCGAGGCGATGGACGCCCTCAAGTAGGCACGGAACTTGAATCATACAAGGTAAGGATCTCCTTGGCCCAAGTGATCAAGTCTTCAACCCGGGCTCCGCGCGGTTGACGCCCGGACCATAGTTCGAGATTTTCGGGTCGGTTGTCAGCTCGGTTTCCGTTCTTATGGTGTACAGTCTCTTCGAGAAGAAGTGGGCGACCGAGGATCTGCTCCATGATGAGACGGTGTTCTTGCACTCTGCCACCATTGTGAGTGACGATTCGATAGCCGCGACTCAATGCACCTTCACCTGGCTTGTTCTTCCGACGACCACCCTTGTATGTCTTCTTTGGTGCGTCAAGTGGCATGCCAATCCTTGTACGGTCGTAGTGAAAGGAGCAGTAACCTTTCGCGGCATGCTTCTTTCCACAGCCTTCGAAATTGCAGATCCTCATCGTCACGAAACTAAGTCGCTGCGAAATGGTTCGGTTGCGACGTCACTCTGGTAGAGTCATTCTCATGAACGACAAGAACACTCTCTCGCTCCTCTCTGATGCAATCACCTCGCCCTCGCATCCTGGCGTCGGGAAGGTTTCGGTCATCAACCCGAGCATGAAGTCGAAGCGTCCTCGTCCTGTAGTGACCGCCGTCGATGTGGATGGCCCGGAGCTTGCGTGGGAACCGGAATGCCGCGAACAATTCACTTTCGTCGATGGCGAAGCCGTTCGTTCGGGCGACTCGTTTGCTGTTGTGCGACCCAACGAAGAGCGATGGCCTCTCGGTCACGTCAGCGATGTGTACAAGCCCACCGGTCATCGTGGGACTGTGAACATGGTAAAGGAAGCTTGTGCGGGGACAGTTAAGCCGTTCAAGAAGGCTCTTATTTCCGGGCACGGCTATAAAGTCGCGCACCAGTTCCACGTCCTCGACGAAGCCGCTCAGGGCAAGCTCCACGACCTTGAGGTGACGTCCAGGCTGACCGTGGTGCACGACCACACGGGGCTCCACGCCCTCAAGGCTCGGATGGTCGTCTACGTCGGCAACGACAGCCTCGGCTCCATCGTCGGCGCCCGGGCTATCCACGTCGCGAACAACCCGGAGAAGTGGCGCGTCGAGGTGGAAGCGATGGTTGCCAAGTCCATCAAGGCGCAGAGCGCTCTCATGAGCCTCCTGAAGGCCGCCGACAAGCACGTCCTGACGGAGGCCGACAAGGGCATGATCACGGCGGACGGCGTCAACCCGCCGGGAGGCGAGTGGCCTGG
>JACCDR011618903.1_pt1 | contig 13936 bp, 15 predicted proteins | sample 7446431 | NCBI WGS metagenome assembly JACCDR01 (sample SAMN15323443, study PRJNA562643) | freshwater metagenome | isolation source: river surface water | place: USA:Blue River Watershed | collected 2017-08-17 | reverse complement strand
TAGCGGCTTGTTTTAGCACCTCTACCGCGTCTAAAGGTAATCTGACTGTCTGTATAGGGTTTAGTGCGTCGTAGCGTTTCTGGGCTGCTTTTTGTGCTTCTGATGTACTGCTCATTAGTTAGCCGTCCTAAGAACTAAAACGTTTGACAATTGCTTTTGTAGCCATATTTGTCCTTTTGGCGTAACTAGCGGCACAAGCTTGATACCGACAGGAGTTACTTTCTCTGTGCATTTAAAATACCCCTGATCTATATATTTTTGATAAGGGATGTTCCAGTTGCTTTCTGCCTTAGACAAGATTCCTTTGTCTCTAAGCAACTCAAACAGTTTGTTTTGTCCTATGCCGACTACTTTGCCGTACTCGCCTATTTTGATTTCCCCTTCTGACGCTTCGATAACTTGTCCAAGCGCGGTATAAGGTGCATCTAAAGCTATCTTTTGCTGCTGTAATTCGATTGTTTCTGCTTGTTTTGAAGCAAGTAACAAAGCCGCTGATAGCGTTTTAGGTATGTCAAAATCTGGTTGAGTTTGATACTTACCTGTTTTTCTGATCGTGGGGAGAACTTCAGCCGTTACCCATTTTCTAAATGGCTTGGCTTGTGGTTTGTTTGATCGCACGATTAAAGTATACAAACCTGACTCAGAAATAACGGCAGTTTCTCTGTTTTGACCTGATATATGTAAACTATATATCAGCTTTTCCTCGTCGTCTAACGCTTGTAGAGCTTGCGAAACGTTGACTATTTCCAAAAGATTACAGACATCTTTGGCTACGAACCAAGGCTCATTCTCTATAACAATCGTGCGAACTTGGCTTGAGTTAAAACTAAAAACGGTTATACTAGACATCGAGGTTTATTCCTTAGTAGCGGGGATGAGGTGAAAGTTTTTCCCGCTACTCTTTTAGTATATCTAGTGACTCTATAGATAACCTCAGTACAAACACTTAATTTCGAGATTCTCTTGCTTTTAGCGTTTGACCACTGGCACAATAGGTGTCACAAGGCGATCGGTACTTTTTTAAACGTCCAGAACCGTTACTTAGCAACCTATACAGCGTTTTTTAAGGCTCTCTTATATTATATTAAATATAGCTACCTTAAATACTCATGCCTTAACCGTCGTCGCGTAGCCATGAATAGTTCCATCCTTGGCTTGATCTAAAGTGATAAACACAGGAACATTAGAACCAAAATCGCTTATTTGCATAGCCGAAGTATATATGAACGCGGCTTGCTTGGTCGTATAAACCTTTGGCGCAGCGCTTGGGTTACTTTGAGCAACTATCGATATAAAAGTCGTTTCATCTGGTGCGGTCGTCGCTGTTTCCGCCCCGTCTATCCACTGATCGCCGAGGTGACTTGTTCTAAACCATCTGATTTGAATCTCGTTTTGCTCGTCTCTGTATGCGCGGACATTAGCTAATAGAGTAGGTTTAACCCCTAATCCTTTGGGTATGATGCTGGCTGGCGTAGCTGTAAACCCGCCCTCTTCGATAATTCGTACTAAAATTGGGTTATTGAAATTAGCCTGAGAGCCAGTTAGCCGGAAATAGCTTGCTCCATCGCCAAGCAACAGTAAAAACGGCTCATCTGCTTCGTGTAAGTACATTTCGCCTTCTGTGCCGTTGCAATACCTAATAAGCTCTGATAGTTCGTAGGTATTGGGTGCGATCGCAACTGCGTTTTTAAAGGCGATTAGTTCTTTACCCACTAAAGCTAGATTCTGTTTTTGTAAAAAAGCGTCTTGAGGTACGCTTGATAGTGTTCCGCTGTCCAAAACGACGGTGATTTTATTAGCTCTGTCGATTAAGTCAGGTATTGCCGCAGGTAACAAGTTAATAACTTTGCCCGTTGTTGCTACATCCGAAATTGTGCCGACGTTTTCATAACTCGCCCCACCGTTAATTGATACCTGAATCTGCGATTCGCCCATTCTTGACGGCGTGTAAGCTGCTACATAGATGCCTAAAGCGTCCTCGCCTGCTTTTATAAGCGCCGTATCTGCGAGAATCGCATCTATTTCACCGTAGTAGCTCGATGGCGGTGTTGGTCTAACGGGCTGCGGGGCGATCGTTGCACGTCCAGCGAACGAACTAAAGAAAGTTCCGGTTACTTCTGCGCTAAAGTCTAGCCCGTAGACTATTTTTTGTACTTGGATTGGAACGCGCGATAATCCGTCAACTGTGATTTCTATTACGTCCCCAGCGTTAAAATCTACGTGGGTGAAGCTCGGTATTTTAAACTTGTAAGTATCTTTACGCGCATGAATTTGACTGAGTAATTTAATGGCTGCTGTTTTAGCTTTGTCTACTTCTATTGCCAAATCGCTCGATACTTGGAAAGCATTATCTATGTCGATTATCCTTGACGCGGAAACCTCGAACGAATCTTTATCAAACGACTTCGCTGGGTTTATGTGTGAGATGACGACTTTAGACGGTAATTCAGATTCGTTTGTGCGCTCAACAATGATCGCCCCTTCGTCTGATTGCTCGTTAGGGTTTAATCCGGTGGTGTCGCTATTAAAATCGCTAACGCCTGTTCGTGATACAACTTTATCATACGGGACAAAGCGGATGTTCTTACCCGCGTCGCCTGCTCTTGTTTTCGGCAAGCAGTAAAACTGATAAATCTGCTGCAACTGCTCTAAATACTCACGGTAAGTTGCGCCGGATTGATTGAGTGCAAAGCCGATAAATGTTGTAGAATCTTCTATATCTGCAACAGAGAATTGATCGTCACTTAGTCCAGCTTTTTTGCAGATAGAAGCGACGCAATTTTTAACCAACGCTCTACTCGTATCTTTTGAGCGCACCTCAGCCGACACTTGAGGTATTGAGTTACCGTAATCATTCAGCGGCATATCTTGAAAGAATAAATAAGCGTACCCTCGATAAGCCGGAGTTAAATTAACGCCGTCTCTTTGCTGCATACGTGTGATCGGCGTTTGGCTTTGACTGCCGCTCATAAATACGCAACTATCTAAAAATCGCTCGTTTAGTTTTTGTCCATCTCTAGATGTATTCTCGACGTTATAAGCAAGCGTACCGTTGAGCCAGACCCGAATTAAATCGACCTCGCCCTCACAAAGTAAAGCCGCGAAGCATCCTGTATAACTGTACGTTGTGTTAGTCGCTCCGCCGCCCTTGCCGCTGCGCTTCTTTTTCTTGTGTTCTTTGATATCCTCAGCCCAAATAATGTTACCACCTACGCGGTATTGTCCGTATATAGCAGGTATCGGCGCTCCGTACTCTGATTTAGGCGCGCTCAAATCGTCTAGGCGTGGTGATTCTGTGTTTTGAGAAGGCGCAAATAGACCAAGTAAAAATCGAGTAGTTAAACCAACGGCTAATGTACCAAATATCTGAGCCATCAGTTAACCTCAAACGGATCGAATATTGCAACTAATCGACGTTCCCAGAACGGATCGAACGTTTGCTCGACAACGCAGCGATCGCTAAACGATGCGTGGATAAAAGTATCGTTACTCGTCATTAACCCGACGTGATGGGGTACCCCAGCAAAGCGAAACAGCACTATACAGCCGAGGTAGCGGGTATTGACCTGCTTGTATAACCCTTGAAATTTATTTAATAGAGCGTCCCCATTCGGTGATCTGTAGTAGTTCTCTACGTCCCCAAACCCCACACCCGCAGCGTCAGCAGCAGCCATTAGCAACCCTACACAATCGACAGCTACGCCTTTAGTTTTTTGGTGATGTTGCCAAGGAGTGCCGAGCCAATCTCTAGCTTCTTTGATCGCTATTTCTCTTGCATTCATGCTCTGAAACTAGTAGTAGATACCTCTTCTAGTTTCTATGACAACCCCTATCTTTTATTTACCTGAAATAGCCGAGGGACAAGCAGCCAAACACCTCACGCATAATGAGGCTTTAAGGCTGCTAGAAATTGCTACGGGTGTAAAAGCACAGCAGCCGCCTTTGTCAACTCCTCCTGCTTCACCTGTAGAGGGGAGCTTGTATATTGTAGGAACTGGCGCAACAGGCGTATGGTCTGGTTTCGATAAAAACCTGGCGTTGAGAGTAAATAGCTCTTGGTTTTTTGTCCAGCCGTCAGTGAATATCACACCTATATATGTAAAATCTGAGGACAAATTTTATCACTATGATGGTGATGATTGGGTTGCTCTATCTTTATCAGGTGGTGGCGGCGCTCTACCGTCTGGTATCGCGTATCTCAATTTAGTCCAACAATATACCAAGACTCAAGGAACAATCACCGTCCCCTTGACTGATGCTGCTAGTATTTCTGTAGACGGGTCGTTAAGCAATAAGTTTTCTGTTGTCCTTGGCGGTAATCGCTTATTAAATAACCCTATTAATCTTAAAGACGCTACCTATATCTTTACTATCAAGCAGGATGCGACAGGAGGGCGAAATCTATCTTATGGAAGTAGTTTTAAGTTTCCTGGTGGGGTTATCCCAGTTTTGTCTACCGCACCAAACGCTATAGACGAACTTTATTGCAATAGCGATGGCAACATATTACGGTGCAGTTTGAATAAGGATTACAAATAATGTTTGTATTTCCTACAGGGTTATTTTCAGCATCATCTGGACAACCACCATCACAAATAGATCCCAATTTTAATAGTGTCGGTGCGCTGCTTCACTTCGACGGTGCAAACGGCAGCACGAATTTCACGGATATAAAAGGAAAAACGATCATGCGCTTTGGTGTGGCGCAGATATCTACAACTCAAAGTAAATTTGGCGGAGCCAGCGCTTATTTCAATGGCAGCGGAGATTATTTATCGCTTGGCAATCATTCAGATTTTGATTTAAGCGGTTTAAACGCCTTTACTTTTCAGTTTTTTATTAGAGTGCCGACAACAATTACAGATTCACCTAGCGGAGAATCTTCAATATTTAGCCGCTTTTCAACGGGAAATGACAGATATTTTTTAAACGTCCTTTCCGATAGGAGAATCATATTCGGTCATCAATTAGCTAACGGCAGCGTCCCGCTCGCGTTAATAAGCGACACACCTGTATTTATCGATAGATGGACTTATGTATCGTTAGTAAAGGACGGTTCAAATTATTATTTATATCAAGACGGGCAGCAAACCGCGATAACTACTTATAACAGTCCATTAACTTCTAAAGGTGATTTCAGGATAGGTGCGTTTGACGTTAATATTAACACTTATAGTAATTGGTTTATCGGTTACATAGATGAGTTTAGATTCACCAAGCAAGCCAGAGACGACTTTAATCCTCCGACCGTTTCTTTCCCTAACAATTAATGTTGCCTGAAAAGAAGGTCAAAGACAAAACATAAATTTTCGTCACTTAGATCATAGACAACATATTGGACAACATTAATTACCTCACCCTAACAAGTTACCCTTAATCTGGAACATGGAAGTTTTAGAGAGTCGAATCAAGTTTTTAGAAAACCTGCCTATGGGCGTTACTTATCGATTAGACAATCCGGTATTAGTTTCTGAATCTGGCGTGGAACGTCGCAACGCATCTAAGACACAACCGTTAGCTGAATTTACAATTAACGCGGGGTTCATTACCAAGCATGAACTAGATAAATTAATTGAGGTTTATCAAGCTTGTGAAGGAAAAAGAAAAGCGTTTTTATTCAAAGATCCAATAGATAACTCAATCACTAAAAGCAAGAAAGACACTGGATTAGGAGTATATACACAAGGTCAATTGTTATTAGATAACAACACAAATAAAAAGTATTTAACGAAACTCTACGCCGTCAAGCAAAACCCTAACTCATTCGTAGTTAGACCAAGAGTGATCACTTACCCAGATCAATCAAAACTCACGCCTTTAGGCATCGAAATCAAGCGCGGAACTGGAGAGATTTTAGCAGGCGGGAACAATCAATTACCGGACGAATTAGGCTTTTACACTCCAGTAATATTTGCAGATGAATCAATTAATTATTCTTTCATCAATAAACAAGATCCTTGCGGCGCTTATGCACAGCTAAACTCGATTAGGCTGCAAGAAGTTTTAGACGATTGCGATGCCTCTCTGCCTTGGGCAAACATTGAAACCCCTTACTTCTCTTCTCATGAGCTTTAAAACCAAATCACCACAACTAAGCGATCGCTTTTTCTCTTATTGGGGGTTAAGTGATACAGTCGCACTACCGACACAAGGAAACGATATCAGTTTTACCGCTCCTTGCGGTGTGCTTTCACATGAGTTTGCACTTTCCACTGAGTTAGCCAGAGAATCGGACACAAGCCTAACAATCAGCACAAAAGTACAGCAGTCGGCTAACGGCTATATCCAACCAAGAACAGCCGAGCAGAAGTCAAAAACAGATATTAAGATATCGAACGCATCTATCAATAGATGCGAAGCGGAATATTTAACCGCTATGTATCGTATTACGTCTGGCAGTAGTTTAGCGTTTAGAGATGATACGCAAGCGGGCAGCATAGCTCGTTTTAACAGCGACTTATCGCTGTCCGTTGATGTGGGCGGCGATGATGAGGTTTTTGCTCTGGGTAGCTGTGATCTAAAAATCGTAGACAAAGACAACGTTGTTAGCGATAAAAACGCATGGACAAGCGTAAATAGAACGACTGTGGGCGCTGCTCAGGCTGCTTGCGTCTTAGAACCGCAAGATGACGACATTGATTTAAGTGCGATTGCTTGCGTAGTTAAAGAGTCTGGGTTTTTTAGTTTAGTAATCAGTGACGAAAAAGATACACGCACCAAAGCCACATTCGCAGCTAGTGGAAACGCAACGGCGATCGCTCAATCTAAAGGTGTTTTATATATCGGGTTCTCTAGCGGCGAACTGTGGCGATACGCGCCAAAAGAGTCTTTAACTCAAGTTAAAAAGCTAGCTGGTACAAACCAGAGGCATTTTAAGTTTGCAGTTTTTAAGGGCTGGCTTGTTAGCTCATGTGTTGTTCAAGAAGGGTATATAACCGCGTTCAACGGTTCTAGCTGGCAATCAACATATGTCGAGAACAGATTTCTTGCTCGTTCTTTAGCCGTTCATGATGGATGGTTGTACTGTGGTGGTACAAAGCTAAACCAAGCCACGCTCTATCGCACTAGGGACTTATCAACTTGGGAAGAGATCGACGTTACGTTAGGCGTAAACGTTGTTGGGTTATACAGTGATCGCAATTCACTTTTACTCTTCTCCACAATCGGAGATAGCGGAATTCAAGTTTCGCGGCTATCTGACGGTGTGATAACTCAAGTTGGCTCTGTTAATTTGGGCTGTCAAGATGATGTTATTAACGCACAAGAGTTTCGTGGCGCTGTTTATTTTGGCGCTAGTCGTTTAGGCAATAGTTCGGGGACAAACGACCTTTTTAGGATAGTTGACGGGGTTATTAGCCAAGCAGTTAAAGAAAGAGATGCGATCGCAACTACTAATTCGGGCATCAACTCTTTCTTCACTTATAAGGAAAGCCTATTTACTTGCTCTGGGATTCTAAAAAGTCTGTATGCAAACTCAATCACTAGGGATACTGTGACCTCTTTTTCCCACACTCTTGATTTAGAACCGATAAATAACGAGCAAACTTACGGTCAATGTCTGGTCGATTACCATATTGTAGGAACAGCAACAGTAAGTTATTCTCAATACTTCGAGTTTGAAAATCCACCAGAGGGCGATCCATACACTCTTATCTTTGATTACGATACGCGAATTTCAGGCAGTCCAATCCCTGGAAAAATAGAAGGAATCGATCCAAGGTTTGATGTTGGTTATTTTTTTGGGGGCAGCAATGACGCTTATGGTTTAAATATTTTAAGCAGTCAAGCATCATCTTCTTATAGAATTCCGCCGCATCGTACTACTGTAGTTGTTGTTGGAGAAGGTAATTTCAATTACAACAAGATGAGTAGTAATTATGTTATATCGGCAGAAATAACGCAAATTATCCGTTCAGACGGACAACCTGATGTTTGCGGAATCCCGATATCTATTGGTGGCTCCGTTGATTGTGATCGCTCATTATTTGTCGATAACAAACTATATCAAAGCAAGTACGGGTTAGATTTATCTGCATTAGATTTTTCAATCGATCTAAACGTCGATTCGAGCGAGGCTCGTTTATTTGTTGATGATTCTGGTGTGTGGAGTCTTAGTGAAATCAAAAAGGGAACCTATAACAATAGCGATTGCTCCATAAGCGTCGTTAACCGAAGGCAGATAAACACCAGTAACAAAATCTTCACAGGGCAAATAGGCGAGATTAAATTCAACGATCACCAAGTAACCCTAGAACTACGTAGCTATTTGCAAAAACTTCAATCAAAATCAGTCTGCAAAACAAGCAGCCTTTGTAGGTGGGTGTTTGGTGATGCAAAATGTCGTAAAAGCTTAACTGGCTTGCAATCTGACACAAATATTACAGAAGTAGTATCAATTATTCAATTCAAGGTGTCAGGGGTTGGCTTAAACCTCAAAGACGGTGAGGTTGAGTTTACAAGCGGTGCTAACTCAGGACTAATACGAACTATCCAAAGCTTTGAAAATAACCTAGTAACACTATGGGAGCCGCTACCTTTTATAGCTGCTGTGGGCGACCAAATTAAGCTAACCGCAGGATGTGACAAGACTATTCAAACCTGCGGCAACGTTTATCAAAATCAATTAAATTTCGGCGGCTTCCCTTGGGTAATGGGTAAGGATCAGTACATCGCCGGAAGCAATAGAAGTGTGTCTGTTTAGGTTGTATATGTTTGTTGTTGACGGTGTAGATAAAGACTCGGCTTATATAGATGCCTACGGCTTTTTACGCTGTAAAGCTGTGATTAGTCGTATTGGTGTGCAGGAGTACCCACAAGCTGACGGTAGCGTTCGCTTAGACTTACGTTTGCCAGAGGAGGTAGAGCGTTCGACTAAGGAATTTAACTTGATTCCTGTTGTTCTATTTCACCCTGACGACGGAATAGTTACGGCTGATTCTGCCAAGTCTATCGTTGGGTTTGTGGGTGATTTGAGTTATCAAGACGGCTTTGTATCTGGCAATGCCACCATCACACACAAAGAAGCCATCACGGCAATTATGCACGGAGTTAGTCAGCTATCTTGTGGTTATACTTGCGAGTTAGAAGAGTCTAGCGGTGCTTGGATAGACACCGACGGCTTGCTCGGTGAAGTTAGCCGAGCTTATGAATACACTGCATTGCAAAAGAATATCAAAATTAATCACGTGGCGCTAGTTCCCACAGGTAGAGCAGGCGATAAAGTTGCACTGAAACTAGATGCAGCAGACGAAATAGAACTAGAATCTGTCGAATTACAAGTAATTGATATGGAAGAAGCATTAACCGCGATCGCTAATTTGACTGCAATGGTGCAAGCACTGCAAGAAACAGTTAAAGCCCCTGAGCCAGTAGCATCGATCGCTGATACAGACGTTAGTGAAGAAGTAAACAAGCAAGTAGAAGCGCGGCTTGATAGTTGGTCGAAAGTTAAAGTGTTGTTGCCTGAAATCGTAATTGATAGTGCTTTATCTCCTAAGCAAATCAAGCAGAACGCGATCGCTCAACTTAACCCTGAGTTAGCTAAGAACTTAGATGAAGCTGACGAGAGTTACATAAACGGCTTATTTGCTGCGTTGTCTGCAACTAAGAAAGAAACACCAGCGACAGCGCCGAAAACAGAAATCGCGGTTGATTCTGCTGCGTCTTTCCAAAATATGCAGCAAATGCTAAATGAGAGTCGTCCTCAGACATCTGCCAACGATTCACAGACAATCACAAATCGCCGTAAATCTAAATCACTATAGGACTTAATATATTATGCAATCTACAGGTTACTCACCTGCAATTCCAGGTTTGCAATACGGCATCGACTCATATCGCAATTTTACGGGCATAGCTGAAGGTGATATCGGTTTTGGTCTAGCTGTCACGAAAGGAGCAGCGATCCTTAACAACCAGCGTCGCGGCGTTAAAGTTGCGGCTGATGCTACTTTTTTGGGTGTTGCAGTTCGTGATCGCACTCGCTACCAAAGTAAATACGAAGCGACTGACGCTGTAAACGTACTGACTCAAGGCAAAATTTGGGTTAAAACGTCTGCTGCTGTTACCGCTGCTAACCCCGTATTCTATCGCACTAACGCAGGCTTTGAAGGTCAATTTTGCGGTGCTGCTGATGGAACAAACACACAACCTGTTACTAGCGCTCGGTTCTTGGGTAACTATCCGGCTGGTTTGGCTTGTATTGAATTTAGCGCTCCCATCGCGCCTTAACAATTAAGAGAGGAACTTAAATAAATGTCCATGATGTTTTTGCGCGAAGAGCTAAAGAATATTAGCCGCGAAGTAGTAAAGCAGGAGTACCCAGAGCGTCTATTGGCTTCTGGCGCTGCTATTGATATCTCTGACGAAATTCCGGTCGGCACAGTAGTTCACAGCTACAAAATCTTTACGATGGTTGGTGAGGCTGCGGTTCTTGCCAATGGTGGAAAAGATATACCCATGGTCGATGCGTTCGTAGAAGAAAAGTTTGCTAAAGTCTATGAGATTGCAGACGGGTTTGAGTACAAAATCCGTGATTTAGAAGCTGCTCAAAAAGCGGGTACAAGCCTAACTAGCACTTTAGCTATGGGCGCGCGTGAGATTATGGAAGCCAAGCTTGACCAAGTTGCTTACGTAGGTGAACCTGGTTGCCAGTTGCTCGGCATTCTTAACCAGCCTAACGTCTCTATCTTTGCTGTTGCTGCTGATGGTAACTCCAACGGCGGAACAAATAGCACTAAATGGATTCATAAAACCTCGGCTCAAATCTACCGCGACTTAAGCGCGTTTGCTGCTTATATGCGGAAGACTACCAAAAGCGTTTATAGTCCCGAAATCATCGGCTTGCCTCAGTCACAGTTCGATTTGATTCTGGATATGCCTTATAGCGCTACTTCAGATAAGACTGTTTTACAGTTCTTCTTGGATGCACAAAAACTGAATCCTCAAGGCGTTCAGCGCGTTGTTCCAATGGTTGAATTAGAAGGACGTGCTGTCGGTGGCGGAGATATGGCTGTAGCTTACCGTAAACGCCCACAAAACCAGTGCTTACACATCGTTCAAGACTTTGATATGCTCGAACCTCAATTAAGAGGTTTCAGCTATGAAGTTCTCTGTCGGATGCAAACCGCGGGCGTTGAAATGCGTCGTCCTCAAGCCTTTTTGTATTTGTACGGTATCTAGAATCGCTCTTTAACGGCTCTAGATACAACAAAACCGCGTCTCTTTTAAGCTAGAGACGCGGTTTTTAATCGTCCGTTTGTTTTACGCTGCGATCACTGTTGTTGCCTTCTTCCACCGAACGACAGCAGAAGCGCCGTTAAGTAAAAACTTATTTACTGTTTGATTATGCAGAGTTTGAAAGCTACAGAAGCCGTCAACATAACCGCGAGAATCGTTTTTAAAGTCGTATCCATCGCGGTAAATTTGCAGCAAGATAACGTTATTTGCACCGTATCGATTAACCATTAAATCTACTTCATTCTGGAAACCACAATCACTTATCACTATGGTTTCGTCATAGTTATAGTTGGATACGTCAATCTTGTTTATAATCGCATCTACCCACACATTCTTACAAACATTTTCGCGCATACCCATACCGACACCGATTAAAACTTGTCTAGGAGTTTTGAAACTTAACTCAGCTTGCGGCTCGTCTTTAATTTCGTCATTGTACCAATCAATTGTTGGATAGATGACGTTCGCAACTTCTCTCACGCCGTTCGCATACTTCAAGTGTTCCTTAGCTAATCCTTGAGATACCAGATAGTTTGCTAATGTGTCTTTGCCTGATCTGGGAGCGCCGTTTAATAAGATGATTTTCATTTGTTTTGATTGAACCCTACATTCATTACTATCTCATAGAATCTCGTAAACTGTCAAGAAAAAGCCGAGGGATTAGCTCGGACGGATAATGTTTTATTTGGAATCTAGAGAGACATAATAGAAGCTACAGCACGGCTGATTGTCGGGAAGACAACGCATCTACCTTTAATAAACGGGTGCTTGGCGTGTAAGGAGTCTTTGTCAGCTACGACGTAGACAAGCTTATTGAGCGCCAAAGCGTAACCTAACTCCATCATCGTTCCTATGGATGGGCTGCAGGCGGGGATGTTTGTAAGGTTGGCTAGAATTACACTCGCCTCGCGGACGTGAAATAAGTCTTTTTCTACGATCGCACGGTGGTTTAAATCTGGGTCGTCGTACTCCATACCGATAAAAGTTTCTAACCCAAGATCCTCTTTACCTTGCATCGGATCTAAGACTTCCCAATAATGACTAAGACAATCTTCCCAAGCATGCCCTAAGTCTTTCTTTACTTGATTGCGCCACAATGACGCTTCATCATAACTCAGCCCGTACATTGCACCTGCTAGATATACTGTGCGATTCATTTGTTTATTTGAACTCTACAATTTAATTATCTCATAGAATCTATCAAGCGTCGACAATAAAAAGCGCTCAATTAAGAGCGCTGTAAGAAGTGTTTAAGTTGCGGACGATGTAACTAATGAGTTGAGGTATTTAACACGCCTCACGGCTTCAATAGCACAAGGTAAAGCGACGGTGTTGCCTAGAGCTATGCGACGTTTTCTATTGATTCCACAGCCTGATTTGACCCCGATAGGGATGTCCATCCAACAGGCAACCCCATTATCATTTCTATGAAAGCTGGATTCGACACCTCTCCAGAACTTATTAGCACTTGCGATTTTAGAAACGTCTCTAGTTTGTTCTGACCAGCAGGACGGCTGTTGGCTGAACTTAGTGCTGTCGGGGTAGGCAACAATGAAAACTCTAGATCGTCGGTGTGGTAATCCAAATTGAGCAGCGCTGAGAATTTGCCATTCTCCCATGTACCCGATTTGGGAAAGTTGCCAGAGTATCCAAGCAAAGAAACTTCCTTTGCCTTGGTGTTTATATTCTGCTGTGAGTAATCCTGTAACATTTTCTATTACTACGAATTTTGGTTTGATTTGGTAAATGACTTCGAGTGTGCGAGGAAATAGGTTTCTAGAATCTTCGCTACCTAATCTCGCGCCCGCTTGAGAGAACGGGGGACAAGGCACACCCGCTGTTAGCAAATCGATCTGGGGAAGCGATCGCACATCTAGAGTATTAATGTCGTCGTGGATGTCTGCGCCTGGAAAATTCTGAGCTAACACCTGCTGACAATAATCGTTAAGCTCAACAAACTTAGTGGTGCGATACCCATGCAAGGAAGCGGCAAGACTAAAGGAACCTATGCCGCTGAACAAACAGCAATGATTAAGCATCCGAGCCAGTCCAAATAGACAAAGCTAATTGACGAGATACTTTGTTCTTGTCGGCGTATTGGTAAAGAGCCATCAAAGAAGTAAGCGATCGGATTTGTTCTTTGTGGCTGTGCAAAAGTCTAGCCTGTTGGGCGCGTTGATCTAAAACCTGACGCGGGTTTAAGTGTTGTTGCGGTAAGTATTCCATTTGTCTAAATCAAACTCTACACCCTAATTTTACATAGAATCTATGAGAAATACAACCTAGATGTATGAATTCTGAGTAAAGATATGATGCGAACTAAAAGCGGTCGTGTGATCGTCTGGGGCGAACAGATAGCCGGAAACATCCTGTTTACTGAGCTATGCGTTTTTGATTCTTCGCTGGACAAGATAGCTATATTAAAGGCTTCAGACGGGACAAAAATCAAGATTGAGCTTCCTAACGAAATAGCAACATCAATAAACGCAGGAAAAACCTTAAAAAGCTCATTTAGAATCATAGATTAGCGATTAGCTTCGCACCTCAAAACTTACCTTAACCTCAGTATTTCGTTAAAACGAAACAACGATTTTTAATTATTCAGATAATAAGCGACTGCCACATACTGTAATGCTATTGCGGTGAGTAATTTGGCTTACCGCATGACTAACAAACGCAAACCAGGGCGACCACGCAC
>JACCDR011615031.1_pt1 | contig 13936 bp, 15 predicted proteins | sample 7446431 | NCBI WGS metagenome assembly JACCDR01 (sample SAMN15323443, study PRJNA562643) | freshwater metagenome | isolation source: river surface water | place: USA:Blue River Watershed | collected 2017-08-17 | reverse complement strand
CCGTAACGCAGCATTTCCACAATTGGATCGCTCATGTCGCGTCCGCCACCAGGGTGACGCTAGACGACGCCAGCACCGTGACACCCAGCCTAATTTGTAGGGTGCCGGTTACCGTTGCCGAGAGCGAGCCCTGGGTGCGCCCCCAGTTGCGGGTTGTGGTTAGGGCTAGCCACGAGCCCGTGGCATCCGAGCCGGCCGTATTCACGGTGCCCGTGAGCACGGTAAACATAACCTCGTACGCCCCCGGCGCAAACACAGTTGGGTTTATCCAGTTCTGGATTGGGGTAAACACACCGCCATCACGGCGGCTGTAAACGCCCACGTTATCAACGCGGATACCGGCAGTAGCTCCGCCCGTTTGCGCGTGGGACACGTTGGTGGTTGTTGGGAGTGACACTACGGGGCTGCCGACCATGCATCCCGCAGCAGCTTGGATACCGGCTGTCATGACACCCCCGTACCCCAGATGTAGTAGTTACCGGAGCCCTGGTGCCACAGAGTAGCCACACCAGCAACCGCTAGCGTGCGCGTACCAGTGCTGATGGTACCCGACCCCGAGAGCCACGACAGCGTGCCCGAGGCAGCAATGCTCAGGGTGCCCCCAGACTTGGCGTTAGCCAGCGTCACGATGCCGTTAGTAGGCACGTCCGTGTCACCAGTAAACGTAAATGTGTTGGCCCCAGTGAACAGGATGCCCTGGCCTGAGTCGCCTGCGGCGGTACTGTCGGTGTTGGTTACCGACCGTGGGGCCAGCAGCCGGAAGCCAACCTCCAAACCGCCATACTGCAGCGTACCGCTGGAGTGATTGAACGAGGTGACCGTTGTTCCAGACCGTGCTACGGCAAACACCACTTGGCCCGGGCCGTTGGCGTCGGTCCGGGTTTGCATCTCAAACCCGCCAGCGGACGTGCTGAATGAGTACAGCTTAGCGTTGCTAGCCGCCGTGCTGTCCTGAAACTGCAGGGTTGCGCCACCAGCACCAGTTATTAGGGGTGTGGCCGCAAACGTGTGTACTTGAGTCCACGTAGGGGTGATAGCCTGCGACAGCGCTGGAGCACCATCAGATCGCATGGCCGTAGAGGCGGCACCGTTTACCGCAGTAAGGCCAATAGTGGCGCTCGGGTTGGCCAAGCCAGAAAAGGAGCTGGGCAGCCGAGCTGCCGGCACCGTACCCGACGTGAATAGGTTGGTAGCGTCTCGCACGCTAGTGCCCGCCACGTTGAGTGCCGTGGACGCGGAGATCGTAGTGCCGGTCAAGGTGCCGGTTACATCCAGAGTGCCGGGAATTGTAACAGCGCCTGCGTTGGTGATGGCTAGCCGCGAAGTGTTGTTGGTGATTAGCGCCAGCCCGTGGTTGGTACTGGCACCTGCCAACACTCGGGAGTTGGTGCTATCCGTTTGCAGCAACGCTGTGATGCTGGCGAGAGTGTTGACTGCCTGCAGATTGGCATCCCCGGCAACCTGGGAGATGAAGTTACCCGTGGTAACTCCCAAACGCTTAGAACCGCTGACGCTGAACGCGAACTGGTTCGTACCTTCCCGCAGCCAGCCGGAGCTGGTCTCGGTGGACCACGTCAAGCCAGGCGACGCCAAAGAGCCGTCTACCAACTGCAACGCAGCCAGCATGGCCCCGGAGCCGGATCGGCTCAGGGAATCGGTCATGGCCGTGGCCAAGTCAGTTAGGGTGTTGTTGGCCCAAGTCGTACTGATGACAGTCGCCGGGACAACCGGGTTACCGGGGGTGTATAGGCTGTACACACCACCGCTATTGCGTGGCATAGTTAGTAATTCTCCTCGTCGCCGTTCATCAAAACCACGCCAGTTCCAGGCCGTGCTCGCTTGGCGAGTTCTTCAAGGGTGCGGCCTAGGCCGCGGGTAGTTGCTTCTGCTCCACGACCAACCTTGCCGGCCGTGTCTATGGCGGCTTCCCCGCCTTTCAGGTATGCCTTGCTGACCTGCGGTCCCAGCACCCGGCCCGCAATACCCAGAGCTGTGGGGTTGGAGATCTCATTGAGGCTCATACGAGTGGCCGTGCCGCTGTCTGCAATCGTTGGGAATGCCTTGGCGAACCGGGCCAGGTTGTACAGGTCGGAATCGTTGCCGCCGTAGAAGTAGCCTCGCTTGTCCTTAGAGGCCAGCACGTTGCCCAGGGTCTTTGCGGACACGTTGCCAGAGGCGCTATTGACCACGCCAGGCGACTCCAGCACCTTTAGGGTGCGGTACATCTGTTTGGCTTCCTGCAACTCCTTCAGGAGCGCCGGGTCCTCTACGCCCTCCAGTAGGAGGTCGTCCAGAGAGTCCTTGAACCGCTGAAGGGCTTCCGCCTCTAGCATGTCCCCCTTGCGACCAGCCTGGTACGCGGCCTTGTTGACCACGCTGGCCAGCTGTTGCACCACTTTACCCGTCAGCGTGCCTGTGGCGGCAGCCTCCAGGAATCGGTTAGCTTGCTTGGGGACCAGCTTCGCAATGTCATCAATCTCCGAGGAGGCGTCCTCTAAGATCCCCTTGGCCGTCTGTAGCGCCACTGCGGGGTCGCCCGCCAAGCGGGGGCGGTCATCTTTGACCTTGTCGAAGGTTGCCCCAATCTTGTCCCGGGCCTGGCCCAAGGCTTCTTCATCCAGCGACTTGATGCCCTTCAGGCCGATGGCCTCACCGGCGATGGCGTTGGCACGCTCTTGGTTGTGGTCCTTGATCTTGTTGAAGGGGCTGGACGTCATTGGATTGGCTTCCAACGCCGCCTCTACCTGCCCACCGACCTTAGAGCCGGTCTGCATGGACGGGGTCGTTTTTAGGCCAGTCTTCTTGGCGAAGTCCAAGGCCTTCTGTTGCGGTCCCGTGACGGTGCCCTTATTGGCACCGGGCAGCGCTGAGCCACCGGCAACGCGCTGGGCACCCGCCATTGCTGGGTCTGGGGCTGCAGCTTGGGCCACGTCTTGAGCTGTCTCCGCCGCGGGCTGGGCCGCGCTTGTTCCCGTGGGAACATTTCCGGGCACGGCTTGCTCCATAGCCTCCCTGGAGCCCTTTAGAGCCCCCCCAAGCTTGCTGACCAGCGGGGAGGCCAGTGGGATGGCCGCGCCTATGCCCGCGCCCGTAGAGGCGTCTCCGTTCGTCACTTGGCCGGCTAGGCCGCCCTCCACAGCACCGAGCAGGGCTCTACCGGCCAGCCCAGCCTTAGGGGCTGCGCTGCCAATAGCTCCCAAAGGAGCCGTGGCGGCGATCTCACCCGTGAGCTTGCCGAGAGTGCCTGCGGTCGTGTCCGTGAGAGGCTTGTCTAGGCGACTCTGTTCCTCGATGGCTTCGTCGCTGGCGTATTTGGGGGTCAGGGCTTCCGGCAGCATGAGCGCCGTTGCACGGCGTCCCACGTTGGTCATGCCCGAGCCGATGCCTTCCCTGAATCGCTGGAAAGCACCGCCACTGGGCTGCTTTAGCCGCTCATCTTGGGCCGCGATGTTCTCGCGGTCCTTGGCGATGCGGCTCTCGCGGTCCTTGTACAGGCTGGCTGCCGCCTCGATGATTTGCTCGGGGTCGGCCCCCTCGGGGCCCTCCAGCGTCAGTACTTTGCCGTCCGGCCCCTGTATCTTGTACTGGGCCATCAGTTAACCCCAATCAGCTTGAACTGCGACTTGAAAGCGGCGTCCTTTTCCTTGCCCGTGGGCTCCCCCGTCAGGGCTTTTAGTTCCCCGTCGAAGTATTCTTGATTGCGGGAGATGACACCTTGCATCGTGTCAAGAGCCGCCACCTTCACCGAATTTGGGGTGGTAGGATCGGACAACTTGCCGGCCGCTTCTTGGTACAGAAGGACGTCGCGGTCTGAGGTGCCGCCGCCGAGCTTGGGCGCAGCTTGAACCAACAGTGACCCAATAGATTGTAGCTTGCCGAGTGTTTCACCACCAGATGTAGTGCCACCGGTTAGAAATTCCATAGTCCCGCGCAACCCGCGGCTAATTACGTCCGTGTTGGGAGCAGCGTCGCCCGTCAAGAGACCTTTCGCCTCTTTCACTAGGCTGTCGGAGCTAGTGACTTTCTGGCGTTCGTTCCGCAATTCTCGGGCTACTTTCTCGCTCGACTGTGCGCTGGCCGCCCTGCGGGCGTCCGCTGCTTCCTTGGCATTTGCCAGGGATACGTCGCGGGCCGCGGCACGGTCTGCAGTCATTTGCGCCAGCTGGTCACGGCGGAACTGCTCGTTGCGGCCAGCCTCTTCCTGCTGGAACCCGAAAGAGCGGTCAGCATTGGACTGTGCCTGCTGCTGCATAGCCTGTTGCAGGGCTAAGGCTTGGGATCGCTCCTCCTTGCGAGACTTGCGCGCGTTGAGCGCGTCCGCACCCGACACAGCCCGCTGCTGCATCTGCTGGCCCATGGGGCTCAGCACCTTGTCCCCAGACAGCTGGGCCATCTGGCCTAGCATGTTCTGGCGACGCAGTTGTGCAATAACCTGCGAAGGGTCGGTGGGGGCGTCCCCCAGCAGTTGGTCAAAGATATCGGCCACTGTTAAAACCTCAGTGAGGGCATGCCCATTGCCGCCAACTCATCCTCTAGCTTCTTCCGCATCGGGTCTTTCTGCTGACCCATCAGGGCTTGGCCGTAGGCCTGGCGGGCACCCGTTTGCTTGCCAAGCAGCGCGTCACGCTGGGTGGTCAGGTCCTTTTCCTGTTTGCGGCCCATGTAGCCCTGCACGGCACGGTCAATGGCCCCTGCGTAGTTGGGGACCACAGAGTTACCAGCTTGGACGGTTGGGCTTGCAGCCGGCGCAGTGCGCAGAGCGCGGGCCGTTTCTAGCTGCCCGCTAAGATCCCCCAGCTGGGCATCGGTGCTGCCGAGTTCCGCAAGGAGGGCCATCAATTCTTCGTCACTCATGTCCATCGTTTATCGGTCCTCACATCATTGCGAAAGAGCCGGCAGCGCTCAGTAACTGGCCGGTCATGGCGTTGGCTGAGTCTGCGGCGTCTTTGTCAGCTTGGTACTGGTTCTGGGCCGCTTGCATGTACTGGGTAGTTTCGGCACGGTTGGCCGTGTTGAAGCCCGGCATTGACGGCATCCCAACCTGTTGGCCCGAGATGAGCGCGTTAATCTCGTTGAGTGAGAAACCACGGCGTTGCATCTCTTCAGCAATCTGCTGCTGCCGGAGGGTGTTCTGGTAGTTGGCCTGCTGCATAGACTGGTTAAAGCCCTGCTGGCCGTACTGTAGCTGCTCGGCAGCGGCTTGCTGGCGGGCCTTGTTGGCGAGATCTGCGCCGGCCTGGCCTTCTTGGAACTGCTGGGCGCGGGTACTCTGGTCCATGCCGTACATACGGGCAGCTTCGCTACCAGCCATCTGAGTGGCTTGGGACATGGCGTTCTGTCGGGCGTCACTCTGCTGCATGGACAGCTTGCCCATCTCAGCGTCGTAAGCCGCGTCACCTGGCTTCATGCCGCGAGCACGTAGCTCCGCGTCCTTGGCGCTGTTCTGCTGCTGGAACTGCGGTTCCATGCGACGGTTGAACTGCTCCATGACTGCGTTGCCCGCTTGGTCGTAGTAGCGGCTGGACGGGTCAACGGACTGCATCTGGGACGTGTCAACGCTGCCCACCAGTCCCGGCAAATTTGATCGGTCGTAGTTCGACCCCTGCGGGGTGCCACTCAGATCAGTGAACTGGCTCCAGTCCATCGCTGAGCCGAACTCATCCGCGGCCCGGGGGAACAGTGCGTTACCGAGGTCCGAGCGGTTCCGGTTTAGCTGTTGCTGGGAGTCCAGCGCCGCTTGCATTTCCGGGTCCAGTGTGGTGTACTGGTTCCACTGGTTTAGGTACTGCTGGGTCGAGGGGTCGTACACCTGCTCATTGGTCCAGGTTTGTGAACCGAACGGCGTGTACTGATTGGGCCTGTTGGCCCAGGTTTGCTGCTCAGTCACCTCACGGCTGGACTGGGCTTGTTCCTCGGCGGCCCCGCGGTAATCTGGGGCGGGGGCTGATTTAGACATCTAAGAGAGTCCTATGCTGCTTGCGTTTGTGCTGTGTTGGATATTCGGCGGTAGCCGATGCGCCATTGGGTTTGCCGTGGCATGGTGGTTTATGGGAGTCCTCAATGCTTGACAAGATCTGGTGGTGGTTGCTGACGATCCAACACGAAACACACTGGTCGCCGTATTGGGTACGCCGGCTGGCGTTCCGGTTGCCGTACCTATTCGTAAACTGGCTCCGCGGGAGACGTCTGTGACGCTACTAAGGCGGCTCGCCGTTGCAAGGTTTCATGAGTTGCGATTACAACGGGTGTCAGCTCGGGCGCGTCAATCAGCCATTCGGCTATCTTTGCTAGAGCAGCGCTTTTGGAGGGCTGCAGACTCTCGCGTGCGACTGAGTCGGCGGTGTTTCGCAGCTGGGCTACGCAGTGGTTATCGGTATAGTATGGCTTGCCCACGCCTGCTAAAACGGATTCACCGATAACTTGCCGAAGCGGCACGCCGTCGTTGAGTCGTCGTTCCACGACGTGGCAGTCAGGCCAGTTCCGGAACAGCATGATCCCGCCGTCAGGCATGACCATGTAGGGCTCTTGAATGGCCCACTGGTGGGCCTTGACGTTGCGCGGGCTGAGGTAGACTGCGAGCCGCTTGGAGCCAGGCCGGTGAAGATCTTCTAACTGGGCTTCAATGTCACAAATGGGCTCTTCGCTAACGTCCTCGTCGCTTACCCCGTCGGCGACTGCGGAGCTGTACCACCGCCGCGCAACATTTGCAACACTTGGAGTTGCTGTGGTCCCGCCGCAGCGTTGGGCGGAGGTGCTCCCAACCTCTGCGGAGGCCGCACATTCGGCTGTACCTGACGCTGGGCTAGTTGCTGCTGTACTGCGGACGGCGCGGGAGCGCCGGGAGTCGGGGTGCCAGGATTCTGGGGGCCCACTGTGCTGGGGCCGCCCATCGCTACTCGCTGCTGGTTCGCGTCGTTTATCATCCCCAGTTGCGTCGGGTTGGGATTCCCCAGCCCCACTCGAACTCCCGGGGCTGGCTGCCGCAACTGCTGCAACATCGCCAAGGCCTCGTGATCCGGCATCATCCCCGTGGGATTGTGGTAGTTTGGATTTGCTGCGCCCATGTTTTACTCCGCGTAACCAGCGGCAGTCATCCGGCCGCATTTCTTGAATGACCATGTCTACACCGGGAGCACAACCGTCTGTAATCCGGTGGGTTTCTTTGAATCCGTAGTGACTGTTGAATTTGAGCGCAGGTGCGTTGTTGCCCGGCGTAATGCCTATGAGCACCTTGCGCCCCGTTGAGAACGGGTACCTAGCTGCCTCTCTAAGGAACTCGCGGCTCACGGTGCCTTTGGTGGCAATCCACGAGTGCATGTGGACCGCGCTCCATGTCCACCCGTCATACATGATGACGGCCACCAAATTGCCGTCCTTGTCTAGTCCCGAGATCCCTTTAAGGTCCGTGTGAGGGGAATAGCACAAGCGCTGACACACTGACACCAGCTCATGCTGGGTGCTTTGGCGAATCTCGCGGATCAAAGGGGGCCGCCAGAATCGAGCATTAGGTCGATGCGAATCAAGAGCGTTTCCGACGTGCTGGAGCCGCGCATGGCTACTGCCACAGCCCGGCCGAGGCCAGATGCTCCCACAACTCGTTGTATGACCGCTCCGGAGGCGCTCCACATTGCGGCATCCCACAACGCGATGTCCCACAGCGCACCGCTCAGGGCTGGAGCCGTGCCAGTGAGGTCTGGGAAGTCTAGGGCGTAGTCGTAGCGGGCTACGAACGTGGTCGTGGGCGCGGCAGGTGCCAAGAACACAGGACGGATGAACTGTGCCCGATGGTAGATACCAGCTTGGCCGTACTCTTGGAAGGACGTCAGCATGGCAAAATCGATTGCGTCCCCGTCATCGGTGGTGCCTGTGAGGGTCCAGACGTTGCCGTCTCCGTCGCCGAAATAGAACACGCCATCGAAGGTGTCGCCAGTCAGGTACGGGAGGCCGTTATAGATGGTCCATCCGTTGGTGCGGGTGCTGAGAACAAATTGCTGGGGCTGGAATCCCGTCAGGTCCGGTCGACTCAAAAGAAACACGTTCTCACTAGGAACGTTGCGGAGTTCCCAACCACGGGTAGTTATCGTAAGCTTCATGGCGTCCGCGATCAACGGCGCGATGTTGCGGGAGAGCTGGGTGTTCTCCTGCTGGACCAGCTGACCGACAATCAGTCGGGACACGGGAATAACCCCGTACTGGCTCAGGATGTACAACTCGCCGCCTTCGTTGTTAGCGACCCGCCGCCCTGCCGGCAGAGAACCGACGTAATACTGGCCAACTTGTTCCCACGTAGTGGCACTGGCTGGGTCGTACCCGCGGTAAACGATGACATCGCCGCCAGAGCCGATGGCGACCATGTGGTCATCCAGCCCGGCCCCCCCGTCAACGGTCCAAGAATAGAGGCCAATCAGGGTGCCCCCATGCAAGAACTTGTTGCCGAAATCGAATTTGCTGGCAGCTCCGGCGATAGCGCCGGGGGCGAGGTACCACGCGGTGGCGGTGTTCTTTTCCGCAAACCACAGACGCCCAGCGTGCTGCATACAGAAAGCCAAGTTGGCCTCATTCACGCCGGTGATATCCGTCACCGCGGCCCAAGTGCCGCCCTCTTGAACGCGGTACAGGCCGTTGTCCTCATCTGCGTAGAAGCAGTAGTGTGGACCGGCGTCGCTATTGAAGTTCGTCCACACACCCCACCCCGTGGCAACTGTGCTGGTACCGAACGAGACGTCAGCCACCCACGGACCGGCACCACCAGCCGTCACATCGTAGATGCCGTCATCGGTCACTGCGAACAATGCGTTTTGTGCGCCACCCAAGAATGGAATGACCGTCCGCACTGGTCCGCCGAGATTCTCGGCGAAGCCACTGTACCCAGACCGCACCTTCATACCAGAGCCATCGGCAATCAGGTTAATGGCGCTGATGCAGTAGGACGGGTCCATCTGTGCGTACGGCTGAACGGCCGTGATGCCACCCTGCGGGGGCGGCACCATCACAGGCAACGTAGTGGGCCTAGAGGGAACGCCTTGCCAAGGCTTATTCCGCGGCTTGGTGAATCCGGCAGCCACAATTAAAGCCCGTATCCCGTGGGCGGAGTGTTGGTCCAGATATTGATCAAGGGGAACATCCGGCCAGAGCCCATGTTTAGAACAGGAGCAGGTTGGTTAAGGCTGGTGGCACTCTGGAATGCGGCGGTAAACTGGTCTAGCTGCGCGGAGGCATCGAGGCCCTTGGCCTGCTTGAAGCGGGCCGCCAGCATCGTAGTAATCATGACCGGCTCGTACATAACCAGGTCATCTGCGTTGGCGACCAGCGTAGCGGTATCCGCCGCTACGCCATGAACCTGCACCCAGTCTCGCGACACGTAGCCGAAGTTGATAGTGGTGTTACTCGGCGGGGGATCTGGGAGCACCTGGAAGGTGCCTTGCGAGATTTTGAAGCCGATGTAGATCGTGCTGGCCGCCAGGTTCTGGGCCACGATTGCGTCCCACTGCTGCTCCGTGTACGGACCGCCCAAGGGCAAGCCCAACCCAAGGTTGTTGGGCGTCCAGCCAGTCTGGTCAATCAACCATGCAAAATCGTCTGGCAACTCGAATTCATTAGTGGTGCCGGGGATAATGTCCGTGCTGGTGTTGTACGAGGCGTTCTTGATGAACTGCTGCCACTGGTGCTTGTTGTACAGCTCCCGGCCGCACTGCGTGAGCAGGGACCGGAGCTGGATCATCTGGTCTTCCAGGGAGGCAAACGGGTCCGACACCGCGCTAAGACCGCACGCGATGGCAGCGTTATTGATGATGTCTGCGGCGGTGTCGTAGTACGCTGCCATGGTTACTTAGTTTTGGCCTTGTCGGGAGTCTTCTGTGCCTGAACCTGGGCCGCGAGCAGTTCCAGCTGCTCCTGCAGCTCTGCTAGGCGCGTGTCACGCTCAGCCAGTTCCTTGTTAAGGCGCAGAGTTACGGCGCTTTCCTTGGACTGCGCAATGAACTTCTGGGCCGACTGCTTTAGGGCTACGATGCCCATCATGTTGGAGGCGTAACCATCCGCGAGGTTTGCCAGCTGTTCGACGGTGCGGACGTTGAAATACTCCAGCTCTTTGCGCTGGCTCTCGGTACAGACGGGCCAGCCGATAAGCGGGGTGCCTGTGACTTCCTGCTGGCGGTCGTTCTTGAAGCGGGCGTAGTGCACTGGAAATCGAGCTTTGTCCACGGCCATAACTGGTCGGTGGACCGTGAGTGTCTTGTCGCCAGGGATGAGGATCGTGATGAACTCGCGGTCCGTGTAAATCTCGCGTCCTGCTTCCGCCGTAGCGGCGCTGTCCAGCCGCGGCTGCAGGCTGAAACGGACAACCAGCGACCTATCAGCGGCGCTAGCCTCGGACATGTCCTCGGAGACGTAATCGCCGGAAAGTTGAGCAATTGCCATGGTAGTAGTGGAACCTTGTGTTATTTAGAGGAGGCCATTGGCCACTAAGAAACGCTCTCGATAGCAAACACGCCGTTAGTCGTGATTGGGTTACGAGAGGTGAAAGCAGTGGGGGAACCGGCTTCATACACGAGTTGTCCTGACGCGCTGCGTCGGATTCCCTCGTGCCAAGTGTCGGAGCCAGCCGTGCTGGTGGTGCCGTACACTGCGCCAGTAGACGGGTTTACTCTGAAACCCTTGTTGTATGCGGAGCCCGTGGGGGCATCCGTGTCTATCGCTAGCGCGCCTGCAGTGGTAAAACCGAATCCCTGGTTAATGAATGAGGCAGGAGTCGCCGCCCCGGCCGTTGCCTGGACCGCTCCTGTCGCCCCGAATATGACGCCAGGGACCAGCATCGGCGGTCACCCGCCTGTGACTTGGTTAGTGCCTGCCGGAGGGCTGGGGTCCGTGGGGGATACCTGCCGTGAAAAAGCTAGCGCTATAATCTGGTCAAATACGTCAGGCCGTCGACCAAGGGCCTGCAGCACGAGCACCAAGCCCTGCGCCTCGGCGGTTGTGATAGCCGGGGAGCACGCAGCAGCTACCGCTGCGGCGTTGGCCGAGATTCGAGCCGCGATAGTGGAAAGGGGAAGAGCCATTATTCAGTTACCTCAAAACTAGGAGACCAATCAGTGAAACTGACACCGCCCTGGCTGGTGAAAGCGGCCTGGAATGTGGCCAAGGCTACGGGAGCGGCGGAAAGGTCTGCTTCAAGCGGGATACTTGTGTACCTCAGGAATGCGTGCGTAACGTTACCCCCGCTGGCCGCGTAGTACACGACTTTGGCCGCACCGGTCGCCAAGGCTGCCGCCGCAGCCGCGAAAGGAGTAACGGACGTAAATTTGATAATCATTTCTTCCTTGAGGGAAAACGGGGCGGCTGGCCTCCGTACGGTAGGTGCCGCCCCGTGGCCATTAGCCAGTGACGAACGGGTAGTTGAGGGTGCCGCTGACTGGCGTGGTGCCCGCACCAACCGCCGTGTTCACGATACCCGTCACCGCCACACCGCCCGCACCCAGCACACCGCCGACCGCAGTCGTGGTGAGGGCCGTATTCACGGCCTGGGCTGCAGTTGCCTGCATCAGGGCCTGACCGTAAACCTGCAGCCAGCCGTACTGAACTGCAGTGGAGCTGGCCACGACAGCCGGTGCAACGCCAACGCGACGTCCAACCGTCTGGCCAGCCGCGCCGTTGGTGCTGGTGAGCACCGTGGCCACGCCCGTGAGGGAGTTAATCGCCAGTGCGTTACCGATTGCCACCGCCTGCGAAGCGGGGAAGGCTACATAGATGTATTCCTTCGTACCGCTGCCCGTCGTCTGGTCCTCGACTGCGCCGCGAGCGCCAAGCGCGAAGCCCGGGCTCGTGGTGACGCTGGTCGGGTCAATACCGATAATTCCAAGACTCATTTGATGTGTCTCCTTTAAGTTTCTAGGGGATTAGTTGTTGTCCCAACGGCCCTGGAACTTGGAGCCGGACATGGTGAGATTACCCGCCCAGGCCAGGATCTGGACTTCCGCGTCCTGGTTGACCGCGTAGCGCTTATTGGGCGACAGCGGGACCATGTTGCGGTCACGGTGCGGGCGGTAGTGGATGTACTTGGTGTTCAGGAAGAACGCCGTGTTGGCCGGGCAGTTACCCTCAATACCACCGTCAAGCACCACGTCAGCGTTCATGTACTTCACCGAAGTGAAGCCCGCCGCCGCGCTGTCCGCGCTGGTAAATCGCTGCTGTGCCTGAAGGCTGTTCATGTACAGCGCCCAGGTGTTGGTATCCACCAGGATCAAGTCCGGCTTATCGGAGCCGCGGACCAAGTTGCCGTACAGGCCGTTCCAGCTGGTCTGGATGGTGGCGCTGGTGACGCCCGAGGTGTCGACCACCGCGTTACGCCAGAACGTCCACGTACCACGGTCGATACCGCCGTAAGTGTTGGTGCTGGTCACGGGAACCGCTGCGTTGAGGCCGGTGATCTGCTTGCCACCCGAGCCGGTACCGTCAGAGTACAGGCCGTTGGCGATCAGGTTGGCCATCGACGCTTCGGCCACCGCGAGGCGACCTTCAAGGAGATCGATGATCTGCTCTTTACCCGCGTTCTGGAGCTGCTCCAGGCCGCTGATAACCACCGGGACCGCCACCTGTTTGATGGCGAATTCGGCCGCGCTGATGACGTCCTGGGCCGCCGTTGGCAGCAGGTCATAGCCGCTGTAGTAGCCGGCGTTGCCGTTGTCTCGGAAGCTCAGTTCCTGGAGAATGACGTTACCGCCCGAGAAAGGCTTGATGTTGCCGCGCTTGGACAGCCACGTTAGAACTGCGTTGTTATCGGTGACGTTGTCTGCAATCTCACCGGTGCGACTCTGGATCGTGGTGGCGATGATGTCGCTAATCGCCGCATTAGGAAATGCCATGGAAGGAAAGTCTCCGCTATAGGTTAAGGGTCTAACTTATGGCGTTGACCGGGGGTCATGTAACAATCGAGTCAAGACGTGGGACGCCCAGGTAGGGCGATCATTCTTGATTCTCGAATTGAGAATCGCACCAGTTACTAGCCGAACAATCAAGAATTTGCCGTAGACATAGCTGCCGCAATCTGCTCTCGCAGGGATGTCGGCTTCTTGCCTGGGGCCGTCTGGGGAGCCCCAGACACTGAAGAAGCAGCGCGACGGGAGCGGGCCAAGATGGCTGCGGCGTCGCTGGTGCTTACTGTCGGTTTCACGCGGGGTTCAAATCCCGCCAGCTGGGCGGCTACGTCATAGCACTGCTCCAGCGTCATCTCTCGGCCTTTACCGAGAGCCTTTTCATAAATGTCCGCCATGTCTTCCCGCAGTTCTTCGTAATGCGGCAAGGACTGGACGGTTTCTACTGCCTTTCGTGCCTTTTCCTGGGATGCCTGCTGGAAGCGCTCGGCAATCTGGAACAGTGGGGCCAGCTCGGGCACGGCCTTGGCGTTAAACGCCGGGGGCGGTGGTGCCGGGGCACGGCCCAGGCTTCCGCTCTGTGCCAGCTGGGTCAGGCACTGATCGAGAATAGCGATATCGATGCCGAAGTCGCGCACGATGGTGCTAACCAGCATCGCTTTCTGTTGCGGGTTACCGATCTCCAGGCCCGCGCGAATCTGCATCAGCGGGGCCACGACCTGGCCCACCACATCCGTAACGCCCCGCTCCTTTAGGAGTGGTTCGAACTTGGTTAGCGCCGTGTCAAAATCACGCTTGAAGGTGGTGGCACCCTGGGCCTGGCTAATGGCCCGTCGCATCTCCGTTTCGCGGCGTTTCACAGCCGCTTTGGCCTCTGCCGGAAGCTTGTCCCAGTGGGACCTCTCAGCGGCGTTCCACGAGGCCGGCGCACCGTCTGCTGGGGCGCTGGGATTGGGCGGGGGCTGTGCAGGAGCGGCTGGGACAGCCGGAGCACCTGACGGAGAGGAGTCAGCCGAGGATGGAGAGGGTTTGCCCTCGGAGCCCCCTTTAGGGGTTTCGTCTGCCGT
>JACCDR011762233.1_pt1 | contig 13941 bp, 13 predicted proteins | sample 7446431 | NCBI WGS metagenome assembly JACCDR01 (sample SAMN15323443, study PRJNA562643) | freshwater metagenome | isolation source: river surface water | place: USA:Blue River Watershed | collected 2017-08-17 | reverse complement strand
GTACATCAACACCAACTGGAACCCGAGCACGGCGGGCGGCAACTGGACTCAGAACAGTGGGTGCATGTTTGCCTGGAGCAACACGGCGGGCGTGACGGGGGGCTCCATTATCGGCACGCCGGTCGCCGACACGCGCATGTTCCCAAACGTCGGCGGTAGCGCGTTCTTTCGCATGAACACGCCGGATGGCTCGGTAAGTGTAGCCAATACGAACACGGTCGGCCTGTTCTCTGCGGATCGCCCGAACAGCAATACGGTGACGGGATACATCAGGGGCGCGCAGGCCGCTACCGACGGTGCCAAAACCTCACAGGCGCTGGCCAATGAAAACATGGCCATCATGAATGGCACCGCAGGCTTTTATCCCGGAACGGTGACGTTCGCCGGCTTCGGCAGCAGCCTGACGGCGCAGCAGCAGAACCTGCTGTATCTGGCTGCGCGCCAGTACATGAACTCAGTCGGACTGTCGGGGTGAGACCATGGGACTTTGCGACAGCACCACCGGCCTGAAGTTCGGCAGCGGTCTGCAGTTCCAGACGCAGATCGGCGGCGGCGGCCTTATGGTCGTTCCCGATTGGGTGCTCGTGGGTGACGGCCTGCCGGCGACGCTGGATATCGACTTCGTCGGCAACCAAGGCTGGCTGAACAACTCCCTGCAGCCCGTGTCGACGCTGGTCAGCAGCGTCGCAAAACTGGACGCAGACGGTCTGCTGATCGAGAACGGCGACTCCATCACCTACGCCCAAAGCCCAACCGTGTTCACGGCAGCGGCCGGCACCTACTACATAGAGGTTGGTGCGCTTCCTGCCGGCACCCGCCAAGCGTTCGGTGGCGACGCTGCGCGTAACCTCGTCGTACGCCGCGCCAACGGCGGCAATTGGGAACCCGTCGTCCGCAACGTCGGCGACGGCACGGACGCCAGCAATGGCGACACGCCGGCCAAGGTGGCTACCGGATACACGGGAAGCGCTGGCGCGATCAGTTCTAACGGCGGCACTGTAGGCGTTACCGCCAACTTCGGCCAATCCGTCACCGCCGTCACGACGATGTACTTGGGCTCCGACGCCGGAAACACCGCCTTCATCGAAGGTTACCTGAAGCGCTTCGCGTTCTGGCCGGTGCAGTTGGCCAACGCGACACTGCAATCCCTGACAGCGTGAGAGGCGAACCGTGGCAACCACCGGCACCTACGCCTTCAACGACCCGGCCTCCGGCCTGACGGCGCTGTCCTATGGGCGCATTGGTATCCGCACCACGGAGATCACGGCGCAGCATATGGCCGACGCTACCACCGAGTGGAACCTGTTGCAGGTGGAGCTGTCGAACCACCAGCCGAACCTGTGGCGCACCGAGGTGTTCCCCATCACGCTGGTGGCTGGAACCGCCACGTACGACCTGCCGGCGCGCATGATTGCGATCCAGGACTTGTACCTGTCCGTCACGTCGGGCGGCACGACCACCGACCGGCTGCTGTGGCCGCTGTCGTACATGGAATACGACGCCCAGGCCAACAAGACCCAGCAGGCGCCGCCGACCAGCTATCTGGCCAACAAGACCATCGCGCCGACCATCACGTTTTGGCAGGTGCCGGACGCGAGCGCCGATTACGTGGCCAACGTGCGCATCCTGACCCAGATGCAGGACGTAAGCCTGAAGGGCGGCACCACGCTGGACATGCCCTATCGCTATCTCGACGCGGCGGTGGCCGGCATGTCGCTGCGGCTTGCCCGCCTGTATGCGCGCGACAAGCTGGCGGACTGCCGGCTGGACTTCGCCGACGCTCTGGCGGCCGCCCAGAACACCGACACGCAGGACAGCGTGGGCCTTTACATCATGCCTGACTTCTCGGGGTACCGCCGGTGACCTACCGCCCACAGCCCAAGTACGCGAGCCGAGACGCCAAGCGGGGCGCATGGACCACGTGCGACGACTGCGGCTTCATCTGGAACCAGTCGGACATGGCGTTCCAGTACGACTATGTGGGCGGCCCGATCCCGGAAGACATGGGATGGCTGCGCTGCCCGCGCTGCATCACGCCGCTCACCTATCAGCGCAAGCTGCTGGTGATCCCGCCGGACCCGCCGCCGCTGATGAACACGCGGCCGGAGCCGTACGCGGTCGAGGAGACCAGCTGGCTGACCACCATGGACGGCGAGGTGTACGGTACCTCGGGCGGCGATCCATATGTCACGTCCAACCCGAACCCGGCCGACAACGCCAACACGTCGGTGCTGGTGCTGATGGCCGAGCTCTCCTTCGCCGGCACGCTGTTTATGGCGTACCTGGACCTGTTCATTGGCAACCCGGCCGCTGGTGGCACGTCCATTCTGGACACTATCACGGGCTCGTCGATCCGGACCAACGTCCTGTCGCAGCTGACGGCCAATTCCGACAACGTGCTGCAGAACTCCGCCGTGATCACCGTCGTCCCCGAGGCGGCGCCACTGCCCAACGTGGCGTACGCGCTGTCCAACGTCACGCACATCGGCATCTACAGCGCCGAGACCGGCGGCACGCTGCTCACCAGCGGGCCAATCGGCGCCACGTTCCCGACCATCGTGCAGACGGCGGTGGTGCAGTTCAACCAGCTTGGCCTTCAGATCGCGCAGGTGTAGGACCATGGCAATCCCCGGCACCAACTTCCAAGGACTGCCCGTCGCCATCGGCCTGACCGGCGATGAGATCGTGCCCATCGTCCAGGGCGGCACGGACAAGCGCACGACCACGCAGGGCATCGCCAATCTGGCGTTCTCTTCGTCTCAGGCTATCCAGGCGGCGCTGAACAGCATCACCACCACGCAGGGCGCGATCCTCTATCGCGGCGCGTCGGAGTGGCTGCCCCTACTGCCGAGCACCGATGGGTATGTTCTCACGACGAAGGGGCCGGCAGCCGACCCAGTCTGGGATGCGAACCTCGCGGCCGACATCACCGTTGGCTCGACCATCGTCACCGGGGGCACCAACACCAATATCCTGTACAATAACAGCGGCGTGCTGGGCGAATACACGCTGACGGGAACGGGCACCGTCGTGGCGATGCAGACCGCTCCGTCGTTTTTGACCTCTATAGCGATTGGCGACTCCACGATTGCGGCCGAGGCGGCGAATGTTCTTGGGCAGCGCAACGGCACCAACCCGCAGACGTTCCGGGTCTACAACACCTACGCCAACGGCGGCACGGACTACGAGCGGCTCGGATTGTATTGGAGTGGCAACGTCGCCTTCCTGCAGGGGCAGAATGGCGGAACGGGCGTTGCTCGTCCCCTCGTGATTGATGGCGGCAGCGATGTATATTTCCGGGTTGGTGGTGCGCAGGGTTGGCGCCTCAACAGCAGCCGCAACCTACTCTGCGAAGACGACAACACCTACGACATCGGCGCCAGCGGCGCGAATCGTCCGCGCAACATCTACGCCGGCAGCGGCGTCCTTGCAGACGACAGCGCTGGTTTCATTTTCAATTCGGCCCCGTCTTCGCGGAAAATCTGGCGCGGCGCGAACGAAGGCTTGGTGGCGGTCATCACCAACGTCGGCCAGGACACCGGCAACTTCGCGGTTCTACAAGAGAACCTGACGGTCGGCGGCATCAAGGTTCAGCACGGCATCGGCTTCTATGGCGGCGGCAACCTAAGCACCAACGTCGACACGCAGCTGTGGCGCGACTCTGCCGCCGATACCCTGGCGCAGCGGCGTGGCACCAACGCGCAGACGTTCCGGGTCTACAACACCTACGCCAACGGGGGTACGGACTACGAGCGCGGAATCATCAATTGGTCGTCGAATCGATTGAACATCGGCATGGAGGCCGGCGGCACTGGCGCGGTGCGAGCCGTCGACTTCGTGGGTCCGGACTTCAGTTTCCGGGCCGCCCCTGGTGGCACCACCTATTGGCAGATCACAGGCGCCGGGGTGCTACAGGCGGGGACCGACAACACCTACGACATCGGCGCCAGCGGCGCGAACCGGCCGCGCACGGGGTACTTTGGCACGTCGATTGTGGTGGCTACGGCCGGCGTCCAGCTCACTGGAACGTCGGTGATCTCGGCCGCTGATGGCGAACACTCGTGGAGTTCGCGGACCAAAATGTTGTCGCCTTCTGATGGCGTCCTTGTTCTTCAGAACAACGCGCAAAACGACTTCGGGCGCCTGCAGTTCGGCGGCACGACAAGCAGCTTCCCGGCGCTGAAGCGGAGCGGGTCTGAACTATTAGTACGTCTCGCTGATGACAGCGCTGACGCCAATCTAAATGCTGCCGTATTCACCGCTACGACACGTGTCGTCTCGGGTGATGTCCGAGGCAGCGGAACGCCTGGGTATTTTATCGACAATTCCCAAGGCATGATTGCGGTAACGCAATTTGTTGGATTTTCCGCAACTTCGGCGACCAACGCACCATCGGCAGTCATCAGATTCGGTAGTGGCTCGCCAGAGGGTGCCGTGACTGCACCAACCGGCTCGCTCTATCTGAACACCGCAGGCGGCACCGACACCACCTTGTATACGAAAAATTCCGGCTCCGGCAACACCGGCTGGGTCGCGGTCGACAACGTCTAACCAGAGAGGAACCATGAAAGACGCACAGACGGAAATCGCGGAACTGAAGGCGATGCTGCAGGGCGCCATCAACCAGCGCAACCACCACGAGAACGAGTGCCTGCAGCTGCTTGCGCAGCTGATGGCCAAGGACACTGCGCTGCAGGCCGCCCACGCGGAGATCGCCGAACTGAAGAAGGCCGCCGCCGAGGCTGCTGCTGCAGCACCGAAGGCCAACGGCTTGGACGAGCACGCAGCACCGCAGGTCTGACACCATGAACTACGCCGACGTCCTGACCACCCTTTCGACGCTGACGGCCATCGTGCCGACGGACGCCGATTTTTTGGCTGTTCTGCCGGCGTGCTTCAACGATGCCGAGGGCCGCATCTTCCGTGACCTCGACATGATCAACCTGGATGTGCGTGACAGCTCCACGTCCACGGTGGCCGGCAACCGCAACTTCAACCTGCCGACTTCGGTGGGCACGTTCCAGGTGGTCACGGCCATCAACATCATCACGCCCGCCAACACGGTAGCCGAATCCGGCACGCGCAACCCGTGCCGCCCGTGCAGCTTGGACATGCTCGACTATGTGTACGGCTCGGCCAACGGCGCAGGCGTGCCGACGCTGTACGCCTATATTTCGCAAAGCAGCATCGCGGACCAGAAGAACATCGTGTTCGCGCCGTGGCCCGACGCCACCTATCGGGTCGAGGTGGTCGGCAAAATCCAATGGCCGACACTATCGGTATCCAACACCGAGACGTTCCTGACGCTGTACCTGCCGGACGTGTTCATTGCGGCCTGCATGGTCTTCCTGACGGGCTACATGAAGAACTGGGGCGCGCAGGCGGACGACCCACGGTCCGGGCTGTCCTGGGAATCGCATTACAAGTCGCTACTCGAGTCGGCCGGCGTCTGGGAGGCGCGCAAGCGCATGGCCGGTGCGTCGTGGACACCCAAGCCGATTGAACCCATGGCCCAGCCGCAGAGAGGCTAACCGATGAACGACCAATCCGAAGCCCCACGGTTCTGGGCGCGCAAGGGCGAGACGGTAACCTGCGTCAAGGGACACCCCATCTGCGACATCTCCCGCGACCTGCCCTTTGGTATCCCGCGCGACGGCGCGCACTTCACGAACTGGAAGCAGCCGGAGCCCGAGAAATCGGACGCGGTGGCGACGTTGCGGTGCTCGATGTGTAGGGGCATCTGGATACGCGGCAACAAGCACGACGGGTATCAGTTCCACTTCGCCGACGGATGGCGCTGACCTGGGAACGGGATTTTCTTGACACCCCGGATCGAATCACCCATGATATGGGAGTATCCCCAACATGCCGCAGACGACCTTTAAGGGCTTGGAAGTCCAGGTAACTGGCTCCAATTCCGGCACCTGGGGCGATGTCCTCAACGACAGCATGATCTCCTTCGTGGACCTCATGCTGGGTGGCATCACCAGCGTCTCCCTTGCCGCCGTCGACGTGACGCTGACCGCCTCGCAGGCGCGCAACGCCATCGTCCGTTTCACGGGCCTGTTGCTGGCCAACGTGAAAGTCACCACCCCGTGCCAGGGCTTCACGTTCTTCGACAACGCCACGACCGGCAACTTCACGGTTGAAATCGAATACACGGCTGGCGCAGGCGCTTCCGTGTTTATCGAGCAGGGCGTGACCACCTTGGTTGCTATCGATGCGACCAACGGTGTGCGCATCGCCAACGCGTTCCCCGACCTGATGGCGATCAACGCGCTGACAGGCACCGGCATCCTGAAGCGCACCGGCACCGACACTTGGTCGCTGAATACGGGCGTCACCGACCTTGCCAACACCACGGCCAACCGGCTGTACGGCACGAACGCCAGCGGCGTCTCGGGGCTCATCACCACAGACAGCTCCCTTGCAGTTGCCGCTGGTGTGCTTGCGGCCGTGCCGGCAACCCAGGCGCAGATGGAGTCGCAGTCGGCGACGGCGCCAACGTTTCCGAGCGTGCAGAAATTCCATCCGGGCCACCCGAAGGCCGGTGGCAACCTGAACGGCGAGGGCACGCCAGCCTTCCGTTCCGGCGACTATGGCATGGGAGCGGTAACGGACAACGGCGTCGGCCTTTTCACGTGCGCGTTCGACACGGCGTTTGCCGATACCAACTACTGGCTAACGGGTTGGGCTCGGCTTGAGACTGACACCAATATCTGCGCGATGATCCTGTCGGCGCAGGACGGTGGAACGAAATCGACCAGTCAAATCGCGCTAAAGACCGCCAAAATCTGCGGCGGCTCTGGTGGTGCCGATGAGAATTCCCCAGAAGTGGGCATGAGCTTCTGGGGCGACTATGCCTAAGCGCATTGTCTACACGCGGCCGGATGGCGGGGTGTCGATCTGCGCCCCTTCGCTTACGGCGTTGCGCTTCATGACCTGTGGCGGCGGACGCTGGGCTGGGTTCGATCCAGGCTTCCTCGACCGGCAAATAGCCAAGCAGGCCGAGGAGTGCGGCGAGCACGCCGCGCATCGCTTCGTGATGGCCATGCAGTTTGGTGGCTGCACGACCGCCGAAGCCTACGATGTGATGCGCGACCGCTTCTGTGCCTACCTTGGCTCTGGCTGCGAGCTCTGGGACATCAGTGACATTCCCACGGATCGCTGGTTTCGCAATGCCTGGGTGCGGTCGCACAACGGCGGGCCGATCAATATCCATCTTCCCAAGGCGAAGGCCATCCAGCTCCGCAAGCTCAGACATATGGTGGCGGTGGAGAATGACCGCAGGCGGCGCGAGGACCGCAGGCCGCTAGAGCCCGACTGGGGCGTGATCAGCGACACGATCATGAGAGCCAGCGACGTAGACGAGCTGCGGCGCCTGCGCCCGCTCGTTGCGGTTACGCGAACGCCGTAGGGGGCACCCGCCATGCCGTTCAGCACGCTTCGCCTTCGCCCAGGCGTCAACGTAGAACTGACCCTGTCGCAGAACGAGGCCGGATATTCGCTCACCCAGAACGTGCGTTATCGCAACGGGCTGGCCGAGAAGCTGGGCGGCTGGACCAAGTTCTACCAGTTCGCCGTGGGCGGCGTGCCGAAAGCGCTGCACGCTTGGCTGGACATTAACGAAAACGAGTACCTTGCTGTAGGTTCGACCGCAATCCTGGGCTCTATCACCGGCGGTGTGCTGTCCGACATTACGCCCCAGGACTACATCTCGGACTTCACGCCGAACTTCGACACCACCATCAGTTCCCCGAACGTGACCGTCGACGACTCGAACGTGTCGACCATCACCACGTTCGACTCGGTGGAGTTCAATACCCCCGTCAGCGTCGGCGGCATCATCCTGTCCGGCCTGTACCCGGTGGCGCTGAACCTTGGCCCGACCACCTACCGCATCATTGCGGCTGACGATGCCACGGCTTCCGTCAGCAACGGCGGCGTGGTGCCCGAGTTCGACACCACCAACGGCAGCGCCGAGGTGCTGGTAACCTTCCCGGCCCATGGCTTGTCGGTCGGCGGCACAATCAACTTCCCGATTGAAACCATCGTCGGCGGCGTGTCGATCCTTGGCACCTACGCCGCGCTCACGGTGCCGACCGCCAACACCTTCACCATCGCCGTGTCGTCGCTGGCCACATCGACCACCAGCGCGTTCATGAACGGCGGCGACGTACAGCTTGTCTACCACATCGCGCTTGGCCCTATTCCGGCGGGCACCGGCTACGGTATCGGCACCTATGGCAGCGGCGGCTACGGCACGGGTGCGTCGCCTGGACAGCAGACCGGCACGCCGATCAGCGCCACCGATTGGACCCTCGACAACTACGGCCAGACGCTGCTCGCGTGTCCGACCGGCGGCGGCATCTATACCTGGACGCCCGGCACGGGCGTTCTCAACGCCCAGATGATCGGCACGGCGCCGCCCAAGAACACCGGCATGTTCATGGCGACGGAGATTGAAATCCTGGTGGCCTACGGCTCGTCGGCGCAGCAGGACATCGGCCTCGATCCCAACCCCATGCTGGTGCGCTGGTCCAACCAAGGCCAAATCTTCAACTTCGACCTGTTCGCGCCGGCCGGCACCAGCCAAGCCGGCCAGAAGCAACTGTCCACCGGCTCGCGGATCGTGGGCGGACTCGCCGGTCCACTCAACAACCTGTTGTGGACGGACGTGGGCCTGTGGGTCATGTCGTACATCGGGCCGACCGACGTGTTCGGCTTCAATCCGATTGCCTACGGCTGCGGCCTGATCGGACAGCATGCGGCGGTCCGGCTGGGCTCCAACGTCTACTGGATGAACGAGACGAACTTCTACGTGCTCAGCGCCAACGGCTCGCCGCAGGTGATGCCGTGCACCGTGTGGGATGCGGTATTCCAGAACCTCAACAGCGCACACAAACACAAGTGCTGGGCCTGGGCCAACAGCCCCTTCAACGAGGTGTGGTTCTTCTACCCGCGCGAAAGCACCAACGCGACGGAGCCCGACGCCTACGCGGTTTTCAACACGGTGGAAGGCGTCTGGTACAACGGCGCGATGAGCCGCAGCGCCGGCATCAATCAGTCGATCCTGGGCATGCCGATTGCGGCCACGCCGGACGGACTGATCTACGAGCACGAGGTCAGCCGCAACGCCGACGGCTCCGCCATGAACGCCTACTTCGAGACGGGCTACTTCCAGCTCGCCGAGGGCGAGCAGATCATGATGATGGACTGGGTGCTGCCCGACGCCAAGTTCGGCGAGGCGGGCGGTTCCCAGAACGCGGCGCTGCAGCTGTCGTACGACGTGGTGTACTACCCCGGCGACACGCAGCGCACTTACGGGCCGTACAATTTCACGAGTACGACGCGCTATATCAACATGCGTATCCGGGGTCGGCTGGCGTCCTTGCGCCTGGAAAGCAATGACCTGGATAGCTTCTGGCGCGTCGGCGCGCTTCGCATGCGTGGCCAGCAAGACGGGAGGCTGTGATGCCCGACCAACCAAGCGCCCCCGTCAACGCCGCGCGCAAGTTCACGAACCAGCAGATCGGCAAGATTGCGCAGAACCTCACCAGCCAGAGCGGCGACACGGTTACCGGCCTGACCGCGATCCTGAACGCCATCCTGGCCAAACCCTCGGCGTGACATGCCCCCGCTAGACGCTCCGCAGGACCTTGGCGTATCGGCGTCCGAGGCCAGCAACGCCAACCTGCTGAACCAGAAGCTGTCTGACATCATCGAGTCGCTGTCGAGCGGCAACGCGGACTCGGTTGCGCTGCTCAACGACATCGCGGCGGCCATCACCAGCAGCATTATCGGCGGCACCACGGGCGTCAGCGCGAACCGGCTCCTGCGGTCCAAGGGCACCGGTGGCTTCGCGCTACAGAACACGCCGATCACATGCGATAATTCGGGTAACCTGAGCGGCGTCCTAGACGTTTCTTGCACGAGCATCACGCTCGGCAACGGCGGCGCGCTGCGCACCGGTACGTCAAGCGGCAACACGGCGCTCCTGCAGGCGTACGATGTCGACGGCGCGGCCTACACCACATTCGGCACTCTGACAGCCGGCAACACTCCAACGTTCAACCTTGCATCGAGCGTGACGCTGGGCGGCGTCGGCATCGCGACGCTCAATACCAACGTCTGGCTGCAGCAGCAGGGCTTCACGCGGGTTTCGCTGACAGACGCGTCCACGATCACATGGAATGCGCAGACGCAGCAGAGCGCCTATGTCCTACTGACATCGGCTGTCGGCGGCACGCGCGCACTGGGCGCCCCGTCGAATCTGGTGTCGGGGTTCACGTACATCCTGGTGGTGCAGCAGTCGTCCACCGGCAGCAACGCGCTCACCTATAACTCGGTCTACAAGTGGCCGGGCGGCGTGGCCCCGGTACTAAGCACCGCGAACAACGCCATCGACATCCTGACCTTCATCTCTGATGGCACCAATATGTACGGCGTGGCGCAGAAAGCCTTCGCCTGATGTTTACGTTCCCGACCACGTTCTTCGCTTCAGGTGGACCGCGTCGGGTCTTCACGGGCCTATCTGGGCTCGGCACTGGTGCGAACACGTTCAATTTCACTGGAATGTCTTTCGATACCGCAACCGCCGACCGGATGGTTGTAGTCGGCATCATGGTTGGCACCACTGGCACGAACTTCAACATCAACTCGGTGACGGTAGCTGGTAGCGGCGCCACTCTAGTCGTGCAGCAGACCGCCGATGATACGATCTTGAAGGCACGGTCGGCGCTGTACCGGGTTTCGCTGACGACGGGCACGAGCGGCACTGTGAGCGTCGCGCTTGGTGGTAGCGTCAGCCAGTGTCAGGTTGGCATATGGTCGGTGTACGGTCTCGTGAGCCAGACACCGAACACCACGGCCGGTGCAGGCGCCATCGACGGCAACTCTGCCAACTTCAACATCAACATTCCGGCGACGGGTATCTTGCTTGTGCCTGGGCACTTGTTTGGTGCCGCTGGGGCGCAAACGCTTAATAACGTGAGCGTCGTGGCGCCGGATGGCGGCACGGACGGCACCAATGCCGAGCGCCAATGGGGCAGCTACCAAGCAGGTGGCCCTGAGACGCCGCGCAACATCAGCATGACGGGTGCCGGCAATGTCAACTCGGCGCGCACCCTCGTCGGCGCAACCTGGGCCTGACCATGACACCCATCGACATTGCGGCGCGCAAGACTGAGCGCAACCCGACGGCTGCGCAGAAGGAAAGCGGCAACTACGCCAAGGGCAAGGTGCGCCTGCACGGGCTCGAGATTGCCATCGAGAATCCCAAGGGCGGCAAGCGCGCGGGTGTCGACAAGGGCGGCAGGGCGTGGAGCGTCACGATGCCGGCGCACTACGGCTATGTGAAAGGCACTGAAGGCAAGGACGGCGATCACGTCGATGTCTATGTCGGCCCGCAGCCCGAAAGCGAATCAGTGTGGGTGGTGGATCAGGTCGACGCCGGCAGCGGCAAGTTCGACGAGCACAAGTGCATGCTGGGGTACGTCACCAAGGCGGACGCCCTGGCCGACTACAAGAAAGCATTCTCGGACGGCAAGGGCGGCGACCGCATCGGCGGCGTGACGCAGCTGTCCATGGATGGCTTCAAGGACTGGCTTCGCAACGGCAACACGAAGAAACCCATCATGGCTACGAAGAAGACTGGCGGACTGGGTGATGCAGCACGGCGCGGCTACTACAGCGGCGGCCGGGTCGGCTATGACAACGGTGGCCTCGTGCCGCCGTTCGGGCCGCGTGCTGGGCTGAGCGCGGAGTACGCGCCGCACGAGACGATGGCCGACGACGGGTCGGCGGATGTGCTGGCGCGGCAGCGTCCGCGTGGCCCCCGTGGCTTCGATGGCCCCGAGGTGACGCCCGGCTGGCGCGAGGCGCTGGCGGCCATGCTGAACGAGACTGCGGACAACCCGCATATTCCGGCCATGGGCATGGGCCTGTCCAACATCGTCGGCGGCGCTCGCTCGCTCACCGACGACGACCCGGACCCATTGCACAAGATTGCCGGGCTGGCACAGATGATCACCGGCGGCCTGACGCCGGCCAGCATGGTGCGGGGTTCGGCCAAGATGCTCGAACCCCTGTGGAACACGTGGCCACGCGACGCTGCGACGTACGGGGTGCTCGGTGCGCCCCGCGCGGCGGAAGCTGTGCGCGACGAGATGGCCGAGCGCCGTGGCTACGACAGCGGCGGCGAAATCCCGCTGTCGGATTCCGGGCCGCTGCCGGGCCAGGACTGGCCGGACACGTATGACCCGCAGGGCGGCCGCGACTTCCTGGGCATGCTGCGGGATAGTGGCGTTGGCACCGCCAAGGCGCTGGCACCGCCGATGCCGCGCTGGCCGGCATCGCGCGAGGAAGCGCTGGAACTGATCGGCGAACCCAAGAGCCTGGGCGAGTTTGCGGTGGAGGAGGTGGTTCCCAGCGCTATTGCGACCTTTGCCCCTGGCTTGGGCCGTATCCCGGCCGTCCGGTCGGCGGTGCGGACAGTGGTCGAGCGCCCGCTGGCGTCCCTGATGACCGCTGGCGGCCTGGGTTCGGCGGCTGCGGTGGCCGCCACCGACAGCAAGGCGCAGGAGTCCCCTGACGACTGGAACCCCGAGACGGCCAAGGGGCCGTACAAGGGCAAAAAGCGCAACTCTATCGAGACGAAGGGTATCCAGGAGCGCGCGGCGGCGCTGGGTCTGTACCCGGCCGACAAGATCGACGGCAACGACTCGGGCGGTACCCGTGCCGCCGAGTGGGAGCTCATCAAGCGCGAGCGCAATGAGGCGGCTAAGCAGCGCCTGATCGAACAGGAAGCCGCGACGCGCGCCACCCAGGCGAACACGGCGGCAGAGGCCGAGAAGAACAAGAAGATCGAAGACGCGCGCAAGGCTGAAGCGCGCAAGAAGGGTCTGGAGGACTTCGAGAAGGCCAAGAACGACCCGAAGAACGAGGGCTGGTTGACCCCGAACTTCGGCTATGGCCTGGGCATCGGCGTCGGCTCGGGCCTCGCCGGCATCGTCAGCTACGCGTTCGACCGCCGCGCCAAGGGCGTCATGGATGCGGCCAACAAGCTGATCGAGAACATCGGCATGAAGGGCAAGGGCGCCCCCACGCTGTCGCAGAACATCGCCAGCCTGAATGACTTTGCTCGCAAGGGCGGAGCCGGCGTGCTGCCCACCCCAAAAGGGCAGCCGGCCCCGAAGAAGCCTGTCGACACGGTGCCGTTCGTGCGCGCACCCAAGAGCGACCCGCCGTGGAAAGAGAACCCCAAGGCGATGGAAGCCAGCAAGCTATATCCGGCCCGCTCGCACGCGGGCGAGTATATAACGCAGGGCGCGCTGGTGGGCAGCGGCCTGACCGAGATGGGCGTCGGCATGTGGATGTCGGGCAAGGCGCACGCGCGCCTGAAAGAGGCCGAGGACGCCGTGAAGGCGAACCCGGACGCCACGTCCATTGCGGCCTACCTGGACGCGCGCAACTCGGCCAATATGTGGGACAGCATCGACAACATGGGCCGCACCTGGGCCGCGTCGCAGGCTACCGCCGCCAAGCTGGCGCCGCTATTCACGGGCGAGCGGCGCCCAGACATCGCGCGCTATGAGGGCCTGCTGGGCGACACCAGCAAGAAGCTGCGCACGCAAACCAAGAAGGCTAAGAAATACGAGGAAGACGCAGCTGCAGATAAAGCAGCCAAAGAGCAGCAGAAAGCGGAGCGAGCGGAAGCGCGAGCGGCCAAAAAGAAGAAGGCTCAGGCGGGTCCAGCGGCAGGAGCTGCAGGGCTAGCAGGAGGCTCACAGCTATTGGGAGGACCACCAGAGTCCCAAGGATACGCTTCTCCAGACGCGACATTGATGAACTCCCTGGAAACCGAAGGGCTCCGCAACAGCGGGGGTTCGGTAGACAAGCACCACTCGCACTTCCAACCCCGGGACCGTAAGACCGGCCGGT
>JACCDR011484181.1_pt1 | contig 13942 bp, 14 predicted proteins | sample 7446431 | NCBI WGS metagenome assembly JACCDR01 (sample SAMN15323443, study PRJNA562643) | freshwater metagenome | isolation source: river surface water | place: USA:Blue River Watershed | collected 2017-08-17 | reverse complement strand
GGTCCGATTGTGGCCTCTACTTTACTTGGAAAAGGACACAGTGCCCGCTATACCATTGGTTCGGTTAATTTAGCTGAATTTTTCATTGCCCTTTCCGGAGCTATTACCTTTGTGACATTAATTGGAGCTGGTAACTGGCAAATTATAGCCGGCTTGGTACTTGGCGGAAGCATAGCCGCCCCATTTGCAGCCTACTTATGCCGCAAGTTTCCTACTAAAACCTTAATGATTATGGTAGGAGTCCTTATTATCTGCCTTAGCATTCGCACACTGATTCTGACATTTGCCTAAACCTATCGTATGTTCCGTTTGTCCAAGGCAGCCTGGTACAACCGGGCATTAGCTAGGTGTTCGGTATAGGTGACCGCAAACGTGTGATAACCTGAGAAATCTTCTTTGGCACAGAAATACAAGTACTTATGCTTCTCATAATTCAGCACGGCATCCAGTGAAGCAATGGAAGGAAGATTGATCGGCCCGGGAGGCAGGCCGGAAAACTTATAGGTATTATAGGGAGAATTGACCTCCTTATGCACATTGAGAATCCGCTTGATGCCAAAGTCTTTTAACGCAAATTTTAGTGTAGGATCCGCTTGTAGGCGACGGTTGGTTTCATCAGCCGTTAGTCGGTTGAAATAAACACCTGCCATGCGACGTTTTTCATCATTTTTCTGCGTTTCAGCTTCAATAATAGAGGCCATTACAGAAACCTGAACCGGCGAAAAGCCCATTTTCTTTGCCTTAGCTTTTCTGTTCCCTGTCCAGAATTTCTTATACTCCCGATGCAGCCGATCCAATACTTCTTCTGCCGAGGTATTCCAATACATTTCATAGGTATTAGGCAGGAACATGGTTGTAATACTTACGGTATCAAAGCCCCATTTTTTCAAAAAAACCGGATCATTGATCATTTTCTGCAACTGCACCGAATCTGCTTCGAGGTTGCGGCATATCTTGCCTGGAAGGTCTTCTTTGAGGCGTACATTGTGAAAGGTAACCTTCACCGGATTCTGTAAACCAGCCCGCAAGGTGCGAATGGCTTCTAGGTTGCCCATATTACTTTTAATAAGATATCGTCCGGGCTTTACCAGCTCAGGATATTTAAGTAATTTAGCCAGAAAGCGAAAAGACATTTCATCATGTACAATCTGATTCTTCTCCAACGAATCCAGAACAGTCTGATAGGATGCTCCAGTAGGAATAAACAAATATGTTTCGCCTTTGTTTACCTGTAGATTACCCGTTTGCGTAACCTGATAGAAATAAAACGCAAAGGTGATAAAAATAACAGCTGCGGCGAGAAAAAAGCCGATCTTCCAATTCTTAACTTGTGCCATAACTCGGCTTTATAACGAAAAAACGTGTGAAAAAGATTCTGAAACTAAAATTTTACGTAAAATTATACTTTTTAACTCAGGTCACCAAGCAACAGTGACTCATCTTCTCAACTTGCATGTACTATGGCTGCTGAACTTTTAAGAATACATCCTGAAAATCCAGAATTACGCAAAATTCTACAGGTAGTCCGCTGCCTCCAAGACGGTGGTTTGGTTATTTACCCAACAGATACCATTTATGGACTCGGTTGTGACATTCATAACCAACGGGCAGTAGAGAAAATCTGTCAGTTAAAAGGTATTAAGGCAAGTAAAATCAATCTTTCTTTTATCTGCTACGATCTGAGTCATATCTCAGAATATGCCCATGTGGATACACCCATCTTTAAGCTCATGAAGAAAGCCCTGCCAGGGCCGTTCACCTTTATTCTAAAAGCCAGTAATGATGTGCCTCGAATTCTGCATTCCAATAAAAAGACAGTAGGTATACGCGTGCCCGAACACGCCATTCCACGTCTGATTGTAAAGGAATTAGGGCATCCAATCATTACTACGTCTGTCAAAGATGATGACGAGATTCTCGAATATGCCACAGATCCAGACCTGATTTACGAAAAATACAAGCATCAGGTAGACATTATCATAGATGGCGGCTACGGAAACAATGTAGCATCAACAGTAGTAGATTGTACGGGTGATGAGCCTGAAGTGATCCGGGAAGGTATGGGAGATCTGCTACAATACCTATAGTTTTTGCCTAATCATACCGCAGCGACTCAATCGGATCCAGACGAGAGGCTCGGTAGGCTGGATAAAAACCTGCTACTAACCCAACAATTACACACACAACCAGCCCCATCAGCATCCAAAACCAGGGAATAGTAAAGTCTGTGGCTCCCAGCAACTTCGCCATCAGATTTCCTACACTGATACCCAGCAAAACCCCAGCAACGCCACCAAACAGGCATATCACAATGGCTTCAATTAGAAACTGCTGACGAATACGAGCTGGGGTGGCTCCCAAAGCCTTACGAATGCCTATTTCTCTGGTACGTTCGGTAACAGAAACAAGCATAATATTGATCAGACAAATAGCAGCTCCCAGTAGTGTGATAAATCCAACTGCACCACCGCCTTTTTTCAGTACTCCAGTAATATCATCCAGATTTGCCCGCAACGATTCACTGCTGTTAATCTCAAAAGAGTTATCTGCACTGGGCTTATCGTGCCGAATCCGTCGCATGAGGCCAACGGCTTCACCAGAAGCATCCTCTAAGTCAGAGGCATTAGGCACAGAGACTGTAATGTCGTAGGTTAAGTTAAACTTCACTGGAATTTTACGAGCGGCTTCCAGTGGAATCAGAATCATGCGGTCAGCACTTCCGCTGCCAAAAATACCACCAGCCTTTTCTAATACCCCCACTACTCGATACCGCATTCCTCTCACACTTATCTCTTTCCCAAGTGGGTCTGTTTTAGCAAACAAGTTTTGTTTGATTTCATTGCCAATGATGGCTACTGGAACGGCATTGTCTAATTCTATGGGCGAAAACTCTCTTCCTGTTTCCAGTTTGTTTCCTTTAATAGCAAAATATTTATTATCTCCTCCGACCAAGCGTGAATTTGGATTGGTTTTATTAGACAGATACTTCGCTTCTACAACACCTGAAACGGTTGTATACAAAGTAATATCCGATGGAAAATCATATTCTTTCTTAAACTGCAAGGCTTGCAGATACTCTAGCGGAGGATATACTTTTTCGTTTCGCCCAGCTTGCCTTCTACGCCACATACGTGTACTTCGGACATCAAAGGTGTTGGCTCCCAAAGATGAAAAACTACTGTCTACTTTGGCACGAATCCCCTCTATGGCTGTCAATATCCCAACCAAAGCCGTAATACCAATCGTGATAATGAGGGCAGTCAGAATGGTACGCAACAGATTACCTTTAATGGATCGTAAACCTTCTTTTATATTTTCTAACAAATTCATATCTACATGCCTGATTATCAGTATTTAACTTTTACACTCAATCCCTATAGAACAATTCCGGATACTAGTTTACAAATAAAAATAGCTGATACCCTTAAAATTATGCCAAACGGAAAATAATATGTTTTAGTGGTTAAGAATCTTTTACCCTATATATTGCGTAAAATAGCCCATACAGCACCAACACCCGTAGATGTTATCATGGATTTTTTACGAACCTATGTGATGAAAAAAACGCCACTTTTTGTATTCTTGTGCCTACTCAGCCTTGGCAATCCTGTCATCGGACAGAAAATTTCCCAAATAAATTTTGACGAAATTTACAAAAATATTTCGACTCCTTCCTCTGCCTATTTCTATCCGACGCTGCTGGCACGGTACGAAAAAAATGATACAACGCTTACCACCAACCAATACAAGCATCTATATTACGGATTTACCCGGCAGCCTACCTACCTTCCCTACGAGAAAGATGAAAAACAGAAAGAATTTAACCAGCTCATCAACGAAAAAGCATATGAGAAAGCTATTGTATTAGGAAAAGAAGGCTTGAAACGAACTCCTTTTAATATGAACTATATTTTTGGTTTGTATTATGCCTATGAAAACCTTCAGAAAACAGCCGAAGCCCGCCGCTGGCTGTTCAAATTCGAACACCTGTTTGATGTACTACAACAAAGTGGGAATGGTAAAACACCTGCAACAGCTTTTGTTGTCATTGCCGTAGGAGACGAGCAGATTTACCTGGAAACCCTTGGGCTACGTACTCAATCACGGGACGTAATCAGTGGCTGTGACAAAGTTGTACTTCAGGAACCTACCGAAGCAGGAACCAAAGAACTCTATTTCAATATAGAAAAGCTGGGCTTAAACGATAAAAAAGCTAGCATAAAAAAGAAATAAGACGATCAAACCCAAACTTTTTTTATTGGTGGCACTATTTCGAATAGACAATCGTTATTTCTCAAAAACAAACCCTGACAAAAAGTCTTTATTCTTAGCTTCAAAATTTGTACCTTTCATACCCTAAGTGCCTTTAAACTTGATACGTTACAAAAAAACGTCTCTTGATATGATTATTCTCGGTTGTATTTTTATTTTCTCTTTTCTATAGTATATGCGAATGTATGTGGTTCGTTGGTTTTTGTTGCTCATGCTCATGCTGGGCAATGTGTCGGCAGGTCTGGCTTCATCCATTTTTATTCCAATGGATGAAACGCAAACCAATCACCTGAAAGCCTATGGCATTGCCTACTGGGTGCTTTCCAAAGACACAGAAGTTGAATGGTTGCTTAATTACAAAGGTGGCAGTTTTATGTTTACCTATCAATCGGTCTTTGAAAGTGAGTTACGCATCCGAGGCATTAGCTATCAGGTCATTTCTGATGCACAAGTCGCACAGATAACCGCACAGATCAGTGCACCTGATGCCAATATGGATGTAATGAAGCTGGAAAAACCACCTAAAATAGCCGTCTATAGCCCAAAATCCAAACAACCCTGGGATGATGCCGTGACGCTGGTTCTTGAATATGCCGAAATCCCTTATGATGTCGTTTTTGATGATGAAGTCATGGATGGCAAACTCCCCAAATACGACTGGCTGCACTTGCATCACGAAGATTTTACAGGTCAATATGGCAAGTTTTATCGTACCCATGGACACACCGCTTGGTACAAAGCTCAGCAACGAGAATTTGAAACTTGTGCTAAAAAATACGGCTTTTCCAAAGTATCCCAGCTCAAACTGGCTGTCGTGAAAAAAATACGGGACTTTTGTTCGGGAGGTGGCTTTCTGTTTGCCATGTGTTCTGCTGCCGACACCTATGATATTGCACTTGCAGCAGATGGCATAGATATTTGTGAAAGTGTGTATGACGGCGACTCATCTGATCCAAACGCCCAGCAAAAACTTGATTATAGTAAAACTTTTGCCTTTCAGAATTTTGTACTTAGCCGCGACCCCTTTGACTACGAATATTCTAATATTGACAATCAGATTTATGAACGTCCAGTTACAGAACGTAACGACTTTTTTACATTGTTTCAGTTTTCTGCCAAATGGGATCCAATCCCTACTATGCTCACACAAAACCATTTAAGTGTGATCAAAGGATTCCTGGGTCAGACGACTGGCTTCAAGAAAAGCCTCATAAAATCGGAAGTAGTACTAATGGGTGAAAATAAATCTATTAAAGAAGCCAAATATATCCACGGTGTTTTTGGCAAAGGAACCTGGACATTCTATGGTGGACACGATCCGGAAGACTATCAGCATCAGGTAGGCGAAGAGCCTACAGATCTAACCCTGCATCCAAATTCTGCAGGCTATCGGTTGATCCTCAATAATATTCTCTTTCCAGCTGCCAAAAAGAAAAAACAGAAAACATAATCTTTACTAGACAACCCATATGTCCACAGGCATTACGTCATTCTATGGATTTGTGAACAGATGGGTTGTGAAGGGTGTAGGACAAGTTAAAAAAAAGGATAAATTTGTCAAATGGACACACAAGAAAAAGAATTTCAAGACTTATATAGTCAATTTTTGGCCTGGCAGAAGAGCCAAGCGACCCAAACAGATGGCTTCGAGTATGAGCGTAGCTTCCTAGAATTTTGTCGGAGCTTCAACCACTCTCTGCTCTCTATAGCGACTAAACCAGTGGCAGAAGAGCAAAAAAAAAAGTAACCACCACTTTGGGAGATTTAAGGGTCAATAGCAGCCATTGTCTAGCTCCGAGTGGGGGTAAAAAAGGGTTTCGAACCAGTGTGTATTTGCAAGATTTGGCTTGTTATATTGGTCAAAGCGTTCCCTTTGATGAAGGGAGCGAGATCTTAGCCAAAATAGGTCATATCCACTTGACAGACAAGCAGATCGAACGGATTAGTCATCATTATGGAGGGGTTTTGGAGGAGTTGGAACGGGCAGATAATCTTGAGATAGACAATCTTGGTGTGGAGAAAGAGGTAGTAGAGAAAGATTCAAGGCTTCATTATGCACTCATGGACGGCTCAATGGTCTATATTCGTGGGGAAGAAGAAGGATGGCGAGAGATGAAATTAGGACGCGTCTTTTCCGCTTGGGCAGCCTACCAGATCAAAGAAAGAGGACTCATTGAGCAAAGCCAATACGTGGCACATTTGGGTGGATCTGAAGATTTTTTAAAGAAATTTGATCGTTTGATTGAATCCAAATCCAATCTAGTGGCTCTAGCAGATGGGGCACGTTGGATTTGGGACTATTGGACCCGTTTCTACCCCGAAGCGAGGCAGATTTTAGACTATTTCCACGCAATAGAAAAAATAGGTGTCTGGGCGGCCTTAGTCTTCAAGGATGAAAAGCAGAAAAAGGATTGGATGGACTATAGCGAAAGCTTACTACTCAATGATCAAGTAGGAGAACTCATTGTTCAAATACAAAACATGGATTGTGAGTCTAATCCATCCATTAAGCAAGCCCAATTAGTCACTTATCTGACTAGCAATCAAGCTCGGATGAGCTATAAGACCTTTTTAGATGCTGGACTTTTCATCGGCTCAGGGGCGATAGAAGCAGCCAACAAGGAAGTGATCCAAAAAAGATTCAAACTTGCTGGTCAAAGATGGACAAGGGAAGGATTGCAACAAGTGGCCAATCTAAGGGTTGCTTATAAAAGCAATCAATGGCAAAATGTCCGTGATTTAATTAAAATTGCTGCTTGAATAACTTGTCCTACACCCGTTGTGAATCAATCAGGAAGAAGGAATATTTTTGGAATATTTCTTCTTTAGATAGGCCATATATTTCTTAAAATCTCCACCAAATCTCTTCTGAAATTCCTCTACAAACTGGTTTTGTTTAGACCGATACCGAATGTAATCCATAAAAAACGTATTGTTAGGCAAAGGTCCCTCCCACCCTCTGGGGTATGGCTTTCCTGCAATAGTGATCGTATCTGCTGAATAAATAATTTCCCGAATGAGTCTGTATTTGAGGGTATCTTTTTGAGTCTTTGTCAGTGAAGGTGAAAATTTTTGGTATAAACTGTCCAGTTGCCGAGCACCATGCAGAATATGTGTATAGTATTTTTCACGGTACACTTTACCCTGTTCGTACTTTTTGTATTCTGGCGAGTCCATACCATATTTATAGGAGAGAAATTGCTTGGCACCTTCATCCCCTACAAAGTCAGCCAGATTTTCATTGTATTCTACATTGTTCTTGATAAATAAAGTCGAGTGAGTCAGTTCATGAATAATAAGATTAGCCAGTCGTCCTTCCGCTCGATAGAGCATACTGCTTAGGATCGGATCTTTAAACCATCCTAAGGTACTCCAACCTGCGACAGATCCAATATCTGTATCCAAACCTTCTTTTTTCCAGATATACTCTTCCTGTACAGCTTTCAGTGAATCAAAAAAGCCTTTGTAAGGAACCGTTCCTAAAAAGGGAAACTCCCATTCTTTTGGTGAAAGCTCATAAGGCTTGCAAGCCGTTACCACCCACAATATATTTTTTCCTTTCTGATCATAAATGGTCGTATAATTATCAGAATCATTGATACCCAACGAATCAATGGCAAATCGTCGTATTTCCTGAATAAGGGTTAGCTTGAGCTTGAGTGAATCTGGAAATGATGAATCCTGCATCACCTCCGAAACAGGTCTCGTATTCCATATAATAGAAAGCTGTCCATGTAATTGCCCAACGCCATACCCTACCAGTTTATAATTCCACACAAGCAGTGCAGCAAGCAGAATAAGCAACCCAAGTGCTACTTTTTTGATTTTTCTTTTCACAGAGTTTAGTATAAATTTGATGAGTAGAACTTTCGGATACAAAAAGATGTACTTTTGTATCCGAATACATTTCGAACAAAATTTTTATCACTGTATATGATTCTAGACAGCAACAATATAATAAAGATATACCTATCCTTGATTTTCAAGAGGTTGTCAAGACTTTTTTATACGATTTTTTAATAAAAAATTATTAATAATTATATTGTTATTAATACAAATAATATCTATTTTTGTGTCAAAAATAAGCATTCTTTCACGATTTAAATACTATAAAAATGGCTGAAAAAGAAAAACCAAACGATGCCAAACTCTCAAAGTTAAAGGCGTTGCAGACCACCATTGAAAAGCTAGACAAAGCCTATGGAAAAGGAACTGTCATGAAGCTTAGCGAGAACAAGGTAATGAATATTGACGCTATTTCAACAGGTTCTATTGGATTAGACGTAGCATTGGGCATCGGTGGTGTACCTCGCGGACGGGTGATAGAAATCTTTGGGCCAGAATCATCTGGAAAGACGACACTTACGATGCATTGTATTGCAGAAGCCCAAAAAGCAGGTGGACTAGCTGCCTTTATAGATGCTGAGCACGCTTTTGATCGTACCTATGCCGAAAAACTAGGCATTGATGTGAGCAATTTATATATCGCACAACCAGATAATGGTGAGCAAGCACTGGAAATTACAGAAAATCTGATCAGTTCTGGAGCCATAGATATTATCGTGATTGACTCTGTGGCAGCTCTGGTACCACGGGGTGAACTGGAAGGCGAAATGGGTGACAGCAAGATGGGTCTACAAGCTCGTCTGATGTCCCAAGCCTTGCGTAAACTTACAGGTACGATTAACAAAACAAATTGTTGCTGCATTTTTATCAACCAGCTTCGTGACAAAATCGGGGTAATGTTTGGAAGCCCAGAAACCACCACAGGAGGTAACGCACTGAAATTCTATGCATCTATGCGGCTCGATATTCGCCGGATTGGTCAGATTAAAGAAGGTGCAGACAATATCATCGGAAACCGTACCCGTGTCAAGGTGGTAAAAAACAAAGTGGCACCTCCGTTCAAAGTCGTCGAATTTGACATCATGTATGGCGAGGGTATTTCTAAAATCGGAGAAATTATTGATCTAGGTGTAGAGTTAAACATCATCAATAAATCAGGTTCTTGGTTTGCTTATGATGGCAGTAAAATCGGTCAGGGACGTGATGCGGTCAAAAGAATGCTGGAAGATAATCCTGAACTTGCTGTTGAGATTGAACAAAAAATCCGCAATAAATTTAAGGAAGGCACCGATGTACCTGACGAACCTCTAACCCCAGAAGAAGAAGCTGAGGCAGTAGAAGATCTCAAAGAAGTCTGAGCAAGTGTTTTCAAACCTATTGAGAGCCGTTGTTGACAGTCCTTCAAGGAAGGCTTCACTAAGAGCGAAGCCTTCCCCATTATGTGTAACTGGCTGGCACTCTAATCCCAGTTAAGAAGCTATTTACGTTAATTATTATGAGCAACAAAGAGTATTTTTGGGCTGCACCTTCCCCTATTTACAGACCCATAGCCTCTGTAAAATCGGCTTCAAAAATTCGCCTTTTCGCTTCCATAAAATTAACCTAAACAGCATCTAAGACATTTTCTGAGAAAATAGATTCATATCATACATGAAAGCGTGGACACTTTCCACGCTTTTTGTATGAATAAGCCTTCCCTACATTGGCTATAATTACCTGAAGATGTTTATCTTGCCATAAATTTATGTCTAAACCTTCTCCTTTACTTTTACTATGTGCGGCATTACAGGTCTATATGCATTCAATGAAATTGGTCGCTTCTTTCAGATAAATCTTTGGAATGCCACCAACGCCCTAGAACGACGGGGCCCAGACAGAGGAAATACCTTTATGGATGGTCATGTAGGTCTGGGACATCGGCGGCTTTCGATCATTGATACCACCGAAGGCGGAAACCAACCCATGACTGACGAGTCTGAACGCTACACGATTGTATTTAACGGAGAAATATTTAACTTCCACGAACTTCGTCAACTACTTCAACAGCAAGGCGTTGCATTTCAATCAGCTTCTGACACTGAAGTATTGTTAAAGCTATACATATGGGAAGGAGAGAAATGTCTATCCCGCTTAAATGGCTTTTTTGCGTTTGCCATTTACGACAAACAGGAAGAAAGCCTGTTTATTGGACGTGACCGCTTTGGCGTAAAACCGCTATTATATACCATAGACGACGACAAGCTTTTATTCGCCTCCGAAATGAAAGCCTTGTTTGTATTTGGCTTTCCACGCGAATTGGATTACGTCTCACTACGCCAATATTTGCAACTAAACTATATTCCAGCACCTCATACCATATTCAGGTATATCAAAAAACTTTTGCCGGGATATTACATGAAAATCAAAGGACGAAATATAGAGGTACACAAGTGGTATCGCCTGCCTCGCCCCACCCCTGCGTCGTTGGCAACAGCCAATTGGGATGATGCCAAAACAAAGCTGGTACAACTCCTCGACACGGCTGTGCAACGCCGCATGATTGCCGATGTTCCCCTTGGAGCTTTTTTATCTGGTGGTATTGACTCGTCTGTCATTGTAGCCTTAGCAAGCCAGCATACCCAGCATCTGAATACTTTTTCGATTGGCTTTAAGGATGAGCCATTTTTTGATGAAACCCAATATGCCAATCTGGTAGCCAAAAAATTTAATACCAACCATACCGTTTTTTCATTGTCCAACGATGACTTGTATGGTTCGCTGTTCGATATGCTTGATTATACCGATGAACCCTTTGCCGATTCGTCTGCTTTGGCGGTATACATCCTCAGCAAACATACCAGACAGAAAGTAACCGTAGCATTAAGTGGAGACGGTGCCGATGAAATTTTTGCCGGTTATAACAAACACGCCGCCGAATATCGGGTACGCAATGGCAACTGGACAAATAATTTGGTATCAGGACTAAAACCCTTATGGAATATACTTCCAAAATCCCGTAATTCTCCCTTGGGTAATAAGGTTCGGCAACTACAAAAGTTTGCAGAGATTATGGGAATGTCCAGCCAACAACGCTATTGGCGCATGGCAACTTTTGCTAACGAAGTACAAAGCCTGTACTTATTGAAAGATGGCCTGGTAGTTGGCGACGACGAGGATGAATTCTTTGCTAGAAAAGAAGAACTCCTCCAACGCATTTCAGACACCGACTTTGATACCTTCCTGCGTACGGATGTGGCGATGGTACTTGCCAATGATATGCTTCCCAAAGTAGACCTGATGAGCATGGCCAATAGCTTGGAAGTACGTAATCCTTTTCTGGACTATGAAGTGGTAGAATTTGCCTTTTCTCTTCCTTCATCCTACAAAATTGACCGTGTGATGAAGAAGAAAATTGTACAGGATGCTTTTCGGAATGTACTACCTGCTGAATTGTATAACCGACCCAAACATGGATTTGAAGTTCCTCTGCTAAAATGGATGCGGGGCGAACTAAAAAACCTGATCGTAAACGACCTCTTGCAAGACGATTTTATAGCTGAACAAGGCATTTTTTCTGTGGAAGAAGTGAAGAAGCTTAAACAAAAATTATTTTCTTCTAATCCTGAAGACGTACACGCCCGCATCTGGGGGTTGATCGTATTCCAGTACTGGTGGAAAAAAAACAAAATGGTTTCGGCTGAAAAAGTTTTATCCTAGGCTATTCCGACATTCCTCTCTATACTATTTCCGAGATGAAAGAAGCCCCAGAAAATTTTTCTGAGGCTTCTTTCATCTCGGAAAATCGAACCATCTCTTACATTATTTTCCCTCTACCCGTTTCTGAGAGTAGATATAGTCTATTGTAAGTTTCTCTTTTTAATCTAAATGAGTTTAGATCTACTTTTTCTTGGCAAATTCAGGAATAGAAGTATGTTTGTATAAACCAGCCTTGGTTGGGCGGTTAGAGGCACAGGAAAGAAGCATACAAGTACATACAAAAGCAATAACAAGTCGCATAGCTGTAGTTTTTTAATGTGAATAACTGTTTATGTTTAGTAAAAATACGAACCTCCTCCATCTCTATCAACAGCAGGTAAGAAAGAGAGAAAGATTATTTGAATGAAACATTCTAACCCATAAAAACCTGACACCTATCCCTCAATCACATTAAGGCTTTTGTCTGATTTTGACTCCTCAAATTTTATCAGAAAAACCCACTTTCTACCTAAAGGTAAAAAGTGGGTTAGGCGTCAGACTTCGGATAGACTAGTGGTAGACCAGAAGTTTCTTAGATAGTCGGCCTTCCTTGGTTTGTATATACACTATATATATACCTTTACTTAAAGTAGATATATTGACAGGGATTGTATTTTCACCAGTAGTAGCATCCTTAGTAAAGGTAATCACCTCCTGGAAAGTAGTATTAATAATCTTGACTTGAACACTCTGAGCAGTTCCTACGGCAAAGTGTAGGTTTACAAGATTGTCAGCAGGATTAGGAAATACATTCAGCTGACCTACTTGCAGAGGTGGTGCATCAAATTCACCTTCTTTAGGAAGATATGGCGACAAGCTTGAGCCAGCTATAGGTGCCACCACTGTACCATTCGGAAGCTTCCAGCTTACAGCCAGATTATCATTTCCTTTTCTGGCCTTATGCGTAGCTTCTATATAGTACTTTTTACCTTTTAATAACCGGATCGGAGCCGATTGCTGCGTAGCGGAACGTGTACGATCCAATGGATTGGTACCTGTTGAGATATAAGCAATTTTTGCTTTCTTGGAAGGATCTTCATTGACAGACAACCACAAGTCTCCCTGATCACTACCTGAAATCCAGAACGTATAAGCTCCATCTGCTGGCGGACATATATATCCCCGTATCCGGCTGCTATAGTTATCTCCTACATTGGTAGGACCTTCGAAAGACGATAACTGTATGCTGTTATCAGGTTGCTTATAGACTGGAATCATTGTACTCATGTATGAAGGAATATTATTCCAGACTTCACGCAGAATAGTACCTGTGGCAGAGCATGTAGGAACAGGTGAAGTTGGAACTATCACTATTGGCCCAGATACTAGTTCAATGGTAATCGTTACAGTGGCTGAAGTTGCAACAGCACCTTGATTGTCGGTTGCTTTCGCTGACAATGTATAAATACCTTTAGCAGGTGTACTCCAGTTATAGCTCCATGGAGCAGCAGTAGCTTCGCCCAGTTTAGTCGTACCTGCAAAGTATTCTACCTTTACAACACTTCCATCTGAATCAGCAGCAGTAGTACTAATCACCACTACAGCTCCTTCTGTGTGCGTTGAGTTAGCAAGTGGCGTACCAATAGATACTGTTGGAGGTACGTTTACCGCTGGAGGCCCTACCGCAGGCGTGATCATCACAGATACAGCAGTAGCAACATTCGTTCCACCTTGATTATCTGTGGCCTCAGCTGTCAGCATATGCACACCCGCAGGGACATTGTTCCAGGTACAGATCCATGGCGTTCCAGTAGCTTCACCAACTTTAGTTGTACCAGCAAAGAATTCTACTTTTACTACTGTTCCATCAGCATCTGTAGCATTAGCCATTATAGTAACGCTACTACCTTCAACAAAGCTTCCTCCATTACGTGGACTGATAAAAGCTACCGTTGGAAGTTTATTTGGTACGACAACTCTTACTTCCACTACCACAGCCACACTAGCAGAGGTAGTCGAAGCTCCTTTATCATCCGTTGCCTTGGCTGTCAGTGTATAAGAACCTGTAGAAACCGTGTTCCAAGTAAAACTCCACGGAGCGGCAGTAGCTTCTCCTAGCTTAATGCTGTTGGCAAAGAACTCTACTTTG